>Ga0210409_10004394_pt1 | contig 15211 bp, 12 predicted proteins | sample IncBWH17MmetaG_FD_161649 | JGI IMG/M metagenome (GOLD analysis project Ga0210409, IMG submission 161649) | Forest soil microbial communities from Barre Woods Harvard Forest LTER site, Petersham, Massachusetts, United States - Inc-BW-H-17-M | ecosystem: Environmental > Terrestrial > Soil >...
GATCACCTGTGGCATGGGGGCCTGCTTGCGGATCAGAGTCTCAATCGCGGCTCGGTTCCGTCGCTACGTCCGGAGACGCGTTAGCTCCCAAGCCGTGCACGCGCCGCACCGAGTCTTGCGCCAGAAACGCTGTGTATTATACGAATCATCGTGCGGTGGGCGTTCTCTGACCGCGTGCAGGAGGGGGGCGAAACCTATCCACAACAAGCCTCCCAGCTTGTTGTCGCGGGCCACGAAGGGGGCGCCGTCGTCGCCGGCCGATATCGTGTCGTGCGAACTCTTGACGAAGCAGGAGCAGGCCTCGTCGTGGAGGCGACCGACCTCGGTCGCAACGGGCGCGTCGTTCTCAAATTCCTCTCACACGTGACCAGCGTCCCGCCCGAGACGGCGGCGGCCTTCTTGCGTGAGGCCAACCTCGTCGCGCGATTGCGGAGCGAGCACGTCGCCCGAGTATTCGACGCGGGGATCACCGACGAAGGAGCGCTTTATTTGGCGCGCGAGTACGTGGTCGGAAAGAGCATCGCTCGGGCGTTGCGCATGCACGGACCCTTTCCGGTGGCGAGTGCGACCGAATATGTGATCCAGGCGTGTGCGGGTCTCGCTGAGGCGCACTCGCGCGGAATCATTCATGGCGGCATCAAGCCGTACAATCTGTACTTGGCGGAGGTGCCCGGAACGCCCGGAACGCCCGGCGCGCTCGACCGCTCGCGGAGCTCGGGCTCCGTCCGGATTGTGGACTTCGGAACTTCGAATTTTGCGTTCGCGTCGGGGTCCAACATCGTCACGAGCATGATCATCGGTTACATGCCCCCGGAGCGTTTGCGGGCAAGCGCGACAGTCGATCATCGCAGCGACATTTGGTCGTTGGGCGCAACGCTTTACGAGCTTCTCACGGGAGAAGCCGCATTCGATACGTCGCAAACCCTCGGACGGCTTGTCACCGCTATCCTCGACGAGCCGGCGCCCTGTCCGCATCGCGCGCGCCCTGAAGTTCCCGAGGACCTGGCCGACATCGTGAAGCGTTGCCTGGCCAAGAACGACGCGGAGCGATTTCAGAGCGTCAGGGACCTTGCGACGGCCTTGCTCCCATTCGCGTCGCCGAGCGCGCGAAGCGTGGCCGAACGGGCCAGCTGGGTGAGAGCCACGGTCGCCGCGAGCTCAGCGCCGGCCGAAGCGGAGCCTGAGCTGCTTTACACGCATCGGGATCCTGCGCCGGGCGCCAACAGCCCATCGCTCGCGCCCGTGAGCAAGACGCTGCCCGCAGTGGACGCGCCCGTGGCTCTTCGCTCTTTAGGCGATGCGACACACGCGCCGGACGCAGAATTCGAGGCGGAAGACGAGGCCCCTCCGCCCGAGGTCCCTCCGTACGAACTCCCGATGTCCACGGTGCCGCGTTGGCTGGCGGCCGCCATCGTGAGTGTAGCGGGCGCCTTCGTCTTTTTTGCGATCCTGCTTTCCGCAAATGACCGCAGCAGCGACACGTTCGGAAGCGGAGCGGCGCTGGCTGCTCAAGCCCAACAAGCTCAAGTTGTCGCGTTGCCCGTGCGCACTGAAAACCCCACGCCCGGACCGCTCCCCGCCGCACCGGAGATCCTCCAGCTCGTCGTGCGGGCGTCTCCCGAGTCGGCGCAGATCGCGATCGACGGCACGGTCGTCGAGGGAAACCCCTTCCGCGCCTTGTATCCGAAGGGAGACGAGGCACATCGCGTCACAGCGACCTCCGAGGGGTACGAGTCGAAGTCAGCGGACGTGGTCCTTGCCACGGATGTCACACTGGACCTCGATCTCAGCAAGTCTCACTGACAGGGGGGCGGCGGGAAGACGAAGGCCAGCGTGCACCCGCAAGTCTGATCGGTTTTGCAGCAGGTAGCCTGATAAAAGGGGATGCAGCGATTCCCACACATGGTGACGTTCGTCGGCGTGCAGGCCGGACCATTGCCTTGAGAATTCGAGCACGAGCCCATCACGCAGGACATGGAAGGACCTGACATGGTGCAGTCTTGGCACTGCTGACCCCCGTTGCCGCAAACCGTGTCGTAAAGCCCGAAATGACAACAACCCATCGAATCGCAACAGCCCCTGCAGGCTTGGTCGCAACGGGGACCCATGCCCATGCAGGAAAGCGATCCACCGTTCACGGCGTCTCTTGCGCTGTCCGCCGCATGCGCTCCGTCTGCCGCGGTAAAGCCATCCGATCCATCTGCGTCAAGCGCCCCGTCTGAGCCACCCGACGCCTCGGAGGCGTCGAAGCTGACATTGATCCACTCGCCGGCGTCCTCAGGCACCATGCTCGAGTCGATGGGCCCGCCGGCGCCACCACCACCGGTCTCACCCCCGTTGAGCCCGCCCGTCCCCGGTCCGCCGCCATCGGTGTACGCGTTCCAATCGAGCAGCCACGAGCACGCGACTAGTCCACTGCTTGCGCCGCAAGCACCGAGTATAAGAAGCAGGCGCCCGAGTACTGCGGGAGACACTTTGTACAGTATCGCACGTCCCAAGGGCGTCTTGGCGATGCCTTGTCCTTGCACTAAACACGATCGGCGCATATATCCGACATGAGCGCTCTCGCTGTGTGATTCATTTGGCTGACCCTCCGCACAGATCAGCTTGTCACTTTGAGCGCGGGGCCCAGGCGGAGCAGGACCTTCCATGAGTGCTGAAACTCAGGACTTCACGCCGCAATATACGAATCTCGTGAAGTTGCTGCAGAGCGCGGTTGCGCGCCACGCAGACCATCCCCTGTTCGGCGTGCGGGCCGACGACGGCTGGAAGTGGACGAGCTACCGAGAGTTCGGGGCGATGGTCGACCGCTTTCGAGGCGGCCTCGCGAGCCTGGGGGTCGACCGTGGAGACCGAGTCGCGGTCATCGCGAACAACCGCCTCGAGTGGGCCGTCGCCGCGCACGCTGTCTACAGCCTCGGCGCAAGTTACGTTCCGATGTACGAGGCTCAGCTCGACAAGGACTGGGAATACATCCTCAGGGATTCGGACGCGAAGGTCTGTATCGTCGCGACGACGCCCATCGAAAAACGCGTCAAGCACTTCTCGTGGAACCTGCCGGCCCTGACACACGTCGTCAATTTCGAGGGCGCCGCGACCGACCCTGACTCCTATGCGGCCCTCATGGCTTATGGGGCGAGCCATCCCACCAAGACGGTCGTTCCGGATGATTCCGACATCGCGTGCTTCATCTACACGTCGGGCACGACCGGCAACCCGAAGGGTGTGCGGCTTTCGCACTTCAACTTGGCGAGCAACGTGAGCGCGCTGCTCACGGACATCGACTTCCAGAGTGGCGATCGCGGCGTTTCGTTTTTGCCCTGGGCGCATGTCTACGGCGGATGCGTCGAACTGCACTCGATGATCGGCGCGGGCTGCTCGACGGCGATCTGCGGCGACCCCACCAAGCTCCCGCAGTATCTCCCGGAAGTGAAGCCCACCGTTCTGTGCGCCGTGCCGCGGGTGTGGAACCGCATCTACGACGGCGTTCAAAAGCAGATGGAGTCGAAGCCCGCGGCGGTGCAGTGGCTGTTCAAGACCGCCATGGAGGCCAAGAACAAGAAGCGGCGCAACCAAGCGCCAACCATCGTCGAATCGGTGGCGCTCAAGGCCGCCGAAAAGGTCATCTTTCCAAAGATCCGAGCTGCGTTCGGCGGCAACCTCCGATATGCGTGCTCAGGCGCTGCGGCGTTGTCGCGCGACGTCGCCGAGTTCATCGACAACCTCGGTGTCGAAGTTTACGAAGGCTACGGGATGACCGAGGGGAGCGGCGTGACGACGGCGAACCCACGAGGCAAGGCGCGCCTCGGGTCGGTCGGAAAGCCCATTCCCGGCGTTCGCATCGAGATTGATAAGACGGTGCTCGGCGCGGGCCCCGACGAGGGCGAGATCGTCCTCTATGGCAACGGCGTGATGCGCGGGTACCACAACCTCGACGAGGTCACGCGGCAGACGATGACCGACGACGGCGGCCTTCGGACCGGAGACCTGGGGCGTCTCGACGCCGACGGCTACCTTTACATCACGGGGCGTGTGAAGGAGCTCTACAAGCTCGAGAATGGGAAGTACGTCGCACCCGTACCGCTCGAGGAAAAACTGACTCTGAGCCCGTACGTCCTTCAATGTGTCGTCTATGGATCGGATCGCCCTCACAACACGGCGCTCATCATTCCGGACATGCCAGCCCTGCGCGCCTGGGCCAAGGGCGAGGGAATCGAGTGCGACGACGAAGCGCTGCTGACGCATACGAAGGTGCGAACGCTCCTCGAGGGTGAAGTCAATAAGTACAGCAAAGACTTCAAAGGTTTCGAGCGCATCAAGGACTTCGTCATCGACACCGAAGAGCTCTCGCTCCAAAACGGCTTGCTCACGCCGACGTTGAAGGTGAGGCGCAATCGGGTCGTCGCCAAATACGGGCCGGTCTTCGACTCCTTGTATCCGCCGGCTCCTTCCGAACGCCCCGAGCCGCGCTCGTCGTACATCCGAGAGCTTCGGCCGTCGCCGACTGCGCGATCCGTATAAAGCGACCGCACGAGCGGACGATTGGACGGCGTGTCGCTGAATAGAGGATGAAGCGTCGGCTTTACGAGCGCTTTGCGAGTTCGATCTTGGCGATGGCCTCACGGTGCACCTCGTCGGGACCGTCGGCGAGGCGAAGGGTGCGCGTGTGCGCCCATGCGCTGGCAACCAGGAAGTCGCCCGAAACGCCGGCGCCGCCGAGTGCCTGGACGGCGCGGTCGATGACGGAGAGCGCCATGTTGGGCGCCACCACCTTGATCATGGCGATCGCCGCGCGCGCTTCTTTGTTCCCGACCGTGTCCATGAGATAGGCGGCGTGCAGCGTGAGAAGACGAGCCTGATCGATTTCGATTCGGCTGTTGGCGATATCGGCGCGGATCGTCCCCTGTTCCGCGAGCGGCTTTCCAAAGGCCACGCGCGTCTTCACGCGCTCGACCATCGTCTCGAGAGCGCGCTCTGCGAGGCCGATCGTACGCATGCAGTGGTGAATTCGACCCGGGCCCAGGCGGCCCTGCGCGATTTCGAACCCGCGGCCCTCGCCGAGAAGCATGTTCGAAACAGGGACTCGCACGTCCTCGAAGACGATCTCCGCGTGGCCGTGGGGAGCATCGTCGTACCCAAAGACAGAGAGCATCCGCTTTACGTTGACGCCCGGCGAATCTCGCGGCACCAGGATCATCGATTGTTGCTTGTGCTTCGGCGCCGATGGATCCGTCTTGCCCATGAAGATGAACACTTTGCACCGAGGGTCACCCGCTCCCGAGGACCACCACTTGCGGCCGCGAATGACGTACTCTCCGCCATCGCGAACGATGCGCGATTCGATGTTGGTCGCATCGGACGACGCTACGTCGGGCTCCGTCATCGCAAAGCAGGAGCGGATTTCGCCCGCAAGCAGAGGCTTGAGCCATTGCTCCTTTTGCGCTTCGGTCCCGTAGCGCTCGAGCACTTCCATGTTCCCGGTGTCGGGCGCGGAGCAATTGAATACTTCGGGCGCAATGGGGGAGCGGCCCATGATTTCGCAAAGTGGCGCGTACTCCAGGTTCGTGAGACCGGCGCCGCGGTCGGACTTCGGCAGAAACAGATTCCAGAGCCCCTCGGCCTTCGCCCTTTTCTTGAGCTCCTCGATGATGGGGGTCGGCCGCCATCGGTCGGCACCGCCGAGTTGATCGCGGAACGTTTTCTCGTTCGGATAAATGTGCCGCTCCATGAACGCATTCAGGCGGCGCGAGAGATCTTGGACCTTTTCGGAGTAGCTGAAATCCATGGGCGGATTATGGCCTCGAGACCGCCCGTCAGAAGAGAATTTCGCGACCATCCTTCCAGAACTTCCCGGTCGTCGCGAAAGGCAAGGTAGCCACGGCAAGCGCGCCCTCGGCCGACTCGCGCGGATCGCCTGGCGCGTTCGACCCCCCCATGTCGGTTCGAACCCACCCCGGATCGAATGCGTTCACGGCCATTTCGCCGGCCAGTTGGGTCGCCAGGAGGAGGGTCATCCCATGGAGCGCCCACTTGCTTAAGCGGTAGCTTGCGAGCCCATTTCGGCGCATGTCCTCGAATGTCCCCGCTCCGGAGCCGACGTTCACGATTCGCGGCTCGCGGCCGGCACGCAGCAGCGGCAATAGGGCCATCGTCAGGCGAAACGGAGCCAGCAGGTTGCTGTCGAGCGTTCGCTCGAAGCTGCCCGGGTCCTCGTCTTCGAACGATCCAGGCTCGCGAGCATGGATCAGTATCGCAGCGTTGTTGAATAGAACGTCGAGCGCTCCCCAATGCTTGTGCACCGCTTCGGCCGCCCGGGCCGGTGCATTGCTCTTGACCAAGTCGAGCCGCAGCGTCGCGAAATCACCGAGGGGCGCAAGAGCGTCCGAAGCCTGCCGGAGCCGCGACTCGTCGTTGGCAATCCCAAACACGCGCGCCCCTTCGCTCAAGAACCGCTTTGCCGTCTCATAACCGACCCCCCGCGACACACCCGTCAGTAGGATTCGCCGCCCTTCGAGCCGCTTGGCCATTGTCGGTGCTCCCATCTCGCACGGCCGCCCATCGGTCGCTAACCGCGGAGAGTTGCGCTCCTTTTATCTGAGAATGCTTCCGAGGTCCTGCTCGACCTGTTCGCCCACGGGACCATAGGCCTTCGCCCATTGGCGGGTTCGCTCGGTCCGCACGATGAAATCACTCTTCGGAGCGGGCGCGGGCTGATTGGGAGCCGCGGGCGGCGGCGGGCTGATTGGGGGAATCTTGGCGATCTCCAGAAACGCCCCGGAGACGCCCCTTACTTTGTACTCGATGCGAACGACCAGATCGGGCCCGCTGGGCTGCGCAACGAGGTACTCGACGGGCCTCAGTCGATCCACCTTGGCGATCCAATTCGAGACAGTCTCGTCCGCCTTGCCCGGATCCGATGGGTCCGCCCAGATGCGCTTTGAATCCGGCCCGCGACGCAAGACCTCTCGCGTCTTTCCCTTCGAGACGATGCGTACGGATTCGAGGTCGGGATCTTTGAATCCGTGCGGCTCCCGCTCGCTGAGCGCGCTGTCGCCCGACTCGAGATCCCGCGTGACATCGGCCTTCACGACGTAGACCAGGTTCGCACCTTCGTCGCGGACGTAGCGATCGCCGCCACCCGGCGTGTGCGCGCCGATCGCCAGCTTTCGCTCCTTGCCGTCGATGACGACGGCGAGAGACCCCTCCGGTTCCTTCAAGCCAAACTCGGCCGACCGGTCGTCGCCAACCTTGCCGACTTCGCGCAACGCCTTCAGAGGAGCCAGCGCTTCGGCGAGCTTGTTGGCTTGCGTGACGGAGACGAAGTTCACGATCTTGGGCGGCGGCGCGGGCCCGGCGTCCGGCGCCTGAGCAATCTGCGTCTCGGACACCCCGTAGAACCACCGGCCTTGCGCATCCTTTCGTCCTTCGAGCGAAACCTTCTTGCCTTTGGCTTCGAAGGCGATGCGCTCCACGTCGGCGGGACGAGCATTCCAGACCGTCACATCCCCGGCGCTCACAACGGGTTTCTTGTCTCGCGTCCAGACGGAAATGGAGGCGCCCGCCGCTATCGCCAGCAGCACGACATGCGGAAGGATCGCGCGCATCATCATGAGGCTGCCTCTGCGGTGGACCGTGCCCGACTGGGCGAGCTCTTCTTGCTGCGGCGAATGCGACGCGTGTAGAGAAGCCCGGCGCCCAAAACCACCGCCGGTGCGCCGAAAATGGTGCCGTAAAACCAGAGCAGGTCTTTCTGCTTGGTGTGCTCGATTCGGACGTCTTCGGGCATCGCCATGGCGCCGGCAAAGCTCTCCTCGCCCGTGAGCCAACGGACCGCATCCGCGACGAGGAGCACGTTGCCGTCGTTGCTTAGCGCTGCGTCGCTCACGGCGTCTGAATCGCCGATGACAAAAGCGCGCATCTCGTCGGACCGCTTCTTCAACCCGGCCGGCGGAGCGGCGACGCTCTTGGACACGGCGGCCGCAAGCGCAAAGTTGTTTCGCTTCTCCGCCGGCGCGTCGAGCTTGAAGTTCCCATTGTCGTCGTTGAACGTGTCCGGCAGAGCGCGGACGGCAAAGTCGACCTTCAGCGCCCCATCCGCTCCTGCCTTTTTGTCCAGGGACGCCGCGCCGACGAGCAAGACCGGTCGCGACGCAACACGGCTCAACGTCGAGACGGACGCGTGCGACGAGTACCGGTTGGTCGCGAGGATGGTCCTATCGGAGTCGTTGAACCGACGCCGCATGTGCACCTTGTCATTGGCCAACACGGACGAGGAGACCGTGAGCCCAACGACCTCGGCCAGAGGCCCCAGGTCGACCTTCGGTTCGGGATCCAGACACAAGAAGAGTCTTCCCCCGCGGTCCGCGTAGCGTTTGATCGACTGGACCTCTTCGGGCAGAAGTGCCTGCTGCGGACCGAGGACGACCACCAAGGTCGCGTCGTCGGGCACTTCCACGCCAAGCCCGGTCGTCGCGCTCAGGTCGTGAACCACGTAATTCTGCTCCTCGAGAAGCTCGCGCATCCCCTTGCCCGTGCGCCCCTCGTTTTGGGCGTTCGGCTGCGTGTCGTTGAGCTCGCCGTGTCCCACGACGAAATACGCCGTGCGCTTTTCGCGAAGCACCTTGAGCAGGGATTTCTGGAAGTCCGTGTCCAGCGTTTTCAGCTTTGGTCGAGCATTCTCGATGTTCGTGCCGAGCGTGAGCGATTCACGCTGGCTCCCGCGCTCGAGAACGATGACCCCGTCGTCGAAGACTTTCGCATCCTTCGCGAGCTGCGGCACGAGCAGACGGTCGTGGACCTCGACCTGGATGTTGGGCAGACCGCGTCCGACATCACGCAGGTAAGCGCTGACCTCGTTCCCCACATCGTTGAGCTGCGGGAAGAACGCGGTCACCTTCAGTTTATCGTTCGCGCTCGCGGCAATCTTGCGAGTCGATTCGCTGGGTCGGGCCGTGTGGAAGTACGAAAAGTCGGCTTTGATGTCGAGCTCACTGGCAACGAAGCAGAAAAGCGCCCCATACGCCGCAGCCAGCCCAATCGTCAGTCCTCCCCCCATCGCGTCGCGCACGCGCCGCCATTCGATCCCGGCCGCGCGACGCATGGGAAAGAGCGCCCGCTCGGCGAAGAGCATCGGCAAAACCGAGACGATGAGGAGCACGACCCAGGCGACCATCGCCGCGGCTTCGTAACGCTCACGCGTCTCCAGGGGCAGCCGAGTTAGCCCGAGGCGCGCATCGAACGGCTCCGCCGTCGTCAGGTAAATCAGGATCGCCAGCGCACCCGAGGTGGAAAGGATCGCGAGGGCGCGCTCCACGCTCCGACGCTCGCCGTCGGCGGCTCGCGTCGCTATCCAGCGCAAGCCCGTCAGCGCCAGCAACGCGACCACGCCCAAGCCCGTCAGCGTCAGCCGCAGCCACGAGATCGTGACGAAGACGCGTTCGCCGAGAAAGACCAGCACGAGCGCGCTCGCGTAGCCGGCCCCCACCCACGGCGGAGTTCCCGCGGACAGGCCGCCCGAGCGATTCAACGCCATCGCCGCGCCTCCAGCGTCTTGGTCGATGCGAGGAGGAAGAAGTACGTGACGCCGACGTAATAGACGACGTTGTCGAGCCTCAGAAGACCGCTCATGAACGCGTCTTGGTGTTGATTGTGTAGCGCGAGCGCCGCCAGAAACGCGTTGAGCGGCGGGTCGGTCACCTTTCCGACGAGCCACAAGAGAAGCATCGTGACCAGAATGCCCGCGCCGATGATCGCCGCGAGAACTTGGCTCCTCGCGAGGGTGGACCCGAAGAGGCCGATGGCGACCGACGCGGCGCCGAGCAGGACGAGCCCGAAGTATCCGACGGCGATATGCCCTGGCGAGACCTTCCCGTTCACCAGGATTAGCAGGGGCATGTAGATCGTGATTGCGGTGAGCAAGACGACGAACGCGAATGCGGACAAGAACTTGCCAGCGATAATCGCCCACTCGTGCAGCGGGGCCGTGTTGAGCAGCACGAGCGTCCCTGTTTGCCGCTCTTCGGCCAGCAGGCGCATGGAGAGCAGCAGCGCGGCGACCATCGTCGTGCCGCTGGCGAAGTAAAAGAAGTCGTGGAGAACGTCCGCCGAAAGTCGCGCGCCGGCGCCGAGCGCGTAGCCCTGAAACAGGAGCCCATCGATGAGCAGCATCGCGGCGCCTACGATGTAGCCGAAGGGCGAGCGCAGGTAGGCCCGCAATTCGCGCTGAGCGATCAAAAGCGCGCCGCTCATGACGGAGCCCCCTTGTCGTCGGCGGCGGTAAGTCGAAGGAAAATGGATTCGAGTTCGTCCTTGCGACGCACCATCTCGAGCAGGCCCATGTTGGCTCCGACGAGCGTCTTGCAAACCGCCTCGCGCACGTCTCGTTCGGCCTGTACGCGGAAGGTCACGACGTCGTGGCCGGACTCCCGCGTGGAGATCCGCTGCACGGAGCGGACGCCCTCCAGCTTGGAGAGGAGCTCACGCGCTCGCCCCTCGCTGTCCGTGCGCACGGTGAGGTCTACCTGGGTGCCGCCGATCAGGCTCTTGGATAGCTCCTCCTCGGTGCCCGCCGCGACGATCTTGCCTTCCCCGAGCACCAGGAGTCGGTCGCACGTCTCACTGATCTCCGTAAGGATGTGGCTCGAAAGAACGATGGTGTGCTCCCCGCGCAACCGGCGAAGAAGCTGGCGCATCTCGATGATTTGGACTGGGTCGAGGCCGCTGATGGGCTCGTCCAGAATGAGAAGCTGCGGCCCATGCACGACGGCCTGTGCGATCCCGACCCGCTGCCGGAAACCGTGGGATAAGGAGGAGATGAGATCGTCCTTCACGGCTTCGACCTGCGCCGCACTTTCGACGACCTCGGCGCGCTGCTCTGCATCCTGGGCGGAAAGCCCGCGCAGCCGCGCAGCGAAGATGAGGTATTCGTGCACCGTCATTTCGCCGTAAAGCGGCGGAGTGTCGGGCAAGTAGCCGATGCGCCGGCGAACCTCGTGCGGCTGGTCCACCAGGTCGATCCCGTCGACCAGTACAGTGCCCGAAGACGGGAGCAGGTCGCACGCCAGGACGCGCAGCGCCGTGGTCTTGCCCGCGCCGTTCAGGCCGAGCAGGCCCACGATCTCCCCCTTCGCGATGGTAAACGACAGGGGGCCCGCGCCACGGCGCTCGCCGTAATATTTGAAAAGATCGCGTACCTCAATCACGGCAGGAGGCAGCTAGGGGGAACCTGCAACCGGCAGGCGTGTACCACACTTATGCGCTGTTGAGGACAGACTTTGCGTTCTGTGCGGGTCATGGCTTTTTTGGGCTTTGGGCTATTGGGCGTACAAACGCGGCGGCAAGCGGAGACGGCAGTTCCCCGGCCTTCAGACCTCGTAGTCCGGGGCCGGAACACGTCCGTAGTTGATTTTGTTCCATACTCGCTCGTGTAGAAAGTAGATGAAAAGTTTGACGGTTGTGTCGATGGCGCCGATCTTGGCCGCGAAATCGAGCTGGCCCGTCATTACGAGCGCGATAGTCGCGGTGATCACCGCGGCGAAAATCCGCCATGAGACTGCTTTGACGACGCTCCGGCGGCGAGTCTCGAATCCGGTCTCTGTCGCCATCAGCCGACCCTGCGCGCTATGTCGTTGAAAACGGGATTGGTCGCATAACGTTCGCCGCCGTCCGGCAAAATCACGACGAAACGCTTTCCCGATGCTGGGTCTCGCCGCGCGACCGTCAAGGCCGCGTGCAATGCGGCCCCACTGGACATCCCTGCGGCTATGCCCTCCTGTCGCGCGAGCTTGAGCTGGACTTCTACGGCTTGCTCCTCGCCTACCGCAATCACCTCGTCGATGACGTCGCGATTCAGGATCTCGGGGACGAATCCCGCCCCGAGGCCGGGCAAATGGTGGGACCCAGCGGCGCGCCCGGACAGCACGGCGGCTCCGGAGGGCTCGACGGCCACCACGCGACATCCGGGTCGCCGAGCCTTGAGCACCTCGCCCACCCCCGTGATGGTGCCGCCGGTGCCCACGCCGGCCACGAGCACATCGATGTCGCCACCCATGTCGCTCCAGATTTCCTCGGCCGTCGTGCGTCGATGGATCTCCGGGTTCGCGGGGTTGCGGAACTGCTGGAGCATGACTGCGCCGGGCGTCGCCGCCAGAATCTCCTCGGCCTTGTTCACGGCTTCGCGCATGAGCGAGCCCGGCGTGAACACGATCTCGGCGCCGAGCATGCGCAGGAAAGCCACACGCTCCTTCGAGATGTGCTCCGGCATGGTCAGCTTGAGCCGGTAGCCCTTCGCGGCAGCTACGAACGCGAGGGCAATGCCAGTGTTGCCGCTCGTGGGCTCCACGAGCGTCGCACCGGGGGCCAGAACGCCTCGCCGTTCAGCGTCCTCGATGAGGGCCACTCCCACTCGATCTTTCACGCTCCCGCAGGGATTGCGCGACTCCATCTTTACGAACATGCGCGCCCCTGCCGTGTCGAGGCGGCTCAACTCGACCAGCGGTGTTCGGCCGACCGATGGAATGACGCCCGGAAAGATCATGCGCCCCTCTCCTAACACGGCGTCGGCTCGGCTACCGTCAATTGCGCGTAGAACCCCGGTGGGGTCGCAGGGCGGAAACCCGTCCGCCCCGCCAATGAACAGCTGCGCTAAGCCTCCGCCTCAGCGCGCCTGCCTGGGCGCACCGGTCCCGACGCAACAATCGCCTGCCGCAGCGTGCTTTGAAGCTCCACGCTGCCCGCAAGCGTGTCGCGGGACCGTTCTCGTCCGTTGCCGAGGGATGAACCGGCAAAGGACAGATGGCTGCCAGCCTTTTCCACGAGACCTCGCGCCACGCCCAGATCCACGAGCTCGGTCACGCCGTCGATCCCGGCACCCCATCGAATTTCGAACTCTGCCTCGGTGAAGGGTGGAGCACATTTGTTCTTTGCGACTTTTACGCGCGTGCGACCGCCGACCAGATCGTCTCCGACTTTGACTTGACCGATGCGCCGGACGTCCATGCGCATCGAGGCGTAAAACTTGAGCGCGTTGCCGCCGGTTGTAGTTTCCGGCGATCCGAAGGTGACACCGATTTTCTGGCGCAGTTGATTCAGGAACATCAATGTCGTCCCTGCGCGGTACGCGGCAGCCGTCAGCTTGCGCAGCGCCTGACTCATGAGGCGTGCTTGCAATCCCATGTGCGCGTCGCCCATCTCTCCTTCGAGCTCGGCCTTGGGCGTCAGCGCCGCTACCGAGTCGATCACGACGAGATCGATCGCCCCGCTTCGCACAAGCATCTCGGTGATGTCGAGAGCTTGCTCGCCGGTGTCCGGCTGCGAGATGAGCAGCTTTTCGGTCGCGACGCCGATGGTGCGCGCATACCCTATGTCAAGCGCGTGCTCGGCATCGATGAATGCCGCGACGCCTCCTCCTTTCTGAGCTTCGGCAATCGCATGCAGTGCAAGCGTCGTTTTGCCACTCGACTCCGGGCCGTAGATCTCGACCACTCGGCCGCGGGGGTAGCCCCCGATGCCGGTGGCGAGATCGAGCGCGAGTGAGCCAGTCGGAATTGTCGCGATGGGCTCGGGATCTTCGTCGTCCCCGAGCGTCATGACTGCTCCTTTCCCGAATTGCTTCTCCACGGCCACGATGACGCCCTTGAGGGCGCGCAGTTTGTCAGCAAGCAGCTCCAACATCGTTTGGTCTCCTTCCTTCGTTTGTCTTCACTTGAGAACTGAGGACACGGGTCTACGGTTACGACGCGTCCTCTATGCGGCGACTGCCAAGGGCCCGCGATCGAGCACCCGAAGACTGATGGCCTCGGCCACGTGCGGGGGGCGTATGTCGTCCGACCCATCCAAGTCCGCGATCGTCCGCGCCACACGCAGGACCTTGCCGTAAGCGCGAGCGGACAAAGAGAGGCGCTCGACGGCGGCCGCCAGCATGCGCGAGCCGGTGCCACAGAGCCCGGCAACACGCTCCAATTCGCGCGGTGCCAGCGCGGAGTTCGTGCAGGCAACGACGAATCCACGCTGCTTGCGCAGCGCTTGGACGGCACGCGCCCGCTCGACACGCGCACGGACCGGCGCGCTGGGCTCGCCGCTGGCGGGCGCCTGAAGCGATCGCACCTCGACTGGAGGAAGCACTACGTGCACATCGATGCGGTCGAGGAGAGGTCCGCTGACCTTTGCCCGGTACGCTCGTATCCGTTCCAGCGAGCAAACGCAGCGCCCGCTGCCGTCACCTAGCCACCCGCAAGGGCAAGGATTCATCGCGCAGACGAGCAGCAGCCGCGCAGGGAATACAGCCTTCGCGTGCGCGCGAGAGACGGTGACGAAGCCGTCCTCCAGCGGCTGACGCAACGCCTCGAGCGCTGCTCGGCGAAACTCGGCGAGCTCGTCGAGAAATAAGACGCCGTTATGCGCGAGACTCACCTCCCCTGGGCGCGGTCCGTCCCCTCCTCCGACGAGCCCCACCTCGCTGACTGTGTGGTGTGGCGAGCGAAACGGACGCGAGAGAGAGAGGCCCTGCGTCGCCGACAGAAGCTTGACGACACTGTGGACTGCCATGACCTCTAGGGCCTCCTCCGCACTCATCAGGGGCAGGAGTCCCGGCAAGCGACGAGCGAGCATCGTCTTCCCAGACCCCGGAGGACCAATCATCAGCATGTTGTGGTTTCCAGCCGCTGCTATTTCGAGGCCGCGACGCGCAGTGACTTGCCCGCGGACATCCTCCAGGTCGTCGAACGCGGGACCCGCGGAGAGCTGTGGCGGTCGCTCCGCAATAGGCAACTCGCGACCCGCACGCATCGAGTCGATGAGCTCGTCCAACGCCCCGACGACGCGCACTTCGAGGCCCTCGACGAGCGCCGCCTCCGCCGCGTTTGCGCGTGGCACGACCGCGGCCCTGACCCGCCGCGATTTGGCCCCGAGCAGTTGCGGAAGCACCCCCCGCAGCGGCTGCACAGTGCCCTCCAGCGAAAGCTCGCCGATGAAAAGGCAGCCTGCCAATGCGTCGCGCGGCACCGCACCGAGCGCCCCCAGCGCTGCGACGGCGATTGCCAGGTCGAAGCCACTGCCGGTCTTCTTCACGTCCGCGGGCGCCAGATTGACGACGAGTCGGCACTGCGCGATGTCGACGCCCACTTGGGCGAGCGCGCTTTTGACGCGCACGCGGCTCTCACGGACGGCGGCTTCGGCAAGACCCACGAGCTCGAAAAACGGGGGCCCGCGCATC
>Ga0210409_10004395_pt1 | contig 15203 bp, 14 predicted proteins | sample IncBWH17MmetaG_FD_161649 | JGI IMG/M metagenome (GOLD analysis project Ga0210409, IMG submission 161649) | Forest soil microbial communities from Barre Woods Harvard Forest LTER site, Petersham, Massachusetts, United States - Inc-BW-H-17-M | ecosystem: Environmental > Terrestrial > Soil >...
GCTCAAATCAGGGGATGCCTGGGCAGGCGGGCGCATGTCCGATCCGGAGAACTCGGCGGAGATTGTGATTCCGTTGGCGCGGCGCGTTGGCCAAAACACCTGGGCGGGAGCGCTGATCGCCTTCGCGCGCTTGGACGAGGTTTACCAGCAGCCGGAATCGGCGAGCGGCGTCGGTCTGCTTTCCAACGACGGCACGGTCCTGCTGCTGTCGGAGGCGCGGATGCACAGGAACGAAGGCAGCAATGTGTCCGGCTCGGAGTTGTTTCAGCGGATGCTGCGCGGGCACGACTTCGGCACACTCGAGGGCGACAGCCCTTTCTTTGCGCGCATGCAGACGATCGTGGCCTACAACCATGTGAGCGGATACCCGCTATGGGACGTCGCCTGGCGGCGCCGCGCGGAAACCTTCACGGCCTGGGACGGGCGGCGTCGCACCACCGCTTTGCTGGCCGGCGGCATCACCGTGCTGGTGATCGTGACCACCTGGCTGCTCAACCATATTTTATGGCAACTGCGGCGGCGGGAACTGCACTATCGCGCACTTTTCAACAATGCCGCCTTCGGCGCCTTCGTACAAGAGGGCGAGCACATCGTCGAGGCCAATCGAACCAGCGCAACCATGTTTGGCGTCGGCTCGCCGGACGAGTTGATCGGCAAGCGACTGTGGGATCTCGCGCCCGCGACGCAGCCCGACGGCGCGACCTCCGCAGCGTTCTGTGAGGAGCGAATCCACCGTTCGGTCGCCACCGGCGCCGACAGTTTCGAGTGGATCCACCAGCGGCAAGACAGCGGCGCGCCGCTGTGCGCAGCGGTGGACCTGTCGAGCCTCGACGCCGACGGCAAGACCCTGACGCTCGCCGTCATCCACGATGTCAGCCAGCGCAAGCGGATGGACGAGGAGCGCGAGCGCGTGCTCGACGAGCTGCACGAACTGGCCGCAACGCTGGTTCACATTCAAGATGACGAGCGCCGGCGCATCGGACGGGATCTGCACGACAGCACCGGACAAGTGCTTGCCGCCCTGGAACTCAGTCTCACGCGCCTGAGGCGCCTCATGGAGCCGACCTCCAATTCCGCCAGCGCACTGGTGGAGGATTGCGTCGCTTTGGCGCGGCAGTGCTCCACCGAGATTCGCACCGCCTCTTATTTGCTGCACCCGCCGCTATTGGATGAAATCGGACTGTTAAGCGCGCTGCGCTGGCTGGCGGATGGTCTGCGTCAGCGCAGCGGAATCGAAATCAGGCTGGAGTTGCCTGAAGCCATGGACCGCTTTCCGCCGGAGCATGAATTGGCCATATTCCGCGTCGCGCAGGAGGCGTTGACCAACGTGCATCGGCACTCGAAAAGTCCGTCGGTGACGATACGGCTGTTCGAGCAAGACGACGCCGTCATCCTGGAGGTCGATGACGCCGGCCAAGGCATCCTGGCTGGCGGCTCGGGCCAGGCCACGGATGCCGGTGCCTTGGGGGTCGGCTTGGCAGGTATGCGCGAGCGGATGCGCCAGCTCGGGGGAGCGCTGCGCGTGCGCACCAGCGCGCGGGGAACCTGTGTGCGGGCCACGCTCGCGCTGTCGTCCCGCGCAGGCGCGCGCACCGGCCAAACCGCAGCGCTATAGAGGGTAGGGCGATGAGCCATATTCGAATTCTAATTGCGGACGATCACGATCTGATCCGGCGGGGACTGGTCTCAGCGCTTTCGGACCGGCCCGAATGGAGCATCGTGGCGGAGGCTGCCGATGGCCGCCAAGCCTGCGAAATGGCCGCGCGGCTGACCCCAGAGATCGCCGTCCTCGATCTGACCATGCCCGAGCTCAACGGTCTCGACGCCACACGCCAGATCCGCGCCTCGACGCCTAAAACACGCATCTTGATTGTCACCGCGCATGAATCAGAACAGTTGATTCGCGATGTGCTCGACGCCGGGGCCATGGGCTATGTATTGAAGTCGGACGCGGGCCGGGTGCTCGTTCAGGCCATCGAGGCCCTCCTCGATGAGCGGCCGTTTTTTACCTCAAAAGTGGCACGCGTCGTCCTTGAGGGTTATCTCAAGTCCGGGGACGATTCTGGGACGCAGGCCGCTGCTGCCCTGTCGCCGCGCGAGCGCCACATTGTTCAGCTGCTCGCGGAAGGTAACAATAATAAGGAAGTGGCGCGGGCTCTGCAGCTCAGCGTGAAGACCGTTGAAACGCACCGCGGCAACATCATGCGCAAAATGGAATTCGGTTCGCTGGCCGACCTCGTACGTTACGCGATCCGCAACAAAATCGTAGACGCCTAGCCTTAGGCCCCAGCGCTCCCAAGCTACACACTCTCCCGGGCTCCACTCGGGAAAGTACCCGATCCTCGGTGTCCGTCTCCGGGCATAGAGTGCGCCACCTCAAAAGCCGGTGGGCCTGACCAAGCATGACTCGAGTAACGCAGATAAGCCGGTCGGCGGTGCGCGCACGCCGATTGTTGTCTCTTTGCAGCGTGGTGCGAGACGCGCTGCCGGCGCTGCGCGCGGCCATTGCAAACTCGGCGGTGCTGCGCGTCGCTTTGGATGCTCACGCACCGCTGGTGGAGGTGAATCCCACGGCCATGCAGCGCGTGCTCCTCAAGCTGGTGCTCAATGCATACCAAGCCATTCGCCAGCCCCACGGCGTCATTGAGATCGGCGTGGCGGGCATGATTGACTCGGACGGCGACAATTCTCCCTTCGTTCGGCTGACTGTGGCCGACAACGGCATCGGCATGGACGTCGCGACCGTCGGCAAATTGCGCCAGCAAATGGTCGAGCCGCCCGACTCGCGCGGCGCCGGCGTGGGATTGCGGATTGTCCACCGCGCCGTCTGTGCCCATGGCGGGCGGCTGCAGATCGACAGTGAGCCAGGCATCGGCACAACGGTACGTATCGACCTGCCGGCGGCCTTGACTCGGTCCGACGACCCTGACTCGGCGGAGTATCGACCTGCATGAGCACGACTGCGGCGGAATTCCCGCAGGACGCTGTGATCGTGGCGCCGGATCGGTTGGCAGAGCTGCGGCGCCAGTATCGGGTGCTCAGTGCCAGCAATCGCACCTTGATTTACTCCGTCAGCGAACAGGAGCTGCTGAAGGACGTGTGCCGCGCGCTGGTCAATATCGGCGGCTACCGTTTCGCCTGGATTGGCTGCTTTGGCGCGCATCCCGATATCGCGCCGGAACCCACCGCGTCGGCCGCCTGGGGCAACGGAGCACTCGATCCGTCGCAGCTCGGTGGGATGCACGCGCTCGACGATCAAACGCCGGCACTGCGTGCGATGCGCGAGCGGGCACCGCAGGTCGTGCATGAGATCGAGGATTGGCGCTGGAGCGCGCTTTGGCGCGCGCAGGCGCGTCGGCGCGGCCACGCGGCGGCTTTGGCGATGCCGCTGCTTACCGATGATCAATGCCTGGGAGTGCTCGAAGTCTATACGGACCGGTCTGCGGCTTTTGAGATGGCAGAAGTGGTGTTGCTCAATGAAATCGCCGCCGACCTCGCATTCGGGGTCGTGACCATGCGCACGCGTCGCGAGTACGAGCGTCAAAAGACCGACATTGCGTTGCTGACGCGGGTGCTGAAGATGCAGAGCGCGATCAATTCTGCGGTGCTGCGCATTCGCGATTCCAATAGTTTGCTGGAGGAAGCCTGCCGCGTCGCCGTCGAAGTGGGCTGCTACAACAGCGCCGTGGTATGGGTCGTCGAACCCGGCACGCGGTTTGCGCGCCCAGGTTTTCGCACCGGTGCGCAAGTACCCAAGGTTGCGCCGGAACGGCTGCCCATCGGCGCCGGCGACGAGGGTGATACCAGTCTGACGGCCAGCGCCATGCGCACCGGCGCGGTCAGCGTGTGCAGTGATCTGACGCGCAGCGATCCACCGCTGATCGGACGCGAACAGCTGTTCGCGGACGGCGTGCGGCTGGTGGTGGCACTGCCGTTCATGGTCGACGGAGTACCCGTCGGCGCGCTTACCCTGACATCCAAGGACTCGAGTCCGGTAGGCGACGTCGAACTGCTGCTGCTGCAGGACATTGCCACCTCACTGTCGTTCGCGCTGCGCTCGCAACAACACGCCGACGCTGCCGAGTATCTCATGCACTATGATCCTCTCACGGGTCTGGCCAAGCGTTCGTTGTTCTGCCGGCGTCTCGATGAAATGCTGCGCGCGCATTTCGATCCCAAACAAACGCCGACGGTGACCGCACTCAACATCGATCACCTCAATAATTTCAACCACAGTTTTGGCCGCCGCTTTGGCGACCAGTTATTGCAGCAGGTTGCCGAGCGCCTCCGGCGCCACGTCGGCAACGATGAGGGCGTCGCGGATCTCGGCGGCGGCACCTTCGTACTGGTTGAGCCGGCTTGCGTCGCCGCAGACCAAGGCTTCGCGTCGCTGCTCGACAAGGCGGTTTTCGCACAAGCCTTTGCGATCGAAGACCGCTGCGTTCGCGTCTCCTGCCGCTCGGGCCTGGCGCGTTATCCGCTCGACGGCGAGGACGGCAGTACGCTGGTGCAAAAGGCCGAGGCGGCCCTCAAGCATGCGAAGCAAACCGGCGAGCCGTACTTGCACTACAAATTGGAGATGCGCCGGGCAATGGCCGAGCGGCTCGTACTTGAACACAAGCTGCGTGAGGCGATCGACGCTCAGCAGTTCGAACTCGTCTACCAGCCGCAGGTCAACATCAAAACCGGTCACATCGAATCGCTTGAGGCGCTGCTGCGCTGGAACGACCCCGAACACGGCCTGGTAATGCCAGCCCGATTTCTGCCGGTGCTCGAGTCTTCCGGCCTGATCATTCCGGTGGGTCAGTGGGTCGTAAAGCGCACCATGCAGGACTGCGAGCGGTGGCGGCGTCTCGGGCTGCGCCCGGTACGCGCGGCGGTCAACGTTTCGGCGGTTCAGTTTCGAGGCCGCGCATTCATCGATTTCATGCTCAATGCCGTCAAAAATTGGCCGTGTGAACCGCATGGCTTCGGCATCGACCTGGAGATCACCGAGACGGCACTGCTGCAGGACGTAGACGGCGCCAACCGGCAGCTGCGCGAGCTGCGTGCAGCAGGAATTCGCATTGCACTCGATGACTTCGGCACCGGTTATTCATCCTTGGGCCTCTTGTCCAAATTGCCCGTCGATCTGCTCAAGATCGATCGCAGCTTCATCAGCGGTCTACCCGGTGATCACACCAGCACGACGCTTACCCGCACGATCATAGCTCTGGCATCAGCGTTCGGTCTGCTCACAGTGGCCGAAGGCGTCGAGACTGCCGAGCAGTTCGAGCTGCTGCGAATGCTGAATTGCGATCAGTCGCAGGGCTACTTTCACTGTCCACCGGTTTCCGCGCAGGAAATAGACCGGCTGCTGCGAACAGCGGGTTGACCCGGGGGCCGAAAGAATGACAGCACCGGCTTCCCGGCCGCACGTCTTGTGCGCCAGGCGACGCGCGACGCGCATCCTGATTGTCGACAGCCATCCAATCGTTCGCGAGGGATTGCGCCGGATCATTGCGCGCGAGGACGACCTACTGGTGTGCGCGGAGGCCGACACCGTGAGAGCGGCGCTAACCGCCATCAAAGAGACCAATCCCCATGTGGTCATCGCTGATATCAGCCTCAAGCAAGGCGACGGAATCAAATTGGTGCGTGAGGTGCGGGCTCATGATCCGCAACTGCCGATTCTCGTGCTGTCGGTTCACGACGAGGAGATTTATGCCGAGCGCTTGCTGTCCGTCGGGGCGAACGGCTACATCACGAAACAGGCAACGAGCGAACAAATAATACGTTCCTTACGCTTGGTACTCGACGGCGGAATCTCCGTGTCGGAGGCTGTCGCCGGGAACTTGATTCGAGGAGCTGCGGCGGGAACGCGACGCCGATTGGCGGACCCGATCGATCGTCTGAGCAGCCGCGAGCGTCAGGTGTTGCACTTGTTCGGCAAGGGAATGAGCACTCGCGAAACCGCGCACGCGCTCAATTTGCGGATCAAAACGATCGAGTCGCACCGTCAGCGAATAAAGGCCAAACTCAATTTGCGCAGCGGCGCCCAGCTGGTGCAGTTCGCCATCAAGTGGGCGGACGACTGAGGCGGCGGTCCCGGCATTCACTCCGCGGTATTGATCAGTCCCCGTTCCGCGAGCGATACGCAGGCCCCGTCACCGACGATGATGTGATCCAGCAAGCGTATGTCCACCAGCGCCAATGCTTCGCGCACGCGCTGCGTGATCAGCTCATCCGCCTGACTGGGCTCGGCCACCCCCGACGGGTGGTTGTGCGCGATGATCACTGCCGCCGAATTGCGCTGCAGCGCCAGCTTGACGATTTCCCGCGGATGCACGCTGGCGCCGTCTATGGTGCCGCGAAACAATTCCTCGAATTGAATCAGGCGGTGGCGCTTGTCCAAGTACAGGCAGCAAAATACTTCGTGCTCGAGATCGCGCAGGCGCGCGGAAAGAAAGTCGCGGGTCGCCCGAGGGCTGCTCAAGGAGGGGCCGGCGCGCAGCGTCTCCGAGAGTTGCCGGCGCGCAATCTCAACCGCGGCCTGCAGTTCCGCGAATCGCGCCAATCCCAAGCCCGGCTGCGCGCAAAATCGGCGCCGATCGGCCGCGATGAACTTGCGCAGGGAATGGAAGCTCTTGAGCACGGCGCGCGCCACATCGAGTGCCGAGTGGCCGGGCGTGCCGGTGCGCAACAAGATGGCCAGCAGCTCGGCATCGGAAAGCGCGGCAGCGCCCTTGTCGAGCAGTTTTTCGCGCGGCCGCTCATCTTCAGGCCAGTCCCGAATCGCCATGCCGCGAGCATGGGACTAAGGTGCCTTGGGCACCAGCGCCAAATCAAGGCTGATGGCGGTGAAATGCTCAGGAGTGGCCGGAGCTGCCGAATCCGCCCGTGCCCCGCGCAGTTGCCGCAAAGTCTTCGACCACTTCGAATGCAACTTGCACGACGGGCACCATCACCATCTGCGCAATCCGATCGCCGGGGTTGATGGTGAACGGCAGTGCGCCGCGATTCCAAACCGACACCATCAGCGGACCCTGATAGTCGGAGTCGATCAGGCCGACCAAGTTGCCGAGCACGATGCCGTTCTTGTGGCCAAGTCCCGAACGCGGCAGCAGCATGGCGGCAATACCGGGATCCGCTATGTAAATGGAGATGCCGGTGGGAATCAGCTCCGCGCCGCCGGGATTCAGCAGCATGGGTGCATCGATGCAGGCGCGCAAATCCATACCGGCCGAACCCAAGGTCGCATGTTGCGGCAGCGGAAACTCCCGGCCGATGCGCGGATCCAGGATCCGCAGCTTGACGGTGCGCGGCATCTTCGCTGCGCCCGTTAGCGACGCACGCGGCGGGCGCGCAGCCGATCGCGCGGGCCCGGCCCGGTGATCCGGCGTTTGCGCGAGCTGCGCCGCGGGCCGCCGTCGGGCGGCGGCAAGCGTTTGGCGATGAGGGCGATGAGTTCGCGCGCCACGTCGATCTTCGGTCCGCGCGCCACTTCCATCTTGCCGCCCGGCCACAGCACGGTCAGCGCATTGTCCTCGCAATCGAACGCGATCCCGTCGCCGACTTGGTTCGCAGCGATCATGTCGAGTTTCTTGCGCTTGAGTTTGATGCGGGCATTTTCCTCGACGTCATTGGTTTCCGCCGCGAAGCCGACGACGAAAGGACGCCTGGACATGTCGGCGACCGATTTGATGATATCGGGCGCGGGCTCGAGTTCCAGGTTCACCGAGCCGCCTTGCTTCTTGATCTTTTGCTTGGCGATCGTCACGGGCTGAAAGTCGGCAACCGCGGCGGCGGCGATGAATACGTCGGCATCGGCCACATGCCGATGCACCGCGGCATACATGTCGCGCGCACTTTCCACGTTGATGCGAGTAACACCCACCGGCGTCTGCAATTGCACCGGTCCGCTCACGACCGTGACATGCGCACCCGCCTCGCGCGCGGCGGCCGCCACGGCGAATCCCATTTTCCCGGAGCTGCGGTTGGTGAGATAGCGCACCGGATCGAGACGCTCGCGCGTGGGGCCGGCGGTGATCAATACATTGAGGCCGGCCAGCAAGCCGGCGTTGACAGGCGGCTCGAGCAAGGTTTCCGCGAGTTTCAAGGGTTCCCACATGCGTCCGGCACCGATTTCTCCGCAGGCTTGATTGCCGGACGCGGGACCCAGGAGGCGAATACCGCGAGCAGCCAGGGTTTCAATATTCGCCTGGGTAGCCTTATTCGCCCACATCACGCGGTTCATGGCAGGGGCGAGCAATATCGGCGCCTCGGTGGCGACGCACAAAGTCGTCAGAAGATCATCGGCGCGTCCGCCCGCCAAGCGCGCGATGAAGTCCGCGCTCGCAGGCGCAATCAGCACGATCTGCGCCCAGCGCGCCAGCTCGATATGACCCATGGCCGCTTCGGCCGCGCTGTCCCACAGATCGCTGCGGGTGGGCCTCCCGGATACCGCCTGAAAGGTCATGGGAGAGACGAATCGCTGCGCGGCATGGGTCATGACGACTTGCACTTCTGCGCCGCGTTCGATCAGCCGGCGCACCAGGTCCGGACTTTTGTAGGCGGCTATCCCGCCGGTGACTCCGAGCAGGATTCGCGTCTTTGCGGTCATTGAATGTGCTTCAACTCTTTGAAGCGATCGATGTCGCTCTCGAATTGAATGCTCATCGTCGAAACTTCACTGCGTTTTTGCCGCAGATTCTGTTCTTGAGTGTGGATGTCCATGGTTAGGCGCACCAGATCCTCGGCGATCTGATCCGTCATGGGCGGGGCGCGCGGATCGGTGCTGTAGGGTTTGAAGCGCATGCTTTCGGCACGCAATTTCTTCATGCGTCCGTCCAAGGTCTCCAGAAATTGACTGGTCACTTTGATCTGATCCGCGAGCAGGGTGAGGCGCTGGTCGCGCAGGCGTTCGATCTCCTGGACTGAAGAGTAGGTACTCAAGAGGTTCTTATCGCGGTTCTCGCGCTGCTGCGCATCGAGTTTCCGCTGATCTTCCGCCGCCATTTGCTCGGGGGTCTTCTGCGCCTCGTGACGGCCTATCTCGATGCCCCGCGAGTTGATGACATGCTGTTCCTGCGTGGCGTATTCCGGCGGGATGACATCGCCGTAGTGCGTCACGCCGTTGGAATCCACCCACTTATAAAGAACGCGGCCACTGTTGGCCGGCGTACTGGCCGCAAAGCCCGGCGAGGCGAGCGCTTGGCACAGGCAAAGCAACCAAATGGCATTCTTCAAGAACATATCCTCAAGATGAAGCGGCCGTCATTGTGAGGGCAGCGGGCGGTGTTTTCCAGGGGCTATTCCTCACTCCGCGAGCCCATAACGGTCGCGATACAGGCGCATGCTGTTCAGGTCGCCGGCTCCCCCGGCGAGGGAGACATGGACCATCAAGTCGCTTAAAGTAACCACGGATATCACGGGTATTCCGTGCAGGCTTTGCAGTTCCTGGACCGCCGAATAATCGCTGTCCGCCGCGCGTTCCTGGCGGTCCAGCGCAAGCAGAACGGCGGCGGGAGTGGCGCCGGCCTTCTCGATGATCTCGATGGATTCGCGGATCGCCGTACCCGCCGTGATCACATCGTCGACGATCAATACGCGGCCCTGCAACGCACTGCCGACGATTTTGCCGCCCTCGCCGTGGTCCTTGGCTTCCTTGCGGTTGAAGGCAAACGGCAGGTCGAGTCCGTGGCGCTCGGCCAGCGCAGCGGCGGTAATGGTGACCAGCGGAATGCCCTTGTAGGCCGGCCCGAACAGCATATCGAACGTCAAGGACGAGGCGGCGAGCGCCGCTGCGTAGGCCCGTCCCACCACAGCGATGGCCGCGCCGGTGTTGAATAGTCCGGCATTGAAAAAATACGGACTTTCGCGGCCGGACTTGAGCTTAAAGCGCCCAAATTTAAGAACGCCGAGCTGCACGCACAAGTCGATGAACTCACTTTGGTACGCCAAGATCATGGGGCCTGATATTATCGCGCGCGATGCGCACCGTCACGACACCCGCCTCTATCCAGCCTAAATCGGGAATTGGCCGCTCGGTGACGGCGAGCCTAAGCGTTTGACGACGGCTGCCAAGCCCACATTGCGCCAGGCGCTGGGCGACACGCGCATGCTGGCCATCCTATTGATGAGTTTCGCTTCCGGGTTGCCGTTCAACCTGACCGGCTTCACTTTACAGGCGTGGCTGGCGTCCGAGGGCCTGAACATCAAGACCATCGGCATTTTTTCGCTGGTCGGACTGCCTTACGTGTTCAAATTCTTGTGGGCGCCGCTGCTCGATCGATACTTGCCGCCGATCCTGGGAAGGCGGCGCGGATGGATTCTGATTTACCAGGCTTGCTTGGCGGTCAGCATTGGGATCATGGGCTTCAGTTCCCCCACCCAGGCGCCTTATGCGCTGGCAGCCATCGCGCTCATCGTCGCGTTTCTCTCCGCCTCGCAAGATATCGTCATCGATGCATACCGCGTCGATACCATCCCCGCCAGCGAGCGGGCGTTGGCCGCCGCCGCCGCCGCTTTTGGCTACCGCTCGGCGGCGATGCTGGCGGGCGCGGTGTTGGTGGTGATCGCTGCGCATCTCGGTTGGCGCCTGGCCTTCCTCGCAGTGGCCATCGTCATGGCGGCGACGATGCTCTCGACGCTCTGGGCACCGGAGCCGCTCACGCCCGGACGGCCGCCCCAGACCTTGGCCGACGCGGTCTGGCATCCGCTGCGCGATTTGCTCAGTCAGAAGGGTGCCTGGGGTTTTTTGCTGCTGGTGCTGCTCTACAAAGTCGGCGACGCCTTTGCCTTGAGTTTGTACAGCGCGTTCATGATCAAGGGGGTTGGATTTTCACTGGACGAACTCAGCATCGCCGGCAAGGTGAACATGACGGTGTCCACGATGATCGGCGTGACCTTGGGCGGCTGGATATACATGCGCTGGGGCATGTTCCGGTCGCTGCTGACTTTCGGCATCGGGCAGGCGCTCACCAATCTCTTGTACATGTGGCTGGCGCTGGCAGGCAAAAAGCTGTGGCTGCTGGTGCTTGCCACCACGTTGGATACCATGGTCGGCGGTATGGGTCAGGCGGCCTTCGTCGCCTTTCTGGTGTCGCTGTGCAGCTCGAGTTTCAGCGCCACGCAGTATGCGCTGCTCTCCGCGCTGGCGGTGATTCCGCGGGCCACCACCGGCGCAATCGCAGGCACCGTCGTATCCGCCATCGGATGGGCGAATTTCTTCGTCGTCACTTTTCTGACCGCCATTCCAGGGCTGATATTGCTGGTGATTTTGCGCGGGCCGCTGCACGAGCTCGCCGCCCGCGACGTGGCGGACACCAAGCGTTAGCGGCGCAGCGACCGATCGTGCGGATCGGACCAGGCGGTCCTCGCGTTGTCCTCGAACTCGCGATCCAAGTCTTCGGCTTCGACGTCGATGGCGCCCGACCAATCTTCCGGTGCATCCGCCGCCTCGATGACATCGTCCAGCAACTGCTCGTTCCAGGAATCGAAATCCATTTCCGCCACGGTGCCGTCAAAGTATTGAATTTCGATGGTCTCATCTTGAGAGTCGATCGCGACCACCTCAAAGAGCTCGTTGGTACCGCCTCGATACCACTCGCCTACGATCGGCTTGATTACCTTCATCGCAGTCTCCGTCTGCTATGCTCGGCCCCATTCAACTCCCAATGAGCGATTCGCGCAATATGTAATTTTTGCGCGCAGCAACATGACATGGTCGAGCAACTCATCAAATTCTTCGTCGTGTTTTTCGTCGTGGTTGAGCCCATTTCATTGATACCGTTGTTCGCGGGGCTGACCCATGGTGCCAGCAACCGCTACAAGAAAAAAATGGCGGGCAAGGCCGCGGCGATTGCGCTTGCTATCTGCGTACTGTTCGCGTTTGGCGGCGCACGGTTTCTGTCCATCATGGGCATTTCGTTGAGCTCGTTCCGCATCGCGGGCGGAACCCTGCTGTTCCTTATTTCGCTGGAGATGGTTTTTGCGCGCACCTCGGGCACCAAGTCGACGACACCCGAGCGCGAGGAAGCCTTGAAGCGCGAAGACATTTCGGTTTTTCCTCTCGCGTTTCCGTTCATCGCGGGACCTGGGGCCCTCGCCACCATCTTGCTGACCGCCGGCGAGGTATGGGGAAAACCGCTGCAGTTCGCCGGCTTCCTGGGCGTGGTCGTGTTGGTGCTGGCGGTGTGCTGGATATTGATGCTGGCCACGCCGCGGTTGATGAGGGTCATCGGCGTCACCGGCGCCAATGTGATGAGCCGCCTATCCGGCGTGGTTCTCGCCGCTCTCGCGGTGCAGTTCATCGTCGAGGGCATTCGCGGCAGCTTTGCACTTGCTTGATGGCTTGCTGTAGGCCAAATCCCAGGTGCCGTGGCCCAAGCGCGCACCGCGCCGTTCGAAGCGCGTGGCCGGCCTGAAGTCGGGCCGCACCACAAAGGTGCGGTCCGGGCTCAGTGTTTGCAGATCCGGGTTCGCGTTGCACACCGCCAACATTTGTTCCGCGTATGCCTGCCAATCCGTGGCGAGGCGCAGTATCCCACCGCAGCGCAGCTTCGCGGCCACCATCGCGATGAATTGCGTGTCGATCAGGCGGCGCTTGTGGTGGCGCTTCTTGTGCCAAGGGTCCGGGAAGAACACCAGCACCTCATCGAATGACTCATCGGGAAGGTAATCGCGCAAAACATCCGCCGCATCCTCGCAGATGATGCGCAGGTTCTTCAATGCATCGGATTGCGCGCGCAGCAGCAGCCGTCCGATGCCCGATCGGTGCACCTCTATCCCCAAGTAATCGATGTGCGCATGGTTCTTGGCCAGTGTGCCAATCACTTCTCCCACCCCGAAGCCGATCTCCAGGCAGCGCGGTGCGGAACGACCGAATATCGCCGCAAGATCGAGCGCGGTCTCATGCAAGTCAATTCCGTAGGCAGGCCACAACTCGGTGAGCGCGCGTTCCTGCGCCAGCGTGGTGCGTCCAGCGCGAAGCACGAAACTGCGAATGCGGCGTTGCCTGTGCATGGCCGCAAAGTGTGCCTGATATGATGCACCGATGCCCAAATCCCGCTTCGGTGCCGCGCGATGCAACGCGGCCTGCTGACATCGCGCGCCGCCGCAGCGCGGCGATCCAGCGCCCTCAAGTTGCTGCTGGCTGCCGTGATCCTAGGGGTATCGGGCTGCGCCGGCTTGCCGCGGCACGTCCACAAAACGCCTACCGAGGCATTGCAGGACCCAGCCACGACCACGCTGGGCCGCATCGTCGCCGGCGACGAAGCAGGCAAGAACCTGTCGGGCATCAGGCTGCTCTCCTCGGGCGAAGAGGCGCTGGCCGCGCTGATCGCGCTCGCCGATCATGCCGAGCGTACGCTCGACATTCAGTACTACATCATTCATGACGATGACTCCTCGCGGCTCCTGCTGCACCACGTCGGCCTGGCGGCCGATCGCGGTGTGCGGGTACGCATTTTGGTCGACGATTTGAATACCGCCGGCCAAGACCGTCTGTTCGTGCATCTGGGCCAACACACCAACATCGAGGTGCGCGTGTTCAATCCGTTTCCCAACGGAAGATTCGCGACCTGGACCCGCCTGCTCGCTGCCGCGCCGGATATGCGGCGCATCAACCACCGCATGCACAACAAGCTGTTCGTTGCGGACAATGCGCTCGCCATCACCGGCGGCCGCAATATCGGCGATCAGTATTTCACGCGCGATCAGTACTACAATTTCATCGATTTGGACGTGGTCGCGGCCGGCGCCATCGTGCCGGAATTATCGGCGTCGTTCGATGAATTCTGGAACAGCAAGTACGCCTACCCGATCGCATCGATTGCTTACGGGGTGGACGCGGCACCGGCCGCGGCGCCGGTGGTGGAGCGCGCACCGTCCGCCAATGCCGACTGGCTCGAGCACGAACTCGATGCGCACGAAGTTCAACTGGACTGGGTGCCGGCCACGGTACTTGCGGATCAGCCGGCGAAGATCGCCAGCGAATCCTCCCCCGATGAAGAGGTCACGATCGCCAATGACATCACGGCGTTGATGAGTTCGGCGAACCAGGAACTCATCATCATCTCTCCGTACTTCGTGCCCGGCAAGGACGGCGTCGCATTGATGCGCGAACTCACCGGCCGCGGCGTGCACATCCGGATACTAACCAACTCGCTGGCCTCCACCGATTCGCCGCTGGTGCACATCGGCTATTCGCGCTACCGCGTCGAACTGCTCAAGATGGGCGTGGAGCTGCGCGAATTGCGCCCGAAACTCGGAACGAAGCGGCCGCGCTTCCATCCCTTCCGCGGCTCAAATGCCAGTCTGCACGCCAAGGCGCTGGTCATCGATCAGAAAATCGTATTCATCGGATCATTGAACATGGACGAGCGGTCCGCGCGCATCAACAGCGAGCTGGGACTCGTGATTCGCAGCGCTGAAATCGCCCGCCAGGTTACGAATTTGCTGGACGACATCAGCACGGATGGAAGCTACAAGCTGCAATTGGCCGATCACAGCAATCGCATCGAATGGTCGAGCGGCGAGCCCGGGGCCACGAGGACCTGGTACATCGATCCGGAAACCACTCATCTGCAGCGTTTCTGGCTCAAGGTGCTGACGCCGTTCGCACCCGATGAATTGCTGTGAACTAGGATATCCGCAGGGTAGTCAGGTATTCCTTGACCTTGGCACGAAACCCCTCGCTGCTGGTCACCGTGGCGCCGCCCGCCAACACCAAAATAAAATCGCCGCGCAGAGTGCGATTCACTTCTTTGACATAGTTCATGTTGACGAGACAGGAGCGGCTGATGCGCAGCATGGGTTGCGACCGCAGAGCCGTCTCCGCCTGCTGCAGCGTGCTGCGGGCGTGAAAGTTGTCCTTGCCCACCCGTATGATGACGTAATTGCGGTCCGCCTCGATCATTTCCACCTGGGTGACGTCGAGCACGTGCAAATGGCCGCCGAATTCGGCAAGCAGGCGCGGTCGTTCCTCGCCCTGGGTGCGGGCGCCGCGCTCGAGCTGCGCGAGTAAACCCGCCAGCAAACTCTGCCGTTCGTCGATGCTCGAATGCAAATGGCGCGGCCGCACGCGCGCCAAAGTCTTGCGAAACCGCTCTTGATCGAAGGGCTTCAGCAAATAGTCCACGGCGCTGACTTCGAAGGCCTCGAGCGCATAGGTATCGTAGGCGGTCACGAATACCAGGGAAGGCAGCTCCTTGGGTTCCAGG
>Ga0210409_10004396_pt1 | contig 15201 bp, 15 predicted proteins | sample IncBWH17MmetaG_FD_161649 | JGI IMG/M metagenome (GOLD analysis project Ga0210409, IMG submission 161649) | Forest soil microbial communities from Barre Woods Harvard Forest LTER site, Petersham, Massachusetts, United States - Inc-BW-H-17-M | ecosystem: Environmental > Terrestrial > Soil >...
TCGAAAACCGCATAGGTCTGGCCATTCTTGTGAAATTTTGATCTCGGCGGAAAGCGCTCGAATTGCTCCGCCCGAAACCTGACCGGGATGCTTCCGGCTCTTTCAAGAGTGTCCTTCTTATCACTCATCTAGGACATTCTCGAAACTGTTCCATCCATATGCGACACGTCGTAGAATGCTGACCGCCGCGCTTTGCCGAGTCGCGGCATCTTTGGCCAGGCGACGATGAAGAAAACCAAGACAGGCATCAAGCACGGAAATAAGCGTAAACCGAGACTGCGATCGAGCCGCAACGGTGACCGCTTTGCGGAGGTTACCGCGCGCTTGGCGGAAATTGGAAAAGGTTTTTACGCGCGTGGCTGGGTGCTGGGAACGAGCGGAAACTTCAGCGCGGTTCTGTCGCGCGAGCCGCTGCGGCTGGCTATTACCTCGACGGGATTGGACAAGGGCAGCCTTACGCCAGCGCAGTTTCTGGAGATGGACGAGCAAGCCAACGTAGTTCGCGGCGAGGGGCGGCCTTCCGCCGAAGCGTTACTTCATCCAGCTATTGTTCGCGGCGTGGATGCAGGCGCGGTCTTGCACACGCATTCCGTGTGGAGCACGGTTCTTTCCGGCACCCACGCGGCGCATGGCGGGATCGCACTCGAAGGATTCGAAATGCTCAAGGGGCTCGAGGGTGTTCGAACGCACAAGCATCGCGAGTGGCTGCCGATCCTGGAGAATTCGCAGGACATGGTGGAATTGGCGGACCGCGTTACAGCCTTGCTCCGCGAATCGCCCGGCATTCATGGATTTCTTCTGCAGGGCCACGGGCTTTATACTTGGGGTGTGGGCTTGCGCGAAGCCAAGCGCCATATCGAGATTCTAGAGTTTCTGATGGAAGTGTTAGTTCGTTCGGGCGCCGCACAAGCCTCGTGAGTTGCGCTTAGCCCGAGCAAGGGAGTTGGTGGCCGTGGCGGTTCTGAGCATTCCTGATGAAAAGCGCTCGTTGCGCGAGCAAGATGAAGTTCGCGACTACCTTGCAAGCATCGGCATTGAATACGAGCGGTGGCAGCTTCCCGCCGACCTTCCGATTGATGCATCGGCAGAGGAAATCCTGGCAGCGTTCCGCGGTCAAATAGAGGAACTCAAGCGGCGCGGCGGGTACGTGACGGCAGATGTGATTAACGTTAATTCGGATACACCCGGGCTGGACGCGATGCTCGCGAAGTTCAACATCGAGCATACCCATGACGAAGACGAAGTCCGCTACATCATCGCCGGACGAGGGCTGTTTCACATTCACCCGCAACAGGGTGCTGTTGTTGCCATCGAAGTGGAAGCAGGCGATTTGATTCGCGTACCGCGAGGCACGCTGCACTGGTTCGATCTTTGCGGAGACCGGCGGATTCGCGCTATCCGTTTGTTCCAGGATAAGTCCGGTTGGACGCCTCACTACACGGGCAGCGGCGTGGATCGGAATTATGAACCAGTTTGCTGGGGGCCCAGGTACATTCCCCCGCAAACGGCGGCGAAGTAGCTCGCGTGGCACCGATTGACGCATCGCAGATCCGCGTTATTCTTCTGGACATTGAAGGTACGACGACCCCGATCGATTTTGTATACAAGACGCTTTTTCCTTACGCGAGCCGCAAACTGGAATCCTTTCTGCGTGAGCGCGCGCAGGAGGCCGAAATCCAAGCGATCATCGAGGAATTGCACGAGCAACATAAAGAGGATGAGCGTCACAGTCTGCAGCCGCCAGCTTGGCCGGACGAAAGCGCAGAGTCACAGCTGCAATCGACTGTGGCGTACAGCCAATGGTTAATCGCAAACGACAGCAAGTGCACGCCACTCAAGTCACTGCAGGGAAAAATATGGCAGCGGGGATTCACGAACGGAGAATTGCGCGGCCAGGTGTTTCCGGATGTGCCGACGGCTTTCGAACGATGGCGGCGGCAAGAAAAGACGATTTGCATTTATTCGTCCGGAAGTGTGCTGGCACAACAGAATCTCTTCCGTACGACAGCCTACGGAGATCTCACTTCCTGCATCGCGGTGTTTTTTGACACGCGCGTCGGGCCCAAGACCGACGGAGAAAGCTATAAGAAAATAACCGCTTCATTCTCCCATGCGCCACACCAATTCTTGTTTATCTCCGACGCGGTGAAAGAAATCGAAGCCGCGCGGGCCGCAGGCATGCAGGCAATCCTTTGCGACCGCGATCCTCGAACGGCCTCTTCGCCGAACAGCGATGAGTTGATTCACACGTTCGACGGCATTTTTCCTGAATGAGATTCCTCGGGGAAGTCGCATTCTCACGCGGTCGCAGCCTTGGGCAAGGTGGCCGCGTAATCAGAAACTGAGTGCAGGTGGATGCCGTAGTTGCGCGCTGTCTCCAGGCTGCCAGGAATCGCGTCGCCCTTTGCGTAGGCAAGCATAAGGGCCGAAAAGGTCTTCTGCAGCGGATCGGAAGAACGGTGCTGTTCGGCGAGGGCCGCGATTGGCACAGGATCCAAGTCAATTTTCTTGCCGAGAATGCGTTCGAAGATTCGAACCGCGTCGAGCTGCGAGAGCGGTTCAGGGCCGCCCATCTCCAGCACGACCGACTTCTCCGGCGGTTTCCCGGCGGCCGTCACGCCAAAAGCGGCGACGTCCTTGGGGGAAATATAACTGACCTTCGCGTCGCCAGTTCCATAAATGCGCACGCGCCCGCTTGCAGGATCAAAGCCCAGAGCAGCGCTCAACCATATCTCGGAAAAATAGGACGGCCTGAGGATCGTGGCGCGCATACGGCCGGAGAGAAGCCGCTTCTCGCAATCGCGCTTGGCGGTTTCGAGAGGCGAATCCTCGCGAATGTTTCCTGAATAGGAGGTATAGACAAAATGGCGTACTCCAGCGCGTTCCGCGGTTTCGATCAGAGAGAGAATCCCATCGTGGTCGACGCGGCGCAGGCCGTCGTCCTTCCCATGAGGCATTGAAGTGGCGGTGCAAACGATCGTATCTATGCCCGCGCATGTGGATGGTAAGGTTTCCGGCTTGGTAAGATCGGCATCGACGATCTCGATGCCCGCTGAGATCAAAGCTTTGGCTTTCTCGTGACTTCTGCCGCCGCGCACCATCGCCCGGACATCGCGGCCCTGTTTTCGCAAACCTAGGGCAATCTGCTGGCCGACGAGACCCGTGGCTCCAACAACGAGATTCATGGTTGACCTCCTCAGCGGGCCATCACGTTCTACGATTTGCCCGCTTTCCATTCTGAATACAACTTGGTGATGGCGGGACCGATGGTGAACCCCCAGGCATAAATGGGAAAATTCTTGAATTTGTCAGGAACGGTGTAGCGGTGCTGCGCTTCTTCTACTGGAACTCCCGCCTTGTACATCTTTTCCGCTTGGCCAGCGATGTCATCGAAGACTTCGCGGAGCGCAGCGATGCCTTCCTGGCCGCAAATCTGCCCGTGCCCCGGCACGAACAGGGTATCTTTGTCGAGCTCGGCAAATTTCTTCAGGGTTTCGCGCCAACCGGAAACGGTCGCTTTTTCATCGAAGCAGACGGGATACCAGCCGCTAAACAACAAGTCGCCCGCGTACACGACGTTTTGTTCGGGAACACGCACGACCATGTCGGTGCCGGAGTGCCCAGGATAGGATTCCAGAACGGCAGTCATCCCGCCCAAATCTACCGATAACGGCAGTTTCGCCGGATCCAGAGGATGATTCGGCAGGCCCAGCACACTGGCATTGGCTACAGCAAATAGTCCGGTCAGCGCGTTCAGGTCGCTCTGCGCGTGGGCCCGTTCCGTATCTGATTTTGCGTCTTTGATGCGCTTTTCGGCTGGTCCGAGTACTGCTTCCTTATCCGCTCCTTGCAGCGGCACGTAATTATCGACAATCCGCTTGGCCGCCGCTGCGTGCGCCCAGAGTTGCACGCCATTCGCGCCGTAGAATGAATTTCCCATGGAATGATCAAAATGGTAGTGGGTGTCCAGGGCGGCCTTTACAGGCACCTGGCTCACCATCCGCAGGGCATCCATTTGGAAAGAAGCGCCCGCTGGCTGGGTGAACCCTTCGATCAGGAGAGCCGAGTCCTTTCCGACGAGGAACCCGCCATTGCAAATCGTCTGCAGGCCCTTCGAGCCGTCGGAGATGGTGGCGTACAATCCATTGCCAATCTTTCGAACAGACGCGAATCCCTTGTCCACGAGCGGTGTTTGCGACACGCGGGAGTCGAGGGCCAATTCCGCCGCGAGCGCGGGTAAGGGAATGAGTTTCGCGACGGCATAAAACGCTCCAAAGCACGATGTCTTGGCCAGGAAACTTCTGCGGGAAAACAGTGGCGCGTTGTCCGTTTCGCGGTCGCGGCTAAAAACGTCGATCATGGTCCCTCCTATGATGAAATCTAAGTGGGATGACCACTTCCGGAGGGGATTTATTCTAACAGACATGCGATTCTGGGGGGCAATCTCCTGTTTCAAAACGCATCTTGCGAAACTTCCGCCCCTCCGCTAGCGTATGAAACTACATGGATCTGGCCACTGAACGTCCCCGCCTTCCCGCCCTCACATCGTTGCGTTTTTTCGCGGCGTTTCACGTGGTCATTTTTCACCTGCAGGCGATGCAAGTTTTCCTCGGGCCCGCGTGGTTCCAGAAGCTTTCTTCCATCGGTTATGTAGGGGTTAGCTTCTTCTTTGTCCTGTCCGGTTTCATTCTGGTGTACACCTATGCCGGCAGGACACTGAGCCTGAAGGAGTTCTGGCGCGCCCGCTTTGCCCGGATCTATCCGGCATACGCCTTTTCTCTTCTGGTCACGGCACCCTGGTTTTTTTATGCGATTCTGAAGTTCGACGTGCCTTTTTTTGCCTGGCCCAAAGCGCACCTGAAACTAGCTTCCACGCTGGTCCTCACGCTCCTCCAAGCGTGGATTCCCCCTGCCGCTCTAACCTGGAATCCCGTGGCCTGGAGTCTCTCCGTCGAAGCTTTTTTTTACTTGCTCTTCCCATTTCTAATTCTGATGCTCCTTCGCCGCTCTCAGAGCCAGCTGTTCTTCATCGCCGCGGCCTCCTGGCTGACCAGCCTGGCACTTTCCACCGCCTATGTCTCTCTGAATCCGGACGGCCTTTCAACCATTAATGCTGATGTCCTGGGAGCATTCTGGCTGAACGCTCTCAAGTTTCACCCTCTCTCGCGCCTGCCGGAGTTCCTGCTTGGCATGGCCTGTGGTTTTCTTTTCCTGCGCTCGCGCCGTGAGAACAAATTTGCTCTGCCACTTGTACTCTTCGGCCTTGCGGGAGTTGGCGCGGTCGTCTATTTCAGCGCGGCCATCCCTTATCCGGTTCTGCACACCGCTTTGCTCGCTCCCGCGTTTGCCGCAATTGTCTATGGTTTTGCTCTGCAGCCGCGCTGGGGTGCCGTCCTGGAGAGCCGTCTTCTGGTCCTTTGTGGCGACGCGAGCTACAGCCTCTACCTGCTTCATTCCATGATTATCGGCATGTTTTTTCATACGGCCACCGGACAGTTGCGCTACAACAATTTTACCGGCGTGGTGGTCTTCACGGTCCTTACGGTCGGCATTTGCGCGCTCGTCTATCGTTTTATCGAAGAACCGGCGCGCCGCAAACTCAATCCGCGGCGCAAGCAGCAGCTAGGCCAGCTTGAGCCGCAGCCGCCACCGCAGGCCGTCCCTGCTTAGTGCCGCGCCTAACGCCAGCTTGTCATTCAAAACACGCAAAGCCTGAGTTTCATTGGTACCTCATCCCTCCCTTCCGTACTATGGAAGCTGTCGGCAGCAACCCTTCTGGACGAACCCTTGCTGCACTTTGTGGCTCATCAAGGGAGGCAATCCAACATGGTCAGAGTAGCGAGTGCGGTTTTATTGGGAATCGGACTGGTGTTGGTTCCCTCGTGGCCAGGGCAGCAGCAAAGCAGGCAGGACGCGTGCATTCAGCGATGCGTCACCAACGCCGGAGACCCCGAAATGGACCGGCAGGAAATCGTCAGCCTTGAAAAAGAAGCCGCCCACGCCATCCATCTGAACGATGGAAGCTTCTTCCGGCGCATCTATAGCGATGAGTTCACCGGCACGCTTTCCCACGGCCAGCAGGTCAACAAAGTGCAGTGGATCCAGGCGATCGAATCGCCCTCAGTGAAACGGGAATCGTTCACGGCGTCCGACATCAAGGTCCGCATCTTTGAAAACACCGCGATTGTCACTTGCCTTTGGTCATCGCGTTTTGTGGTTAAGGGTCAGATGCTCAGCTCGCAGCTTCGCGCCATACATGTTTACGTGAACACAACCAGCGGCTGGCGAGTGTTTTCCGGCCAGTCAACCAACCTGCCCCCGGACGTGCAACAACCGTTGTAGTTTTGCCGATTCCAGCGCGCGCTTTGCGTTGACGCTTCGGGGAGCGGGTGTTACGCTCGCCACTCACTTTCAAAACGCATGCGCGCCGTCGACCTGATCCGCAAAAAACGCGATTCCGGGGAACTCTCCCGCGAGGAGATTAACTTCCTGGTTTCCGGCTACACGCGTAATGAAATCCCCGATTACCAGATGGCGGCGTGGCTCATGGCCGTGTGGATCAGGGGGATGAATCGCGCCGAGATCGCCGCACTGACTGAAGTGATGCTCCATTCCGGAGAGGTCGTCAATCACTCCGATATTCCCGGCAAAAAAGTGGACAAGCACTCGACCGGAGGTATCGGCGATAAGACTTCGCTGATTCTCGCCCCGATTGTCGCTGCGGGCGGGCTCACGGTGCCGATGATCAGCGGGCGCGGGCTCGGCCATACAGGCGGCACGTTGGATAAGCTGGAAGCCATTCCAGGCTTCAACGTGAACCTCTCGCTCGAAGAATTTCGCCGCGTGCTCCGCGAGTGTGGCATGGGTTTGATCGGGCAAACCGCGGAAATCGCGCCCGCCGACAAGAAAATCTACGCGCTGCGCGACGTGACCTCGACCGTTGAGAATATCGGCCTGATCTGTGCTTCGATCATGAGCAAGAAACTTGCCGAGGGCATTGACGCGCTGGTTCTGGACGTGAAGACCGGTTCCGGCGCGTTCATGAAAAAAGAAGAAGACTCGGTTCGCCTCGCCGAAGTGATGGTGGAAACGGGAAAGCGCATGGGCAAGAAAGTGGTGGCGCTGATTACCGATATGGATCAGCCGCTGGGGAGGATGGCTGGCCATTCGAATGAAGTGATCGAGTCCATCGAAGTGCTCAAAGGCCGCGGCCCCGCGGATCTGCGCGAACTCAGCATCGAACTTTCCGCCTGGATGTTTTATCTCGGCGAAAAAAGGAAGAGCGTCGAGGAGGGTCGGCGCCTCGCCGAAACGATGATCGCCACGGGGAAGGCACTCGAAAAGTTACGGCAGGGAATTCACCTGCAAGGTGGCGATGAGCGAGTGATTGATGAGCCGGAGCGGCTGCCGGGAGCGCGCTCGCACGTCGATGTTGCGAGTGGCGAGAGTGGCTTCATCCAGGCCACGCAATGCGAGCAATTTGGAATCGCGCTGGCCACGCTCGGCGGAGGGCGCGAGAAAAAGGAAGATAAGATCGACCCCGGCGTGGGCCTCGAATTCCACAAGCGCGTGGGCGATCGCGTGGAGAAGGGCGAACGGCTAGTCACCATTCATTACAATAATGACGCCAAACTCGCCGAGGCGAAGTCGCTCATCGCCGGCAGCTATCAAATTGGTGGGAGCGCACCTCCCGAAAAGCGTCCGCTGATCCGCCGAATCCTAAGAGACTGAATCGTCGATCCCGTGAAGTTCCGCGTATAATGCCCCAAACTATGGCCCTCGCCTCCGGAACACATCTCGGGCCCTACGAAATCCAGAGTCCTCTGGGCGCTGGCGGTATGGGAGAAGTGTATCGCGCGCGAGATACGCGGCTGGACCGCACCGTGGCGATCAAGATTTTGCCCGCGCAGCTTTCGAATGATCCGGTTCGCAAGCAGCGGTTCGAACGCGAAGCAAAAACGATTTCCAGCCTGAATCATCCGAACATTTGTGTACTGCACGATGTTGGACATCAGAATGGCATCGACTATCTGGTCATGGAATGCGTGGAAGGTGAGACGCTGGCGAAGCGCCTCGAAAAAGGCCCTTTGCCGCTGGACCAAGTTCTGAGATTTGGCGCGCAAGTCGCGGATGGGCTCGACAAAGCGCACCGCAACGGCGTGGTCCATCGCGACCTCAAGCCCGGGAACGTCATGCTGACGCCGACCGGCGCCAAGCTCCTGGATTTTGGGCTGGCCAAACCTGCGGTTCCGCTGACGGCCGTCGCCACTCTAACGGCAACCGTGAGGCCCAACACGCCCGTGACGCAGGAGGGCACGATCGTCGGCACGTTCCAGTACATGTCGCCGGAGCAGATCGAAGGCAAAGAGCTGGACGGGCGGAGCGACATTTTTTCGCTGGGCGCGGTTCTTTACGAAATGCTGACGGGCCAGCGCGCGTTCGATGGCAAGAGCCAGTTGAGTGTGGCGTCAGCAATCCTTGAAAAAGAACCCGCGCCGATCAGCACGGTTAAACCGCTGACTCCCCCGGCGCTTGATCACGCCATTCGGCGCTGCCTCGCAAAAGACCCTGAAGAACGCTGGCAAACCGCCCGCGACGTTGCCATCGAATTGAAATGGATCGCCGAATCCGGCTCGCGATCGGGTGCACCAGCTCCAACCCAGGAACACGGCCGTAACACCGAGCGACTACTCTTGGCTACCTTGGCTGTGACCGCTGCGATCGCGCTCGTCTTCGGAATTCTCTACGTTAAGCGACCGGCCGATGAGACCCGCGTCACGCGCACCTACGTAAAGTCAGAAGAAGGTTCTGGTTTCATTTTTACTGGAGACCAGAAGGGATTCGCTATCTCTCCCGATGGACTCAATCTGGCTTACGTAGCCTCGACCCCATCTCCAGATTCAAAATCCGCACTATGGCTTCGTCCTATGGATTCTCTTCGTGCCCGATTGCTCCCGGGAACGGAAGCCGCCGGATATCCTTTCTGGTCTCCCGACGGCAGGTATATTGGTTTTTTTGCCGGGGGCAAGCTGAAGAAAATTGATATCCAAGGCGGCCCCCCTTCCGTTATCTGCGATTCTCCGGATGGACGCGGCGGATCCTGGAACCAACAGGGCGATATTGTTTTTACCCCGACTGTCAATTCTCCCATCTACCGTGTATCCGCTTCCGGTGGCTCCCTTTCTCAGCTCACCACGCAGGATCCTTCCAAGAATGAAACCACCCACCGTTGGCCCTGGTTCCTGCCCGACGGGCGCCACTATATCTTTTTGGCTGGAAGCACGTTCACTCCCCGCGAGAGCGTCACCAATTCCATCATGCTGGGTTCTCTCGATTCCAAGGAGACAAAGCTTCTTTTTCACACTCACTTCCAGGCCGTGTATGCCTCCGGACGCATGCTCTTCTTGCGCCAGTCCTCCCTGATGGCTCAGCCCTTCGACGCGAAACGTTTCGAGTTCACCGGAGAAGCCGTCCCCATCGCCGAGCAAGTGCTGGAGGATTCCAGCATTGCCCATGCCTGGTTCTCTCCTTCCGTAAACGGCTTGCTTCTCTACGCCGAGGGTGCGGCCAAGGATCGCCAGTTGGTTTGGTTTGATCGCAACGGAAAGCAAACCGGAGCGGTGCCGGGAGAAGACGCATATGCGGGCATCAGCCTATCGCCCGATGGAAAAAAACTCGCCTACTATCTCGACGGAACTGGATTTGACGTCTGGGGCTTCGATACCTTACGTGGCATGAAGATCCCTCTGACCTTTGGCGCATCTTCCGGACAAGGGAACCTCTATCCGGTGTGGTCCCCGGACGGCAAGTACGTTGCCTATACTTCCTATCGCAACGGCAAGTACGGCCTTTACCAGAAGTCTGCCGACGGCTCGGGCGGCGAAACGCTACTCTTGGAGGGGATCGATCACTTTCGAGTCCCGACCTCCTGGTCTACCGACGGAAAATTTCTCGTCTATCACGAAGGTGTTTCCGGAGGAACGTACGCGAATGGCGTCCCGGGAGGCTGGTCGATATGGATCCTGCCTCTCTTTGGCGACCGCAAGGCCTATCCGTTCATCCAAACCACCTTCAGTGCCCGCGAAGCTAGCTTTTCTCCCGATGGAAAGTGGTTGGCCTACTGTTCGAATGAGTCGGGTGAGTATCGCGTCTACGTCGTCCCCTTTCCCGGTCCCGGCGGAAAATGGCAGGTCTCCCTTGGCGACGGGCGCGACTCGGTCTGGCGTCGCGATGGCAAAGAAATCTTCTATCTTTCCGCGGACAGCAAATTAATGGCAGTAAAAGTGGAAACATCGGCCGGCAGCTTTGCGGCCGGAGAGGCGCATGCGCTCTTCGACTCCCACTCCTACGGCGTGTTCGGTCGTTACGATGCCAGCGCAGATGGCCAGCGCTTCGTGGTTGTCTACGAAGGAAATCGGCCTGCCAGTACGCTTACATCCGTCGTCAATTGGCCCGCCGAGTTGAAAAAGAAATGACGGCAGTGTCGTTTGAGTTGCGTCTCGCACGCCAAGAAGGAGAATAAATGGGAAGATACACAGGAGTGCTCGGCATGGCCGTGATTCTGGCGCTGGCCTGGCTGTTCTCCACCAATCGCCGGGCGATCAAGCTCAAGACCATCGCGTGGGGTCTCGGCCTCCAGTTGGCGTTGGGTTTCTTTGTTCTCCGCTCCGGTGTGGGCAGTTCGGTGTTTGGTTTCTTGGGCGCCGGCGCAAACAAACTGTTGAGCTTTTCCTACGCGGGCTCCGCGTTCGTGTTCGGTGATATTGGGCTACCGAAGGAACTCTCCCGGCTCGGCTTTTCGTTCGCCTTTCAAGTGTTGCCTACGATCATCTTTATTGCCGCCTTCTTTGCGGTTCTCTACCACATCGGGGTGATGCAGCTCATCATTCGCGCTGCGGCGTGGATTATGACTCGCGTGATGGGCGCCAGCGGCGCGGAATCTCTCAACGTGGCCGCGAGCATTTTTATGGGACAGACGGAAGCCCCGCTCACCATCCGTCCCTTTCTACCAAAACTCACCAAATCGGAACTGATGGTCGTCATGACTAGCGGGATGGCGCACATCTCCGGCGGCATGATGGCCGGTTATATCCAGGTGGGAGGCGCCGATCCCAAAAACCTTTTGACCGCCGTCATCATGACTGCGCCGGGTACGCTGCTCATGGCCAAGATGCTCGTCCCGGAAACCGAGGAACCGCTGACCGCCGGCCGCGTGGAAATGCCACCCATGGAAAAAGAAACCAATCTTCTGGGTGCCATCGCCCGGGGCACCACGGACGGCTTGCATCTGGCGCTCAATGTCGGCGCCATGCTGATTACCTTCATCGCCTTGCTCGCGTTGCTCAACGCCATCATGGGCGGCATCCACGACTGGCCGCATATGGCGTGGTTCCCGGAGAGTCTGCAGACCGTTTTCGGATGGATCTTCGCTCCGGTGGCCTGGTTGATTGGTGTGCCGTGGGGCGAAGCAGCAAAGATTGGCAACCTTCTCGGCACCCGCATGGTCATCAATGAATTCGTCGCGTTTGGCCAACTGGGCACGATGAGGGGCACGCTTGATCCGCGCACTTTTACGATTGCCACCTTTGCTTTGTGCGGCTTTGCCAACTTCAGCTCCATCGGCATCCAAATCGGTGGTATTGGGGCGCTCGCGCCGGAGCAGCGCGGCCAGTTGGCCAAATTCGGAATCCGCGCCATGCTGGCCGGTACGATGGCAAACTTAATGTCCGCTTCCATTGTAGGGATCCTTTCGTGAGCGATAAAAAAAGCGCCAAGACCAAAGCTCCGAAGAGAATTGCGTCTTCAAACCGCGGTCCTTCAGACGGTGAATTCGAACGCGCAGGTGAAGCGGCTGACTTCATTTTTTCTCAAACGTCTCTCCGGCCCCGGATTGCCCTGGTTCTGGGCTCGGGGCTTGGCGCATTCGCCGATGAATTTGACGGCGCTACTAAGATTCCATACGCGGAAATTCCGCACTTCCCACGATCCACGGCCATCGGCCACGCCGGAAACCTTGTTATCGGAAGTGTCGGCGCTATCCCTGTCGCGGGCATGCAAGGCCGCGTGCATCTCTACGAAGGCTATTCCGTAAAGGATGTGACGTTTCCCATCCGCGTTTTTGCAAGGATGGGCGTGAAGGCCGTCGTCCTGACGAATGCCGCCGGCGGGATCAAGCGCGAGTTCGTGCAGGGCCGGTTAATCGTGATTAGCGATCACATTAATTTGCAGGGCGTAAACCCTCTGTCGGGCCCGAATGACGAGCGTTTTGGCCTGCGTTTTCCGGACCTAACCGTTGCATACGATCGCAGATTTCGCGCCATGGCGGTTGGCGAAGGCAACCGTCTAGCGATCGGCATGTACGAAGGCGTTTATGCAGCGCTTGCCGGACCGAGTTACGAGACTCCGGCAGAAATACGTTACCTGCGCGCGATTGGCGCGGACCTCGTCGGGATGTCCACGGTTCCGGAAGCGATCGCCGCACGGCACAGTGGTATGCGAGTTCTTGGGATTTCCTGCGTGACGAACGCCGCGGCGGGCATTCTCGACCAGCCGCTCAACCATATTGAAGTCCTGGAGACCGCGGAGCGCGTGAAAGGCCAGTTCATCGCGCTGCTGACGGCGGTAATTCCAAAAATTGCGGAAGCCATCGAGTAACAATACCTTCGGCGGGCGGGGGACGCATGAGCGTGAGCGAACATGAAAGCCTGATTTCGGCCGCAAGGCAAGCGAGAGAAAACGCGCACGCGCCGTACTCCAATTTTCGCGTGGGCGCCGCGCTGCGCGCCACCTCAGGCAGGATTTTTGGCGGCTGCAACGTCGAGAACGCCACCTACGGCCTTACGGTTTGTGCTGAGCGCGTGGCCATCTTTAAAGCCATCAGCGAAGGAGAGCGCGGCTTCGACGCCATTTCCGTGGTGACGGACACCGATACTTTGACGCCGCCCTGCGGGGCCTGCCGGCAGCTGATTTGGGAGTTTTGCGGAGATGTTCCAGTCGTGATGGCAAACTTGAAGGGCAAAATCGAAGTAATCCAGATGAGTCAACTCTTCCCAAAACCGTTCGATTCTTCCCATCTCTAGGCAGGAAACTGGACGCTCGGAATCCAGAATAGGGAGCGCCCCCGCTAGTAATTAGCGTTTCGATCTTGCAGCATAGGCCACGCCACAACGATAGCTTCTTTCCTCTTTGAGTTCGATGACATGGACGATTTGCGCGCGAACAAAGATATTCTGGGTGCCCGGCGAGTACGGAGCGGCGACTTCGATCTCGGCATTTACCGTGTAAGCCTTACGGCTCTTGAAACGAAGGCCACCTCGTGAGATGTCTTCGCAACTGACGACGTCATCTCCGAAGGCAAAGCTTCGGACACACGCCTTAAAGCTTACTGCCGTTCGAACGTGTTTGCGCCGATTCTCCGTGCGTACCGCTGGTTTTACTTCCGCGACTGCCACCGTTGCCGTTTCTGTCTCTTCTTCGGCAAGCAACGACGCAGAAGCCTGCTTGTGCTCGACCGCTACCGGAGCCGGGACTGGAACCGGATCAACGTCGAAGCGTTCCGTGGCCCTTTTCCAAAACGTGGACGACCCGCACTGCTTGCAATACCGCACAATGCCTTCGTTGACGTGGTAGACGTCCGATTCCAGGTCGCTGTGCTCGACCGTCTCACGCGCCTCGCAGCTACTGCACTCCAGCAGCGCCACGCTTGCTTTTTTGTCAATCTCCGAAGGTACAGGAAACTTGATGCCCCAGAAGTTGACCGCGGAGTCCATAAAAGCGACGCCATAGGTATAAATGTCGGACTCGCATCCGAGCTGCCCCACGACGCGAACTTCCGCTTCTTTGTTGGTATCCAGGCGGCGGAGAATCAATTCCTGCTCGGCGGATAGTTTGTAGGTCGAGACGATGCCCGCGCCGTGCCGGCTGAGCAAAACTGTCTTAGTTTCTTCGGAAAAAACTTTTCCTTCGATGTCGCTTCCGGTCAGCAGAATGCTGATCTCCTTCGGAATTCGAGTACTTCGGCGCACACCGTCTGGCGGCATTCTATACACCCGCAATGAGAGGAAAGTCTTAAAAGATGGTACTTGGAACAGTTCCTGCCCGTCACTGGTTTTGTGGGGCTTTGATACGGGAAAAGCACGGCCAAGTTGAGACGCTCGCGGCAAGAGAATATGAAAAGGAGGCCTATTCCTGCGTTCCGGCGAACGGCCGCTTGAATGGTCCATTTTTCCGGCGCGGCCGCGATGAAATGGGGATAGAATCCTTTGCAGTCCTCGGAAAGGCCAGAACCATGGATCTAGAGAAGCGCCGAGCTCCCCGATACCCATTCATAGCTTCCGCCGAAGTCCGTACGGAAATTACAGGTGCCCAGCTTGCCGCGCGTATCAGTGATATTAGTTCCACGGGTTGCTATGTGGACACCATGAATCCTTTAGCGGGTGGGACTTCCGTTCGTTTGAAGATTCACACCGAAACACAAGTTTTCGAGGCGCCGGCGACAGTCGTCTATGCCCACACCCATCTCGGGATGGGGCTCAAGTTCGGCGAACTTCCGGCGAATTCCTGGACCGTACTGCAAACCTGGCTGCCGGCGTCAGTCTAAGCGCAGAGAATCCTTAACCCCTGTCAGGTGCCGGTTTCCTAAACCTTTAGAAAAAACTCATTGCACTCACTCCGCAACAAGGGCGTATTATAGGCAAGTCGTTCCCGCCCTGACACCCAGCCTCCCGTTACGTGCACCTACAGGGGTGTCTTATGCAGACTCTGGCAGACCGGTCGGAAGAACGCATCCCTCTGGCAATACGAGTGGACCTCTGCAGCCTGGATTTGCGCCATCGACCCCACGAAGGCATAACGGAAAACATCAGCGGCCATGGAGTCCGCGTTCTCGCCAGTCAACCCTGTAAGCCGAAAGAGCGGCTGAACCTCCGTTCTCTTCGGGGTGATTTTCGAGCCCGAGCACGGGTCGTTTATTGTGAGCCCGCTGGCTCCCATGCGTATGCGATCGGGCTGCAACTCGTTGCTACGGCAGGGCATTGGAAATAGCTAAGGAAGCAAATTTTTCACTCGCCTTAGTGGATTATGTGTCCCGGAACGGGGGAATCAGCGGGAAAGGGCAAGTAGAGATTCGTTTAGCTTATTGAGGTCCGAGTCGAGCCGGTAGTACCCGGGGCGCCACGTCGAAGTAATCTCGTCTGGGCGGAA
>Ga0210409_10004397_pt1 | contig 15200 bp, 11 predicted proteins | sample IncBWH17MmetaG_FD_161649 | JGI IMG/M metagenome (GOLD analysis project Ga0210409, IMG submission 161649) | Forest soil microbial communities from Barre Woods Harvard Forest LTER site, Petersham, Massachusetts, United States - Inc-BW-H-17-M | ecosystem: Environmental > Terrestrial > Soil >...
AATTGGGAGTGCTTTCACGCCATTGTGCGCTCGCTGCGCGAGTTGGCGGGGGACGAAACGCTGCTGGTGCAATCGGGCAAGCCGGTAGGAATTTTTCGGACGCATGAGTACGCGCCGCGGGTGCTGCTGTGCAACTCGAATCTCGTAGGCCAGTGGGACAACTGGGACAAGTTTCACGAACTGGACCGCGCCGGGCTGACGATGTACGGCCAAATGACCGCGGGGAGCTGGATTTATATCGGCACGCAGGGGATTTTGCAGGGGACTTACGAGACGTTTGCGGCCGCGGCGAAGAAGCACTTTGGCGGCGACTTGGCGGGCAAGTTGGTGGTGACCGGCGGGATGGGCGGCATGGGCGGCGCGCAGCCGCTGGCCGCGACGATGAACGGTGCAGCGTTCCTGGGCATCGACGTCGACCCGGAACGCATCAAGCGGCGCGTGAAAGCCGGCTATTGCGATGTGATGGTGACCAGCCTCGACGAGGCGCTGCGCATTCTGAAGAATGCCGTGCGCAAACGCGAAGCCACGTCCGTCGGCCTGGTGGGCAATTGTGCGGATCTGATTCCAGAGTTGGCCAAGCGCGGCGTGCTGCCTGACCTGCTGACCGATCAGACCAGCGCGCACGATCCACTCAACGGCTACGTGCCGCACGGCATGACCCTGGAAGCGGCGCTGGAGCTGCGCGAGAAGAATCCCGAGGAGTATAAGAAGCGTTCGCTGGAGGCCATCGCGCTGCACGTGCAAGGCATGCTGGACTTGCAGAAGCTGGGAGCGGTGACCTTCGACTACGGGAATAACATCCGCACATTCGCGTTTCAGCAAGGCGTCAAGAATGCCTATGATTTTCCCGGCTTTGTGCCGGAGTACATTCGCCCACTGTTTTGCGAGGGCAAAGGGCCGTTCCGCTGGGCGGCGCTTTCTGGAGAGGCTTCGGACATTGCGCGGACGGACCAACTCGTGCTGGAAATGTTTCCGCACGACGAGCACTTGAACCGCTGGATCAAGCTGGCACAGAAGCGCGTGAAGTTTCAGGGGCTGCCATCGCGGATTTGCTGGCTGGGATATGGCGAGCGCGACAAGTTTGGGCTGGCGCTGAACGACCTGGTGGCGCGCGGTGAAATCAAGGCGCCGGTGGTGATGGGCCGGGACCACCTGGACTGCGGGTCGGTGGCTTCACCGTATCGGGAGACGGAATCGATGCTGGACGGCTCCGATGCCATCGCAGATTGGCCGCTGCTGAATGCGCTGGTAAATACGGCCAGTGGCGCCTCGTGGGTTTCGATTCACAATGGCGGCGGCGTAGGCATTGGCTATTCGCAGCACGCCGGGCAGGTGACCGTGGCGGACGGCACCAAAGAGATGGCGGCGCGCATCGAACGAGTGCTGACGAACGACCCGGGAATGGGCGTGGTGCGGCACGTGGACGCAGGCTATGCGGAGGCGAAAGCGTTCGCGGAGAAGGCCGGAGTGAAAATACCGATGGGCAAAAGCCGGCCGCCGGACAACCGTTCCTGACAATGATAGAACGTTCTGTGTTACAGTCCGGCAAATCTGGCGTGTGCCTGGCGTGAAGCAAGGTGAGGAGATCTTATGTATGTAGTTTTGGGTGCGACCGGCCACACCGGCTCGGTCATCGCGAATTCGCTGCTGTTAAAAGGCGAGAAAGTGCACGTGGTGGGGCGCGACCAGGCGCGGCTGCAGCGCTTCGTGCGCAAAGGCGCGGAAGCGTTTACGGCAAATGTAAACGATGCCGCCGCGCTCACCAAAGCGTTCACGAGTGCGCGCGCGGCATACTTGATGCTGCCACCGTCGATGACCTCCCAGGATTATCGCGCGGACCAGGAGCGTGAGAGCGATGCGATCGCCAAGGCCGTGAAGGAGTCCGGCTTGCACTACGCGGTCAACCTGAGCAGCTACGGCGCGCACGTTCCTGAAGGCACCGGGCCGATTGCGGGGCTGCACTCTGCGGAGCAGAAACTCAACGCGATTAGCGGCTTGAATGTACTGCACCTGCGCGCCGGGTATTTCATGGAGAACAACCTGGCCGCGATCGGCATGATTCAGGGGATGGGCATTTTCGGACAGGCGCTGTTGCCGGAACTGAAGCAGCCCATGATCGCTACGCGCGACATCGGCGGCTATGCCGCGCAGCGGCTGCTGAACCTGGATTTTTCCGGTAAACAAACTCGCGAGCTGCTCGGCGAGCGGGATGTGTCGATGAACGAAGCGACCAGCGTGATTGCGCGCGGCACCGGCAAACCGGACCTGCGTTACGTGCAGTTTCCGTATGAGCAAGTGCAGCAGGTGTTGATGCAAATGGGAATTCCGCCGAAAACCGCCGCACTATTCATCGAGATGTACAAGGCCATCAACGCCGGAGTGGTCGCTGCGCAGGAGTCGCGTACGCCGGAGAACACGACGCCAACTTCTTTCGAAAAATTTGTGCAAGACGTCTTTGTTCCCGCGTATCACGGGAAGGCGGCCACCGCTTAGATTGTGTGCGCGGCGCCCCCTGCTGTCTGCTGCGGCTAAAGCCTGCTGCTGAGGCATAATACTGGCGACTTGTCCTCCAACCTGCTCATAACGGGCGCTTCGCAGTTGCTGACACTTCGCGGGCGCGTTCCGCGGAGCGGTAAATTTCTTTCCGATATCGGAATCATCCGGGATGGCGCATTGCTGACGAGCGACGGGATACTCGCGGCAGTGGGCACCCGCTCGGAAATGGAATCGCTGCCCGAGTCACGCTCGGCCGAAAAACTGGACCTGGGCGGGCGCGTGGTGCTGCCGGGATTCGTCGATTCGCACACCCACCTGATTCATGCGGCCAGCCGCGCCGAAGAATACGAGCTGAAAATCGCTGGGGCCAGCTATGAGGAGATCGCGCGCAAAGGCGGCGGAATTTTGAATTCGGTGAAGAAGCTGCGCGCGGCTACCGCTGAGGACTTGAAGAATCGCGCGCACCTTGCCTTGCGGGAATTCGCCGAGTACGGAACTACGACGCTGGAGGCCAAGAGCGGCTACGGGCTGGATGTGGCCAGCGAACTGAAGATTTTGCGTTTGCACAAAGAGTTGGAAGCAGAGCAGCCGCTCGAAATCGTGTCGACATTCCTCGGCGCTCACGTCGTGCCCGCGGAATACCGCAGCAAGCGCGGAGGCGCCGAGCGGTATGTCGGGCTGCTGAGGGACAAGCTGATTCCGGAGGTCGCTGCGCGACATCTGGCTGAATTCTGCGATGTTTTTTGCGATCGCGGTGCGTTCTCGGTCAGCGAGGCGAAAAGAATTCTGGAGGCAGGCAAGCAGCATGGCCTTGCTCCGCGGCTCCACGCGGAACAACTGACGCGCAGCGGCGCGACGCAGTTGGCCGTGCAGCTAGGCGCAGCGAGCTGCGACCACTTGGAGCAAATCAGCAAGGCGGACATACGCGCGCTGGCCAAATCGAATACCGTCGCAACGCTGCTTCCTGGCTGCGATTTCCATCTCGGACTGAAGAAGTACGCCCCGGCGCGCGCACTGATTGAGGCGGGGGCCATCGTGGCACTCGCGACCGACTATAATCCAGGGACGAGCCCGACGGTGAGCATGCCGATGATCCTGTCGCTGGCCTGCACGCAACTACGCGTGAGGCCGGCGGAAGCCATCGCGGCGGCAACTATCAACGCGGCATATTCCCTACGGCGGGAAAAACAAATCGGCTCGCTGGAGGCCGGCAAGCAAGCAGACATCGCAATATTTGAGGTCGACGACTACCGCGAAATTCCCTACTACTTCGGCGTGAACAAATGCTGGATGACGCTCAAGAAGGGCCAGCCGATTTTCAAGAAAGCGCACACGTGAGTGGCTGGCCCCTGCAAAATCCCCTATGATGAATGTGCGGAAGACCGAGGATCCAGCTCGATGAAGCGATTGATTGAGTGCGTGCCGAATTTCTCCGAAGGACGCGACGCCGCCAAGGTGGACGCCATTGTCGCGGCCATGAGCAAGGTGCCGGGCGTGTACGTGCTCGACCGCGAGATGGATGCGGATCACCATCGCAGCGTCGTTACCCTGGCCGGTGATCCCGATGCGGTCGCTGAAGCAGCGCTCTTGGGCGTCGGCAAGGCCCTGGAGCTGATCGACCTGACAAAGCACAGCGGCGCGCATCCTCGCATTGGCGCGACGGACGTGCTGCCGTTCATCCCCATCGAAGGAATCGCGCTGGAGGATTGCGTGGCGCTGGCGCGACGCGTGGGCGAGGAAATCTGGAAGCGCTATCGCATTCCCATTTACTTTTACGAAGCAGCCGCCAAACGCCCGGAGCGCACCAACCTTGAGAATATTCGCCGCGGACAGTTCGAAGGGCTGCGCGAGGAGATGAAACGCGATCACACTCGCCTGCCGGACATTGGGGAACCGAAGCTGCATCCGACCGCCGGCGCAACGGTGGTGGGCGCGCGCAAATTCCTGATCGCCTACAACGTGAACCTCAACACTTCCGACATCGGCATCGCCAATAAAATCGCCAAAGCCATTCGTTTTTCTTCCGGCGGGCTGCGTTACGTGAAATCGATGGGGGTGGAGCTGAAAGCGCGCAATCTCGCGCAGGTTTCCATCAACCTCACGGATTTCGAGCAGACGCCCATGCACCGCGTCTACGAAATGGTGAAACGCGAGGCGGCGCGTTACGGTGCGATTCCCGTGGGCAGCGAGATCGTCGGGCTGATCCCCAAAAAAGCCATCGAGATGGCCGCGGATTATTTTCTGCAGGTGGAGGATTTCTCCGCCGCGCAGATTTTCGAAAACAGGCTGCAATCCATGCTCACCGGCCAGCCTCTTGATCACTCCGCGAAGGAGGGCAAGCTGGCCGGCCTGGCCGAGCCGTTCTTGGAAGCGGTCGCTGCGCCAACCGCGACGCCCGGCGGCGGCAGCGTTTCCGCCCTGGCTGCAGCGCTCGCCGCGTCGCTTGGACAGATGGTCGCCGGGCTTTCGCGCAAGAAAAAGTCGCAGGCTCCCTTCGTGAATGAGCTATCGGAAGCGCTCGACCATTTGCGGCGCAATACTGCAGAGCTGGCGGAAGCGATCGACCGTGACGCCGCCGCTTACGAAGCCGTCATGGCCGCTTACAAATTGCCGCAAGAGAACGCCGCGGAAAAACGCCTGCGTGAGGAAGCCATCCAGCGAGCCACCCGCGGCGCCGCCGAAGTGCCGCTGCAGGTGGCCGAGGGCAGCGTTGCGCTTTTCGAACGGCTGGGACAACTTGCACCTATCGCCGCGGCATCCATGAAGTCAGACTTGGAAGTGGCGCGGCTGATGGCCGCTGCCGGTGCGCGAGGGGCCTTGGCGAACGTGGAGATCAATCTCCAGACTATTGCCGATGCGAATTACGTGACGTCCCTGCGAGCAAAGAGCGCGGCACTGCGGGAGCGGCTGGGCGAAACTTCCCGCTCCACCAGCGCGTGATTCCCGCGCAGTTCCCAAGAGTTGCAAGGAGAAAGACATGAAATCGTCTATTCGAGCGGCTGTGACACCCTCACCGGCAAAGACTGCTGCCACGTTGGCGGCCGTGCTCGTATTTCTGGCTTCGACTTTGCTGGCGCCGCAGCCTACGCGGGCGGGCAACCTCGGCAACAACATTATCGCGCTGTTCCCTAAGGAAGTCGGAGAGTTTGCCTACGCGGACTTGAAGAAAGCGCGCTCCATGAAGTGGTTCCCGCAACTGCAGGAACAGTTGCTCCCCGAGCGTTTCCGCCAATTCGAAAAATTCCTCGCCTCTGCGGGAGTGGATCCCAACACACAGGTGGAGGAACTGGCCTGGGGACTGGTCGCCGACTCGACGAGCAAGGGCGACAGCACGGGAGCCGCCGCGATTCCCACCGGCGAGCAAGTTGTGGGCGTCGCGCTGGGAAGCTACAACCCGGACTCCACGGAAGCTTATTTCAAGCGCCAAAAGCTGCCGACGTTCAAAGCGCGCAACTACACGCTCTATGCCTTCGGGACGGGCGCGGGCCCCAGCGACTTGTTCTTCCTGTTTATCGACTCCAGCACCGCGGCATTCGGACATCGCTCGGTTCTGGAGAAAATGATCGAAGTGCGTTTCGGCGCGGAAGAAAGCCTGCTGCGCAACGACCAGCTCTTCCCGCTGATCAATGAAGCCAACGGCAACGGGATTGTGTGGGCGGTCCTGAATCCGGCGTACACGCGGCTGGCCATGCAGCAGCTCGCGCCGGAAGCCGAGCAGTTTCCGGACGCCGCGAAGCTCGTCTCGCGGATGCAAAACATGCTCATCAACGTGAACGCCAGCAGCGGCATCGACGGGAAGTTCCAGGCGGTCTGCGGTTCCACCGAGGAAGCCAACACCATGGCCCAGTTGCTGCAGGCGGGTCTCCTCTACAAGCGCTATCAGGCCGGGAAAGAGAATCCGGACTTTGCGGACATGCTCGACAAAGCGCGGGTGGTGCCGTCGGGCGATCGCGTGATCATCAACCTGACGCTCACCGACGATCAGATGGCTTCGCTGATCAAGCACAATACCTTCGCATTGAAGATGTAAGCGAAGCACGCCCTGGGTTAAGCCAGAAGCTAACAGCGCCGCGTAGCCGGCGTGATGTATTTCGTCAACCGGGTGACCGCAACACCACCGCGCGTATCGTATTGCACGCGGTCGACCCCTCCCAGCACCAGCGAGCCGCCCCGCCCTTTCCCCTGCGCGCTTCCGTGTTGTGGCGCCAGGCCAGCCAGTGTGTCGAGCCCGAGGGCAGGCCCCGCATCGCCCTCGCGGGACAATGCGACCTCAATGCGGTCCGCCAGCCACGTCATCGTTACCTGCAACCGGGGATGTTCGCGCGTCAAATGTTCAAAAGCCTCGTTACAGGCGGCCACGATGGCCGTTTGCCAGTCCGTGATCGCGGGAGCTTCCAGCCCCGCCGCGTCCGCGAAAAAACGTGCCGCGCCTCCCGCGGCTGCCGCCAAGCGCGGGTCGGCTTCAATTTGCATCTGAACGCTTTTCGCTTCAGTGACCACGGGCGTTCGCCAGTGGAATGTCGCAGGCTTCCCTGCAATCCGGACAGTAGTAGAGACCGTCTGCGCCCAAGCGCACGTTGTGCTGGCCCTTGCAGATGGTGCAGTACTTCTCGCAGGTGCAACGCTCTTCCGGCATGTCGCACATCGCGCAGAGGACAGAAGCGGCCATAGAAGCCTCCAACGAAAACTGTACCTGACGATGGCGAGGCGCGGCAAGAAGCGCATTGTGCGGATGCGGCGAGTTGTCTACCCGGCAGTTCGACACTTCCGGGTGCGATTTTTTCGCACACGGTTCGCTTCTTTGACGCGTTTGGGGGTGCATGCTAGTATCGATTTCTGCCCTGAGCCATCGGAATGGAAGCAACCAACTCGCCCACAGTGAACGAAGCCCGCAAGACGCCCCTGAATGCGCTGCACCGCCGTTTGGGCGCGAAAATGGTTAATTTTGGCGGCTGGGACATGCCTGTGGAGTATCCGTCGAGCGGCGGCCTGGTCGCGGAGCACAAAGCGGTACGCGGAAGCGTCGGCGTTTTCGATGTCAGCCACATGGGCGACATTCGCATCCGCTCTGGACGCGTGTTTGGAGGAGCGCTCGCCGCGGTGCAGCACATCAGCATGAACGATGCTTCGCAACTCGCCATCGGTCAAGCGCATTATTCGGCGATGCTGTATCCGCAAGGCACCTTTGTGGACGACGTGATTGTCCATCGCCTTGGCCCAGACGATTTTCTGCTGGTTATCAACGCCGGCACGCGCCAGAAGGACATCGATTGGGTGCGGCAAAATACGAAGAATTTTGACTGCGTCGTGGAAGAGCTGAGCGACACGTATACGCAGCTTGCCATTCAAGGCCCGCACGCGGCGGACGTACTGCAAAAATTGACCGACGCAAGCCTCGCCGGGATCAAGAATTATTGGTTTACGCATGGCACCGTTTGCGGCTTGAAGAATATTTTGATCGCGCGCACCGGCTATACCGGAGAAGACGGCTTCGAGATTTATGTGCCTTCCGACCAAGGCACGAGCGAGCAAGTGTGGGCCAAGGTGATGGAAGCCGGACGCGAATTCGGCATTCTTCCCTGCGGGCTGGGCGCGCGCAACACGCTGCGCCTGGAAGCCAAGATGGCGCTCTACGAGCACGAGATCAGCGACAAAATCAATGTTTGGGAAGCCGGGCTGGACCGCTACTGCAAGATGGAAAAAGGCGATTTCCTGGGCCGCGCCGCGCTTCAGCGCGCCAAGTCCGCGGGCCTGACGCGCACGCTGGTGGGCCTGGAAATGGTCGAGCGCGGGATCGCGCGCGACGGCTACTGCTGCTGCAATGAAGCCGGCGAAGCCGTCGGCGTGGTGACCAGCGGCTCGCCGTCTCCGACGCTCGGCAAAAACATTGCGCTGGCCTACGTGCCTCCGGCAATGTCGGCGATCGGAACGCCTGTATACGTGGAAATTCGCAGCCAGAAAGCCAAGGCGCAGGTGGTTGCGACTCCGTTTTACAAGCGAGCGCGGAAGGCGGCGCCGCAATCGGTGGCATCGTCTACGGCCAAAACGGTCTGAAGCAAGAATAATTTCGGCGCCCCCCGGGGAGCCGGGAGTTCCAGAGGAGCAAACGCATGGCGTATCCGGCAAACTATCGCTACACCAACCAGCATGAATGGGTCGATGCCAAGGGCGACGTGGCAACCATAGGCATCACCGATTACGCGCAGCACGAACTCGGCGACGTTGTCTTCGTGGAGCTGCCAAAGCCGGGAACGAAGGTCGCGGCCGGGAAAACCTTCGGTACCGTCGAGTCCGTAAAAGCGGTCAGCGATATTTACGCTCCGGTCTCCGGAGAAGTACTGGAAGCCAACGCCGATCTGCAAAGCGCGCCGGAGAAGATCAATACCGATCCACACGGCGCCGCTTGGCTAGTGAAGGTCCGGCTCGCCAACCCGGCGGAACTCAAATCGCTGATGGATGCTGCCGCGTACGAAGCGTTCATCGCCGATAAGGCCAAGGACGCTTCGGCCTGATGCGCTATCTTCCCAAAAGCCCGGCCGAACGCCAGGAAATGCTGTCGGCCATCGGCGCCGACTCGATCGATGAGCTCTTTTCGAGCATTCCGGAGCGCTACCGGCTGCGCAAAGCCTTGAATTTGCCGGGGCCGTTCTCCGAAGCGGAAATCATTCGATATTTCACGGAGCGCGCCGGCGAGAATTCGCTGGGCTACACCAGTTTTCGGGGTGCCGGTGTTTACAATCACTTGCGCTCGGTGGTGACCGACGCCATCATCCAGCGCGGTGAATTCCTCACCTCCTATACACCGTATCAGGCGGAAATCTCGCAAGGCACTCTGCAGGCTATTTTCGAATTTCAGACGCTGATGTGCCAGCTCACCGGCCAGGAAGTCGCCAACGCTTCGATGTGGGACGGCTCGACGGCGACCACGGAAGCGGTGCTGATGGCCGAGCGTATTACCGGGCGCAGGCGCGTGCTGGTCGCCCGCTCCTTGCATCCCGAGTATCGCGATGTGCTGCGAACCTATGCGAAAAACTCCGGCTTGCGGGTTGAGGAAATTCCTTACAACGCGAGCGGCGTTCTGGATCACAAGGCGCTGCAATCGGCCCTTCGTGAGGATGTGGCGGCCGTAGTCGCGCAATCGCCGAATTTTTTTGGCGCCGTCGAACCGGTGGCCGAACTTGCCGAAATCGCGCGCGCAGCGGGTTCATTGCTCGTCGTGGCCATCACCGAAGGAGTTTCGCTGGGTGCCTTGCGGCCTCCCTCGGAAGCCGACATCGTGGCCATGGAAGGCCAGAGCTTTGGCCTGCCGCCCAGCTATGGCGGCCCGTTCGTCGGCGTGATCGCTTCCCGCGAGAAATTCGTGCGCCAAATGCCGGGACGACTCGCCGGCCAGACTACCGACCTCGAAGGCCGCCGCGGCTTCGTTCTCACCCTCGCCACGCGCGAACAGCACATTCGCCGTGAAAAGGCCACCTCCAACATTTGCACCAATCAAGCTCTTTGCGCTCTCGCCGCCACCGTGCACCTGACGCTTCTCGGCAAGGAAGGGCTGCGCGAGATGGCGCAGCAAAATCTCTCGAAGGCACGCTTCGCACTTGCGGAGCTCACGAAAATCCCTGGAGTGCGCCGCACGTTCGATGCGCCTTTCTTCAACGAGTTCACGCTGGAGTTCCCGCGCTCCGTAAAGCTCGTCAACGCGGAACTCCTGCGCGAAAAAATTGTCGGCCCCATGGTGCTTGGCGCCTCCTACCCGGAGCTGACCAAGCACGCGCTGGTCTGCGTCACGGAAACTACCACGCGCGCGGACATTGAGAAATTAGCCGGCGCCGTGCGACGAACTTTAGAACGACCTTTGTAGCCGCAGCGAACCGAACAGCCACGAATGGCTGTTCCACAAGGACAGGAACCGATTTGAGTCCGAAAATCAAAAAAGCTTCGCGTCACACGAACCAGAACGAAGGCCTCATCTTCGAGAAGTCCTCGCCTGGCAAGCGCGGTTTCGAATTGCCGCCGCTCGACGTCCCGAGCGTCGATCCCGCCGAGGCTCTCGGGCAAATTCATCGCAGCGAGGGCGTTGCGGGATTCCCCGAAGTCAGCGAAATCGAAGTCATTCGCCACTTCACGCGCCTCTCGACGTGGAACTACGCGATCGACCTCGGCATGTATCCCCTCGGCTCCTGCACCATGAAATACAATCCGCGCGTCAACGAATTCGTCGCGCGCATCGACGGCATCGCCACCGAGCATCCTTACCAGCCGCAGGAGCTGTCCCAGGGCTGCCTGAAAATCCTTCGCCTGCTCGAGCAATGCCTGCTCGAAATCACCGGTATGGACACCATCACCTTGCAGCCCGCCGCCGGAGCGCAAGGCGAACTCACCGGTCTGCTGCTGATCCGCGCGTACCTGCAAAAGCAAGGCAACCCCCGCAAAAAAGTTTTGATTCCCGACTCCGCGCACGGCACCAATCCCGCCACCGCGGTCATCGCCGGCTACGAAGTCGAAAACATCAAGTCCGAATCGCACGGCCAGATCGACGTCGACAAGCTCCGCGACCTGGTCACGCCCGATGTCGCCGCCCTGATGATCACCAATCCTTCGACGCTCGGCATCTTCGAGCAGCGCATCCCGGAAATCGCGGAGATTCTCCACGCCAAAGGCGCGCTGCTATATATGGACGGCGCCAACATGAACGCTCTGGCCGGCGTCGCCCGCCCTGGCGATCTCGGCGTCGACGTCATGCACCTGAATCTGCACAAAACGTTTTCCACGCCGCATGGCGGCGGCGGCCCGGGCGCCGGCCCCGTGGCCATGAAGAAAATCCTCGAGCCATTTCGTCCCGTCCCGATTCTTGTCGAAAAAGAAGCCGGACGTCTGGCCCTGGAGTCCGTGCGGCCCGATTCCATCGGCCGCGTAAAAGCTTTCTCCGGAAACTTCGGCGTCCTGGTGCGCGCCCTCGCTTACATCCTCGCCTACGGCCCCGGCATCCGGCAGGCCACCGAAGATGCCGTGCTCAACGCCAATTACATCCGCAAACATCTCGAAGGCGTCTACGACCTGCCCTATTCCCTGCCCTCCATGCACGAAGTGGTTTTCAGCGACGCACACCAAAAGAAGAACGGCGTCAGCACCATGGACATTGCCAAGCGCCTGATCGACTACGGCTTCCATCCCTACACCACCGCGTTTCCCCTGATCGTTCCGGGCGCACTGATGATTGAGCCTACCGAATCGGAATCCAAGGAAGAGTGCGACCTCTTCATCGACGCCATGCGCTCGATCGCCGAAGAGGCCGCCACCAATCCAGACTTGGTGAAGACCGCGCCGCACTCCACTCGTGTCCGCCGTCTCGACGAAGTCGGTGCCGCGCGCAAGCCGATTCTGCGCTGGGATCCCGCGCGACAGGAATCCGACCCCAGCGCCAGGCACAAGGCAAAACACAAACACCTGGAGCCCACGCCGGTTATCCCGACGGCCTGATCGTTTCACCGGCTCAGTCGGCGATTCCCTTCACGGCACAGCCATGTCATTCCCGCGGGAAGCGCCGGCCCCTTCCTGTTAGACTTGCGCTACGTTGTCGGAGTCGGCCAATCCGCAATCGCAGGTATGACGTCCGCACTAAACGCCTGGCTGCCCAAATCCGTAATCCTGCTGCGCGATTATGATCGCCACAAATTTTTGTCCGACCTCATTGCCGGCATAACCGTCGGCTTGGTCGCTTTGCCGCTGGCCATGGCCTTTGCCATCGCCTCCGGAGTATCGCCGCAAGCGGGAATCTACTGCGCCATCGTCACTGGCTTCATCATCTCCGCTCTCGGCGGCTCCAAGACACAGATTGGCGGCCCCACCGGCGCGTTCGTGGTCGTCGTCTCCGGCATCATCGCCAAGCACGGCATCGATGGCCTCTTCACCTGCACCATGATGGCCGGCGTCCTGCTCGTTCTCCTCGGCGTAACGGGCATGGGAACCGCAGTGAAATATTTTCCCCGCCCCGTAATCGTCGGCTTCACCAACGGCATCGCCATCCTCATCGCCAGCACGCAGATCCGCGACCTGTTCGGCTTGCGCATGGACCACGTCCCCGGCGATTTTTTTCATCGCATGCAAGCCTTCGCGCAGGCCGCGAGCACCATCTCCTGGCAGGCCACAGCCGTCGCGCTCGCCTCCCTCGCCATCATGATTTTCTGCCTGAAATACGCCAAGCGCGTCCCTGGCGCCATCATCGTTACCTTTGGTGCGACCGCCGCCGTCACGCTGCTGCACCTTCCGGTGGAAACCATCGGCACGCGCTTTGGCGGCATCCCCAGCGGCTTGCCCACGCTCGCGTTGCCCAAGTTTCACTACGACGTCTTCCGCCAACTCCTGTCGCCCGCCTTCACGGTCGCCATGCTCGGCGCTATCGAATCGCTGATGTCCGCGGTCGTTTCCGATCGCATGAGCAAAGACAAGCACAATCCCAACGTCGAGCTGATAGCCCAGGGCGTCGCCAACATCGTCTCGCCGCTCTTCGGTGGACTCCCCGCGACTGGGGCCATCGCGCGCACCGCCACCAACGTCCGCGCCGGCGCGAAAACTCCTGTCGCCGGAATGATTCACGCGTTGACGCTGCTGGCCATCGTCCTGTTCGCCGCACCGCTGGTGAAAAACGTCCCCCTCGCCGCGCTGGCCGCCATTCTCATGGTCGTCGCTTACAACATGGGCGAATGGCAGGAGATCCCGGAAATTCTGAAGCTCAGCGCCGCCGACATCACCGTCTGGCTCTTGACCATGACCCTGACGGTCGTCACCGACCTCACTTTTGCGGTCGAAGTTGGCATGGTGCTCGCCGCGCTGATGTTCATCCGCAAGGTTTCGCGCACCACCACCGTCACGCGCGTCACCCGCGATTATGTGGAAGACAGCCGCGTCCACGTCCTGCAAGGCAAAGACATTCCCGAGTACGCCACGGTCTTCCGCATTCACGGGCCATTTCTTTTCGGCGCTACGGACAAATTCGTCGAAATTCTCGATTCGCTGGGCACCTTGCCGCCCATTGTCATTTTGCGCCTGCGCAACATGACCGCGATTGACGCCACCGGTCTCGGCGCTATCGAAAATCTTGCCGACCAGCTTCACGAATCCGGCCGCTCGCTTCTGCTCTGCGGCGCCCGCGAGCAACCCGCGCAGCTGATGCAGCAAGCTGACTTCGAACGCCACGTCGGTGCCGAGAATATCTGCCCCAGCATCGCCGAAGCTCTCGAGCGCGCCGCCGAGGTCTACCACCAACACCACGCCACTCCCGGCACAGACCTCCGCAAAGTAGACCTCGTTGCAAAGACTTAGCCGGCTTCAAATCAAACGAAGAAGGGCGCCTGCGATGTACGCAGGCGCCCTTTTCTTCTCTGTGCCCTCTGTGCTCCGAACTCTGTGCCCTCTGTGTTAAGTCTTTTTCTGTCTCTTCCCTTTATCTCGGCAACCTGACGCTGTCCAGCACCGCCGTGAACGTCTTCTCATACTCCGGATACGCTGCCTGCGGCGCCACGCACAAAAACGAAAGCAAACCCTGCGGCTGCAGCACGGTAACCAGCCAGTCCGTTTCCTGTCCGCCCGCGGGCGAATCGTTGCTCAAATACGTCGACAGTCCCGGTTGCCCATTGAGTTCCACTCGCCCCGGCTCGCGCGTCACCTTCAGACCCGGATTGGTCTTGGCCAATTCTTGAATCAGCGCCTGCGTCGCGTTCGCCAGCGTGGGTTCACTTGCATCCGCTTGCCCCCTCACGCTCACAATCATTCCATACGCCAGGCTACCGCTCTGCGAGATACCACCATCCGGGGCAAACGTCACGCTGCTCTTGTCCTCATGCTTCTCCCAGTTCTCGGGAACTTTCAGTGCATAGGCGCTCGCTTGGTACTCTACCAAGGTGCGTGAAGGTGCCGGAGCCGCGCTCGCCGTGGCAACCGGCGGCATCTTCACTACCGGCAGCGCCATCACTTCGCGCTTGATCGCCTCAAACTCCGCGGAGTCCCTCTTCGCGTTGGCCGGCACGCCCCCCAGCTTGTCGATCTCCTCATCCACGCGCTCCACTCGATTCCCGGGATTCGGGTGGTCGGACAAGAACTGCGGCGGATTCTTCCCCTGCGTCTCCGCCTCCAGCTTCTCGAAGAACTGCGCCATCGCTCTCGGGTCGTATCCCGAGTCATACAGGATCTGCGTCCCGAGCACGTCGGCCTGCGTCTCATCGGACCGCGAATAGTGCAGCAGCACGCCGCCTGCTCCCAACGCCACGCCTTGCGTCAGCAGCGCCCCGCCGGTGCTCCCGCCGAAGAGCCCGCCGAAAATTCCCGCCGCGCCCTGCAACATTTGCACTTTCGACGCTTGCGCCGTTCCGTGTCGCAGCGCCACGTGCGACAATTCGTGCGCCATTGCCGCGGCCAGCTGCGCCTCATTGTCCGATGCTTCAATCGCTCCCCGGTCGATGAACACGTATCCGCCGGGCAGCGCAAACGCATTGATCTCTTTGCTGTTCACGCAATGAAATTGCCAGGGGTACTGCGCGCCGCGCGTCGGCAGCTTGGCCACCAGCTTCAGTCCCAGCTTCCTCAAATACGCATCCACCTGGGGGGCGTTGCACAAGGGAAGGCGCTTCTCCAGAATCTCCGCATTCTGCTTTCCGACGCGCACATCCGTTTCCGGAGAATACATGTTCCAAGGGGGCTTCAGATTGCTG
>Ga0210409_10004398_pt1 | contig 15200 bp, 7 predicted proteins | sample IncBWH17MmetaG_FD_161649 | JGI IMG/M metagenome (GOLD analysis project Ga0210409, IMG submission 161649) | Forest soil microbial communities from Barre Woods Harvard Forest LTER site, Petersham, Massachusetts, United States - Inc-BW-H-17-M | ecosystem: Environmental > Terrestrial > Soil >...
CGAAGATAACCTCGCTGCGGACCGCGCGCAGCGTGGCGCGGGCCGGCGCATGGGATTGGCCGCTGCCTTGCGTCACCCAAAAGTTTTGCTCCTCGCCGCCGCGTACTTTTGCGGAACGTCGGCCGGGTACGGTTACGAATTCTTCGTGCCCAGCATTCTCCAGCAATGGTACTCACTCAAGATTGACACGATCACCTGGCTGGTGCTGCTCCCGCCGTTGTTGGCGGTCGCTGGCCAGTTATTCGTCGCCTGGAATTCCGACCGCACCGGGGAACGCCGTTTCCACGCCATCGTTCCGCTGCTCATGGGCGCAACCAGCCTCGCCGTTGCACCCCTCACCCGCGGCCATCTGCCGTTGACGATCGCCTGTTTCATCCTCGCCTTTGCGGGAATCAAGTCCTACCAGCCGGCCTTTTGGTCCTTGCCCAGTCTGTTTCTGGTTGATACCGCCGCCGCCGGAAGCACCGGCCTGATCAACTCCATCGGCAACCTCGGCGGTTTGGTGGGCCCGTCGGTTCTTGGGAAAGTCGAAACCCTGACTGGTTCTTTCGCCGGTGGAATCTGCTATCTTGCCGCCTCTCTTGCCGCTGCCGCCGGCATCATTTCGTGGCTACGCTTCGAGGAAAAGGAAGGTGGCGGAAAAGGGCTCACACGATAGTTTGAACCAGCGCGACGTGCAACGGATGCAAAAGCAAGCGTGGCCAGGCAACGATTCCCACCGGCTTTCATGACGTGATTGGAGTCGCCGCCGGCTTCTCTCATTGGTTGGCTTTGCTGGGGCTTTTCCCACCTGGACCAGGCCGCGACGACCAATAGCATGCGTTTCTACCGAGTTTCTGTTGCCGGATTTGGCATGGAAGCGATGCAGTAGAGATATTCCTCTCGCTTGTCCGCGTGCGTCGCCACACGCATGTAAATACGGCTGCCGCAGATCACCGGTGAAGCGTAAGCTTCGTCGCCGAGCTGATTCTCTGCGAGAAGTTCGAAACGTTTTGGTGTGGCTTCGAAAACGAAAGTTTTGGCCCGCAGGTTGGCCGCGTAAATCCGATTGCCGACCATAACGGGCGAAGCAAAGAAATCCCCGCCCAGGCGCTCTTTCCACAGTTCCGTGCCGGTATCGGCCGCCCAACACACGGCTAGACCTGCGTCCATGACGGCATAAAGAAAACCTTCCTTTTGAATCATCGAAGGAACATAGACCCGGGCAGTGTTTTGCCAGGCAACCCGGCTCGAACCATCGGCAAACACGGCAACGGTATGATTCTTCGGGTAGCCCCCGCTGGTAAAGATGCGCGTGCCATCGGTCACCGGCGTCACCACGCATTCCTCGGTCGAACCATTCAATTCCCACAGCTTCTTGCCGTTGGTAGGATCGAAACTGGAAATGAGATTGCAGCCGGCCAGCACTACCTGGGTGCGGCCGCACGCTTGCACAATCGCGGGCGATGTGTAGTTGGGGATTTTGGGTCTGGGCTGACTCCAGACTTGATCCCCGGTCTGGCGGTTGAGCGCCGCAATGACGCCTCCACCCCGGTTATCTGCTGAAACGATGACCAAAGACTCGTACAGCACGGGCGACGACCCGAATCCCTGATGAGTGACGAAGTCACAGACCTTGTGTTGCCAAAGCAGTTTGCCATCCAGGTCGAGCGCGCTCGTGTAAACAGCGCCGCCGTTCAGAAAGTTAATGTAAAGCCGGCTGCCATCGCAGGCCACGGTCGAAGATGCTGCTGACGAATTGGAGTGGTGCCCAGGGTCCGCCTGGCCGCCGTGGACCTTCGTCTCCCATACGCGTTGTCCGGTGTTCCGGTTAAGACAAAGGACAGATTGATTCTCGGCATCCGCGGTGGCCAGGTAAACGCGATCGCCTACGACGGTCGGTGAACCGTGCCCGCGCCCGGGCAGGGGCACTTTCCATAACACGCCATCCGTCTCGCTCCAGTGCAAAGGCGGGTTCTGGCCCGGCGCCGCAATGCCATCGCGAGTCGGACCCCGCCAAGCCGGCCAGTCGGTCAATGGATCCACTGCTGAGAAAGCCTGACTCAGCGGAACGAAGATGACAGCCGCGCACAGGAAAAGATGACGAAGCGAAAGTCCTTGTCCAAGGCAGCGGGTCGGGGAAATAGTGTCGCACGTATCCACGGAAACAGTTTGCGCAAGCCCGGCTTCCCTGTCGAGTGGGGACGTTCGTCCTCATGGCGCGAATTTCAATTCCCAAAGGCGTACAGATCCCTTTCGGTCCTCACATAAATGTTGCCAGCGGCTAATGCGGGTGTCGCCAGGATAGCGCCGTCGAGCTTGTTTGTCGCCAGGACATTCAACTTTGCTCCCGCATCGATCACCGTCACCACGCCCTCGGCGGATGCAATGTAGATCCTGTTGTCGGCAGCGATGGGCGAGGAGTAGTAATAGCCGGGGGTTCCCAGCCGTTCGTTATACAACAATTCGCCTGTCGCTGCCACTCGACAGAAAACGAGCCCGCCGTCCTTGAAAGTATAAAGGCGTCCTTCGTAATACAGGGGCGAGGGAACGCCGGGCACACCTCTCCGGTCCGACCAGGCGATGTTGGTCTGGGCGACTTCGCCAGTGCTGCCGGGGCGGACAGCCATGAGCCGATTCCCGTTTCTCGCGTAGAACTGAGCGGCCTTATCGGGGTTCCGTTTCTCTGCCGATTGTTCCCAAATAATGTCCGGCGCGGCCAGGAACAGCAAACCGCCCCCGATGACCGGCGTGCTTTTCCCGCACGGCGGTAGTCCGGGTACCCACCATCGTTCCGCTCCAGTCGCAAGGTCGTATGCCATCAGGCGCTGATTCGGCTCGAAGTCACCTCCCAGCACGACAATCTCATCGATCCCGTCGTGACGCCAATGCACAGGAGTGGACCATCCGTACCGAAACAGTGAGCGATCCGTCCGCCAAACTGTTTGCCCGTCGCGGCGATTGAGACCCAGAAGATAGGCGTCTTTGCCCTGATGGTTGAATACCAACAGTTCTCCCGCGAGAATTGGAGAAGCGGAGGCGCCATATGGGTTTTCGGGCAAAGGGAGCCGCATTTCCCACTGCGGATTTCCGTCCAGGTCGTAACAGAGCAACCCGTAAGACCCGAAGTAAACATAGACCCGCTCTCCATCCGTGGCAGGCGTAGCAGCAGCCGGGCTGCTTAGTTGGTGGACTTGTTCGATCTTTTCCACGGCCACCGCGCGTCGCCATAGGATGTTGCCCGTGCGCCGATCGATGCACAGCGTGGCAAGCTTCTGGTTTGCCTGATCGAACTGTGTCAGGAAGACACGGTCCGCCCAAATGATAGGCGAAGACAGTCCTGACCCAACAGCCGTCTTCCACAAGACGTTTTGGCCGGGGCCAAAGTGAACGGGGGGCTTGCCTCCGCCGAGTCCCGAGGAGTTCGGCCCTCTAAACTGGGGCCACCACAGGTCGCCGCCGTTCTCCGCCGCTCCCAAGGAGCTTGATAGAGCCACGACGAGCAGAAAAATGATCCTTGCAGGCTTCATATTGAATTCCGTTGGTAGTCTCTGTTTCCGGCATTTTTGCTGTTCCATGTTTACTACCGCCGCAGCCAATTGTGAATTGCGAATGTACGCCACCGAACCCGAAGAATCTGGCGGAGCCAAGCCCGTAACGAACGATGCGACTGGGCTGGCGTGTTCGATCAAAAGCCGTAATTCCTTGACCTGAGTCAAGTCTCCCAGTCAACACTTTGCGTAAATTGTGAACGCTCATTCACAATATGCGTGCAAGCAAACAGAGAACTGAGGTCCGGCCGGACTTAAAACCATCCATCACGTCCTGGCGCAACTCGACGAGCTCTACGAGAAAATTCATCCTCTGAGCACCGGTGTGTCTCGCCGAGGGTTTCCGGGTCGACTGTGATCCACCGCCGCATCCCGCCTGCCCTTGACGTGGCTATCTGATTGGGTCACTTTCGCTTCGTGAGACTTTCAGCCCCTCCCTTTTCCGTCGGCGGCAGGATGGTTTCGCCCTTGCTCGGCCACAAGGCCAATGATCGACTCCGGGCCGTGGCAACGGTGATCGGGGTTGGTTTGGCCTGGGTTCTTATTGCTGGTGCGTTTGCCCCATCGATAGGGCTTGCTGCGGACGACGTCTTCACGGATACGAACCTGCTTCGCATCAGCCTTGAGATCCCCGAGACCGGCATGGCTGCCCTTCGGGCTTACCGTTGGAAACGCGAAGACCCCAATCCGACAAACCGGCCCAAAGCCTTCGCCCGGGTGATGCAGGGCGGCAGGGTGTTCACCAACGTGGCAGTGCATTCCAAAGGGGCTTTTGGCAGCTTCCGCCCGATTGACGGCCTGCCGGCCTTAACGCTCAATTTCGATAAATTTGCTCCAGGACAGGAGTTCCACGGCATGACCAAGTTGTCGCTGAACAACGAAGTGCAGGACCCCACCTGCATTCACGAGAAACTTTGCCGGGAGTTGTTCGCCGCCGCGAATGTGCCGGTTCCGCGCGCCGATTATGCTTTGGTGACTTTGAACGGCCGACGGCTGGGCCTCTATGTGCTCACCGAGGGGTTCGGCAAACGGTTCCTTAAGCGTCATTTTAAAAAGGCCAACGGAAACCTCTACGACCCGGGATATCTTCACGACGTTGACACTCCGAAGGAGATCAGGCTCGACTCCGGCAGTGATCCGGGCGGCTTTCCCGCATTGCAGAGTGTATACGCCGCCACGCTCCAGGCCGATCCGGAAAAGCGCTTCCGGGACCTGGACCAGGTGCTCGATACAGACCGATTCTTATCGATGTTGGCGCTCGAGGTCATGCTTTGCCACTGGGACGGCTATTCTATGAATCGCAACAACTATCGGATCTATTACGATCCCGGTAGTCGAAAGCTCATCTTCATGCCGCACGGCATGGACCAGGTCCTGGGTATCGACCGCCCCAACCTGGATCTCGAACTGGTACCGCCCTTGCAGGGCCTGGTGGCCAACGCGCTGGTCTCCACCCCGGAAGGCCGACGCAGGTACCTCGACCGTGTCTTGATCTTGTATGCGAAATTGTTCAACGCCCAGGACCTTTGCCGTCGCGTCCGCGAGATCGATTCCAAAATCGCGGCCGAACTGAAGCACCCGGAGACTCGCTGGCCTCTTCGCTCTCGAAATCCTCAAGCCTTCATCAAAACCTCGGGAGACCATGCCACGGACATCGACGAATTGTGCGCGCGGATTTCAACGCGCGCGAAGAACCTAAAGCGACAACTCTCCGAGCTCCGTTAACGCAATTGCTGAGCAACGGCCGGGATGCGAGCGCGCTGAGTCACTTTCCCTTGCCAGCGAAAGACCGCCCAACCATCCATTTACGATATGGGTGTTTCGGCGTTTGCAACAATTGCATTTCATACTCACCCAACCCGGCCAGTTCACCCTGGCAGTCGCTCTTAATTTCTGTTGGGATGGTGGCGCTTTACTCTCGACCATGAAATCTGTGGTGCTCAAGTTTGCCTCACTCGCGCTTTGGCTCGTACCTGCCGTTCTGCTCGCCGCACCCATACCCGATGTTCCGTTCTGGCAGGATGTCGCGGTGCGCATCCGCCATGCCCCAGGGCTGACCAACGCGACCTTCAAGAGGCTTTGCGTGGACAAGGAAAACGTTGTCTATGTACTCACCAGCCAGGGCGTCGCCCGCGTTTTCGACGACACCCTGGCCTTGGACAAAGGCTATCGACCGCTAGCCGGCAAAATCGCCAAAGATATTGCGCTGACTCCGCAAGGTGACCTGGCTTATCGGTTTGACGACGGCTGGCTGTCGAACGGTGCCAATAGTCAGCAAAACCTGAATACTGCGCCCGCATGGTCCGGCAAACAACCGGTGTCAAAAGCTCAGCCGGGTATGCCTTGGAATGAGTTAACCTGCCAGACAACCGTTCCGGGCGGAGTTTGGTTTGGCACGACTCGCGGAACGTTTTTCGAGCGCGACGGGACCAACTCCCGCTATGCCACACCTTCCGCGCCCGGCATCGAGCCACCGCGCTTTCGCTATTACGCCGGCAAACGCTGGCTGCGAGACGACCACGTTGCCGACCTCGCCGTGGACCTCGACGGCCAGATCTGGGTCCTCACACAGACCGGACTCAACAAGATTGAGTTCCGCTCGACCACACTCGCCGCCAAGGCGGACTGGTTTCACCGCAAGATCCGGTCGCGGAACATCCGCTACGGCTTCACCGCCGAGCGACGCCTGCTCGTGCCTGGCGACATCACTTCCAGCGAGATGATTGACACCGACAACGACGGCGGCTGGACGAGCTACTACATTGGCTCACTGGGCGCGCGTTACGCTGTGACGCACGAGGAGGCAATTCGACGGCAAGCCTGGGAATCCTTCGCCGCGCTGGAGCGATTGCAAAGCATCCACACCAATACCGGCTTTCCCGCGCGCACGTTCGAGCGCAAGGGTTTCAAGTTCTCCGATCCCGACCGCTGGCGCGACGCGCCCGACTCAGGTTGGGAATGGAAGGGTCACACCAGCAGCGACGAGGTCTGCTCGCAGACCTTCGCCCATGCAGTGATGTGGGAGCTGGTCGCCACCAACGCGGTCGAACGCGCTCGCCTCGCTACCAACTATGTCCGCATCGTGGACCACATTCTGGCGCATAACCTTTATCTTGTGGATGTGGACGGCAAGCCGACGCTTTGGGGTCGTTGGAATCCCGAATACGTGAATTGGTTCCCGCACACGATCCACGACCGCCAGCTCAACAGCGCCGAACTAACCGCCAGCCTGCAACTGGCCTTCGCGATGACCGGCAACGAGCGCTACCGGGACAAGGCCTATGAAATGTTCGCAAAATATGGTTACCTCACCAACATTCTCAGTTCGATGAAACTCATCGCGCCCACAGTTGGCTATGTGCATCAAGGCAATGACATGGGCGACAGTTGGAACCACAGCGACGACGAACTGGCCTTCTTCACCTACTGGCCGCTCGTGCGCTTTGCTTTTACCGACGACCTCCGCGCCAAATACCTCACGGTCGTGCGCGAGCATCTGGAGATTGAGCGACCAGAACGCTACCCAATCTGGAATTTTATCGCTGCCGCCTGCGGGGCGGGGAAGTTCGACGCCGCCGGCTCCGTGTGGACCCTGCGCGGCACGCCGTTGGATACAATCGCGTGGCGCGTCACTAACTCGCATCGGAAGGATGTTACAAAGCTGCCGCCGAACTTCATGGGGCGCGAGCTGAAGGAACTGCTCCCGCCCGGCGAGCGCCTGATCGCGCGCATCAACACCCAGCCCTTCATCCTCGACCAGGGCGATGACGCTACGGACTTCCCGGGCGACGAATTCCTCCTTGGGTATTGGTTGGGCCGCTATGTCGGCGCGATTAGCGCGCCGTGACTGAGCGTCGTCTCCGAGAGCAAGGTGGGGCGGATTAGGAAGGCGACACAGGGAGCATTAGAGATCGAGGACCGAGACGCGGCCTCTCCCGAGAGGAAGATCCTCCGCGTGTTACCACAGTCGACTTCTTCCTGGAATGAGACCGCCCGAACAACGGAAACTTAGACCAAGTCCGGACAGAAGTTACCCCAGACAGGCCTGGGAGCATTGGACCTCTGGTGATAGCTTCACGGGCATGGCGATAACTTCGCTCTCGGCTTTCGGTTCTGAGTCATTCGGTAAACCTGTTTCCAGATGGAAATCATTTCCTTTCCCTCAACTGGACGAATATTCCCCGGACTTTGGTCATCACGAGTAATCGACGATACGGTGTGGACCCCTTGCTCAATCAGGGTTTTGACAAGCTGGCTCTCGGTTAAACCCACAAACTGCCTACCATGGATGTTTGGATGACCAAAGACTGCGCAGTATTTTGGTTTCATTCGATTGCCCAATAGAGTTTGAAACGCCAATGGCCCCGTTTTCGCCACTCGCCCAAGGCCCGATACCCACGGGTTTGACGGTTGCTGTTGCTCTTGAAGAGACACTCGAAGAGTGGTTTCGTTTTAAGATTCTCCATTACATTTCTGTAATCCGGCGGGAACCGTCCTTCGAAAGCGCCCGAACCGTCCCCTGGAAGCGATCGGGCAAACTAGGGAGACCTACAACGATGGCTGCAACGCCAACAAGCCAGTCACGTCCGCTTGAAACTCCTGAGCGCTGTCTCGATGGTCTTCAGGTCGTCCTCGGATATCCTGGGCGCGGCCTTCTTCATCATTTGAAGGAACCAGTCGATTTCCTGCGGCTCGCCAGGGTAGCCGATATTCTGGCCGTCGCGCTTGGAGTTTACGATGAGGGCACCTTGCGAATCCAGGAAGGCGGAATAGGGCAGCCCGGCAGGGCCACCGAGCTTTTGGAGCAAAGCGTCGGCTCCGGCGTTCTCCAGAGATTTATTCTTTTCGTTTTCTTGGACCACGAGCTTCACGGGAACGAAATACTTCTCAAAGACCGGTTTGATGTCGGGCCGGTCCAGGAAGGCGTCCAGCCGTTTGCACCAACCACACCACGACGCACCGAAGTGGATGAAAATTGTCTTGTGCTCAGCGGCAGCCTTACCCTTGGCTTCGGCCAGCACCTGGTCTGAACTTGGCGGCCCAGCAACGGCGGCGACAGTCGAGACATAGGCGACAGCGAGAATGTTAACGAGTGATTTCATGACTTTGGTTTGTTGGAGTGGCATTCTATTCACTTGGACAGTTGCACGACCAGCATTTCAACGGGTTCCTTTGCCGGGTTCAATTCCAACCCTAGTTCAACCAACAGCGCTTGCTTTAGCGCATTAGGATTCTGATGTTCAAAGTCGGACTGATCCCATGCCAAGTCAATGTTGAAGCGACCTTGCAACCCCGTGTCATCAACGATCGGAATGTGAAAGTAATTCTCAAGGAACGAGGTTAGGCAGGAAAGTGGCTGATTGACGCAAGAAAACTGGCCGGCGCCAGACCGAGCCGAACCGCCCTGGGATTGGCTTGGCCTCAAGCCGGCGGCCTCGGCGTTCTTTATTCGCGGAGAACATACTCGCGCAGCAAATCCATGTCATTGGACCCGATCATCTACTTAGTAAATGTGCGCCGAATCGAAAAGGTAACTCTGTTTCCTCTGTTTGCTCCTGTTGGAAATACGAACATTCCGTTGCGAGACACTACACTGAAGTCAGCAGAGCGAATGCAAACGAACTCGCTGCACGTTCAAATCGGCGTTTTCACCGCGTTTTAAACCGGCGCTCATAGGGACCCTCTGGTTTGGCTTGCACCCGTTAGGCCCAAAATGTTGGGGTATCCTGTTGACGAACCCCAAGATGTAGTATATGTTCCACGAATGCCCGACCAAATCAAAATGTTTGGAAGCCGTTTGGGCAATTAGACACCCCATAAACACGTTTATGAAAAAGTCTAACCAGGGCTCCAAACCGTCGGAACCGCCGAAGCCCGTTCAAGCGATCGCGCCAGTTAATGACAAGCAGGACCTGTTAACGGCTCCGCCCAGCGACATTTCTCGCGAAAGGCTAATGGACGGGGCCTTGATAACGACCGAAGTGCTCAACGAGATTCTAAAACGCCAGAAACCGACTGAGCCGATGCGCCACTGGGGCATCAACGAGTGAAGACGATACTGGGGGCTGAAAGCCCCAAATGTAATAGCCCGGGCTGGAGCGAGCTGCGCGAGCTCAGCCCCGGGTAAACGACCCTCTAACGAATTCCGAGCCCTGTGAAGGGCGTCACATCCAATGCCGATGCTCCTGCCCGGCACTAACCGATAACTGGGTCCATCGCATTTTGGTTGACGGCAGTTTTGGGGCGTGCTTGGATGGGAACACAGGACCTAACAAATCACCATGAAAGCGAAATTCGCGTCTTTTGGAGTCGTCTTATCAGTAACATTAGTATTCCTTTATAACCAGAGCCACGCCGCAATCACCGGCCAGTGGGACTTCAAAGCCGGCAACCTGAAGGCCACCATCGGGCAGGACCTGTCTTATCTCGACAGCGATACGCAAGCCCGGACGCTGTTTGGAACGACCACCAGTTTTTCGATTCCGGGTATTGCGGGTGTCTCCACCAACGTAATGGAATTTCCCAAAGCGATTTCCGAATTGGGGGGCTATTTCGCCATCGCGGGGGCGGCTCCCAACGGAGGGGGCGCGTCGGTCAACCAGTACACCATTATTATGGACGTGCTGTTTCCCACCAATTCGTCGGGAGCAATCCGGGCGCTGGTGCTTACCGACCAGGGCGGGGAGTTTTTTGTAGATGCGAATAATGGGCTGGATTTTGCCGGAGGGTTTTCGGCCGGGAGTCTCACTCCGAATGTCTGGCATCGGGTAGCCTTTGCCGTGGACACGACCAACACGATTTCGATGTTCATCGACGGGGCAAAAGTGGGCGAGCAGGCGACTCCTCTTGGGCTGGACGGTAAATTCGGCCTGAGCAGCGGTTTCACCCTGTTCGACGACGCCAACACCAACTCGCAGGCCGGGTTCGTTGCGAGCCTTCAGTTCCAGGACCAGAAATTGCCGGATGGGCTTATTGGATTGCTGGGGGCGCCTGTGGCTACGGGCATTCTGACCGGGCCTCCGCCCAACCCGTATGTTGTTTCGGAAGCGCCCATCAGCGATTTGCGTTTCCCGAACCGGTCAAGCGTGCCGCCGAATCCCCTGGTAAAGATTGTGCTCAACGATGGAACGACCACCGTCAACACGAACACGATCCAACTCAAATTCAACGGTGTGGCCGTGCCGGCCAGCTTATCCCGGACGGCGCCCACCACGACTATTAGTTACCAGGCAACGAATTTTCTCGCCGCAGCGTCGAGCAATGCCGTGGCGTTGGCTTACCAGGACAGCGCGGGAGCATCGCTAGGGGCGCAGTATTCATTTTTTGTAGGGCCGTACGTCGCGCTGCCGGTATCGGCGGCGGGCGCGCTCGGCTCAGCCACCACTCGCGGTTTTATTTATCGGGTCGCGCAGGCTCCGGCGGCCGCTTCCGTGGGGAACAGTTACGTGCGGGCCCAGCAGCAACTGGATGGAACATTGCTCGACACCAATGGGCTGCCCTTCGCCAACGAAGCGAATTTAACCGGTACCGGTTCACAGCCCGACGGCTCTTTCTTTATTGATCAATTTGAAGGGAACACCGGCACCATTGCGTTCGATTTGGTCGGCGGGGCCTTTTACAAATTGCCGGGCCTGACGACGTTTATGTTCCCCGGGATTCCCGGGGTCAACGGCAGCACGGATAATTTCGCGGACGAAACCCTGGCGTACCTGCAACTCTCGGCGGGATCGTACAGCTTCGGGGTCAATGTTGGGATAGGGCGCGTAGACGATCCGCCGGGGGCGGACGACGGGTATTTGCTGTTTTGCGGCGCCAACCCGCGCGACCAATTCTCGACCCTGGTGGGACAATTTGTCCGTACCGGCAGCAATTTCGGGGACACGCAAAATACCAACGAATTCACTTTCGTGGCGCCGGTCGACGGTGTTTATCCGTTCCGGCTGGTGCATTGGCAGACTCATCAGACCTCGGATTTGGGCTGGTATTATGTGGACCAGAATGCGGGCACGCGAACGCTGATCAACGATCCCGCCGGGTCGATCCCGGCTTACCGCGTCAGCACCTTGAAACGCGAGCCGTACATTGCGGAGGTCTACCCGGTGCCGGGCGGTTCGGGGTTCCCGGCTTCGGCGCCGGTCCAGATTGTTTTGAGCGACGACGATCTGCAAGTCGCCACCAATTCAATCCAACTTACTTTCAACGGCGTTCAGGTAAACCCAAGCGTTAATAAGCCGGGCAAACTGACAGACATTGTTTATGCCCCCAATGCGAGCCGCACCACCGTCACCAATACAGTCCGGCTGGTTTACAGCGACAACGGCACGTCGCCCAGGTTTTATACGAATAACTGGTCTTTCACAATTGTGACGGGCGGCGGCAGCGTTGCCGGGGTGACGGGTCAGTGGAACTTCAACTCGGGGGACCTGCGCGCGACCGTGGGCAAGGACCTGCACTACCTGGATGGACTAGCGGGCTCAACCGCGGGGGCCACGGGATTTGGCGCTTGCAGCTCGTTTGGTATTCCCACGCTCAATGGGGTCGACGCGAGAGTCATGAAGGTGCCCGGGGGCCAGGGTATTAATGGCAACAATAACTTCGGTTATATCATGGACCATCAAATCTCGCCCAATGGCGGGGGCACTTTGGTTAACCAGTACACCATTATCTGGGATATGTACTATTCGGGCGGGACGCTGCCGTTTTTCAACTGCCAAAATACCAACAACGCGCCGGCGGATGGCAGCTTGTTTCTGCAAAATGGGCAAATGGGGCAGGGAACAGGGGGCTACGTGATGAAACAAAACATCGGCACCGGCTGGCACCGAATCGCGTTCGCGGTGGACCTGGCTCAGGATCTGATTACCAAATGGGTCGACGGGGTGAAGCAGGCGGATTGGGTTAGCTCGGCCAACGCGCTGGATGCACCGCGCCGCGCCTGGCAGTCCACGGTTTTGCTCTTTGCCGACGGCGACGGTGATGATCATGACGCGACGGTTTACGTGAAGAGTATCCAGGTGCGCAACGGCCGTTTGAACGACGCCCAGATGGCGGCACTGGGCGGCCCTGCGCCCACCGGCATTCCGCAAGCGGTTCCGGCCACTCACGTAACCGGCCAGTGGGATTTCAATTTTGGCGATCTTTCCGCCACCGTCGGCAAGGACCTGCACTACCTGGATGGACTAGCGGGCTCAACCGCGGGGGCCACGGCTTTTGGCACTTGCAGCTCGCTTGGCATCCCCACGCTCAACGGGGTCGACGCGAGAATCATGAAGGTGCCCGGCGGCACGGGGATCAATGGGAATAACAACTTCGGCTACATCATGGATCATCAAATTGCCCCCAACGGGGGTGGCAAACTGGTCAACCAGTACACCATCATTTGGGACCTGTATTATGCCGGCGGGACACTCCCGTTCTTCAACTGCCAAAACACCAACAACGCCCCGGCTGACGGGAGTTTGTTTCTGCAAAATGGGCAGATGGGGCAGGGCTCCGGCGGTTACGTCATGAAGCAAAACATAGCCACCGGCTGGCACCGGGTTGCTTTTGCGGTCGATCTTTCGCAAAGCCTGATCACCAAGTGGGTCGATGGGATCAAGCAACAGGATTGGGTCAGCGCCGCCAACGCGCTCGATGCGGCTCGCCGGGCATGGCAGCCCACGGTGCTGTTGTTCGCCGATGGCGACGGGGACGATCATGACGCGACGGTGTACGTCAAGAGCATCCAGGTCAGCGAGGGCAAACTGAGCGACGCACAAATGGCGGCTTTAGGTGGGCCCGACGGAAACAGCATCCCGGTGGCGGCGCCGGTGACCTCAGTTACCGGGCAATGGGACTTCAATTCAGGAGACCTGACCGCGACGGTCGGGAAGGACCTTCAATATTTCGATGGAGCTGCCGGTGTAACCGCCACCGCGACCGCCTATGGCACGTGCAGTTCGTTCAGCCTGCCGCTGATCAACGGAGTGGATGCCCGGATCATGAAAGTGCCGGGCGGTACCGGCATCAACGGAAACAACAACTTCGGCTACATCATGGACCATCAAATCGCTCCCAATGGCGGTGGCACTTTGGTAAACCAGTATACGATCATCTGGGACATGTACTACGCCGGAGGCACGCTGCCCTTCTTCAACTGCCAAAATACCAACAATGCTCCCGCCGACGGCAGCCTGTTCCTCCAGAACGGTCAGATGGGGCAGGGCTCAGGCGGCTATGTGATGCTCCAAAACATCGGCACAGGCTGGCATCGCATCGCCTTCGCGGTCGATTTGTCGCAGACCCTCATCACCAAATGGGTCGACGGTGTTAAGCAGCAGGATTGGACCGGCGCGGCCAACGCTCTGGATACCCCACGACGCGCCTGGCAACACACCGTCCTGCTTTTCGCCGATGGCGACGGTGACGACCACGATGCGACTGTGTACGTGGACAGCATTCAAGTCAGCGTCGGCAAACTCAGCGACGCGGCGATGATGGCTTTGGGAGGCCCCTCGGGCACGGGCATTCCGTTGGTGATTCCTCCCGCTGCGTCCACCCTGCCGCCGGCCCTCGTGATTAGCCTTTCGGGCAGCAACGTGACCGTTTCCTGGCCGCTCAGTGCCACTGGGTTCACGCTGAAAAGCAGTTCCAGCTTGGGCTTCCCCAACTGGCAGCCGGTTGCGGGTGTCGCCAATAACTCGGTCACGCTCTCGGTAGCAACCAACAGCCAATTTTTCGGCTTATTCCATTAGCTGAGCACTCACGGTTTTACTTTCCGGTTTAGTGACTGCACGGTGTCCATGGCATTGCGCCAGCGCCATATTGTTTCCCATTGGGCCTTGTCCGCCTGGTCGGGCTGAAAACGGCTCGCGTCCACGTCGATATACAATTCCCGAAATTTGGAAGAGTCGAAGTTTGGGTTGGGTCGGTTCTCCTGGGCACCGACGCTCTTGCGCCACCCGGCCAAAGCGGATCGCATTTGAGCAACGCGCTCGGGATTACGTGCGGCCAGGTCGCGACTTTCACCTGGGTCAGAGCTTAGGTCGTACAGTTCGGTTTTCTCCTGGTCGTAATACTCAACCAGCATCCAGTCGCCGTTACGCATCGCACCGCTGGGGCGGCTGCCCTGGTTGGTGTAATGCGGGAAATGCCAGAATAGGCTGCGCTGAGGTGCCGGGCCGCGTCCGGTTAACAACTCGGCTAAACTCATCCCATCCAGGCCGGTGGGGACAGGCAAACCAGCCAAGTCCAGCAAGGTGGGCAGCCAGTCCGTGTTGATGACCGGCGCATCAATGGCTTTGCCGACAAGCACGTGGCCTGGCCATCGAATGATCAGGGGGATGCGCAAACCACCTTCATACACGAAGCCTTTTCCGGCACGATACGGTGAATTGTAAGTTACCCGGTGATGGGGACCTTCGGGAACGTGCAGTCCACCGTTATCCGAAGTGAAGATGACGATGGTCTTTTCGGCAAGCTGAAGGCTGTCCAGTTTGGCCAGCAATCGGCCCACAGTGTCATCCAAGGTTTCGAGCACCCCAGCATAAACTGGCTCGAATGCCTGGGCGTTGTTCTCGATGCGGTTTTTTTGCGCGGCATACGGGATGTGGGGTGAGTTGTGGGCCAGATACAGAAGGAAAGGCCGGTTTCGATTGGTTTCAATGAATCTCTCCGCGACCTTGGTCAGGT
>Ga0210409_10004399_pt1 | contig 15197 bp, 9 predicted proteins | sample IncBWH17MmetaG_FD_161649 | JGI IMG/M metagenome (GOLD analysis project Ga0210409, IMG submission 161649) | Forest soil microbial communities from Barre Woods Harvard Forest LTER site, Petersham, Massachusetts, United States - Inc-BW-H-17-M | ecosystem: Environmental > Terrestrial > Soil >...
AAAACCATTACATGAAGAATTTGTCGCGTTTTTCGTTTAGCCGAAGGGCCAAGATCTCGAGCGCTCTTCTTTTGCTCGCGACCGCACTGCGCCTTCCCCAGGGCCAGGCTGCCAATGTGCTTACCCAACATTATGACCTTGCGCGTACCGGAGCCAATACGGCCGAAACTATTCTCACGCCCAGCAACGTCAATTCGAACGCCTTCGGCAAGCTATTCACCGATAATCTGGACGGGCAAGTTTATGCCCAGCCACTTTACGTTGAAAACTTGAGGATAGCCGGCGGCACCCATAATGTGGTTTTTGTCTGCACGGAGAACAACAGCGTGTATGCTTTGGACGGGGATACCGGCGGGGTCACTTATTGGCACGTCAATCTTGGCACACCCTTTACTCCCAATTGCGGTGATTTGACTCCGGTCGTCGGCATCACGGGAACTGCGGTGATAGACCTGAGCGGCGGCACGCTGTATGTGGATACGAAGCTCGCGGCTGGACCTGCTCAATCATTGCACGCGCTGGAGCTGACGACTGGCCACGAGAAACTCGGCGGACCGGTGACCATCGCTGCCAGCGCCTTCAGCGCCAGCATTCAACACCAGCGTCCGGGTCTGCTCTTGCTCAACGGCGTGGTTTATATTTCCTTTGGCTCTCACTGCGACCAGGGAAGCTACCACGGCTTTGTATTGGGCTACAATGCCACCAATCTTTCACAAGTCGCCGCTTTCAACGTAACCCCCACCGGCAGCCAGGGCTCAGTTTGGTCTGGGGGCATGGCCCCGGCAGCGGACGTCAATGGAAACATTTACATCATGACAGGCAATGGAAGTTTTGATGGCAACGCCAACTTCGGTGAGTCGATGATCAAATTAAACGGCAATTTGTCGTTGCAGGATTATGCGACTCCGAGCAACTGGTCCTCGCTCAATTCAGGCGATACTGATTTTGGCTCTGGCGGCCCGGTGTTGCTGCCGACGCATTACGCGGTGGGGATGGGCAAGGATGGGAACATGTATCTGGCCGATATCAGCAACATGGGTCACGTCGGCCACTTTGCGCAAGTGTTCTCGGCCCAATCGGGTGGCGATACGGTCGGTTCATCGCCCGTGTATTGGCACGGACCCATCCAGCAATATATTTTCGCCCTGCACAGCAACAGCAAAACCAAGTGCTTTGTCTTTACCGGGACAAACATTTTGACTGCGCCACTCGGCACCGCGTCTTTTTCGCAGAGCGATCGTTGCGGTGGCCTTTCACTTTCGGCCAACGGCACGACCAACGGCATTTTGTGGGAAATTGGCAGCGACAGCAATCTGCGGGCATATGATGCAATGAATTTTCCGAGGCTGCTGTGGAGCGGAAGTGTGGGAACCTATGTGAAGATGACGTGTCCAACAATAGCCAATGGCAAGGTGTATGTCGGAACCAGCGCCAACTTGGGTGTATGGGGATTGAAAGACTATCTTTACATCCAGGCGGCTGCACCAAATGCGGTTTTAAATTGGGCGGCAGGAACCCTGATGCAGGCATCTAATCTCTCCGGACCATGGTTGACGAACACAGCGGTTTCGCCCTACACGGTGTCTCCGACAAACACGCCGATGTTCTATCGGCTCCAAATCAGGTAAACCCGCAAAGCAGTGTTGAGCGTTCGAACTGCTTTCTGCTCATGGTCGGGTCTCTGAGCAGTAGAGCTAGCGACACGTGCCGTGAGCCATCCACGGCGCGTTCCAGCGACGCGTTCCCGAGTAGAGCTAATTTGTTCTTGCTTGGCCTCTGCATCCTCTTGTTGTAAGGAGAAGCTAGGATGACCCTGGCTTGCCCGGGGGAGGTTTTATGCCCAGGCCGGGCGGCGGCGGTGACACTCCGTCGGACACAAAGGTGGCCCAAGTCATACCCGACTCGGGCGTATACTGGGCCGTGTGGCCGGGAATGGCGGGGATGCGGATCAGTACGTGGCAGGCCGGGCATTGAATTTGGCGGCCAGAGAACTCTTCCCGGCATTGCAAATGTTGATTGCAGTGAGGACAGGCAAACTTGAATTCGGCTTCGGCCATAAGAAGTGCTATTTGCCTGGAAGATGCACTAAAACATCGCGACCTGCAAGAGCAAGGCGACGCCTCAACGACGCCTCGGACCGTGGCCTGGGAATTCAACCGCGAATGAACGCGAATGGACGCGAATGAGACCTGACTTCGGAGAACGGCAAAACTTGCTCTATTGACTGCGTGCTTGGAACTCAAGGACTCTGACGGTGAGGGGAGATGCCTGCGGCGGCCAACAACGTAACGGAACGGCGAATTAGGCTAGCCCTCGAAAGTAATCCGGCCCGGTCACGGTTCCGCCGCGAGGGCGTCCCAGGTTTCGAGGTAGTGCGCGCGCACGGCGGCGTCCACGGCCAGGTCTCGAGGAAGATGAAGGACTTTGATTAATTCGATAACATCGGTCTTGTCTTTATGCCGCCGAGTGGGGCTGTTGGACCAGCTATCGAGCTTGAGGGAAATAAGTTTCTGCAGAGGCACGAACCGGGGCAGGTCCGAGACCTCTTGAGGGGTAGGAAAGGGCACCTTGCAACCCGACTTTAAGACGCGCCCAGCGGGCAGGAGATTGATAAGCACGCCGTTGCGCGTGTCCTTGACTGTGTCCTGGGAGCCGGGAATGCGGCCGAACGGCCCCGAAAAATCAGCGGTCAGCAATTCGACAGCGTCGAAGACGTCAGCAACCACGATATCACAGTCGGTCGTCACCCGAAAATAGCCATGCTCCTGAACGGCCAAGCCGCCGACGACCAGGTGTGGGACGAGGTGATGCGCTAGAATCCAAACGGCGTCGCGCAGCGTCTGGTCCAGACCTGACGTGCCGGTGGTCTCACGAAGAATATAGGCACCCTTGTTCTGCATGGGCATAAGTTGGAAGATCTGAGCTCGAATGTCAATCTACTTCCGGCTAACCCCGAAAATACAGATACGCGCCCAGGATGAAGGCCAGGACGACCAGGGAAGCGACCACCTCGGTGGCGCCCCAACTGGCGCGCGTTTGAGCGCGGTCTTCGTTGGTTGCGGTGCTGAAGGTCAGGCTCTTAATCTGCGCCGCGTTGGGCTGGGGCGTCAGATAACTCACGACAATCATGACTACGGCGGAAATGATCGTGATAAGGATGCTGAAGTACTGGAAGTTGATGTTATTGACAATCCACAACAGCGAGCCTTCCGTATATTGATAGCCTTTAATGAGGGTGACGGGGGTATCGACCAGCATCCGGAACAACCCGACCATGAAACCAATAATCATGGCCCAGAGACAGCCTTGAGCATTCAGGCGTTTCCAAAAAACGCCAAAGAAAAACACGACGAAAATGGGAGGGGCGAGGTAGCCTTGGACCGCTTGCAGGTATTCGTAAAGTCCCTTGGCGTGGCGGACGACGGGAATCCAGGCCATAGCGATCAGGACCATTGTAATGGTGGCCATGCGGCCCATGCGGACGATCTCATGTTGGGAAGCCATCGGGCGAATCTTGTTATAGATATCGACCGTGAACAGGGTCGAGCAGGCATTAAACACGCCCGCCAGTGAACCCATGAGGGCCGAGAGCAGGCCGGCCACGACAATGCCGCGCAAGCCCGCAGGCAGGAGGTGTTGGACCATCAGAGGGAAGGCGACCTGGTAAGGGTTCTCGCGGGCGTTGGGGCCGAAAAACTCTTCATTCAGGCCGGGATTGGTATGGCTCTTGGCCAGGGCATAGCAGATCAAACCGGGAATGATGAAGAGGTATACCGGGAAAAGTTTCAGGAAAGCCGCGAAGATACTGCCCTGCCGGGCGACTTTTTCGTTAGGCGCTCCCAAGGCGCGCTGGACGATGTATTGGTCGGTGCACCAATACCACAAGCCGATCACCGGCGCGCAAATGGCCATTCCTAACCAGGGAAAATTCGTGTTGAAGTACCAGGCGATGCGATGGGTTTCTTTGACCGGCGCCCACGTGCTTTCCATTCCCGGGGGAGTGAGAGGCTTCCAGAGATTGAACATGTCGGAACCGCAAATCTCGCGCAAGCGATGCCAACCGCCCAACTCGCGAAGGCCGTAAAAGGTCAGCAAAGCCGAGCCGCCAATCAGGACGCAGACTTGCACAGCATCGTTGTAGGCAACGGCGCGCATACCGCCCAAGGCGGTGTAGAGGCCGGTGAGCGCGATCACGAGGACTGAACCGACCCAAAAACTGTCGAGCGGGCCGATCTGAAGTTCCGGCAGAAGCGTGCTGAAGACCAGCCCTCCGGCAAAAATGCCCACCGCGATTTTGGAGATAATAAAGGTGATGAGCGAGACAATGGACAAGACGTAACGGGACTGGGTAGAGAAGCGGCGTTCGAGAAACTCCGGCATCGTGAAAACCAGGGACCGGGCATAAAAGGGCACGAAGACCCAAGCCAAAACCAAAAGGCACCAGGCGTGCAGTTCATAGTGAGCCATGGCCACGCCGTCCTTGGCGCCTGAGCCGGCCAGGCCGACGATATGTTCCGAACCGATATTCGAAGCGAAAATGGAAGCCCCGATGATATACCAACTGAGGTTGCGTCCGGCCAGGAAGTAATCCGTCGCGGTGTCTTTGCGGCGTTTAACAACCCACCAGGCGACGCAAAGAAGGATGCCGAAGTAGAAAAGAATGGCCAGCCAGTCCAGGCCGGTCATAGTGGATTTAGGGCCGGCAGCGGCAAGCAAGGGAGTAACAGGGTTCATGGTATTGGGCCAGGCTACTTCGAGCTGGTGGAAAACTTGTAGACGATGGTATTGCGGTAAACCTGGCCAGGCTTGAGAACGACCGAAGGAAATTGAGGTTGGTTGGGTGAATCGGGGTAGTGCTGAGGTTCCATGCAAAAGGCCGCACGGAACTGGTAGACCCAGCCGCCTTTGCCTTTGAGCGTGCCGTCGAGAAAGTTGCCCGAGTAGAATTGAAGGCCGGGTTGATCGGACATGACTTCCAGCACGCGGCCCGTGGTCGGCTCGGTCACACGTGCCATCAATCCGAACTGGCCCATGGGTTTGTTGATGACCCAATTGTGGTCGTAGCCCTTGCCGAATTTGAGCTGTTCGTCGTCCTGGTTAATCCGCGCCCCGATAGCCGTCGGAGTGCGAAAGTCGAAAGGAGTTCCATCGACCGGCCGCAGCTCACCGATGGGGATGAGGGTGCTGTCAACGGGCGTAAACTTGTCGGCCGGAATCATCACGACGTGGTTCAAAATGGAGTCCTGGCCGGCGAGATTGAAGTAAGAATGCTGAGTGAGGTTAAGCACCGTGTCTTTATCGGTAGTCGCAGTATAATCGACTTTCAAAGCGTTATCTTCAGTCAGGGTATACACAACGGTAACGGACAGGTTGCCCGGATAACCTTCTTCGCCATCCTTGCTCAGGTAAGTCAATTTGAGCGACGCGCCGTCCGGGCCGGTCAGGATCGTGGGTTCCCAAAGAACCTTGTCGAAGCCCTTATTGCCACCGTGCAAAGCGTTGGGATAATTGTTGGTGGCCAAAGTATATTGCTGGCCGTCGAGTGTAAATTTTCCACGGGCAATTCGATTGCCGTAACGCCCGATGAGAGCGCCGAAAAACGGGCTCTCTTTGAGGTAGTCGGGCAGGTTGTCATAGCCGAGCACCACATCGCCGTAATTACCGTTGCGGTCGGGCATTTTCAGGGACGTGACGATGCCGCCGTAATTGGAAATGAGCGCCTCGGCGCCTTTGGAGTTGCGCAGGCTAAAGAGATAGACATCGCGACCGTCGGGCATCTTCCCAAAGGGTTTGCGGGACACCTGGATTGGCGCGGAGGAGGTGGAGGCGCAACCGGCCAGGCCGGTAGCGAGGAGGCACAAGCCCAGGCTCAGCAAGCAAGAGAGTGGCAGGTTGAAGGTTGCAGGTTGCAGGTTATGAACGACCGGTTGAATTCGGAACCAAGCGCAACGGATTCGCATAGGATGAGGTTAGGTTTTTTCGTTTTTAACAGTGATTGGGGTTGAGGGTTGCTCGGCCCGGCTCTGCCCGTAGTAGGCGCCTGGACCATGCTTTCGAAAAAAGTGCTTGTTCAACAAAGGTTGTTGCATCGCTTTTAGCGAAGGAATAATTCTCAGCGTCTCACCGGCCAATCGAATCACATGCTCGAGCACCACCGCATTGTGAACGGCCTCCTGGACAGATTTTCCCCAGGCAAACGGGCCGTGACTGGCGACCAGGACGGCGGGACAGGAAAGAGGATCGCGGCCGGCGAAGGTTTCCACGATGACCCGCCCGGTATTGTCCTCGTAATCGGACTCGATTTCCCGGGGCTTGAGCAGGCGGGTGCAAGGCACCGCGCCGTGGAAGTAGTCGGCGTGGGTCGTGCCCAAAGCCGGCACCGGACGGCAGGTCTGCGCCCAAGCCGTGGCGCAGAGGCTGTGTGTATGCACGACGCCGGCAATACCGCTGAAGCCCCGATAAAGGACCAGGTGGGTCTCGGTATCGGAGCTGGGCTTGAGCTTGCCTTCGACGACCCGGCCCGACCCGAGTTCGACCACGACCATATGGCGCGGTTGCATGCGGTCGTAAGACACGCCGGAAGGTTTGATGACCATCAGGCCCCTGGCGCGGTCCAGGCCGCTGGCGTTACCCCAGGTTTGGATGACCAAACCCTCGCGCACAAGCTCGAGATTAGCCTGGCAAACCTGTTGTTTGAGCTTCTCCAGCATCTTCAGAACTCAGGCCCGGGCCCGGTTACGGATTTCGATCAATTCCTTCATAACGCCGTAGAGCGAACCGTTGGGTTGGGGCGTGCCGAAGGAATCGTGGATTTTCCGGTAGAGCGAATAGAGTTTTTGGTAAACGGCGTGAGCCTCGGGACGCGGTTGGAAGGCTTTTGGTTTTAGACCGGTCATGGCGCCTTGCGCCTCGGCGTAATGGTCGAATCCGCCGGCCTGTTTGCCAGCCACAACCGCGCCGGCGATGGCTGCTCCCAAGGCGCAAGTCTGCGCCGAGCGCGAGATTTTGATTGGGCGCCCGGTTACATCCGCATAGATCTGCATCACCAGGGGGTTCTTCTCGGCAATGCCGCCGCAGTTGACGATCTGCTGAACCTGGACACCGTATTCTTCGAAGCGGTTGATGATCGTCAAAGCGCCAAAGGCAGTCGCCTCGACAAGGGCGCGATAGATTTCGGCCGGAGTGGTGTAAAGAGTCTGGCCCATCAACAATCCCGTGAGTCGCTGATCGACCAGGACAGTGCGATTGCCATTGTTCCAATCCAGCGCCAGCAGGCCAGATTCTCCAGGAGCAAGCCGGGCGGCGGCCGCGCTTAGGGATTCATGATTGCCGGCCTTTTTGCCTAAGGGCTGAATGTAATTTACAAACCAATTGAAGATATCGCCGACGGCTGATTGGCCGGCTTCCAACCCATAATAGCCAGGCAGGATGCTGCCGGGAACGATGCCGCAGAGCCCGGGGATATCCGCCAATTTTTCTGCGAGCGGCACCACCATCATGTCACAGGTGCTGGTCCCGATGATTTTGACCAGAGTGCCGGGACTGATGCCGGAGCCGACCCCTCCGAGATGAGCGTCGAAGGCGCCAACGGCGACCGGTATGTTGGTGGGCAGGCCCGTGCGCTGCGCCCAATCGGCGGTCAGACCGCCCGCCGCACGGTCGATGGCGCAGGCCTTCGGGCGCAAGCGGCCCCGCAATTCGCCTAACTTCGGATCGAGCCGGGCAAGAAACTCAACATCCGGATAGCCTCCCCAGTCATCGCTGTACATGGCTTTGTGGCCGGCGGCACAGATGCCAACACTGAGCCGGTCGGGAGCTTCTGTGCCGGTGAGCATGGCGGGGACCCAATCAGCGCATTCAACCCACAAGTGGGCCGCATCAAAGACCTCGGGACTGGTTCTAAGGCAGTGAAGGATCTTGCTGAAGAACCACTCGCTCGAATAGGTGCCGCCACACTTGGCCAGGTACTGGGGCCGAAGTTCACGGGCCAGCGATGTGATCTCGGCCGCCTCGGCGACACCGGTGTGGTCTTTCCAAAGCCAGGCCATGGCCGCGGGGTTTTTGGCAAACCGACGATTGAGAGCCAGCGGCCGGCCGTTACTGTCGACCGGGATCGGCGTGCTGCCGGTGGTATCAACCCCGATCCCGATCACCTGGTCGGGCTGGAAACCCTTCACCGTTTTCTTTGCCAAACCCAGTGCCTTCTTGATCGTAGTCTCGGCCCCTGTGACGTAATCAGCCGGGTGCTGGCGCGCCAGATTGGGGTCGCGAGAAAGGATTACGCCTTGCGTGCCTTGTGAATAACTCCAAACAGCGGTAGCGACCTCACGGCCATCGGCAGTGCCGACAATAACCGTGCGAACAGAGTTGGTCCCGTAATCCAGTCCAATCGTGTATTTGGGGGTCATAGTTGGTATGGGAGGGACGAGTTCCACGAGTCCCCATTTTGAACAGGGACTCGCAGGAGCTCGTCCCTCCCAGGTGCAGATTGGAAATCTGCGCTACGGCTTTGGCTAGGGCTCATGGTGATAAACCTGCCAGCCTAAATAGGTGGTCAGCGCGTCGTTAATCGCACCCGCCACGGCTACTTTTGTCGCTGCCACGTGATGTTCATATCCGTTGCGGCAAATGAACTGAAGGAGTTGCTGAAATTTTGGAACTTCAATGACACCGTAACCCCCAAAAGTATCCAGTCTGTCGTCGGTGAACCGGCCCTCGCCCACGTAGGCGGCAACGCGTCCGCCAAAGTCGTCAGTCGAAACACGGCAATAGGTAAATGGTCCGGGGCTGACGCGGCCGACAATTGTGCCATAGGTGTTTTCCTTGCCGACGGTGCCCGCGATGATCTCCTGGTAATCCATTTTTTGCTCAGCGAAAAATGCTTTAGGCAGATTCGAACAGTGGAAAACGACTCCCTTGTTGGGATCGTTGTTGAAATTATTGTTCCAGTCCAGCAAGGCGGCGGGTTGCCCGGAAGCGGCTTGCAGGAGGAACATGCCGACCAGACCGGCAACGTCGGTCTCGCAAGCGCTGGGCATGAGGTTATTGGACATCATGCTCATCAAGGTGCAAGGCACGACCCCGTAAAACTCCTCCAGGGCAGTCCAGCATTGAATCGCGGTGGCCGAAAGCTGTTTGTCCCGCACCCAGCGATCAATCGCCACGCCGAGCTTGGCCATGCGCATCAGGCTTTCCTTGGGAATGCCCGTTACGTTGGTGTAACCCTTGATGGCGCTGAGCTTCGCTTGTAACTCAGTGTCGTCGTCCTTAAGAGCGCGGGCCCAACCCAGGGCCTCAGTGAGATCGAGCGTTTCGATGGAGATGCCGCTGCCTTCGAGCAGCTTTTCGCTATAGCGCACGGTATTGAACGCGGCCGGCCGGGCGCCCAGGGCGCCAATCCGGGCGTTTTTCAGTTTGCGCACAACATTGCAGGTACCGGCGAAGCACCGCAGGTCGGCGCGGAACTCCTGGCTGGCGGGGTCCATGGTGTGCAGGCTGGTGAGCGAGTACCGAATGCCGTACTGCTTCAGGTTATTGCAGACCGACATTTTGCCGCAGAAACTGTCGCGCCGATCCCGAATGGTCATTTTTTTGCCCTCATCATTGAAGGCGTGAATCAGGACGGGAACGTTGAGGCCCGCCCAGCGCAGGGTATTGGCTACCGCGCGTTCATCGCCGAAGTTGGGCAAGGTTACCAGCACGCCGCTGATTTCTTCCCGATGCGCTTTGAAGAGGTCGGCGCATTTTTGCGCATCAACAAGGGATTCAACGGCTCCGAACTTGCTGGCCTCAACGGGCAGGGCAATGGGCTTGATTCCTTCTTCTTCGAGCACGCGCAGGATTTCGCGCCGGCCGGATTCGCAAAGATGCGCGGGGAAAAATCCGCGGTTACCGATGATGATGCCTAAGGTAGTCACAATGATCTATTTGGTTGATGGAATAAACGCCAAGGTGGGCGCCCGGCAAAGCGATCGCCTGATGCCTCGCGCCTTGACGGACTTCAGTTTGCAAATGGGCGCAGTGAACTGAAAGCGGAATTTTCATGCGGCGGAGGCAGCGACCCGAGAGGGGACCATGGCTCGGGAATCGTCGTCGGGCAAAACCAGCCGGTCGATGCCGGCGGCGACCAGTCCCGCCGCACGCCGGTGGGGCGCCGTTTGGACGATAATCTCCCCGAAGCGCCCCCACATGGCTCCCTTGCTCACTTCAGCGCTCAAATAGGAAACGCAGGCGGGCAGTTCGGTCAAATGCCCGGTAACCACGAGCCGGCGCACGCCCAAAACGTTGAGCGCGCCTGCCACGACTGGGGCGGTCGCGTTCAACGTCTCGGTCAGCCAGGGATCGAGCCCGGATTTGTTTACGCGTGTTGAGAAAGCTTTCCAGGACGCGGGCGCGGGCGCGCGCCGGTGTTTATCGGCGGCGGCGAAACTCTCGAGCAGCCCGCGTTCGGAAACCAGCGTCTCGAGGCATCCCAGGGCGCCACAACCGCACCGCCGGCGATTCCCAGCCACGGGCGTATGTCCAAACTCGCCGCTCAGAGGCATGGGATGCGAGAAGAGTTCGCCTTCCAGAACCACAGCTCCGCCGACTCCCTGGCCAAAGTCGATCAGCAAAAAGTCTTCTCCGCCTGGCTCCGCGGTCAGATGGCCCAGAGCCAAAGCCCGGATCTCCTGCACCAACAACACCGGCAGATCCCAAAGATCGCGCACCAGCCCGGGCAAGTTGATCTTTTCGAGCCAGTGCAAATTGGGGGAAAAGAGCACCTTGCCGGTCTGTTCATCAACGATGCCAGGAACGCTGATCAAAATTCCCCAAAGCTCTTCGTTGACGAAATCCTGGGCGGCAGCCTTTAGCGCCGCCAGCCAGGCCTCGGGGGATTTAGGAGTGGGGAAACTGCGCGTCCACTGATCCTCCAGTTGAACGGCTACGGGCAAAGCCGAGAAGGAAGTCTCCGAAACTCCCAGCTCCACGGCCAGGAAGCGCGGATGGAGGGCGTCCAATCGAAGCAGCTGCCCGGGACGCCCCAGACGCGAGGCCGAGCCGTTGCCGGCGGCACTGGATTCAGTCGCCGAGCCCGCTTCCTGCAGAATGCCCAGCCGCAAGAGCTCTGTGGTAATCTTGCCCGCCGTTGGCTGGCTGATGCCGGCGGCCTTGGCTAAATCGGCACGCGAAGCGCTGCCTAGGCGCAAGAGTAGCGAGATCACGGTTCGTTGATTAGTCCGTCGCAGGCTCGCCGGCAAAGCGGCTGTTCTGACACCGAGCATAGGATATGTTGGTCGAGTGCGGCCAGACTATTATATGAACTTTGTTAAGGAAAGAAGATTCTGAGCGTTGGCTGAGACCGGGGGTGTTCAACCGCGAATGGACGCGAAGACACGCGAATTTAACGCTCGGATCCAATTCGCTGCCTCTTAGTTAGGGCTGAAAGCCCGTCATGTTAAAGCCTGGGCTGAAGCGAAGCGGAGGCCCAGGAAAAAAAACCAAAAGGATTCAGTTGAGGTCTGTAGGGCCGGAACCCGATTATTTCCGGCTCGGGCCGTTGAGGAGGAGGACCAGCCAAACCGAGATAAAGAGCAATGGCAGGAGCAAGGGCGCCGAGAGTCCAAGCAGGCGAGTCGTGGCGGCGGTTTGAAGGGGGGGCAGGTCGGGTGGGACGGGTCTGGCCTGGTAAAGCCGCCGCAGTTGCCGGATGGCTCTGAGAGCCGCCAGGATGCCGATATAAATGAGCAAAGCCACGCCGATAGCCACCGTCGGGATCAAACGGAACAGCAAGCCCGCCTGCTCGAAAAAGCGTCCGGCAGTTTTCGGTTCGAGGGTGCTCAGTGCATTTGTCGTGATGGCATAGGCGGTAAAGAGGAAGGCTTGGGAAGCCAGCAGCCAGGACAGCCGTTGAATAATAAGATTGTCCTCATGCTCAATGCGGCTGCGGAAGAGTTGGTAGGAATCGAGCGCGGAGAGCTTATCTGAACCGTAGGTCGATGAGTTCATTAGGGCCGATTAGAATCAGCGAAGCCATGATGATTAAAAAGGCGAGGCGGTAAAGAACTGTTTTTTTGCGACTCAGTTGAAGGTCCATTTGGAGCCGTCGATACCCAACTGATCAAAGCGGAACACTCATTAACAACGAATTCCAACCACGGAGGAACGCGGATAAACATGGAGTTGCGGTGAATGGATTTCTTCGGTTATGCGTCGGATCGAATGGACTGCTTGTTATGAGAAAGATAAGAGCACTTTCCCGGAAACCAGCAGCCTGTCTCATGCGTCCTATAAGTATGAACTGTTGGCGAGGGCGTTTCGGGTTGGAAGGATCCAGCCGCGGGATAGGCCAGGCCAGGAGCGGGCGGGCATTCCGCGCGCATTCCTTCGCCAGGAAGAACCGGCGGGTGAGTTCTCGGGTTTTGCTTGCCTTTGGTTTGAAAAGGTTTCATTCCCCGACTGACAAGCCGCGACGCTTGAGCGCATGCATAGCCGTCCCGGTCGGAAAGTGGGGGGAGTCGGCTTTTCAGGTGCCAGTACGCCGGTCTTAAGGCTTCAGCAGTTCAAGGACCTGGTCACCGGTGAGGGTTTCGCGTTCCAGCAGCGCTTGGGCCAGTTCCTCCGCGCTTTCTTTATGGGCCTGTACGATCTCGAGCGCCTGATACTGAGACTAAAAGTCTGCGCTACGGTGGGCAATCTCGAGACCCTGAAATGCTCCCGGTCGTTGGGCTTCCCTATGGCTTCCCTATTCGGAGATTGCCGAACGACGTTAAAGGGGCTAAAAAAGACGGGTCATGTCCACGGTAGCCGAGCAACTACACCAGGCGCGCGAAGCCAAGCAGCTGAGCGTCGAGCAAGTTGCGGAGATCACCAAAATCCGCGGCGATCACCTGCGCGCGCTGGAAGAAGGCAATTTCAATGTGTTCTCCGCCCCCGTTTATATCCGGGGTTTTGTGCGCACCTATTCGACGCTGCTCAAGCTGGATGTGCCCCGGGTGATGGCGGAGTTGGACGGGGAATTGGGCCAGACACAAAAATTCGCCGAACCCCCGCCACTTTCGGATCATCCTCGCGGAGCCGTGGATTTCCTGATGCTGCAACTCTCCAGGATTGATTGGCAGAAGGGCGTGATGATTCTAGGCGGAACAGTGGTGGTGCTGGCCATCTTGCTAAGCTATCTCGGGTATCATCATTACCGGACGAGTGATCCACTTAAGAATTTGAAACCGGGCGTTTATCAGCCGGCGGCGCGTAATTCGGGCGACACATTGCCTCTGCCACCCGCGAAAAAATAACGCAACGGCTCCCTCTGAAACCTCTCAGGGAGCCGCCACATGATGATAGGGTTAACCGTTGACCGGTCGGTCAGTGGTGGTGCTTATCGTGGTCGTCGTCGCGGTCGCCATCATCATCTTTCCAGGGAGAGACTGGACTGGACCCAATCGTGCCGAGAATCGGCGCCCCAATGCTGCCCGTGCGGGCGCCGCCGCTGAGGGTACTGACGCCGTCGTTCTTGGAAACGCTAACGGTGACCTGGCCGGTCGAGCTATTGCCTGAAGCGTCCGTGGCCTGAACAGTAATGGTGTACACCCGGGTGTTGCCGGACGGTCCCTTGGAAGCCGCCAGCGAGGCGGTAAGATTTCCGGTAATTTGGATGTCGCCCGGAGAGGTGGAGTAGTTGCAGGTAATGGAAATAATCTTGGTGACTGGGGCGGTATCGCAGTTATCAGAAACGGAAGCAGCAACAGTGACCGGAACCAATTGATGATTCGGAGGGTAGAGCGCACCGGGGCTGACCCTCAGGGTCTCGATGACCGGAGGCGTGCTGCCGGCGATGGTTAGAGGTACGTTCACCGAAGACGTATTGCCCGATCCATCTGTCACGTTCACGATGATCGTGTACTGACCCGCGGGCAAGACCGTGCCCGCGGCAGGATTCTGGGTCATAAGCAACTGGTTTGCCACAGTGCAATTGTCGGTGGCCACGACACTGGCGAGAACATTCGGCACGACGGCCTGGCAATTGCCATCGGCCGAAAGCGTCAGCTGCGCCGGGCTGCTAAGAATGGTCGGCGGGGTTGTGTCGTCAATCTCCAACGGGACATTGAGTGTCGAGCTGTTGCCGGAGGCATCGGTTGCGGTGACCGCGACTGAGTACACACCGCGCGGCAGAACGGTTCCGGCGGCAGGAGTTTGAACAAGGCCAATCTGAGCCGCTGGCGTGCAGTTATCGCTCACCAGAACGGCGCTCAGGACATTAGGGACGACGCCCTGGCAATTCGAGTCGGCCGAGAGCTTCAAGGCGCTGGGACCGCTCAGGATCGTGGGCGGCGTGGTGTCGGCGACTTTAAAGGGAACGTTGGCCGTCGCACTGTTGCCGGAGGCATCCGTGACCGTGACCAGGACGGAGTAGCTGCCGATGCCGATCATGGAGCCGGCGGCTGGACTTTGCGTTTTGACCAACTGATTTGCCGGCGTGCAAGAGTCAGTGGCGACCACGTTCGCCAGGACGTTGGGCACCTGGGCCTGGCAATCCGCGCCGACGGAGAGCGTGAAGGCAGGCGGGGTGCTCACAATGGTCGGCGGGGTGGTGTCAGCGACCGTGAACAGGACGCTGCACGTCGAAGCGTTGCCGGAGGCGTCGGTGACAGTAATGGTGACCGGATGCGGGCCCAAGCCAACCAGGGTGCCTGCTACGGGGTTTTGAGTAATGACGATCGCCTGAGTTGGCGTGCAGTTATCCGTCGCGATGACCTGTGAAGTGAAGTTGGGAACAGCCGCCTGGCAATTGGAGTCGGCCGAGGCGGTCGCCGACGCCGGGCAAGAGCCGGCCGGGGGCGTTGTATCAGCGACGACAACCGTAACATTCGTCTGGGCGGAAGCGCCGCAGGTATCGGTGACTTGGAGAGTAATGACGTTGGTGCCGATAGGTAACGAAACCGTCAGGACAGCGTTGGTGCCCAGAACCGAGCCGCCCGAACTCCATTGAAATACGAGGGGATCGTTGTCCGGGTCGCTGGAGCGGGACCCATCAAGAGTGACCTGGGCCTGACAGTCGACGGTTTGATCAGGTCCAGCGACGGCGACGGGAGGTGTGTTGCCACTGCTGAGATCGAGGATAAACCATTCGGAGAGTCCAGCATGGGTACCGACGCCGACGATCCGACCAGCGTCATTAACGTAGTAAGCCGTAGTCAACTCCCAGCCCGAATTGGGAG
>Ga0210409_10004401_pt1 | contig 15182 bp, 13 predicted proteins | sample IncBWH17MmetaG_FD_161649 | JGI IMG/M metagenome (GOLD analysis project Ga0210409, IMG submission 161649) | Forest soil microbial communities from Barre Woods Harvard Forest LTER site, Petersham, Massachusetts, United States - Inc-BW-H-17-M | ecosystem: Environmental > Terrestrial > Soil >...
CAACTTTCCCGGCGTATCCTCTTCATTAACCGCTCGCAGGCCAACCGGCACAAACCTTTGCGTCAGAAAGTTTTGGGCCTTATCTAAGCGCCATTCGGACCAGTTCCACGTCTTTGAGATGATACCGGAGGTAAGCGCCGACCGCCTGGTTTGTATCTGCAAAAGCCTCTGCCAGGTGTGAATCCAAGGTCCAGTGCCCGGCGTGGAAATATTGCCGCGTCTTAGTGCTTCGGATAAAGTATTTCACCACTCAACTAAGAGCGTGCAGGAATAGGATACCAAGCATAAACGCGATAAAGTTATTCACCGGGTTATTCACCATGAATGTTCGCCTCTGCCATTACTTGGTCCGCCCTGCGGCGCACAAGCTGCAAGAATTGACGGTTGTAGTCTCAGTCGTGGCGATCCTGGTGAGCGGTTCAATTGCCCGGGCTGCGGTGAATCGGTTCCCTGACTACGAGGCGCTCGCGAATGGGCCATGGCGGCCTGTCCTTTTGCCAGAGCAGCGAGAATTTGCTTTTACCATGTATGGAGCACCCAGCGACCTCAACTCTCTGCGGCGCGTGGTCACGATCATGCAGGAGAAAGACCTCGGGAATGGCTTTGATCCCGGTCCTGCGGCCAGGGCGGTCAACAAAACGGTTTTCGATTACCTGGCGAGCGTTAGCTGGCCCGTTATCGCATATCCAGGATGTGCCGACATGCAGGTGAAGGGAGGGTGCGCCCTGGGAGCCGACGATGAAAGGGCACTGTCCGCTCTCGCCCAAGCCGGGATATTCTATGCAGTCCAACTCGGTGAATGGGGGTATTATTTTCATAATCTCTCGTGGAATGAGCCTTGGTGGAGAGACGTTTATGGCAAGGAATTCGACGCGCACAAGCACCTGATGAAACCGCCTGGCCTGGCCGGCTATGATCATCGGCCGACCAGTCGTCGTGAATGTTATGAGATCCTCAAGGATTATTTCACCAGTCGAAGCAAGGATTTGTTGAACAGGGTTATCAGCGTCACCGGGCATTCGCATTACGAGGCTTATGCGGCCGAGTGGGGCGCCCGGTGCATCGGACTGGAAGTCGGCGAGAACATCGCGTTCACGCAGTCCAAGCTCGCCTTTGCCCGGGGAGCATCCCGGCAGTGGCAGCGTCCGTGGTCCGTGCAGGTAAGTCCCTGGTTCGCGGGAGCGTGCACGACTAGCGGCCCTCTCCGGCAGGAGGGTGGGGGTGCCCGTGGTTTGGATGCCGGCCACTCCTTGAGCTTTTATGAGCGCATGTGGTTGCATGCGTGGTTTGCTGGCGCAGCGATGGTGACGCCGGAAAACAGCATGGCGATTTTCTTTGAGTCGGCCAGTCAACCAGACTTGTTAACCGCTCATGGCCGCAAAGCTGGCGAGGTCTTTCGCTTCATGTGCGAGCACGAACGCGGCATCCCTTGGACACCTGTGGCCATCGTTCTTGACCATTTGGCAGGGTATAACGCTTACATGGACAAGCCTTGGGGGATTCTGGAGCCGACCGCTGGCGACCGGGAAGTCCGTGACTTGTTCGATCACCAACTCTTTCCCGGCAGCGACCACATTCACGGGCCATGGGACAAGACCAATCCCGAGGCGAGCTACTTGCGGCCGACACCTTATGATGAAAGCTTCGATGTCCTTTTAACCACAGCATCAGCAGACGTGCTCTCCTGCTACCCGGTTATCCTGTTGGCTGGCGACATCGAATTTGCCCCTGCATTCCTCGATGCTCTTACTCTGGCACTTCGGCATGGGTCCCAGGTGCTGATAAGTGTTCGCCAGCAGAAAACGCTCGGGGCCAAGTTCGAAGTCCTGAGGCGGCAGGGTAAACTCGAAGTGCTTGAGCCATGGATTAACCCGGAGACAGGACGCGGCTCTGCGATATCCCATCAAGTATTGAGACGGATCACGAAGCAGTTCCTGCCCATCGAGGTTTCAGGAGGCCCAATTGAATATCAGATCAACCGGACCGAAAGCGGCTGGGTTGTCGAGTTGGTCAATAATATGGGGGTCATCAAGAAACCGGATCAGCCGGCGGTGATCGATCCGCAGGCGGTGGCACGCGTGCGGTTAAAACCTGTAAATAAATGCTCGTTGGCCGTTGAATGGCATTCGCGCCGGACGCATGACCGCCCGAAACAGATCGACGTAACGTTGGGACCCGGCAGCAGCGAGTTTGTGGAATTTATCGATCGTTGACAAAACAGAGAGCCACAGTTCGCCCTGGCGCCGCTTTCAAAAGCGAATTTTGGGCTGATGCCTATGAGGAACCGAGATTTCGCACGAGACTTCCTGCTCAAGGGAGCGACAACCCGGCCGGAGAGAGATCTCTGAGCAATGCCTCTCTGACGGTGAAGGGCTTGCAACTCCCGGTCGTATTTCCCGGTCTCCATCGGACTCGGAAAAATCTGACCCCTTGCCAGCAATTGCCTGATGGCTACATTGTTTCTTGTCACGCCCTCCCAGCATGACGCAGATCAGTTCAACTCGTCGGCTCTCAAAGAACCCGTGCCATTGCGGGGTGGGGACAGAAAATGCAACGACCCGACGAGGAAATAGAAAGGCATATTATGGCCAGATACATCAGCCTCCTTCGATTCACCGAACAAGGGGCGAAGAATCTTAAAAAATCCACCAATCGCGCTCACACCTTCGATAAAATTGCCGCGAAAGCCGGTGTGAAGATCGAGGGCCAGTATTGGACATTGGGAGCTTACGATGGTGTCCTTATCCTTGACGCCGACTCGGAACAAAAAGTTTTGCGATGCCTCAGCCAATTGGCGTCGCAAGGAAACGTTCGCAGTGAAACTATGCAGACGTTCATCGACAAGGAATTTGACGGAATCGTGGGCAAATGACCGAGCATTCGGCGTTCGAGTGAGGCGCAGAGAGTCTCTGCGGACTGTGGACTACACAACGGTTGGCCGAGGTGGAGGCGGACGCAACGCCCCACCGAAACCGTAAGGCGTAGCTTCTGCTTGCGGTGAGGGACATCGTCGCGCCAAACGCAAACGTGGTTTGAGAAGATTGAGCTGCTACTGCTTGAGCCGATCCCGGAGCGCGTGCTGCTGCAAGATAAAAGAAAGCCCGGCCGGTAAGATTTCTTCAATTACATATCTGTCCGGATCTTCGCCAAACTTTTTGTCTCCCAACTGTATCAGCCCTTCTTTGACCAACTCTTGGACGATTTCTACAGGAAATCCGCACTGGCGCAGCGTTGGCCGCACTCCAAAATACACCATATCCCGCAGGCGGATTAAAGTGACCAGTTTGTCCTTAACTTTCATGTGGTCCGCCAGACCGAGCCCTAGGCTCGCATGGTTTCGAGTGAAGGACTCGTTTGGAATACCCGAACGCGCTGCTACTGCGACTATGCGCCGAGCGACCTTGGTTTCAAGCCTCAAATTCAAGGCTCTCCATGGCGACCGGGAGGCCAGGATGTAAACGCCGGATGCCCCGTGCACGCGCTGCATCCAATTCTTCAGCGCCCAGTTGGCGAGGAAATCGCTCGATCACACACAGCGCCCCAGATTCTGTCCATTGGGCGCCGTTAACGGGGCGCCAGCGTAAAACCGAATATGCGGCTTACCGAGCACCAGTGAATTAGCAATCTCGACCTCTCACTCGTTGATTCCCCAGCGAGAAGGGGGCCGGAACTGAAGGATTTTCTCCATTACGGGCGTAAGGGTTGACTCACGCCTCTGGATCGCTTCCAGGATAGCGGCCGAGTCAATTTCAGCTACCAGAGCCGTGACGGCGTTCTCCACAGTTGGTGCGAGTTCGAGTCCGGCCGGATCGGCGATTAATGGGTTCATAAAGGGACAAGCTACACTAACATCACCGACTTTAGTTTCTGCCAGTTGGGTGCCGGAGCGTGACACCGATCTTGGCTGATCGTTGGCCTATTTTGCCGTCATTCTCGCGGTTACGGACGGGCATCTTCAACCGTTTTCATCTCACAAATACCCGCTTGGCTTGCTGGATGAGGCATTTCCTACTAAGCCGGACAGGCTTAAACGCCTGAAGCGATTGGGAGCAAAATTCTGCGGAGAGGCGCCGAAGACCTTTTTAAACTCACGACAGAAATGAGCACCGCCCGCAAACTTCAGTTCAGCCGCAGCCGCCTTGCTGGAATAGCCTTGAGAGATCAGATCTTTGGCCAGCCGGCATTGGAGCCTCCGCAGCCAATGGGTGGGAGGGAAACCCGTGTGCTTTTTAAAAAATCGCTGCAAATGCCGCTCGGTCATCGTGCACAGGGAGGCCATTTTGGCCGAATTATAATCCGCTTCCTTGGCTAGGCGCTCCCAATCGGAAGCTAGTCCCGGAACTTGGGCCGTGCTCAATGGGTTTGTGCCATCTGTCGGAACGATTTCCCAATAACTACTTGCTCCTGCGAGTTTTACCAAATGGGCTTTTCTCGAATGCGCGTCCGTCGATTGATTGCTGTTCATGACATCACATGAGCTGGTAAACGGTTCACCGCTTTCGAGGACTCCCTCGGAGCGACATTATATTGGCCAACCAAACACCGTATCCGGGTAACTGGTGGTCATCAGTCTGGCACGAGTTTAGCTCTTGTGTTCCAGAGCCTTTTCTGTAGGAGACCGAGTCCCAAAAACTGCCTTCGATTCCGTCGTGTGTTTGGCCCGGGCAGACGGCGCTTGCTTTCCAGAACGGGTTTAGGGGCGTCACTGCCTTCGCGAGAGGATTTGTTGCTCCACAGCAAACCGAACGAAAGAGTAAACGCGGCAAAGACAGCTATCAATATGCTCGTATAGATCCTCCTCCGCTTGATGCCGCGGGGATCCGGTTTGGGAGAGATGTTGAAGCGTTCATTCTTCTCGTGTCCATTTCCAGTCTTTGGGGAACAAGAAGGCGCGTTTCCGCTCCCATCCAGAACTCCAAATCCCGCCCTTCTGGGCAACCTGCTTCCTCCCATAGCTGGAAAGCCAGGCAGGAGATTCCGTTTCCGTTCGCGGCGAGTTCGGCACAGGTCTGATTCATCCCAGTAAATATTAACATACTTTCAGTCAATATTAGACGTTTTTAACCACATATATTCTTGCGGTTTAATCAGCGATGGCACAGAAAAGCTCGTCCAGGTGGCACCGCTGGATTGGTGTGTTCTTGATCGACATGACCAAAGTGAAAACCAGCGGTAACTGGAAGGTGTTTTGGATTTGATCCAAGAACCGGCAACACAGTTTCGATGGGCAGTTTTCCGAATCGCGCAAAGGAATCGTTTTCCACACCCGGTGAATGGGAGGACGCGCCGTTGGTTGTGGAACCGGAAACGTAGAGCGAGCGAGGGAGCACTGCTCTTTCGCTTTGTCCGGTTGATTCAACGGTTGAGCGAAACCTTGACGGAGTGTTTTCGCTTTGCTGTGTTACCTTTGCCTCCTAACTTTCCCGAATGAAATATCGCTCTCTCGGACGCACGGGCTGGAGATTTTCTGAAATCAGTTTTGGGGCATGGGCTATAGGCGGTGCGTGGGGCAACGTGCATGACGAGGAATCAATGGCCACGCTCCATGCCGCCCTCGACGGCGGGGTCAACTTCTTCGACACCGCTGATGTTTATGGCGATGGTCGTAGCGAACGGCTGCTCGGCAAACTCAAAAAGGAGCGGAAGGAAAAGTTTTACATTGCCACGAAAGCCGGACGCCGCTTGCCGGTGCAAACGACCGAAGGTTACAATCGCAAAAACCTCACCACCTTCGTTAATCGCAGCCTCAAGAATCTGAAAACGGACACGATTGACTTATTGCAACTGCATTGTCCGCCTACCGAGGTTTATTATCGCCCTGAAGTGTTTGGCGTTCTTGACGACCTGGTGAACGCAGGAAAACTCAGGCACTATGGCGTCAGTGTGGAAAAAGTTGAGGAAGCCCTCAAAGCCATCGAGTTTCCGAACGTTCAGTCAGTGCAGATCATCTTCAACATGTTCCGCCAACGCCCAGCGGAACTGTTTTTTGCCGAGGCGCAAAAACGCAAAGTGGGAATTCTGGCACGCGTGCCGCTGGCGTCAGGTTTGTTGTCGGGGAAAATGTCGCGCCTCAGCAAGTTTGCCAAAGACGACCACCGGAACTTCAACCGTCGCGGCGAGGCGTTTGACCGAGGCGAAACTTTTTCCGGCGTAGATTTTGAGACGGGCCTGAGCGCCGTGGGGCAATTGAAGAAACTTGTTCCGTCCGGCGCCTCTCTCGCCCAGTTCGCTTTACGGTGGATTTTGGAATTCCCGGCCGTCACCTGTGCTATTCCGGGCGCCAAACGCCCGGCGCAAGTTGTGGACAACATCGCCGCCTCCGATTTGCCGCCGGTGTCCAAGGCTTCATTGAAAAAGATTAGCAACCTTTACGAAGCCGAGATCAAGCCGTTGGTCCATCATTATTGGTGAGCACCACTTCCGGCTCTTGGCTCGGCCGAACTGCTGGTCAACGGCACGCGACGTCGCGGATCTCGCATCAACGCACAACGCTTTTCGCATCTTGGCATGAAAAGGAAGAAGGTTTGCTAGGAGGATCGGGTGACAAGGAAGGGCAAAGAGTGAATGCTCTCGGTCGTGGGCCTCACATAGCCTTTTCCAGGGGTCGCATCTGTTTACTGAACAACCGCTGCCCGGTAAAACCGTGCCGCGGTGGTTGTGGCACCTGGATCTCGGAACGGTGTCGAAGCACCGCTCGAAGTGATGTTCGTCAGCATGCTCCAATCAAGCAAATTGGTGGACACGTCAATACGGCAAGCCACTCCGGTGGCAGTCTTCAACACCAAGTCCAGGCCATTGGAGGTAAATGCGCCTCCGGAAGCAACTGACAGCCACAAGGTAAATGTGCCGCTCGCCGTGAAGTTCACCCCTTTAGTGACGGAGTAGTTGCCGGCTGTGTCTACCGCGACGACCTTCAAAGCGTTTGTTCCGGAAAGCGCAAGCAGCGTGGCGCTCCAATTGGTGTAACCGTTCGCCGTTGTCGCGATTTTCCAGGCATTTGTGTTCAGTTGAAAATAAACCCCGGCGACCTGGACGTTATCGCTCGCGGTTCCTTTTATCGATACGAGTGGGCCATTCAGGACTTGGCCCGGGGTAGGGGAGGCAACGGTCACGGTCGGTTTGGTGACGTCCACAAAATTAGCCGTCAAAACCAGGTTTGAAGACATCACAAATGAAAGCGTTGGGCTGGTGCTTGTGACGGTTCCGGTCCAGTTGGTAAACGCAAACCCGGCACCCGCAGTCGCGGTCATGCTGTAGGTTTTGCCGATTTCCAGCATCTGGCCGTTATAATTTGGCGACAGTGTGCCGGAGCCATCGATCTTAACCGAGAGGGAGGCAAGCAGCGCAAAATAGACATTCTGGCTGGCAACGGCAGAATTGTTTGCGCTGGTATCCACGGCATATGCTTGGACGGTATTTGTTCCCGGTGTCAAATTGACGCTGGCCGACCAGGTGGCCCAATTATTTGGGGTGGTCGCTAAACTCCAACCTTGCCCGTTGATCTGGAAATACACCGCCGCGATTCCCGCATTGTCACTTGCAGTTCCGGAAACCGTAAACACCGAATTACTCCATCGCTGGCCTGCGGCCGGGGATGATATCGTCACAGTGGGTGGAGTTGTGTCGAGTAGGGCAAAAGTGGCTATCTGAAAACCTGTTGTGCTTGTTTGTTTAGCGGCGTAGGCACCCGATGTCGCTGTCGAGAAGCCGAGGTAAACACTGCTGTTTCCGCTTATCGAATCATTGATTTGCAGCAAACCTGTCGAACGATTGAAAATCGAATAAGAAAAGGTGCCGGAACTGCTCGCTACCCCTGGACCTCCAGTAGTGCTGTAGGTGTTTCCAGACGCCGAAAATGCAACGGTGAAATTCCCGCTTCCGGCGAACGGGTAAAGCCCGTCAACAATCGTGCACCGAAAGCTCATCCCGTTAATCGAGTTCGGGGCCGATCCAATTGCGGCCCAAAAATTCCCAGCTTGCGAATACCCGGCTGGGGAAATGGTGGAGCTTGCAAAACTGCCCTGTATTGCGGAGCTAAACGTCAAGTTGAGCTGGAAAGAGATACCATCGGTCATGTCATTTTGAACTGCCTGACCGGTGGTCGGCCCGGTCGCTACGTAGGAATATGTCCCGCTGTTGCCGCCTGCCGGGTAAATTCCAATGAGTTGGTAGGCGTTTCCCGAGTTCGCGGGTAAAAACATGGAATAGCCGTAACTGATAAGCGGAGGCGTTCCGCTAGTGTATTGCACGAAAACACCGTCTCCTAAGACTGTGCTCGGGGCTTGTGCATTCGCACTGAGGGTAAGCGCCACAATTGCTGATAGTAGGGCGATTCGCCCGGATCGCCGCGTGCCAGTAAAACCTCGATCAATCAAAAGGGCATATGAGTGCATCGCCAACCCCGATTCTCTCATAGTGAAGGTGGGGTGTTGCGGCAGCATAAACATCACAGGTTCTGTCGCAAACTTAAGAAAATGTCAACTAATGAATAAACTCGCGATGTTGGGGATATTTAATATGCGCTGTGACTGGCGTGCCGTTTGCTGCAAAGGATCTGTTCCGAGCCTGTTCACTCGGGCGCGTTTAAACTGACCGCCCAGTTCTTGGACACGCGTAGCAATGGCACGACGCAAAAAAGCTGGTGATGATTTCATCGGGATGATTGGGCAATTGGCCGGTTTGGCGATCCTCATTGGCCTCATTTACCCGCCTTTTCGGCAGGCGATCAACAGCTTCGGTTTTGTCTTCATCTTGCTCTTGGTCGTTGCCCTTGTGGCCGTGGTGGGAATCCGCGTTTACAAATGCAGGTCGGCTCGCGTGGCCGAACCCGGGCATTTTTCATTTGAGACACAGGCGAACTCCGCATCCGTGTCGCCGACAATGGTAACGGCCTCGCCGTTTGCACCTCAGAAAAGGTCAACCGCTTTGCCGGCGCCTTCGGTTGGATTATCGGCGGAGGTGGCCGCAAAGCCCTCACCAAATGCCTTACCAAAGCAGACTGAAACATCCTTAACGACCCGGGAGTTGATTGACCAAATACGCGGCATCGACTGGTTTCAATTCGAGCAATTGGTCGCCCTCGTTTATCGCAAGCAGGGTTACGCTGTGAGCCGGCGTGGCGGTGCCAACCCTGACGGTGGCATCGATCTTGTGATTGAGAGGGATGCGGCACATATCGCCGTCCAGTGCAAACACTGGAAAACCAGGGATGTTGGTGTGAAGGCGGTTCGCGAGTTCCTTGGCGCACTCACTGACTCAGGAATCCCACATGGGATGTTCATTACGCTCGGCGGCTACACTGGGGATGCGAAACGGCTCGCTGACAAACATGGCATCGAGGTTCTAAACGAAACCGGCTTGGCAGGGCAACTCGATGCAACTGATGCCAGGTTTGATCCTGCTGTGCTTGAAATCCTGCGCGACAAACGAAAGTTGTGCCCGAAGTGCGAACGGGAAATGGTGTTGAGAACGGCCGGGACAGGCCTTGGCGCGGGAAAGCAGTTTTGGGGATGTTCGGGGTTCCCCAGGTGCCGATTCACGATGCCGTTGGCTGGGTAGTCCGCGCCGGAAGGCTCGCTGCGGGTGCCCGTTTTCTAATTACTGGCTTAACCGGAAAAACTCCTGTGCGCTCGACATGCGATTGGTAACCGCGTTTCGTCCGTTGGCGACGACCGGCACCGTAGAAACTGCAGTCCAGATCTGCGGCGAGACAAGGTTCGTAGTCGATTGCAAGGCGAACCCAATCGCGTTGGTGGGCCACGTCAAAATTAGGTGCGGTGCCGATTGAGTGACCGTCAGTTGCGGCGGGTTGATTGGCAAAGAAATGCTGAACACCGTTCCCCACCCCCAAATGCCACCAAAGCTTGCAGTGCCGTAAAGCGTGTTTCCCGACAAGGTCAAACCGGCTGGGGATATACCGTCGCTATTCGTAGCCTGACCAAAGGAGGTAGAGTTAGTGTCAGAATCGATTGCCGTCGCTGTGAAGACGTGTTGGATCGTAAAGCCGGTTCCGTCGATGTTCATGCTGAAGAGCGTGCCGTTACCGGCGTTACCACCGCCACTGGCTGTCCCGAAAACGATATTGCTCGAAACAATTAAGGGTGCCTCCGGAAAAGCGCCATCGCTGTTGGTGTATGTATTGGATGTGCCTGCGGAGAACTCGTGCAGGACCCTAAAACCGGTGCCATCGATGTTTATCTTGAACACCGTTCCGGAGCCATTGCTACCTCCGTGCACAGTTGTCCCATAGAGGATGTTGTCCGATAAAGTCAAATCGGCCACCGGATTTGCCCCGCCTCCGGCCCCAGTAAAGCTGTGCAGGGTCCTAAAGCCGGTGCCATCGGTGCCGACACTGAAAATCGTGCCGCTGCCCCAACTGCCGCCGAAATAGGCCGTCCCATAAAGGGTGTTGTTCGATAAAACCAAGCCTGCTGCCAGAAGATATCCGTCGCTGTTGATATTGTTGTTGGCAACGGTGAAACTATGCAAGAGGGAGAAACCTGTGCCGTCCGTATTTACCTTGAAAACTGTCCCAGACTCGAAATTGCCTCCTACATATGTGGTTCCATACAGAACGCCATCTGACAGAGTTAATCCGCCAACTGGATTAGCTCCGTCGTTACCGCTGAAACTATAAAGCGTTGTAAACCCTGTGCCATCCGTGCTTATGGCAAAGACTGTGCCATAAGACCCTTGATTATGCGTCATCCCAAACAGGGTATTGCCCGAGAGGGTCAGCCCGGTCAAATCACCTTGATCGTCCCAAAGAAAGATATACAACGGCAAAAAGGAAGTGCCATCGGTATTGACTTTGAAGACGTCGAGGGCCGTTCCATAAAGGGCGTTACCTGATAATATCAACGCCGCCTGGGGTGCAGCTCCGTCGAGGACTTCGACCCAGCCAAAGCTAAGGCCAGCGAAATTATGCAAGGTCTTGAAACTTTGGGCACTGAGTTGACCAGCCAAGAGGGAGCTAAAGCCGACCAGGAGCAATGGAAGAAGGCGCGAGATTTTCCTAACCTTTAGCTGGTCGGTTTCGGCGAAGGCGGCTTTCATTCGATTCTCAAGATTACCCCCATCGGCGGGTTTCTGTCTGTCAGGGAACTACGGATCTTTGTGTGCGTTAAAGACGCACAGGCTAATTGTTGTGCCCGTGACAATTTATGCGCAGGTTGTAGAGGTCTCGGTCGCTCCATTTCTGACGCCTTCGCGCCTTCAATTCCCCGGCTGAGCTTGGAAACGCTTGCCGACTCTCGGGTGAGGCGGTCAACCCAGGTGCAGCTCGGTAGCGTTGGCCAAGGAGCAAAAAGTCGGCCAGCGATGCTGGCTGGCACCCGGCACAGTCCCGAATCTCGCGAGGCGACAAGCGCACCTTGCCAGCCTGAGACGGTGCAACCACAATCACTGGCGTTGCGCACCGAAACACCATCTCGTCCGCAAGAAAGCCTCTCCGGCCTGATCGAGCGCGTCACCTTTTTCAGCGAGGAAAACGGTTGGGCGGTGCTCAAAGTGAAGGCAAATGGGCACCGGGATTTGGCCACCGTCGTCGGCTCCCTGCAGTCCGTCAGCGCCGGGGAGTGGGTAACCGAACCGGGCCAATTTGAGTCCGCGCTGCGCGGGGAGGTGCGAGTTTTTGACAAACTTCGCAGTTTTGGTGCGACGAAGTGAAATGGTTTAGGACAGCTTCGGCCCGTTTGGGCCGAGACCGCCAATAGCATTCCGTGTTGGCTGCCCAGAGCCACTGACTCACGCTTGCGTATGGCTGGCCGCATTCAGCCGCTTGGCAATTTTGCGGACAACAAAGCGCGGAGCCAGGCGGACTGAAAACGCAAGCAACTGATTCCAAACACCCGCGATCGCAACCACGCGTCCCTGCCGGAACGCATCGTGCCCGACCCAGGCCACCGACTCGGCAGACATCGCGGCCTTTGCGAACAAGCGCGAGATTCCGGCATTCGCTGCCTCGGCGAAATTCGTCTCCGTAGGGCCGGGGCATAGCGCCGTGACCGCAACACCGGTCCCTGCAAGTTCCTCGGCAATGGCCTCGCTGAAGGAAAGCAGGAACGCTTTGGTTGCGTAATAAACCGCCATGCCCGGGCCAGGTGCGAACCCGGCCGTCGAGGCCACGTTGAGAATCCCACCGCGGTGGCGTTCGATCATGCCCGGCAGCAGGAGCCGGGTGAGATGGGTGACGGAGGTGACGTTGACCTGCACCATTTCAAGCTGGCGCTCGACTGCCAACTTGGCGAAATCGCCTACCGCCCCGAAACCCGCGTTGTTGATCAGGACATCCACCTTGGTGCCGTTCACTTGGAGGTGCTCGAAGATCCGAGCCGGCGTCCCGGGTTGTGACAGGTCAGCCGGGAAGACTTCCGATTGGGTTTTGTGGCCCTCCCTTAGCTCATCGGCCAGGGCTTGGAGGGCCTGGCGTTTACGGGCCACCAGGATCAGTCGGCACCCATCGGCAGCAAAACATCGGGCCAACTCGCTTCCGATACCGGAAGACGCTCCCGTAACAAGAACGGTTTCGACGCTCATAGACCTCAAGTGTTCCCAACAATGCCCCGGAACAGGCGCACACCGCAAGGACCGCGGTTTCCGGTGGCGACCACCGACCAAAGCTTGGACGCTTTTGCCGGCGTCGTCGGACTTCGAGCACACCCTTTCACCCACGTCCTCGACGGGAGAAAGGTTCTGCAGGCTTAGATCCGTTCGTGTTCCCCCACAGGGCGCTTCATGCGGCACGCCGCATGCTGATAATTTGCATGTCGTTGCTGGTTCGAACGCAAATGCCCCATGATTAAGTTAAGATCAGAAGCGCAGATGCCGTCGCCCACGCCAAAGCCGCTGCGGGGTCGAAGCCTACCTGGGTTTCTCCTTTTGCTGGTGTCGATCGCTGTGGTGGCGCTGGTTATCGAGCGGTGGCGAGGGCAGTGGGCATTGACAACGTGGAAGCGCCAGATGGAGGCCAAAGGTGAGGTATTCGATGCCGGACGCCTCTGGCCACCTCCCTCCGCCCGGAGCCTGGAATTCTCAAACCGGTTGGCGCAGGCGTTGGGACAACTGCCACCGGGATTGGCGAACTACGCAGGCATGCTCTCAGGCATTGTGCTGGAAAGCCCCGGCCACGGTCGTAGGGGGAGTCAAGAACCATTTCCACCGGTAAGCCACAAACGGTCATCCACCAACACGTGGCGGGACTTGGATACTCTGATTGGCCAAGCCGAGCCGGCCTTAAAACTAGTCCGCCAATTGATGAAGGATCCGCCGTCCGATATGGGTTACGACATCATTCAGCGGTTGAGGACAGATTCGATTCCCAATCTCGTGAGCGTTCGCCGGGCTGCCCAGGCGCTGCACGCCGCGGCGATCAACGATCTGCACAAGGGCGATCTGACAGGCGCATTGGAGAACCTCACGGCTCTTTCAGGGTGCGTGAGGCTCTATGCTGATGATCCGACATTGGTCAATTTCATGATCCGAGTGGCGATCACCGGGTTGAGCGTGGATGTTTGCTGGGACGCGCTCCAAGCCAAGGGTTGGACGGAGCCACAGTTAGCAACATTCCAGCAAGTGTGCCAAGTCGACAAACTGCTTCTGGTGCAAATGTCTCGTTCGATGGAAGCTGAACGAGGAATCCGCCTTGGCCAACTTGCTTGGTTCCGCTCGCACTCTTACGAAGAGTGGGTAGCCCGTTATCAGAAGATTTTTGAGTTCGTCACCTGGCAGAATCCGCCCCACGATGCTTTGCCAGTGCTCTACTGGAGACAATACGTGTTTCATCCACTCTGGCAACTGCTCTGGGCAGACAAAGAAGAATTGATCTATCTACAGACAAGTCAGCAGCCGATCATGATTTTACGGGAGACGGCCAAGCATGGTTCCTGGCTGGTGCTGAACCAACAAATGGAAGCTCACCACCAGAATTACTGTCCGCCAATCGCGGCATGGCGCTTTTACCGTGCGCTCCCGATACTGGACGGATTCTCGGGAATCATCAGTGGCTCGCCTGCTTCCCCCACGGCTTACCCTTACCCGGTGTTCTCGAAAGCCTGGTTCATCACCATGAAAAATCTGACTTTGCACCAGATGGTGATCGCGGCCGTCGCACTCAGGCGATATGAACTCCGGCACGGCGAACTGCCCCAGGGTTTTACTTCACTGGTGCCGGAATTCCTGGCCGAGGTGCCACGCGATTTCATGGATGGGCAGCCGTTGCGATACCGGCTCAATGGCGAGGGTTCCTTTGTTTTATATTCCGTAGGGGAGGACGGCCGGGATGATAAAGGAGATCCATTACCGGCGGTTTCAGACGAAAACAGGCAGAATCGATCTTGCTGGGCGGGACGCGATTGGGTTTGGCCCCGGGTGGTGGCTGACGCGAATGCTGACGAAAGTTAAGGCATTGCTCTTTTTGACCTGAACTGCGGCGCAGATTACTCGGCAAATGGACTAATGGTGTTATAGAACCATTCCGTGGGGATCACGACGATCGGTTACCTGCCAATGCTGGTTCGCGTGATCGAATTCGATTATTGTGGCCCGTTCGACTTCAAGCCGGCCGAGTTCATGAAGTGGCACAACTTCGGTCCATAAGCCCCGGGCTGTGCCGTCCGGTGAAAAGGTGATTACGTGGTGATTGTTCATTTATTTGGGTGTGCTTGCCTGCTGCAAACGGGGTGGAGACTTACTCCTCTGTGGAATCGCGCAGATTCATGTAGCGAGCGCAACGAATGCTCGGCCTTAGACAAAATTCGGTAAGAACCTCGTCAAGCGACTCGGTATTGTTGTCCTATGATCTTAGCGCAGATCGCTATCAACAGCAGCCCATTAGTGCCAACAGGAATTGGGCTTGGTTCTGTGATCGCGGTCATTTGTTCATGGGAGCGAAACCGGTCGATACTCTGGGCTATTATCGCAGCGTTCCTTTCCTGGATTTACGTGATTTATTTCGTTCTGACCCGACGTGCCCGATCTTCCACATCGAATCCGACGATCCCGCAATTCCCTCTAGGCGTGAGACGTGATCGCGTCCTTCGACCTCCATCCCGGGAGTAGCAAGCTATTTCACTTTCTCCGCCTTCTTGTCCTTGCCGTTTTGGTGCAGAATTGCCTGCTTCACCATCCCGGCCTCATTCTTAACGAACGAGATTTGGGCATCACCGGCTGTGAAAAAAAACTCC
>Ga0210409_10004403_pt1 | contig 15177 bp, 14 predicted proteins | sample IncBWH17MmetaG_FD_161649 | JGI IMG/M metagenome (GOLD analysis project Ga0210409, IMG submission 161649) | Forest soil microbial communities from Barre Woods Harvard Forest LTER site, Petersham, Massachusetts, United States - Inc-BW-H-17-M | ecosystem: Environmental > Terrestrial > Soil >...
TGAAGAGCGGTGACCATTTTGACGTCGTACTTTCGGTGCGTCCGAAACGATAGAACTGGAATCGGCAAGCACGGGCTCGACCCGTGAGATTGGATAGATCTGACCGCACGAGGAGACAAAGCGTTCGGTTTCTTACGGCGATTCCTTCAAATTGCCCCACCTTCCGCCGATGAGGCCCGCGGATGCGAAATTCCGCCTCCGCTCGTTCGAATCGGTCAACACTACGCCGTTACTCGAGCAATAATGGAGATGCCCAAGGGGCAGACTGCCCCAACGTCCGGAATCAGTCTTCGGCCGAACGTCTGGGAGGAACGAGCGCTTTTTGCAGCCGCACCTCCTCCAATTTCTCTAGGGCAGGGGCAACGACCTTGCTTTCAAACGCAGCCAATAACGTCTTGGTACTCTGATACTCAAGCAACGGAAGCGCCCAATGGTATCTCCGCGGCAGATCATCGAACACACCGAACGCGGGCTGGCCACGCTGCAGAATCGTTACGAATGGAACCATGTAGTCAGGCACAGTGGCGCCCAACTCGTACGGTACGGAGCGCGGATTCGTAACATCCGCAATCACGAACCGGGACAATCCGGCCAGGACTTTCACGGTGTCGGTGAGATACGTTGGATTCCCAAACAACCTTATCGCAAAACCTGTCCCAATTTGCCGCCCGCAAACTGAGCCGCTCTCGTGCAGCCAGCGAAGAACTATTCCGCCCACCCAGGATTCGGTGTGAAACGAAATAGCCCATGCGCGAGAACGGAGGACCGGGAAGACAAGCAGCTGTCATTCCCAATCACGTTTGTACCTGCCGAGGACATGAAGAAGTTGCAGCTGTTCGATGCCGACTGAGGCGTCGATTCGGCCCACGAGATACGAGAGTACGTCATCACCTCCTTCAGCAGCTGGAAAGACAACGACTCTTACCAGACTCCGTTTTAGCGGCTCGTCAAGAACTTGAAGGCGGAAGCTAGCAAGTGACTGCGCGCCACTCTTAGTGTTTGCCCTTTTGCCACCAAATCTGGTTCGCCGCGGTAGTCTTTTTTGCCTTGATCGGTACTCAGCCCACGCCAACGCCGATGGACTCGAGGCAGACCGGTCATGGTATGGGCGGTTGCTTGACTGTCTGGCGTAGGACCACTACCAGCTTGCCATCCTTGCGGCGGCGAACAGCGTGAACATACCATCCCGGACGATTGGGCGAGGGCTTCTGGGTTTCTTCGCTCATCACAATAAGATCACTACCCTCGAAGGCGTAGTCGCGTTTTTCGAAAGCAAGTCCCGCGGGCCCGTTGCTGACGTAGGTGCTCAGTCGCTTGTGGACCGCATCCACCCGAAACATCGGAAACTCTCCAAGGTCGCGAAAACGATCGGCCGCAGGGTCATACACCCAATACTGGGCCTTAGCATTGGTGGATCCCCGTTCGGTCATAAGCAACAGGTCGAGCCAGCCGTCAAAGTTAATTTCCTGCGCCCCAAAAAAGAAGGACTCATCTTGGACGAGCGGTGTCATCGAAGGAACGTCCAGCTTCTGCACGGCATGGCCTCCTCGCTCAAAGATGATGGCTTTCACCACACGCCCCTCCGGAACCGTCTCCAATTCGAAACGAAAGTTAGCGGGCGGATTGCCGTCATGAAGGACGATCGTGCAAGGATCGCAGCGTTTGACATATTGCGGTCCCGCGAGAGGCAGGGTGGCAAGGGTTTGCAGCGCGATGATAGTGGCTAGGGGATAAGCAAGCATTTGGCAAGTTTCAGGCGGCGGGCGCGGTCGTCAAGGCCGTTGGTGCCACCATTTATCCGCTTCGTAATGGTAAGCAGATCATCGTTATCGGCCAGCTCATTCAGGTGCCGTGTCGCCCAGAACCAACCCGAGCAATCGGCCGCGATGTTGGGATCGGTGGCCAGCAGATTGGGATTGAGGCCGGTGATGTAATCCAGTCCTCTGTCGTTGCCATAGCTGGTGTAATTGGTCCGGCCGGTGATCTGAATCAGCCCACGTCCTTTGAAACGCGGACCATCGCCGGGTTGGGTGTTGCCAAGATCAGTGCGGCCCTCGTAGGCTGCGCCGCTTGCCAGCTCAGCGGTGAAACGGAGACTGCCGCTCTCATGACCGAGCTGCGCGAGGAAATGGGCCTGACGAAGCGGGGTGTTGATCTGATTGGCATCCAGGGCAGCCATCAGCGGCGCGGCGAAGGTATCCGCCTGCTCCTGGGAAGACAGGGGCATCAGGATGTGCAGCAGGTTGGAGCCAAACTGGCCGTCGACAGCCGCTCGCAGCGCGGTGACAGTGACGCTACCGGGATCGATGACACCAGAAGCGACTCCAGGCGTGGCCACCAGATTCTGGAATTGCTGCATGATCGCTTGCGAATGCGGGCCCAGCACACCATCCTCAGTAAGGAAAGGCACACCCGGCAGCAGGGAAAGGTTCAAGTTCAACAATGCTTGAATCAAGGTGACGTCGTCATTCTGATTCTGAGCGTTTAGCCCGACACTCTTGGAGATGCACATTGTATCTTCCCCCGGTGGGCGACAGCTCGTCCTACAGTAATCGATTCTACGCCCCTCATGGCCGACGCTCGCAGCGTTTGGGCTTTTCTCGACTGCGCAAAGAAGGTTTCAGGAATTCGTATCGCGCAATGGCCAGCGACGAGTGCGGTACAGTGATCCTGAAATCCGAAGCCAACAAGCTGCCCGGATCGTTCCGTCTGAAAAGCGTGATTCGGTTGCATTCATCGAGTTCAGTTCCCGTCGAGTTACGGCCTGGCCGGAGATGTTCCAGGGCTGGAAGTCGGCTTCGGAGAAGTCTGGGTAGTCTCCTCGAAGCCTGTTTCAGTGTAGCCGAACAAGCGAGACTTAGGTTCTATTTGCGTGTCGCCCACTGGCACACTTTGCTTCACTCGCCAAGGCAATGCTCGACGAATTGAAGGAAGTGCTACTGAAGGGGCTCCGTACAATTGGTTCCACCGTTGGGGTCGTAATGTATTTCCATTCCTTCGTCGGTGCAGAAGCCGCGGTCACCGCTTTGGCTAACGGTCGTTGGCACGGCCGTGATCCGGTAGCCGGTGTATACGTTTCGGCCGTTGACCAAGCTCGTCCTGCAGTTGGAGATCAGGAAGGTGTAGCCGCTCCTCTGTCCAGAGGCGAGGTCGGCGGAAATCAGCTGCGCAGCTTCAGGCCTTGGCCCGCCGGAATCTGCATTGCCTCCAAGTGTGGAAAGTTGGCAGGCGTATCCGATGTCAGGGTAAGTGACGCTATAAGTGAGTTCTACCGTATTAAGAGTGCGCAACACTGCAACTGCGGAAGCCTCATTGGCCTTCTTCTTTGAGGCGAGCAGTTTCTGGATAGGTTCAACCGCGGTTAAGACAGGAGTTGCCAGAAACAGCAGAACCTCGAGCAATAGTAGGAACCATGCACGCCTCGCAGCGTCACGATGGCCCGCATGTTCAAGTCGCCTCGCCCGAACACCTACCCTGAAAATGCCTCTAATCAACAGCACCAAGAAGAATCCGACGACAACGGCAGCCAAGACAAGAATTGTTATAAGCTCGGCGTCGTCGTTCAAACTCAAACTCCTTAATGCGCCAAGGCTTGACGATAAAAGCAGAGCCGCTACGGCGGCGACCATCGCCGCGAAGGAAAGACCGCTCTTCCTAAGCAACTCCTCGCTCACGTGGTCGAGGATGAACTGACGGCCCCCTTCCAGTTCTCCGGGTAGGTCTGCCGGGAGCTGCGTCACAATGTCCATGAGATCGGAATCCAACTGGCGAGAAGTCACACGCGCAGGGCTCACATCGAGCAGCCGAAGCTGCGCCGAATCGAATTCCGGCCCGATGGTTTCTGCCAGCAGCCGTCTCCACTCGCTTTCCGTTTTTTCTTGGTCGACGACGAAAACACTTCGGGAGGTTCCGACGGTTTGCAGGGTCAATCTAATTTCCTGCTGTACATAGGGGGTCACGTCACGAACATCGATTAAAACGAGGCGCGCAGTCTGATAGGTCTTCCAGAGCCTTGCCATCCAGTCATCGCCCGCCTCGAGCTCCATAAACTTGCTTCCCGCATACTTGAGAGCGAAAAAATTTGGCGAGAGGAAGCGCATAAACACGGACGTCCTTTTCCGTGGCGGGCGAATCCCCGACAGGCGGAAATCTGATCCTAGGATCGCCGCGATTTTAGCCCGAAGCTCTGCAGTTGACTTATCCGTGCGAAAGGCGCGCAGATAGATGGCATTCGGCTTGCCCGACGGTGCGATTAACAATCCCAATCCCAACGACAAACAAGCTAAACCGAACGAACTCAAACGGCCCGTCGCCACGCCGACAATGGTAAGGACGACCGCGTTGATGACTCCCAAAGCCGCAAGAATTCGTAACGGATCAGTTAACGGCTTTATTTTGGACAGAAGGTCGGATTTTTCGGACATGTTCCTCCCCCCAGGGTAAGCGGCCGGCAATGGTTTGGCGTTCACGACACGGTCCAATATACGCGCAGTGTCCTGATCCGGGTCCATTTCTTACATTAGTTTTGCCACCTGCTCGGCGCAAGCCTCACAGATTTGGCTCTGGACTAGGCTCTCTTGCCCTATCACTGATTCGTACTTCGAGCCCACAGTCCACCATAGTTTGTTTATTGACGAATCACGGCTAGCCAGAAAGCATTCTGGGCCCGAAGTCGGCTTGTAGGAAGTTTCGCCAGATCGGTACGGGGAAACGCCAATCGAGCCATGTATTTTCCTGGTGCGAATGCGATAGGAAGATTCAGGCTCCCTTGGCCATCGATGTAGACCTCGCATCCCAATCTTGAGTCGATGTGTTCCACTTGCTTACGTGGTGTCTGTATCGCGGCAACTTTCGACTCAGAATGCACCCAGCTGGTTACAGCTCAATTTGCCTTAGCTGTTTTCACACTCGTGCTCTTCTCTTCTCCTTGTTTTGGTTCCTCGACTTTCCCCGCGATCGCGGGTTTCAAGTTCGACAGTTGACGCAACGTGTTGAACCAGAACGGAGCGCCTAGACTCAGAAATATGATGCTGACCAGCGTGCCAACCAGGTGGCGCCGCACACTGTAAGCCGTCAACCAGTGCTCCGAGCTATCGAAAACCGGCAGCCCGCCGACTTCCTGCGGAATGATTTTGAGGTCCGCTTTTTGGAGGTCGGACTGAAGCCCTCGTATCTGGTCGTAGGAGTTGCCCATGGCCCGCAGCGTTTCCTCCTGACATGCCTTGTCGAACTCCTGCTCAATCTTCTCTGCGTTCGGAAGCGTCTTGATATTCTCAATGAGCCAGTTTTTTCCATCTACGCAGCGAGTCAGATGGGGTGTCTCTTTGTCTAACGCGGCCACGATCTGCACATCCTTTTCGTTTTGCTTCTTGATGTCTGCCAGAGCCGCCGTCGCCCGCTCGCCGTTGTCGAAAATCTTGTTCGCCTGCGAGAGCGCCGTGTCGGACATAGCCGCCAGCTTGGCACGCAGGCCTTCGTTATTCGTAATTTGGCGCAGGATCTCGCCGGAATCGATCTGCAACGCGACCACCAGCAACAGGGAAATCAACACCGTAATCACCCTTGTCTTGCGTGTGAAAATGTCCGACAAACGATTCATGATCGTGTCGAACCACTGGCCTACTTGCTGCTCCAGTTTGGACACGGTTGCGAAAGCCGCGTCGACGGTCACTTTAATCTCATCCTTGAGAGCGGGGAACTTCGCGCCGAGTTGGTCGACAACAGCGCTTGCCCCGTCCAAGGTCTTCGCCCCACCGGGTACGCGTGCATCAAGCAGACCCTTGAGTTTGGCCTTGACGGTTTCGTCGATGGTGGCCGCAGGATGGTCCGAGCAAAGATCCCGCAGCACGCAGACCAGTTCTTCGTAACTGATTGCCTTGGCACGCGTACCGGCATGTGCGACGGCTGGGTGCTTTACGACGATATCGGCGAGATACTCTGCGATCGTGGACCGGCTGGACCTTCCGGGATCAGCGGCGCCAAGCGCGATGGCTCCTCCTTTGGTGTCTTTTCCTTGGTTGGATACTTCTTGTACAGACGCCCGAAGGCTTAGCTTCTCGCGAAAAGTCGGCTCGATTTGTTGGAAAAGATTGCGCAGGCCCAAAGCAAGGTTTCGGCCGCGAAGATCGAGCAACGCGGCGATGACCTGCACGAGTGCAGTAACGATCAAGCTGAGCATCAACATTATTACTGAGAAGGCTATGGCAGTATCAATCTGTTCCAGCATAGAATCCCCTTCCGGCGCTTAATGTCGCGCTCCACTTCAAAGTTCGTGGCTTCTTTATGCGAGCATCGAGAGAAATTCTTCCGCATCATCCAGTGAGCGCCCTCTGTGAATTGCTTTCCATCTGATTCCAGAGAGAAAGATCGTACGCAATGCACCGACAACTATCTCTTAGCCCGGCTTTCCATCGCGTCTTCAATTTGTTTGGCCCAGGGATACGACTCGTGCCGCCGTTCGCGCGCTTCGCGAATCAGCCGCAGATTGCGGGCGGTGGTTTCGGCTTCCCAGCCTTCGCGCAGCGCGGCTAGCGCCTCGGCCGCCGCATCGTTGGCGCGGTGCTCGTCTTTAGCCAGTACGGCCAGTTCGAGCAGGGTGGCATGGTCCCAATAGTCGGGTTTCCCAGCTGCAATCCGTCGCCCCACTGAATAAGTGACCACCGGAAGGATCTGCTCTCGCCGTGGGTCCGGAGGTTCCCTCAGCTCCATCAGCGTCACGGCATTGATCCCTGGATAGGCGTCGCGCCAATCCGTCTCAAAGCCGCGCACGTACGCAGCGATAGCCTTCTCGAGCAGGCCGCGGGCCAGCAGAGTATCTCCGGTCTTCAAAGCTGACTCCCAGCGGTCTTTGTACACGCGCCCGAGAATTCCGCAGGTCTCGCTACTCGGGCCGCGCCGCTCGATGAGATCCAGCAAGATTCTTTCGGCTTCCTCTCCCCTGCCAGCACGATTGAGCGCAAGCGCCAATTGCTCTTGCACCATCACTGTTGCGGCGAGAGGCGCTGAGATTTTCTGAGACAAAGCAACCATGTCATCCCACGCCTTCACTGCCCTGTAAGAAAGAAACAGGTCAATCACAACACCAGACTCTGCGTCGGCGATTGGCCCCAATTCTCTTTCGATTGCGCGGACGGTCTCGATCCCCTGGGTTCTGGCCCCGACCAGCCGTTTCTTAATGTCGGCGGAATACTCTGCGCGATCGCGAAAGACGTCGGTTTTGACATGCGAGATGTCCAACGGTTGGAGGCCGTCGACCAGCTGAAAAACCGGGCTATCGGCCGCGTTCTTCCGTGCCTCCTTCAACCTCGCCGCCAGAGCTGCCTGAGTTGAAGCCGCGTCTGCCGGCATACCCGCCGGTGTCAGCTTGTAAGGCAAGGCTCGTAGCGGAGCAACATCAAACGGCAGCCGGCCGCCCGCGGCAAAGATCAGGACCGTACTATAGGGCCGCACCGCGTGACGGATTCCGAGTTCATAAAACACATTGGCGTTCGCGGTGCTCAAATCCGCAACTGCGTACGGGCACAGCATCAAGCGCTCGAACATCGGCTTGTGAATGATGCCGCCGGTCATCTCTTCATCCGCGCGCAGCGGATCGAGATCGGCCTGCTCAATCGCCGGAGCGATCAGTTCGCGGTAGACGGCGTCAAAGTCTACTAGTGTTCCACCCGCATCGGGCTTCTTGCCAAACGGCATCAAAACGAAACACAGTTCGCGCAGCATCACGCCCCTCCTCGGAAGATCACCTCGATCTGGTCGGCCGCCGCCTCATCGCCCACCAGGCTGACTACCAGCACCGCCTGCTGGTACATGGAATCCAGCTGGCGCGGCGAAGGGTTGCAATTCACCGCGGCTTGGTATCCCTCCATGGCTGCTTCAATTTCGCCCAGCAGCAGATGCGCTTCACCCTCAGTCGCTCGTCGCCACTTGTCCACCGATGCTGCCTTGCAGTGGTCAAGCACTCCCCTCGCCATATCTTGGGCGGCGGCTTGCTGGTTGCGATATGCCAACTGCATGAAGGCCACGTTGATCCCGTGGTAGAAAGCCTGATCGTGCCTATCCGACTTGTCCGTCAAATCAAACCCCCGCTGATACAGTTCGCAAGCCTTCTCGGCGTCCTCGATCCTTCGCCCGACCAGCCAGCGCCGCTTGAGCCGCCCGGCCAGCACGCCCATCGCGTCGGTGAAATCCGGACGAACCTTCTGCAGAACCTTAAAAGCCTCGTCCTGGCGCCCCACCGATTCCAAGGCCAGCGCCAACTGCACCAACCCGCCTTCGTCCAGACTCTCGGGATGATCCTCTAGAGTCTCGATGGCCTGCTGAAACTCGCGCATCTCCACCGCCACTCGCGCACTGGCGCCAGGCCCGAAGGGCGGTGCATTGCCTGCAAGAGTCTCAATCACGATTTGCACACTCGGATCCGTCAAGACCGCCGGCTTCACGATCGAAAGATGATCTCCGCGAACCACGCGTGTCCACCCAGCGGCAAAAGGCCGAATCGAAGACTCGGGTGGGACGAATTGATCTTCGTCTCCGGCCGTAGCACAAAGCTTGAATGTCGGTCTGTCGCCAATCGTCTGCGTCCATCGCGTCCGCAGGTCCTTGACAAACTCGCCGTCATCCGCCATGTCCTTCAGTTGCGGTTTCCAGAACTTAAACCACGACGCTTTGCGCAGACCCGCGCTGGGCGTGCCAAAGAGCAAAACGTAGCCTACACGCTTGCGCAGCTCAGTGTCGTCCAGGACGGCGCGCTGCACCACTAGCCCACCCATGCTGTGGGCGATAAGACCTAAGCTCTGATATTGCTTCAAGGGTTCAAGGGCAGCCCGTGTCGTGAGCAGCCCGGCGAGCAAGGTCAGCCCGGGATTTGCTCGCCAAATCCCAACGATGTCAAGGCTCAATCCAGTGTGGTATCCCAGGCTGTACACGTCCCAACCATTCAGCCGCTCTTCCCCCATCAGCAGGCTGGGAAAGTTGCCCCAGGTTTTGGTCGGGTCACCAGAAAAGCCATGGACAAACAGCATCGCGACCGGATTGCTTTTACTCCTTCGATGTTCAACGAGTTCAGGGCTCTTTGCCGGCATGGACGTCCTCCTCAGAATGAATCTTCCAGGCTAGAGCTTGCGCTCCTGTGCAGCAGCCAACTTGCAAAGATGACCCACAGGGGTATCCAGGTCATTCATTGTAGTCGCGTCGGAGGAGTCTCGCTTGCGCGCACTATCCCGGCCGCCGCTCAAGCTTGCACGTGGAGTTCCCGCATGCAGCTTCTGCGAAGACACATGAATCTAAGAGGTAAGGAAAGGGCAAGGGCCAAGTGGACGTTTCTCAAATCCGTCACGTTGCGCGAGGCGCGAGCTGTGACGGAAGGAAGTAACGTTGCGCTGACCACGGACGACCGAACGAATTGCCAACAAACGCACGACAAAAGTGTCAGCTATGGGCGATAACGGGGAGTCGCCACCAACCAGAGACCTGCAGATCACTTAGTGCAGGAGTCAACAATCGGGGGCAATGTCCTTATTGAGCTACCTGTTGTGAGCCACTAATTGATTGGATAACTCAGGTGTACCGTTCAAATAAGAAAACAATTCGTTCCTTGGCATTGTCGCCACAAGCCGAGGATATACCGAATCGGAACGCGGCTTCGATGACTTAATCCTGTTCCCACAGACGTTCGATTCCGCAACTACAGGCCTTGGGTCTTGGGACAATCATTATTATGGACATTCGCGGCTCGAGCGATAGTTGCTAAAGAGGAAGCAGTAAGCTGCGCCCAATCACTCCCGTGAGCTTGTCTTGACCTTCTAGGGCCAATTCGCGGCTCATGACTCCCAGGTTCCGAAGGTGATCGGCGAAGTCCCAAGCCAGATCGCGCGCAGCGCGGACGTTCCAGATCGCCAGCAGACGGCCGACTTTTCCCGTATCCTGCACCAATTCACCTACGATCCCACTGGCTAGAAAGTTCAAAGCCGTCGGGAGCACCTTTTCCAGCAAGCCATTCACGTGCTCATAATCATCGTGCTCCGGGCTCTGGAGCGCCGGTGTCAGATGCAACTGATCGTTGGTCTTCAATAGAGCCAACGCCAGATCGTGATTGATATGAGCGTTCATACCAGCCAACGCAAACTGTATGCGATCGACACCGGCCCTGGCTCGCGCCTCAAACAAAGCATCCCATGAGCTGGCGGTATCCGCATTCTGCCCCAGCGCACCGGCAATCGCAGCAAAGTAAAACGCGGCAAAAACTACATCGAGGTGTGTCAGCCACGTGTCATCTTCCCAACCGTTTGCAGGAGGCTGAGCGTCGATCTCTTGGGTCACCATCAAATAGAGCCTGTTGAACCATTTGAGGCCGTTGTTACTCGGCAATAAGCCATCGATTGCCCGCATCATCGCTATGGCTTCGACAATCGACGCGGGAGACGCGCCACTCACGACTTGAAAAAGTTGTGCGTCGATGGGATTGAGGTTCGGCATACCACGCTCCTCAGAGGAAACAGATTCTACAGCACAGTGGCAGGCTCGCTGGCCCCCAAACGGGTGTAGGAGATCGATGTGATCTCCGCGAAGCCGACTTTTAGGGAATCGCGAAGTCTCACTCACCCAGCTTGCCCGTTTATGATCGAATCTAGCTCAGGCCGCAGGATTCCGGGCTGTATTCTAGCTACGCATGGACAGCCATGCGACTGTTGCCTAACACTCCGTGCACAGTTTCGCTAGGCGGCTTCTCATTGACATTGTGCCAACCTAGGAATATATTACCGCAGATTCGGCGAACGGAAGGGTGAAGCTCATCCCCGAGCTTCGCGTCCGAGGGGGTCTTCTACTCGCCGATTTCCCCAAAATCTGGAAGTGTTTGTGAAACAGAGTCCCGGTAGTGCGGCGCGGGGCTCTTTTCGGCAGTTGACGTTTGTGGGTAGTTGCCAACTCGGGGTGTGAAACAGAATCACCTCTAAGGGGAGGTAGACTTCTCTAGTAGGAGGCTGAGGCTGGTAGGAACAGTTACGGCCTGTGATCTTTGAGATCGTTAGTCAACAGCAGTTCCGACAAGCAATGGCTTTCGCCTAGACGCTAACAGCACTTAATAGCATGAGGTCCCAATGCGGGCGATCGTGGTATCACGCGCCAAAGGAGAATTATGCGCCGCAAGATAGCAGCGACCTTTTTACAACTGTCTGTGGCCCTATTGTCTTTGACTGTGTCTTCAGTCGGACAATCTACTGCTCTCAACAACGACTCAATCATCCAAATGCTCAGCTGGCAAATGTCAGACTCGGAAATCATTGCGGCCATCGGTCGAGCCAGTAAAACCAATTTCGACTTTTCTCCGGCTAAATTGAATGTGCTGCGCACGAAACACGTTTCGGCAGCGGTGTTGCAGGCAATGTTCGATGCTACAGTAGCACCTTCTAGCTATGGCGCTGCAGTCAATCCTTCAGTGGTCAAGCCTCGCACGGCGGCGGCTGACAGGGGGAACGCTCCGACCGCATCGACCCCGTCCGGGTCGACGCCAGCCGCAACGACGCCAACGACCCCCACAAGTGCGGTACATATTCCCGCAGGAGTCCAGGCCCCGCAGGGCTGCCTGACGTTTCCGGCGATCAGTTTCGATGTATCAGCGTCCGCCAACAACAGCGCCATCAAGATGGGGCCTTCGACGTTGGACCTGAAGAAGATGGTCCGCCTAAATGCGGCCGCCTCCGGTGGGGAGATTTACACGAAGTCGGGCGTCTATGTAGCTTACGTCAACCGCCTGCGATATACCGTTTCGCTGGGCGGCGTAGTTTCGGTAATCGCAGCTCCCACCTTGCCATTCGATCAGATGTTCACTACCTTACCGCTCACTAAGCCATCGTCACCGGCCAAGGGCGGTGGAGCTCCGCCCACGCCCGGCTCCGATGAATATAAGTTTCTGGAATTCACTGGTTGCTACAACCACATACTCCCATTATTTACAAACTTCCAGGGAGAGCTCGCTACCGAGGAGCTCCTCCTGAACACCACTAAGCTGAGGATTAGCGCGGCCACAAACAGCCTACAGCCGATCGTGGAAACTGCTGATGAAGCCCGGTCTGCTGCGGATCTCACGGTTTTTCCCGGGCACGAAAGTCCCCCGTTTCCAAGCTCGGACCTTGCAGGGCTACGCTCCTTGGTGGCTGACTTTCAGACGCAATTTCCCAATGTCAGCACGTGGGCCAGCACAAACAACTATTCAGCGTTGTATCAGCAAGTTAATGACGGAATGGCCATGATCTCTAACAGGCTTGACCAGTATCTCGCCATTACGGGTTCAACAGATACCACAAATGTCCCCGCAAACAAAGGTGTCGGGGCTGGATCGATAGAGAAAAGTACAAGCGAGTCCACAGTTGGCGGTGGAGCGAACGACAACACGGCAAAGAACTCGAATAATCCAACGAAGACTGCCGCGTTGGGCAGCGGTATGGCAGCGGCGAGTATTTCGGAGGCGAGTGATTACGAGGCACTACGCACCTATGTGGACAATTGGCGGCAGATTTTCCGCACTGTCAACGGAGCAAATGATGATTACTTCGTCGTTACATTCAAACCAGCATGCGGGGCGTTTTTCGGAAATGGCACGTCAACACAGATGCAATTGAGTGTCACTGACAGTGTGAATCCTCCCACCGCCGGCGCCAAAGTTACACCAGTAAATCTGGACAGCGTCGTGTGCGAGCCAACCCTTTCTGTCAGCAGTGGCTTGGGCCTGTCGTTCATTCCGAGTCAGACACCGGCATTTGTGCCCTCGGTGAAAAAGAATGCCCAAGGTAATCCCGTACTGGATTCCAACGGTAATCCAGTGATTATTCAAACTCTTGGTTACTCCAATCAGTCTCAGGTAAGCGCAGGATATGCGCTGCAGACTAATGCGTCTCTCTGGGAATTCCGCAATTGGAATATCGAGATCGACTGGAGTGTTGGCGCGATGCTTACTGCATCGACGAGTGGGGCTACCACGGATATTATCACGGGCCCGTCCCTCTCATTTAGGCGAAGGACGTTTTTCGTTTCACCAATGTACGACTTAGGACTGCGAACGGTTTATGTGTCCCCATTCCAGCCGGGCATGCCGCAGGGGAATCTCACATCACCTCCGACTCAACAGGTGTGGAAATCGGGATTCGGCGTGACCATTACTTTTCCGTTTAGCACTGGTTCTAAGAACACGAACTCCGCGAATGGCGGTGCGACAGTTACTAATCCGCAACAGACGCCATCGACGACTACAAGTAAGACACCACCGCCAAAAACAAAATGAGGCGGCATGTTGCTCGATCAGGATTGAAGAATTGCCGCGAAAAAGACAGAGACGGTTTCTCAAGTAGCGCTGGTTGGGGTGGAAACCGGATTGTGAGATAGGGTGATCGTAGATGCCCAATAAACTAACGAACTTTAGTATGCAGTGTACGGACAGCAAAGGAACAGACTGGTGTTGGGCCGCTGTGGCTGCCAGCATCTCCGCCTTCTTGGGCGGATCCACGGGACCATCGGGTGGACCATGGCAACAATGTGAGATTGCCAGTTCTGTGCTCAATCAGCCGACTTGCTGTGATGACGCCAGCACGGACGCTTGTAATCAGGAAAGGCCTCTTGAGGACGGCCTCGAGCTCGTGGGCCATATGCCGCCAGGGACTACAATTTTGGGAGCTGATGTCGGTTTTGGATATATTCAGGGACAAATTGATAAGCAGCTTCCAGTACCGGTCCGAATTGGCTGGTATCCAGACCCGATTAATGCCGGGCACTTCGTCTGTTTAACCGGTTACGATGAAACAGCACAAACGGTTGATGCCGAAGACCCGCAATTCGGTTCCAAAACTTACCCGTTAAGCGAGTTCGCCAACTTCTACCACGATGGTGCAGGCCAGTGGACGCATACGTATCCGATTACATAATGCGGGAAAAAGAATCGATATATGCCATTGAAGTTTCCGCAACCTCCGGATGCATGTACAAAGGCGGCAAGGAGTGCGTTAAAGTTATTGCCGGCTAGAGTAGCCCGGACGAGATCACAAACCAAGGTGGCCATGGAGACAGTCTCTCGTGGAACGACCGGTACAGCGCAGCCCGGCCTGTCTGCAAGGCGTCGAGTCTATATCTTGGACCGACGAGGGATCACACCTGGCGCAGGGTTGAAGAGAGCAAAGGCCGTAGGGTGGCGATATGCGGCAAGAGAGAGCGGTGGTTCGTCATCTCCGCCTCTGCAGGCGATTGCAATGGTGGCCCGCGCCCGCAGGCACGTCTTCAATCACATCGACAGAGGCTGGCTTGAGCAAGAAACTGTGCGAACGATAAAAGCTATTGCTAAACTCCATCAGTTTCGTTCGGGATCCTACGAAGTGTGCTTGTTGCGCATTCCATCGATCCGTCACATCGATGCCCTCTGGCTCAAAAACAAGGAGCGCCGAGGTAATTTCGTTGTCCCAATTTCCTCCTCTAGCACCGAGTTGATGGAAGGACATCCCTATTCCGTTCGAGAGTTCTTGAGAATCGTGAGGGAATTGGCTTCTCGACAATCTTTCAACAATAGGCCCCGACACTTCCTCTCTTTGCCATAGAACCTAGTGCCATCCCCACAGGGGCAAGAAATTTGCTCTCGAAGATGGATTCGACTAGTCCCGAAAATGAACTTGAACGCCCGGTGCTTTATGTGCTACTTTCCGCGGCGACGGCTAGCTTGCGGGGCGCACATCAGCCATTCTGACCCACCGAATTGCGCCAGAACAAGGCATAGCGTAGTGACATAACGGTCCCAGGGAAAATACAGCATGTCACAGCTGTTCTCGACAGATTTACTACCGGCGTCAGACCGAATTGATGCATGGCAATGGAATGCGCAGCAAATCTGCGGCGATTGTCGAATTCGACTTCCAAAGGTGTCCTTTCACGGATCGATAGAAGTCCGCGACGTTGCCGGCATCGCCTTAACCCGATTCTCTTCCAGCGCGTTATCTTTCTGGAAATGGCCATTTGACACCGCTTGCGCGCCTAGCCGTTCCTGCCTAGTCATTACCCAGATCGCCGGGGCTCGACAGTATCTGCAGCGAGGTGAAGAGATACTGCTCAAACCTGGGGATACCACGATTATCGATACAGCCGTTCCCTGGTCCTCCAGTTGCAACACCGATTGTGTTCGTCTTTACCTTCGAGTGCCGCGCT
>Ga0210409_10004404_pt1 | contig 15176 bp, 12 predicted proteins | sample IncBWH17MmetaG_FD_161649 | JGI IMG/M metagenome (GOLD analysis project Ga0210409, IMG submission 161649) | Forest soil microbial communities from Barre Woods Harvard Forest LTER site, Petersham, Massachusetts, United States - Inc-BW-H-17-M | ecosystem: Environmental > Terrestrial > Soil >...
TCACCCCACTAAATGGCTCCGTGACCGGATGTGGTGCACTTGAAGATCCTCCATCCGCCCGCACCATTGGCATCGCCAGCCATCTCGCTCCAGAACTTCACGGCAAAGCTCGCGATAAGCTTCCGGATCAAGCCGCAACCGTGGTCGCTTGGTGCGGATCCCTGTCAAAGCGTCACCTGCACTTCTTCAAGGAGTTGTTTCCTCTGCGGCTTCGGAAGACCAATGACCAGCCGCGTGAGGCAAGGCAATAAAGTATCTCGGTAGCCCGCCTCCAAGCTCACTCCCGCCAGAAAATCCGCACAGATCATCTCCAGGCAGTAGCCTCGCGACTTGTCACTCCCGAGCATTAGACCCGCCGTTTCAAGCACCTGCTCGATTACAGGCAGCTGGCTCCTGTAGGCCTTGAAATAGAAGATCTCCTACGGCTCGGTTTCCTTCCCGGTCAGGTGCTTCGGGACCTCCCGTTTGAATTCCTCCTTGGGGAGTTCGCGAGCTTTGTGCAACCAGGTTGCACTATCGAACCTCTGACCGTCCCTCCCCGATTCGTGGGTTGAGAAAAAACACTCTCATGCCATATGTTGGAATTGCTTCAAAAATGGAAGAGGGGTCATGACTATTGAGCCTCGCATAATATAGTGACGTCAGAACAGCTCCGCTTGAGCCCAGAAGCCAGTTACAAGCGTGGTTCGTCTGCGCATCCTGCGAAGAGCCTGGCGGGCATAGTGGCTCAGCTGCCAGAAGGTCTGCGGACAGAAGTTGGGCAGTTCGTGGTGCTTCCAGTGGGACCAAAGATACTCGACGGGGTTTAACTCGGGAGCGTTTTGATGAAGCTCTCGCAACTGGCATTGTCGTAGGGTTTACGGACCGGCTCATGCTGGAAATCATTTCGCGCGGCGAATCTCATGCTCTTGCCGTCAGTCCCAGACATCGCCATTACCTCATTCGTACCGAAAATCACTATGGCTATGAAAATAGCCGACAGGATAGGCGAAGATAGTTGATGAAACGGACGTTCGCGCTCACTGGACCTGGGCGAACGGTTTTTCTCCGGCTGGTGCCGGTGATTCGCACACCGTTTGCGCTGAGCGTGCTTCAAACTTGGAGTAAACGCAATTGCCAAAGCCTTGCAGGGTCATCGCAGTTCTGGGGACTCGGCCGGAGGCCATCAAGCTCGCCCTCGTGATCCACGAGTTGCGACGCCGATCTAATGACTTCGAAACGGCCGTTGTGCACACGGGGCAGCACCGGACGATGCTAGATCAAGCACTCCAGCACTTCAAAATTAAGCCAGACTTTGACCTGGACGTCATGCGTGCGAATCAGACACTGAGTATGCTCACCTGTCGTGTGGTTGATACGGTAGAAAACGCGTGCCATCGCTTCAAGCCTGACATGGTCTTGGTCCAAGGCGACACCACCACGGCTTTCGGCGCGGCACTCGCCGCGTACTACTGCAAGATTCCAGTGGGGCACATCGAGGCGGGACTTCGCAGCCACGACATCTATAACCCGTTCCCGGAGGAAGCGAACCGCCGGATCGTTTCCGTCGTCACGGAAATCCACTTTGCTCCGACCGCGTACTCTCGCGACGCCCTCCTGGCCGAAGGCGTTCCGGCTGGAAAGGTAGTGGTCACCGGAAACACTGTTGTTGACGCGCTGCGGGGGCTCGGAAATCTGCCTCATTCCTGGGAAGATACACCTCTGGCCGACATTCCCACGGATGACAAACGGCTGCTTCTAGTGACTTCCCACCGCCGCGAATCGTGGGGCACAGATCAGGAAAACATGTGTCTAGCGCTAAAAGATCTTGTAATCCGGCATCCTGATATCCGCGTGATCTATCCTGTTCACATGAATCCTAACGTACGCAGCACGGTCAACGCGCTCCTGGAAGGTATTGACCGCGTTCATCTCGTAGAGCCTCTCGATTACCTGACCTTTGTCAGTTTGCTGCGCCGCTGTTTCATGGTCCTTACGGACTCTGGGGGGATTCAAGAAGAGGCCCCTACTTTTCATAAACCAGTGCTTGTGCTACGCAAATTGACGGAACGCCCCGAGGCTTCGCAATTCGGAATGGCGAAAATAATCGGCATGTCACGCGAGAGGATCTTCAGTGAGGCCGAGCGGCTACTCAGTGACACAGAGGAGTACAGGTACATGTCAGAGGGTGACAATCCGTACGGTGATGGCAGAGCGTCGGAGCGCATTGTCGAGGCTATCACCCGCTGGCATCAGGGAAGGACTCCACTGCTCGAACCAGAAAAGGAATTCAAGCTCCCCCCGAGATCGCTCCCTAGACGCCGGAAGACTGATGCCCCAGAAGAGACGAAACTAGCTGTGCGTGAGAAGGTCCGTTCGTAGCTCAGGGTTGACTATGATGCTTTACGCTCTCTACGCAATCGTCATCCTTATCTCGGTCTACACGGCGCGCCACTACCTATTTACGCTGAACCGTCTTTTTGGATTCCAGCGCCATCCATATATCGATATCGACACAGCAGCCTGGCCGCCGGTAACTGTGTTGGTGGCGGCGCACAACGAAGAAAAGGTTGTCGCCCACATACTGACAGCGCTAATGGGCGTGAACTATCCCAAGGATAGGATGCTGGTCGTTCCGGTCAACGACCGGTCTACAGACCGCACTCGAGAAATCATCGACCGCTTTTGTGAGGACCATCCGGGACGGATCCATCCCTTTCACCGCACCGGCGGCAAAGGAGGCAAAGCCGCCGCGTTGAAGGACGCCATGGAGTTGGTGAAGACTGAAGTCATTCTCATCTTTGATGCTGACTACATTCCAGGAAGCGGATTGATCAAGCAACTAGTTGCTCCGTTTTTCGATCCCGAGGTGGGTGGCGTGATGGGGCGCGTCGTACCTTTGAACGTGGGGACGAATCTGCTTACTCGCCTGCTCGACCTGGAGCGGTCTGGTGGGTATCAGGTAGACCAGCAGGCGCGCATGAACCTTCGACTCGTTCCGCAGCATGGAGGCACGGTGGCTGGTGTCAGGCTCAGCGCTCTGCACGAGATCGGTGGTTGGAACGACAATACTCTCACTGAAGATACCGATCTCACCTTCCGCTTGTTGTTGGCAGGCTGGAAAATGGTCTATCAGAATCGCTCAGAGTGCTATGAAGAAGTTCCCGAGACGTGGCAAGTCCGCATTAAGCAAATCATGCGCTGGGCCAAAGGACATAACCAAGTGCTGGTGACCTTCGGCCTTGAACTGCTGTTCGGTAAACACCGCGCGACCCTCAGAGAGCGTATCGATGGATTCTGGCTTCTTGGAGTGTACGCAATGGCGCCGCTAACTATGATGGCCTGGTTCCTGGCGTTGGCTCTTTTTTATGAGGGAGTGGCGCCGTTCCAGGGAGTTATCGCGCTACTGGCGTTCACGGCGTACTCTGCCACAGGGAACTTCGCCGCATTTTTTGAAATCGCCGCAGCGGCCCGACTCGACAACACGCGCCAGCGTGTCTGCTTGCTCCCATTCCTCGTGCTGGGATTTGTAGTGAGTGTTTTTTCCGTCTCTCGAGCGTGCGTAGATCAATTGATGGCTCCTATCACCGGGGCGCAATTTCACTGGGATAAGACCGAGCGCTTTCGGACCACTCCATGAATCCCGCCTTCGCAGCTGTCCTTCTCGTTTTATTGGCGGGGATTCTTTTCACTCTTCCGTTGCTGCCCGCCCTGACGGAACTACGTCTCAAGCGTGACGCGCAACCTCTTGAGGTGATTCGGCAACACGCAGGAGAGATTCGGCATTTTTCCTATGGATTCCGTACTTATATCACCAATCTATTGGAACCGTTGCGGCAGTGCACTTCATTAGGCACCACGGCACGTGGCACCATGCCCGACGGCGACCAATATCTGTTGCTTGGGCGCGCGGATAACACGCGCTTCTTGTCTACAGAGGGAACAACGCTGACCTGCCAATTAGTCGTAGCGGCAGGCGTGGATGTAGTTCTTCCCGATGGAGTCACTTTCGCCAAAGAGGTCTACGCAGCGGGGGAATTCACCGGCGGAGAAGAAAACGTGTTCCGGGCCCTTCTCGGAGAGAAAGAAATTCACGTGAGGCGAGGCACCACGGTGATCCGGTGGGCGCACGCCGTCGGTGCGTTTCGAGCCGAACGCGATTGCGATTTGTATGGGCGAATCTCTTCCGATCACGAGATTCAGTTGGATTCCGGCTGTGCTTTCCAGCGCCTGAATGCGCCCCGCATCATGCTGGGGCGTTCAGGCACGCAAGAGACCAACGTCGACACGGAAACCGTGCTAACACCCCTGCCGGGCGGTCGCCGAGTCGTCGATAAGGATTTGGAGATCCAACCTGGTGAAATCGTTTCCGAAAACATCGTAACCAGAGGGAAGCTGCACATCGGTGCAGGGGCGCGGGTACAAGGCAGCGTCAAGAGCCATGAACACATGGTGCTAGAGGCCGGCGTGCATGTGGATGGTAGTCTCATCAGCGCTTCGACCATGCGTATCGGTCGCGATTGCCGCGTTACTGGTCCGGTCATTGCCGAGCGCGAAATCGCAATTGAAACCGGAACCCGGTGCGGCTCGGTTTTGGTTCCCACCACCGTCAGCGCTCCAATGATTGAAATCGCAGACGGTGTCACGGTCTTCGGGACAATATGGGCGCGGACCGAAGGGCAAGTGGTTCCCCAGCGATGAAGAAACGGCCGGCCACTATCGTCGCGGCAGTTTTTTGTTTGTTAGCCCTTACCACATGGTTGGTCGTGCGCGCGTACGACCATTTCATCGCTGGTGCCGATGGATTGATACTTTTGGTGCCCGACGGCGCCAGCTTTTCCGATCCCCGGGTTACAGTTTGGCTCGATGCTGCGAGCGAAGAGGGCCTGCACGTGGTTCCCATGCACGATTCTACCTTCCTCAGTCCCTTGTTTGGAAGGCCGAAATGCGCAGGCGTAATCCTTCCCGATTCCATTCATGAGCAGGCAACTGATCTCTTGCTCGGCGTGATCCACGATTATGTAGCGACCGGCGGGAATCTGATGCTCGTCTACGACGCAGCGACGAAATCGATTCAGGGATTCTATCCCAGCGGCCACTCGCGAGTATCTGATCTGGCCGGAGTGGATTACGCTTTATATAAGAACCTCGGTGACGCGACAATCCGCTCGGGAAACATGACCACCACGATCCAGTTAATGAAGCAGCTTGGTGTGCCTCCCGGAAAATACTTCCCGTTTTTGGCGTCTAGCGCCGCGAGCGAGAGTACAACTTCAACCCAGCTCAGACGCTATCAATACGGAAATCTGGAATATCCGAGCTTCGTCACGGCGGGCGACTACGCGGGACAAGTGTTATTGCGCTCGAGTGCAGGCATCGCCGCTGGGTACCATCAGTACGAAAAAGGAAGAGTGCTCTTCGTCAATTTTCCCTTGGGGTACCTCAAAGGTGATACCGATGGTCTACCGCTGCACACTTTCCTGAAATATTTCGCCATACACATGCTCTCGTTGCCCCATTTGCTTTCGGTTCCCGACGGCGTCGGAGGGCTGGTGTTGAATTGGCACGTCGATTCCAATGCAGCCATTTCCGCGCTTCAGGCCATAGATTCGTGGACGATTATGCGACAAGGGCCGTATTCGATCGATATCACGGCCGGGCCGGACACGTATGCGGTTGGCGACAACGATGGATTCGACGTTCTCCACAATTCTGCGAGCAAAGACCTAGTACGCGAATACGTTCGCCTTGGAAACGAAATCGGCAGCCACGGCGGCTGGATTCACAACTATTTTGCGGCCCACGTTGAAACGGACTCGCCCAAGAATATGGCGAAGTTCCTCGATCTCAATGACGATGCTCTCCAGCAAGTGACAGGAAAGCGCGTCGTCGAGTACGCGGCACCGAACGGCGACCAACCGGAATGGGTTACGCATTGGCTGGAGTCGCGGGGTTTCGTGGCTTACTACTTCACGGGCGACGCGGGCCTGGGGCCAACGCAGGGCTATCGGCGCGGCCAGCGCGAGGGACAAAATATCTGGGCTTTTCCCATGACGCAGTTGGACCGGGCGGCCTCTTTCGAGGAATTCAATAGAGAGAATATTTCTTTCGACGCAATACAGCAATGGCTCGAAGCGTTGACCGACTTCGTCGTGAGTCGCCAGGAAGTGCGTCTCCTCTATTTTCATCCGCCCGGAATTCTTCCCTATCGGGAAATAGTTGAAAACTGGTTGAAAAAAACCGCGCAGCTCAAAGCACAGGGAACCTTTCGCTGGTACACCATGGCTCAGGTAGCAAATTTCTTGAATTTGCGCAAACACGTGGAGTGGACCTTGACCGAACGAGACGGCATCACTTCGCTCAAGGCTAGCGATTCTCGAACCTTGGCCCACCAGACCTGGAGCCTGCCGGCGGACACGTATGGGAGGCCTGCTGTGATTCGGGGAGACGCGATCGTGTTGCAGGACGGCGGCGCCTGGATCGTGGACGCCGGCGAAGGGAATCAACTTGAAGTGCAAGCTAGGATATCTCGAAAATGAATCACGTGCGATATTTGGGGAGCATCACTCTCACTCTGCTCTTGACGGGCGCACTCGCATGGAGAGCGAATGCCCAGCAAGTCGTTGCGTCTACCGATTTGCCGCAATCCTCCCCTCAAACGCCAAGTACGGACGCTCCTGTGACACGCGCGGCCGAGAAAATTCTGACCAACTTTGTAGAAGTTGGGGGCAGTTATCGTCAGCTCACGAACGGTTTCGGCGATTGGAGCGGTGGTTACGCTCGCGGCGTGATCGCGACCGGAAAGAATATTTGGAACGCCGAAATCAACGGACAACATGAATTCGGCGATGGCGGCGTGTACCTGGCTGCTGGAGACACTTACAACTTCAATTCAGATTGGTATGCCTCGCTCACGCTCGGATCGAGTGTCGGCGGTTTTTTCTGGCCGCGTTTCCGTGCCGATGCCTTTGTAAACCGCAAATGGAGCGCGCGAAAGCAGTTCATCACTACTCTCGGTTACGGTTACTACGCCTCGAAGGACGTGCACCGTGACCAGAGTGTCTTTATCGGAACGACCTATTATTTTCGAGCGCCCTGGATCCTGGAAGACGGAATCCGACTTAACATAAGCAATCCCGGAGCAGTCTTTTCGCCAGCTGCCTTCATAGCTGTGACCGAGGGCCGCGACAAGCATCACTACGTGATCGCGAACGTCGGATTCGGAAAAGAGGCATATCAGATTGTCGGGCCGACTACTGTTCTGACACGCTTCCCGAGTCAAACCTTGACGATTACCTGGCGGGAGTGGACGGGAAAGACCTGGGGATTCAATCTCGTCGGGGATTTTTACCACAGTTCATTCTACGAACGAGGTGGCGGCAGCTTTGGATTCTTCAAAGAATTCTGATGGTCGCGCGTTCTCCGCGGCCGCAAAATGCGCACCGAGATATGCGGATCGCAGCCGTTTCCGTGGGCATCGCGGCGGTGTCATCACGATGCACCGGGCGCTGACGCATTTCGTTCTCGCGCCGCTGGATCTGATCACATCCTTTCTGCTTGTGTTGCTGCTTTCGCTTGTGTGGAGTGTTTCACTACCGTGGCTCTGTCGATCGTGGGGCTATGTGCTGATGGTTGGCATGAAAATGCTGGCGCTCCACACCGAGCTCGGTCTCACGGAACATTACATCTCTCCTTACATCCGTTTCGTGATCCCATTTCCCAAAATGGAAGGAATAGCTCCCGACGCTTGGACATGGTGGTCCACGGCGACGGTCATTTGTCTGCTCTACGCGGCGAGTCATCTTTTGCCGAAGAAGCTTACGCCCGTCACGTATCTTCTGCGGGCGGTGCTTCTCATTCAAGCCACTGCGCAGATGTATTTTCTGTTGATACCGGCGCGTTTTCCGCACACGCCCGACAGTTATATGGAGGGTTTAGTAACGTATCGCATCGCATTAATATCCGCCGTCCCTGTGTTGTTTGGTCTGACTTACTACATTTTCAATTTTGGTCTGCTCAAAAAGATCGCGCTCACCGCGCTGACGATGAGTTACCTTTCGCTGTTTCTCCCCGTGGAAATCCTGCTTCAGGCGCTGGTCCTCAATAAATCTGTACTGTTCATGCCGATACTCTACATCGTATTCGGATTGCCTGTGGACATCCTCATCATCCTTGCCTTTTACTCGTGGGGGATGAGCTGGTCATCGGGTCAGGCCGTCAACAATGGATAATAGTTTGTCGCCATGCATCATCCCATCTATTCAGCTGTGTTTCCGAGTGGGAGTGCGCATCTCGGCGGTGTTCTCGACCACGCTATGGTGGTGGTCGGCCGCGCCCCCTGTCTTGCCCTCGCGGCTGACACCAGCAACTACAAAGGTTTCGCGCGAGTGCTACGCGCAGGCGAGAGAGTGATCCCCCTTGTCATCGCTGTTGACCACGTTTCATTCCTGTGGTTCTTGTGACTCTTTGCGTGTCTGATTTCACGAAACTAAGCCGTCGCGCTTACACTCCACGTCAAGCGACCATTCTCGGCTAGGTGCTTTTAACCAGGCACGGTCTAGTCGCGCAACTAAATCAGGGGATTGAGGTCGAGCAACGACATGCTCGAAATTGATCCCCTATCCGTACCTGAGCTGGATTTAATCAGAAAAGCGGAATTTTCGGATTGCGGCCCGATCACCCGCTCAGCAGAGCGGTCCAAGGCGTGAAGCCCAAAGGGGTCTCGATGTCACCCCAAAATTCCGCTGCGTGGTCCAGATTAAGGCATATACCCCGGGCCGCATACGACAGGCGGGGGGGGATGAGTTCCAAACACCTATTAGCGGCTCGAACTTGTAGGTTACATCTTGGCCCGCCCTGCCCCATCCAAATTGCAGTCTGAGGGTTACGCTTGACAATCATCGAATCATGTGGTACCTATGTGTACCACATGCGTAGATTCTCAACCTCGGAGGTTGCCGCGAAACTAAGACTTCACCGCCCTCATCTTCAACGTGCGATCGCTCAAGGGAGAATTAATGCTCCTCCGTTGGTACGAGTAGGGCGAATCAAGATGAGGCTCTGGACGGCCAAGGAGATTGAGCGGGCACGCAAAGCTCTGCGAGTTCGTAACGGTACAAGGAAATCTAAGAAGCGTTAACGAGCGGGAGGCGCCGGTGCTTGAACACCGAACGCGCCCCTAACCAAAGTTACCTGTCTAGGAGGCAACAATGGCTAACGCAATTCTATCCCACTCAAATTGCTCTCGATTGAATGGAATCCATGCGGCGATCTACGCTCGCGTCTCCACATCAAACAATGGACAGGATCCGGCGATGCAGACGCGCGAGCTCAAAGAATATTGCGAGCGTCGCGGTTGGAGCGTTGCAGGTGAGTACGTGGATGTGGGGATCTCGGGCACAAAGGAGAAGCGTCCGGAGCTTGACCGATTGATGGCAGATGCACATCGCCGGCGTTTTGACGCAGTCATCGTATGGAGGTTTGATCGATTCGCGCGGTCAGTGTCGCATTTGCTACGTGCGCTGGAGACATTTCAGGCCGTCGGCGTTGAGTTTGTGAGCCTGTCCGAACGACTGGATACCTCTACACCTACTGGGAAGATGGTTTTCACGGTCCTGGGCGCCGTGGCAGAGCTAGAGCGTGGATTGATCGTTGAACGAGTTAAAGCTGGCCTGCGAAATGCCCGGGCGAAGGGTAAGAGGCTCGGCCGGCCACGCAAGACCGTGGAATCCGCGAGAATCACCGCACTTCGCGCCCAGGGGCATTCCTTGCGTTCGATTGCCTCCGAACTTGGGATTGGGCTTGCCACACTGCATCGTGTGTGTCTACCCCGTTCCAAAAAGCGGGAAAAGGTTTTTGGAGCGCGAGAGGGGCTCGTCTAGGGCTGATTGGGCCACCTTCCGATAAATCCTCTAGGATTGCCGCATTTGCGCTTCTGCTGTAGACCCGAGCAGCAAATCGCCCCACTGGAAAATTGAGCGTCATGCGTACAAAAATCGCGGGCCGATCATGGCATATCGGACTAAGGAGCGCGCCGTGTCGGTTTCGGCGCTCAGACTCGCCGACACGGCGCATCAACGTAGCGCATGCGGTGTGCTACCCTGACAAGGAGATATTCGCAGAACCAATCGTGGAAATCCCCCAAAAAATTAAGGTGTGCGACATATGACACCTTGAGGAATGCCGCAAAGAACGGCTAACTCCCGCTTCTCGGAATGTGGCTTTTACATGTGTTCCGAAAACCCCTCCACGCGGGCTCCCGTAAGCCTTTGAATCTATACGGTGGAAATGGGCGGTTTGGGCGTTCCGAAATCAGATGTTTTTAAATGCCTTTACAGACCGTTAGGGTCGGGGCGTTCCCACCATATCTGATCACCCTCAACCTCGACTTCAAGCTCTACTCCGTTCTGAAGTCCCCACGTCGTTCGGAGATGAAGTGGACTCATCAACTCGATGACGTTTGCACCTGTGCCACCGGGCTGCTCATGAGTTTCTGGCCGCATTATGATCATACGGTGCTCCCTTACGGACCGTAATTGTTGGACGAACGCGTGATCAGGCCCGGGAAACCGTAGGTGCGCACATAGGACAGAACTAGTAGATCCGAGCCGGCCTCCGATGCCGAGTAGGGGCTGCTGGGCTGCAGCGGCGAATCTTCATTGGCGAAAGCGTCGGGGGCCATGTCGCCGTACACTTCGTCGGTCGAGATGTGAACAAACCGCTCGATGCGCAATTTACGCGCGACTTGAAGCATAACGAAGGTTCCGGTCACGTTCGTGTCGATGACAGGCGCTGGCTCGTAAATGCTCCGGTCGACGTGCGACTCGGCTGCGTAGTGCACCACGTCGTCGCAACCGTTCATCGCTTCTTCGACCGCGCTCGCGTCGCAGATGCTTCCTCGCTCAAAGGAGTAATCCGGATGATCCGAGACCGATTCCAGATTCGCCAGGTTTCCGGCATACGTCAACTTGTCGTAGATTACGATCTTGTATCCCTTGATGAGGCAAAGGACGTGCCGGACGAAATTCGAACCGATAAATCCAGCACCGCCTGTGACAAAGATTTTCATCGGCCCATTTCCTTTGGCGCCACGAGTCGTGGCTCACGATCAATAGTCATCTTGTTCGCGCCTGTCTCCGCCACGAGATTGTTAGCGCGCAGCAGTGATTCGAACGTGCCGGCGTCGGTCCACCAGCCCTCCAGCTTGTCGTAAGTGAGCGTGCCTTCCTCGATGTAGAAATTATTTACGTCGGTGATCTCAAGCTCTCCGCGCCCTGAGGGCTTCAAGCGGCGGATCTTTTCGAACACGGTGGGGTCGTAGAAGTAAATTCCAATCACAGCGAGGTTCGATTTCGGGCGCCTGGGTTTTTCCTCGATGCCGACGATGCCGTCGCCTCGGATCTCCGCCACACCGAACCGGTCCGCGTCCGTGACCTGTTTGAGAATGATCTTCGCGCCTCTGGTCTGCATGCGAAATTCAGCCGCGGCGTGGCACACGTTCGTCTCGATGATGTTGTCGCCTAAAATGACGCAGATCGGCTCTCCATCGGCAAAAAATTCGGCCAAGCCCAGCGCCTGAGCAATCCCGCCCTCGCCTTCCTGGTAAGTGTAATTCACGTGCTTGAGGCCGAAATCCTTGCCGTTGCCCAGTAAGCGAAGGAATTCACCGGCGTTTCTCCCTCCCGTCACCACCAGAATGTCCTGAATGCCTGCATTGACAAGCGTCTCGATCGGATAATAAATCATGGGCTTGTCATAGATGGGGAGCAGATGTTTGTTCGTTACCTTGGTGAGCGGATTCAAGCGACTTCCCAGACCGCCTGCGAGAACGATGCCTTTCATGAGTGTCTCCTTCGAGTCTTACCATATTTAGAATCTCAGCAAACACGCAGAAACTGTACCCGAAGCCGAATCCGCTCGCGCGCCCAATCGGAAACCGGTTTTGGCAAGCTTTTTGACGATGTGCGGATAACGTGCAACTAAAGAGCGACGTATTTGAACTGGAATTTCCGATTTCAACTCCATTTCTGCGCAAAACGATATGTCCGCCACCCTCTCGTGTCAACCTCGAGTCGGTCTTGCCGCAGTTGCGTGGCAATCGCGGCTCCATTTTCCAATTGTGTGGGTCGTCAAGCTGATCAGAAAATGTAACATAATTGGTAGGTTGTTTTTTGTTGTATCGCATTGGCACAAAAGAACTAAATGGATTTCTATGCTTTCCCCAATCTAGTTACACGTCTCATCGCGACCTTTGCCTTCTGTCCAGGGAGGGGCAACGGCAAGGCGATGCTCTGTCAGGGACGACAGTGGTCGCCGGGTGGGGCTATGGCCCACAGGGAGCCTGGCGCGTCTCCTAATCGCGTCGTTCTTCCGATGTAAACGAAACCCAAACAATAGAAGAACTTTCTCAACGACGACTCAGTCCACGTTTCGGAATAATTTTCGTAAGAAGATGAACTTCATTATCAGGGTTTAGCCCACTTCGCCTCCCGCCGTCTGCCCTTAAGTTGTTTAGGTGTCCCTCTCAACGAGGAAATCTCCCGCACAGTCACGAATTAGAACAGTATGGGCGGTACGGAATTCCTAAAAATAGGTTGGCGAAAACGTGGTTAAGTCCATCGCAATAATATGGTAGGCCTGTGCGGACTTGAGCCGCAGACCTCTACCGTGTCAATTTTGAGGTACAGCAGCTAAATCCTTTTGCCTGTCTTGTTTTTATGTATTTGAATAACGTTTAAGGCCTCCAAAATAGCTCAGTTTTGGTGACGAATTGATGACGAATTTCTCATCGGGATGATGCGGTCTGAGTGACCAGCGTGGACCACACTAAATACTGGAACGTGGGGAACGCGTTATTGGCTTCAGGGCCACATTCCAATAAGGGGTGACTTTGGCATGGCTTAAGGAACCTCTACATCTTATTGAGAATCGAAGCGCCTTCCACTTTTGATTGCTGGTCCACCGCGCTATGATCAATCTCTACCATTTCTCACGCCTGCGGGTTGCTCGCCGATAAAGGGTCTGATCCCAAATCAAGTTTAGCAAAGCTCAGAATTCTCATCTGGTTTCCGCCAGCCTGTTTTGCGGCGAGCAGCGCCTTTTGTGCTTCTCTCACCAGACTGGAAAAGGTGGGCGCCTCTGTGCCTTCAAACCCGATTGCCCCAAAGCTTGCCGTGGCCCTCAGCATCTTTCCTTCAAAAATAAACGAGTGCTCGGCGAATTGAAAGCGATAGCGGTCGATAATCTCCGCTATGCTTTTGTTAGATTGATGCGTCACGAGCAAGGCAAACTTGTCGTCGCCAGCGCGCGCGCAGATATCGGCTGATCGCGAGTTGTCTGTGATGATTTTCGCGAAGACCTTGAGAACAGTATTGCCGGCTTCACGGCCATATCTGTCGTTTATTTTCCCCATAGAATCCACGTCGGCGAGAACGACCCATATAGAAAAACGGTGCTGCGCGGCGGCCCTGATTTGCCACGGCGCCCATTCTTGGATAGCCAAGTAATTGGTAAGGCCTGTCAGAGTATCGATTCGCAAAGTCCCTTCGAGCTGTCGGTCCTTGGCTTCGACCTGGCGGTGTAATTCGACAATCCTGCGCCCCACGCCGAGCCGTGCCTGCAGTTCTGCAGGATCAAAAGGTTTCGTCAGGAACTCATCTGCACCAGCTTCAAGACCATTCACGAGGCTATCGCTCTCTGACATGCTCGTCAGCAAAATGAGATAGGTGTATAAGTTCTTGGAACTCGCGCGAATTCGCTTGCAAAGCTCCGGCCCGGTCAAATCGGGCATCATCCAGTCAGTAATGACAATTGGTGGCAAATACTTCGCGAACAGTTCCAGCGCCTCGCTTCCGCTCGTTGCATGAAGCAGAGAATACGGCTGGTAACATAGGGCATCCGATACCAGTTTGTGGTACACGGGGGAGTCGTCCACAACTAGAACTTGCAGGTTTTTTCCCTGGCTGCTTTGAACTTCCAGCTCTTGCTCTGGATCAACAGTCTTCATAAGACTCCTCAGCAAGGAATCATGCTGCCACGCAACCGCATCAGTATGAACGCGACGGAGAATCTTTGACTCAGCTTAATAATAAACCTGTGGATTAACATCAGACCGCAGAGCCACGAATTCGATTCCAAAGGGGTAATACCATCAGTAAAGTTAGCTCGGGTCTCGTTCAGCCCGCGTATTAACCGGGCGGGTGGCCCGCCCTTCGGCATTCCGAAGAATCTTCTTCACTATGGGATCCGGCACTACTCCCGTACGTCCGATCTGAATTAAGGTTGTGAACTTGGGGTGCCCTGTCCTTGGCACCTCTTCAAGGGCGGGGCTTTGGGTTCGGCCTTCTTGACCTGCCCAAATGGGGATTCGCAGTTTCCGACGAAGGAACGAATGTCAAAAGCCCCACTTATCAAGAGGCGGGACAGGTGGGGCACCCGCCAATTCAAAATCAAAGATTGGGCCACAGGACAGCACAGTGAGGCACATCACGAAAGCACGCGGTCAAGGAACAATAAAGCGATACACGGACGTCCTCTTGTCCTTGAGAAATGGCCCTATCAGTAATCGGTCGGCCCCTTCCAGGGCCAAAATGCCGATAAGCCAACTTCACTTGGGTTCGTGGTCTAAGGCTAATCCGTCGACAGCCATTCATGACTTCAATTGACGCGCGATGAACGCCTTGACCATCTCCTGCGCCCGGTCGGTTAGCGGCCCGGGGTTGGCGACCCACTCGTGCTCGGCGCCTTCGAAGATCTGGAATTGGATGTCGCCGCCAGCCGCCTTGTATGACGCAACGAACTTTTCCTGAATCTCCGGCAGCACGTTGTCGTCGAGCGAGCCTGCCATGATCAGGAACGGCACGAGTGTGATTTTCTCGTGGCGGTCGAGGATCTCCTGTGGATTCGATTCGTGGATGGTGTCCCACGGGTTGAAGAAGACAGTGTGGTTCTTCATCATGCTGTCGCGCTTGAGCTTCTCCGCATTTTTGTAGCGCGCGAGCGGATCACTGACCGGCGACCGCATCGCGGCGAAAGCCACGGTGGCGTCAATATGCGGCGCTTCGGGAAGTGGAATGGCGTTGTAGCGTGAATCGTGCGGGCGCATGCCCAGGAGTTCTGCGACCTGGCCGCCGCTCGAACTTCCGTAGATGCCGATCTTTGACGGATCGCCATTCCATGTGAGCGCTTTCGATTTCAGC
>Ga0210409_10004405_pt1 | contig 15175 bp, 14 predicted proteins | sample IncBWH17MmetaG_FD_161649 | JGI IMG/M metagenome (GOLD analysis project Ga0210409, IMG submission 161649) | Forest soil microbial communities from Barre Woods Harvard Forest LTER site, Petersham, Massachusetts, United States - Inc-BW-H-17-M | ecosystem: Environmental > Terrestrial > Soil >...
AGAACGGAGCCTCGCTCGCGTCGCTGATCGAAGCCGGTGGCGGGACGACGGCACGCGTGCGGGGCGTACTCCTCGGAGGCTACGCGGGGTCGTGGATCGGCGCCGAGCGCCTGCATGGGGTGGCCCTCTCCAACGAACATCTCGCCGCGCATGAGGCCTCGCTCGGGGCCGGCGTCGTGCTGCTGCTCTCCGAGGAGGCCTGCCCGGTGGCCGAAACGGTTCGGCTCGCCCGCTGGCTCGCCGCACAGAGCGCCGGGCAATGCGGGCCGTGCGTGCATGGCCTGGACTCGATCGCATCGACGCTCGGCGAGCTGGCCGCCGGCGCCGCGCCCGCGCGGGCCACGCAGCGGATCGAGCGCCTCGCGTCACTCGTCAGGCGCCGCGGGGCCTGCGGACATCCCGACGGAGCGGTCAACCTGATCCTCAGCGCGTTGGCGGCGTTCGGGGCCGACTTCGCCGAGCATTCCCGCCACGGTCGCTGCGAGCGCTGCGCACGCCCGGCCGAGCTGCCGCTTCCGGCGCGAGCTCCTAGCGCCACCGCATCTCGCGAGCGGGGCCGGCGTCGATGAGCCATCGCCTGCGTGTGAACCCGATCGCGTGCGAGGCGCATGGCATGTGCGCCGAGCTGCTGCCCGAGCGGATCAGCCTCGACGAGTGGGGCTACCCGCTGATCGGCGGCGAGCCGTTGGAGCCCGGGCTCGTGGCGAATGCGCTCCGCGCGGCACAGGCGTGCCCGACGTTCGCCCTGATCCTCGAACGCGACGCCAAGACGGGCGGTCGCTGAGAGCCCGACGGCTGCTCGGCGGCGATGCTCACAGCTCGATCATGTGTGCCGCGGCGAGACCGGCCCACTCGCCGTAGGGGGCGAAGAACGCCCGCACCTGCGACTCGCTTGCCAGCGCGCGCGGATCGCCGCCGCTGAGCAGCCGGCCGACGAGCTTCAGCAGACCCAGGTCGCCGGCCGGCAGCTGGTCGTGGCGGCCCTGGCCGCGCAGGGCCAGCATCTCCACGGTCCACGAGCCGATGCCGGGTATCGCACGGAGCCTGCGCCACCCGGCCTCGTGGTCGCTGCCGTGCAGGTCGACCCTTCCGCGCGCGACCTCGCGGGCGGCGCGCCGGAGCGTGAGCGCGCGTCCCTGCGCGAGGTCCAACGACTCCAGCAGGGCGGGCTCGGTACCTGCGAGCACGGACGTGGCCGGGAGATCGCGCAGCCCGTCGGGCGCACCGTCCCAGCCGACCCAGCGGCGGCCCAGGACGGCGAGCACGCGGCGCTGGATCGCAGCGGCGCGCTCGTACTCGATGAGCTGCTCGCTGATCGCCCACGCGAGCGCCTCGAACGGCTCCGGCCTGCGCGCGACGCGCAGCCACGGACGGCGGCGAAGCGAGGGTCCGATCAGCGGGTCGCGCGCGAAGCGCCGGCGAAAGCCGCTGAGGTCCTCGTCCACTCCCAGCGCAAAGCGCATCCGCGCGATCCCATACGCCGCTGCCTCACGGCTCACAGCGCGAGCGCCGAACACCACACGGCGAGGCTCCGGCTGGGCGACCCTCACGAGGACCGGAGCGTCGCCGTCGTGCAGCAGGCGCTCGATCACGCCGCCCCGGCGGCGCAGCATGCCGTCCATCCCTCCCCGCCGGGGCATCCGGAACGACCCGGCCGGCGAGACCTCCTCGCGAAGCTCGACGAGCTCGCCCAGCGCCCGGGCCCTCAGCGCTCTGGGCCGGCCGGTCCGAGCAGGTGGACGTCCACGAGCAGCGAGCGACTGCTGACGATCTGCACCAGCTCGCCGCCCACGGCGGCCGTCCGTCCCGAGCGCCCGAGAGCCCGTCCGCGGCGTGCGCCCTTCGAGATCGACGCCGAGTGGCGCTGGCGACGTTGCACCAGCCCGACCACTGCCGCCCCCGCCACGAACCCGCCGGCGGCGACGGCGGCGGCCTGCACGGCGGGCATCACGGCGCCGCCGGAGCGTGCCAGGGCACCCGTGAGCGGCCTGGCGCGAATGATCGCGGGCTCGCTCGCGAGCACGGGCAGCGCATCGAGCACCTCGGCGTCGTCCGACTCCTCCGGCCCCCGGCGCCGGTCTGACTGCAACGGCTCGCTCACAGGCCGAAGTGTAGACGCAGCCCCAGACCGCTAGCGCAGGGCGCGCTCGTACATGCGGTAGCGCTTGACGATCCGCCCGCCCATGGCTTCCATGCCGCGATTCATCGCCGTGTTCGTCTCGAGGATCCAGCCCATCTCGCCGCCGTCCTGCGGGCGTACTTCGGCAGCGTCGAAATGCAGCTCATAGAGGCGGGCGGCGACCCCTGTGTGCTGGTACTCCGGCTTGACGCCGAGGAAGCCGACCCTCACGCGGTCGGTGAGCCTGCCCTTGTTGAGGAAGTACCACCAGCCGAGCGGCAGCAGTTTGCCGTTCATCTTCGCGAGGACCTGGTTGATGTCAGGGAAGGTCATTGCCATCCCGACGACCTCGCCCGTGTCCAGGCGCTCGGCGATGAACGCCCAGTGCTTGTCGAAGACGAGCTGCATCTCCTGAGCGAGGGCGTCGAGGTCCTTCTTCGAGTAGGGGACGAAGTCCCAGTTCTCCGACCACGCCGAGTTGTAGACATCGGCGAAGGCGTCCATGTCCTTGCGCAGCTGGCGGCGTCGCATCGGCCGCACGCGGATGCCGTGCTCGCTCTCGGCCTTGGCCGCCAGCTCCCAGATCACCGGCAGCACCTTGTCGCGTTCGGTCACCTCGAGGTTCCACATCAGCAGGTCCATCGCCTTGGTCATCCCGGCCCGCTCGACGAGCTGCTGGTAGTAGGGCGGGTGCCAGGGCTGGCGGATCATCGGGCGCAGGTCGTAGCCCTCGATCAGGATGCCGCTCTCGTCGTTCATCGAGAAGTCCGCCGGCCCGACCATGCTCTCCATGTCGCGGGCGCCCAGCCAGTCCGCCGCTGCGTCGAGCAGGGCCTCGGCGGCCTCTTGGTCGTCCTCCACCTCGAAGAACCCGAACCATCCCCAACGCTTGTGCTGGTGCTCGTTGAACGCGTGGTTGATCTGCGCGCTCACGCGCCCCACGACGCGACCGTCGCGCCGCGCCAGGAAGTAGGCGGCCTCGCCGTGGCTGAAGAACGCGTTCAGCCTGCGGTTGAGGAACAGCCGGCGCTCGAGCCTCAGCGGGGGCACCCACAGCGGGTGGTTAGCATGAAGCCGGAACGGGAGGTCGATGAAGCGCTTCAGATCGCGCCCGCCCGCCACTTCGCTCACGTCCACGCTCACAGCCGAGGCACCCTATATGCCGACCTCAACAGACGTCTTCGCCAAGGTTCGCGGCCACGAGCGCGAGGAGCTCCTGCGGGCCGCGCGCGAGGCCGACCTGCTGCCGTACTTCCGCACGATCGAGTCCCCCGCGATGCCCGTCGTGGAGATGGAAGGCCAGCCCCGCATCATGCTCGCATCCAACAACTACCTCGGCCTGACGGGCGACGAGCGCGTGATGCAGGGCGCTCGCGACGCGCTCGCGCGCTACGGCACCGGCCTGACGGGCTCGCGCCTGCTGAACGGCACGACCCCCCTGCACCTGGAGCTCGAGCGCGAGCTCGCGGAGTGGATGGGAACCGATGACGCGATCGTCTTCACGACCGGTCACCAGGCGAACGTCGGCACGCTCGGCACGCTGCTCGACGCCGGGGACACGGTGGTGGTGGACTCCGGCGACCATGCCTCGATCCTCGACGGCGTGCTGCTGTCCCGCGCCAAGATGCGCCCCTTCCGGCACAATCGCATGGACAAACTCGAGCGCGCGCTCGTGCGCGCCGAGGAGGACGGCGGCGGGGTGCTGGTGGTCGTCGACGGTGTCTTCTCGATGGAGGGCGACGTCGCGCCGCTCGTGGACATCGCGGAGCTCTGCTCGCGCCACGGCGCGAGGCTGATGGTCGACGAGGCGCACGGCGCGGGGGTGCTGGGCGCCCGAGGAGCGGGAGCTTCCGAGCTGCTGGGCGTCGAGGACCGTGTCGACCTGCGGATGGGGACGTTCTCCAAGTCGCTGGCCGCCTGCGGGGGATTCGTGGCCGGCCCGTCGGACGTGATCGACTACCTGCGCATCTCCTCGCGAGCCTTCCTTTTCACCGCCTCGGCGGTCCCGGCGGCCCTTGGGGCGGCGCTAGCCGCGTTGCGCGTGCTGCGCTCCTCCGAGGGCCCGCAGCTGCTGGCGGACGTCCTGGAGCACGCCGCCTACTTCGCCGAGGGCCTCGATGCCCTCGGATTCCGCGTGCTGGGCGGCGAGCCGGTGCGCCTCGGACCGGCCGAGGACGCCCCCAGCGCCACGATCCGCACCCCGATCGTTCCGGTCCTTGTGGGCGACGACTGGAGGGCGGCCCTGCTGTGGCGAGCGCTCTACGACGGTGGCGTGTTCACGAACTGCGCCCTGCACCCTGCGGTCCCTCCTGGCGGCGCGCTGCTGCGCACGAGCGTGATGGCGACGCACGATCGCCCCACGCTCGACCGGGCCCTCGAGGTCTTCGGGCGGGTCAAGCGCGAGTTCGAGGCGGAGCACGGCCCGCTGCCGGGACCCGAGCCGGCCTGAACGCCAAGCCTCCAGCCGTGCCTTCGACTTGTCCGTTTCTTCACAAGTGGCGAGGCCAACAAAAAAGATCGCTTCTAGCGTAGGAACTGTTGCGGTGCTGTTGACCGGACGCCCGGCGCTGGCATAGCTTCTCAGAGCGCTCTGCATGGCCGTTCGGGGTTCGCCCCAAAACCTGGAAGTGGGGTGGGGAAGACAGCCGCGAGTCTTCGGGGCTGATCTCCAGCGGCATGGTGGGCGCGCACCGTACTTGTCAAAAACCCAAGACAGCATGTTGCGCGCCGCGGCCTGTCTCGCGGCGGCAGCGGGGAGATGCCCACATGAACGCGACAGCGATAGCCACGATGGCCCCTGCCGGTCCCCAGTACATGCGTGCCCTCGAGCGCGCAAACCAGGTTCGACTCGCCCGCGCCGAGCTCAAGCGCCGAGTGGCGACGGGTGAGATGGACGTGGCCGAGGTGATCCTCGGGTGCCCGTGGGAGGCGGATAGCATGGCGGTCGCGGACCTCTTGATGAGCCAGCGCCGCTGGGGCCAGACGCGCTGCCGCAAGTTCCTCTCGCAGATCCCGATGTCCGAGAAGAAGACGATCGGCTCGATGACCGACCGTCAGCGTCGCACGCTGGCGATGATGCTCAGCGCGAGCAGTCGGGGCCGCGCCTGGAGCGCGACCCCCTGGGTAACGGACAGCCTGACGACAGCTTGAGCTGCCACCAGCCTGCGAGCATTCCGATGAGGCCGAGCCGCGGACGTACGTGCCATACGCCGCAGCCGCCCTGGCCGAGGTCGCTCACGGGCAGCTGCACGTACTTGAAGCGACCGGGTTCCAGCTTCATGCGTTGCAGCTGCTCGTGCGCCATGCGCTCGTGCTCGTCGCGGTCGGCGGCGATGCGGCGCAGCTCCTGCACCCGCGCGGCCAGCCGGTCGCGCACGAGCTCGAGCTGATCCAGGCCGAGCAGTGAGGGGCCGAGGCGACTCGGCCCCTCGCCGCCGACGTCGTAGACCGCCGCCTCCGCGCCGGGTGTGGCGGAGATGTACGGGAAGCGCTCCGCCACGATCGCCGAGAGCTCGCGCTCGAGCCTTCCGACCTGGGCCCGCAGCGTTCGCCTCGCCGCGCGCTCGCCGCCGGCGCGATCGCCGGCGTGATCGAACGACCCCGGGTACCCGTGTCGCGGCGCCTCCTCGGACACCGACAGCGCTGCACCTGCCTGCGCACCGCGATCAAGAATCAGCTGATCGGACTGGATCACACCCCGGCTCCTCCGTGTTTGCGCAGGCAGATTCTAACAGCGGCCGACGGGCCGCCGCGCAACTCGATTCCATGGCGGCCGCAGCCCGTCAGGGCTGCTCGAGCGCGGCCTGAGCGCTCCATAGAGCCTCCTCCGCGTACAGCCCCGGCACCCCTGCGACGGCGACCGCGAAGAGCGTCAGCTCCCGTGTGCTCGCCAGCGGGCGGTGAGCGGGCGCGAGCTCGCCGAAGAGGATCGCGAGCGGCGCCGAGGCGTCGGCGATCACGAGGCGGCCGGCGGGCAGGGGCGGGGTATCCGCCGAGCGCCCGAGGCGCTCCCCCTCGACGCTCGAGCGGATTCCGAGCGGTCCGTCGACCGTCTCCGCCGCGAGCGCCCACACGGGGATCCCCGTATCCAGCAGCGCGATCAGCAGGACGTCCTCGAGCAGCTCGCCGGGCAGGAAGCCGCCGCGCAGCATGCGCTCGCGCACAGCCTCCTCGATCGGCGTGCGCACGACGTCCGGGTCGAGGCCGATCTGGCGGAAGAACACGCGGTATGCCGCCGGCACCGGCTCGCGCCGGATGCCGATCGCGCGCGCGCCGTGGAAGCGGTTCGACAGCGCCTGAAGCCGCGCCTGCACGTCCCGCGGACAGCGGGCGGTCACGGGCTCCGAGCGTTCGACCCGCACCTCGCAGCTGATCAGCCGCAGCTGCGGCAGCTCCTCCTCGACCTCCCGTGCGAGCCAGCCGAGCCGCGGCTCGCGATCCCGCGGCGCTTCGGGGGCTGGAGGGCCTGCGCTCATCCCGCGGCGGACCGCCATCCGCGGGCTCGCGACGCCGCGACGAGCGCGGCCACGCGCGCGCGCAGCGTCGAGGTCGACGGCCGCGTGAGCAGCGGGCGGCTCTGAACCACGCCTCCCGGGTAGGCGAGGGTCAGCTGTGGACAGCTGGCGTCCCGGTAGAGCCCGGTGAGCGCGCCGTCGCGGTCGACGCCGATCGGCATGCTCAGCCCGCGCGCGCGGATCAGCCTGCGCAGGTCCGCGCGGTCGCCCCCGAGCGAGACGCCCGCGAACTGCACCCCGGGGAACGACGGCGCGATCGCCTGCAGGTCGCCGAGGACGGCCGGGCAGGATCCCGCATCGACGAACAGCGCGAGCACGACGGGACCCGCTTCATACAGCTGACAGATGTTCAGGATCTGTGGGCCACGGACCGAGCACGCGGGCACCCGTCCCGCGGCTCCCTCGTTGGCATGGGTCGCGACGTTCGCCGAGCCGGACAGGTCTCCCGTCGCGAGCGGCACGGCGAACGGAGGCAGCCGGCTGCCCGGATCGATGCCCCTCGCGCCGTTGTGCTTGGACAGCGCGGTGTTCAGCGCGAGCGCCACGATCAGCAGCACCCCGAGCAGGCCCATGTAGCGCCCGTATCCGTGTCCGTAGTTGGTGGCGTAGCGCGTGCCCGACCGGGCGGCCGCCTCGTCGAAGGCCCCCGGGCCCGGGTCGCCGGGGGGCTCAGGCCGGCTCATGGCCCGACCCAGCCCTTCGGGTCGCGCGCGCGGAGCGCTTGCGGACGTCCAGCGCGCGCAGGCCTCCCAGCAGGCTCGCGAGCCGCGCACGTGGGCCACTCGCGAGCGCGGCCGGCTCGTCGCGTTCGGCGATCACGAGCGCTGCGGGGAGGGCGACGAGCACCCCGACGAGCGACACGCTGAGGTCGATCAGCGTGACGATCCCGAAGTCGCGCAGCATCCTGATGTCCGACAACGCCAGCACGCCGAAGCCGGCGATCGCTGTGACGCCCGAGGCGGCCACCGCGGCGCCCGTGCGCTGGTAGCTGCGGCGCAGCGCCGCGACGGTATCGTGGCCGGCGAGGCGCTCCTGGCGAAAGCGCTCCGAGAGCAGCACGCTGAACTCTGTGGAGATCGCGATCACCAACGCCCCGAGCGTGACCGACATGGGGTTCAGCGGAACGCGCACCGCGAACAGGACCAGCGCCGACCATCCGGTCGCGAGGACGATCGGCGCGAGCGGCGCGAGCGCCCGGCGGCGATCGCCCTTGAAGGCGAGCAGCAGAACCAGCGCCACCGCCGCGAGGCCCGCGAGCAGGGTCTCCAGGCGTCGCCAGGGCGAGGCCACCTGCGAGCCGGACTGGGCGGCCAGCACCGGAAGGCCGACGAGCTGGGCGCTGACGCCCGCTGGCGGGTGCAGGCCGCGTCGCATCTGGTCGATCAGCTGCTGCTGCTGGTCAAGGCCCATCAGGCGAATGCCGAATGCGAGCGTCGCCTGATGGCGATCGGCGGTGATCACGTCCTGGGAGAAGTAGGGCGGGATCGCTTCCAGCAGCCCGTTGACCTCCGCCTGCGAGAGCTTCGAGGAACCGGATCCGGAGAGCGCCTGTCCCTGGAAGAGATCGGGCAACGAGAAGGCCGGACACAGGCGCGCCTTGCCGCAGCCGCGAGTGGAGCTGTAGCCGAAGCGCCTCAGCATCGCGTTCTCATACGAGCTCATCCATTCGATCGTCGAGGGTCGCGCCACGTCCCGGCCGGAGAGCATCAGGTCGATTCCCCCGCCTACGCCCGTGGAGCGCTCGAGCGCCGTCAGGTTCTGCAGCGAGGTGAGGCTCTGGGGCACGAGCTTCGTGATATCGGTCTCAACCCGCGTCTGGGTGTCCAGGCCCCACCCGAGCGCAGCCAGTGCCAGGCCCACGGCGAGCACACGCTGGGGCTGGCGCACTGCGACCACGAGCGCGCCGTGAGATACGGCGCGGCTCAGCGGGTTCTCGCGCGCCAGCTCGCGAGCGCCGCGCCATGCCGCGCCGAGGGGCGCCACGAGCAGGCGCTGCGCTCGAGTGCGCAGGGAGGAGGGCAGCCGGCCCAGAAAGCCCGGTCTCGCGGGGGAACCGCCGAGCGGCGCGTCATCTGCACCGGTCTCCTCCCGCGCGAGCGTCAGCGCGGCTGCGCCCACGGTGAACGCGCACAGCACTGCGATGGCAACGCCGATCACCAGCAGTACACCGAAGCCGCGGACCATCGGAACCGGCGAGAGGACCAGCACGAGCATCGCCGCGGCGCTCGCCGCGGCCGCCGTGGCGATCGTCGGGCCACCGCGTGCCGCCGCCCGGCGCAGGGCCTGAGTTCGCCCGCGGGCATCCTCGTGGAGCGTCTCTTCGGCGCGCGTCTGGAACTGGATCGCGTAGTCGACCGCGAGCCCGACGAGCACGGGCAGCACCGCGATCGAGGCCATCGTCAACGACGCACCGACGAGCGAGAGCGCCGCGAAGGTGAGCGCCGTCGCCAGCAGCGCCAGCGCGAGCGGCAGCAGCCGTGGGCGGCCGGAGAAGATCAGTCCGAGCGTGCCGGCCATCACCAGCAGCACCGCGATCAGGAGCAGCTCGATCGACCGGGTGATCGAGTGACTCAGATCGGCGACGATCACCGGCTCGCCCGTGACCAGGTAGGAGCCTCCGTGCGCCAGCCGCCACTGGCTCATGGCGACCGCGTCGCGGATCAGCGCGATCGTGCGGGTGCGCGCCGACTCGTGCAGGCCGGACTTCAGCCGCACCGAGATGAGCGCGGCGTTGGCGCTCGGGAACAGGTAGGCGAAACGCTGCTTCGGCGTCCCGGCCGGCTTGCTCGAGTCGAACACCAGCGTCGAGACGAATTTGGCGTTGTCAATGCTCGGCTGCGATGTGAGGCCGTACTGGATCGCGGCGCGCAGGAGCCCCTCCTGGAAGCGTTCGATCGTGATCTTGCTCGCCTGCCGGCCGAGGCTCGCCGCTTCGGCGCTCGTCAGGCCCCTGGCGAGCGCCGCCCGGCTCACGACATCGTGCGCCTGCTTCGCCTGCGCTTCGGCCTGCCGGGTCTGGCTGACGAGCTGTTCGTTGATCTGGCTGGCCGCCTCGTTGACGAACGTGCCCGGCCCGAAGACGACCTTCACCGTATGCGCACGCGCGAGCTGACCGCAGGGTCCGTTCGGACCCCCCTCCGAGGCGAGCGCCGCGGCCGGCACGTTGCCCGACAGGCAGCCCTCGAGGCCGACCAGCCGCTCGATGTCGGTGCTCAGCACGAGCTGCTGGAGGTTGCCCTTGACGAGCACCTCGATGGGCTCTTCGCCGAAGCTCCGATAGAAGCTCTGCGTGGCCTTGTAGGAGGCGCTCGAGCTCGACACGAGCGTGTTGGTGGCGGCCGTCGGGCGCAGGCGCAGCGCCAGCGCCGCGCCGCCCACCCCGAGCACGACGGCGATCGCGATGACCAGCCGGGGCCTGCGGCCCGCGCCACCCGCGAGGGCACTGATGATCCGGGCTGCGGTCACGGTAGTGAGGCTAGTGGTCCGCAGTACGACCGTGACGCACTGGCGCCGCCGGCCTCACTCCATTCCGAGGGGCCCGGCTGATTCACCGGAGAGGAACTGGCGGACGAAGGGGTTCTCCGATGCGAACAGCTCTTCGGCCGGCCCGGACTCCACGATCTTGCCCTTCCACAGGACGGAGATGTGCTCGGCGACGCGCCGCGCGCTCATGATGTCGTGCGTGATCACCACGTAGCACCCGCCGTTCTCCGCGTGGATCTCCTTGATCAGCTCGCACAGCAGCGCCGTGCGCACGGGATCGAGGCCAGAGTCCGGCTCGTCGAAGAGCACGATTTCCGGGTCGAGCACGAGCGAGCGCGCGAAGCCGGCGCGCTTGCGCATTCCGCCGGAGAGCTCGTTGGGCATCTTCGCGCCCTCTCCGCCTAGGCCCACCTCGCGCATACGCCTGTTGACGATCTCCCCGATCTCATCCTCGCCCTTCTCGGTGTGCTGGCGCAGCGGGAACGCGACGTTGTCCCAGAGGTTCATCGATCCGAACAGAGCGCCGTCCTGGAACAGCACCCCGAATTTCTTACGTGTCTCGAAGAGCTCGGCGTCGCGCAGGCTCGGGATCGACTCGCCGTGCACGATCACATCTCCGGAGTCCGGATACAGGAGCCCCACGATGTGCTTGATGCAGACGGACTTGCCCGTACCCGAGGGCCCGAGGATCATCGAGATCTTGTTCTCGGGAAGCGACATGTTGAGCCCCCGCAGGACGTGGTTGCTGCCGAAGGACTTGTGCACGTCGACGAACTCGATCGCGTCGGGCTCGCCCGAAGCGTGGGTCTCACCGGTGTGGAACTCGAACTCCTGCTCCTCGCTCCCCGGCGAGGACCTCTGTGGCTCGTGCACCGCCATCTCAGCCTCCGATGGGGGCCCGCGGGTTGGCGCCCCAGAAGACCTGGGTGCCGAGCATTCCGATGAGGTTCACGAGTATCAGGTTCAGGACCATCGACTTCGCCGTCGCGGTTCCGACCCCGACCGGGCCGCCGCTGGCGTTATAGCCGTAATAGCAGGCCACGAGCACGATGGCGGTGGCCATGAACATGCCCTTGATCAGGCTGAATAAGAAGTCCGGGGCGTTCTGGAACTGCCAGAACACAAGTAGGTAGCCACCGGCGGAGGTGAACCCGATCTGCTGCACCACCGCGATGTAGGAGGCGATGTACGCCACGCCGATCGCCCCGATGTACATGAACGGCAGCACGATCCAGGCTGCGAGCAGGCGGGTCGCGCACAGGAACGTGACCGAGTCGATCCCCATCACCTCGAGCGCGTCGATCTCATCGGAGATCCGCATCGCCCCGAGCTCGGCCACGATCCCCGTGCCCACCTTCGCCGCCATCATGTAGCCGAACACGTAGGGGACGGCCTCACGCAGGTTGCACCAGGCGGCGAACACCCCGGAGTAGGTCGGCGTGCCCGTGGACTGGTTGAAGTAGGCGGCCTCGATGCCGCATGTGCCGAGACCGGTGACGAACACCAGCGCCCAGATGACGGCGGTCGAGCCGACGATCAGGATGCCCGACTGCCGCAGCGCCTCGCCGAAGAAGCGAAACACCCGCAGGCCATAGACGTCACGAACGATGTTGCCCGTGAACCGGCCGATCTCGCCCGTCGAGGACAGCCATTCCCGCGGGAGTGCGAGCAGCTCGTTCACTTGATCACCAGGATGTTCGGGTGCGTGGCCAGCAGCGTCTGCGTGAACACGTAGTTGAACGCCCCGATCCCCAGGAACGAGATCACGACCGCCTCGTTGACGGCTCGACCGACCCCCTCGGCGCCGCCGGACGCGGACATGCCCTTGTAGCAGCAGACGATCGCCACGATCGCCCCGAAGATCGTCGTCTTCAGGACCGACCCCCACAGGTCGGTGACCGAGGCGTTGGCGAAGAGCGTCCCCCAGAACGGCCCCAGCGGCTGCCCGAAGGAGATCGCCGCGAGGATCCCGCCGAAGATGCCGAACAGCAGCGCGTAGATGTCGAACAGGCCGGTCACGACCATCAGCGCCAGGAAGCGCGGCACGACGAGGTTCTTGACCGGGTCCACGCCGAGCACCTGCAGGGCGTCGAGCTCCTCGCGCACCTTGCGCGCCCCGAGGTCGGCGGTGATCGCGGTGCCGGCGACGCCGGCGACCACGATCGATGTGATCAGAGGTCCGATTTCGCGGATCGCGGCGAGCACGAAGAACCCGCCGAGGCGGTCGAGCGCGCCGAAGAGCGTCAGGAAGTCGCCGGCCTGCAGGCCCGGCGCGCCGTAGTTGATCGCGACCGTCGACACCAGCAGCGGGAACCAGACGAGGCGGAGCGCGAAGAGGAACTGGGAGACGAACTCGCCGCCGTACGGGTAGGGAGGCCGCAGAGCGGACCAGATCGTCTTGCCCGTCAGGATCATCATGTCCCCGAATTCTTCGAGGACGTGCCTCACCGACGGAAACGTTCGCTCCGCGACGCTTCGCACCATCTCTCTCTCGGCCTCCCTCGGTCGCGATTGCTGCCGCACGGAACTCTACGCCATGAGAGGGCCCATGCGCCAGTCGCCACCGCTCCCCGGGGCGGGCCGCTTGCGCTCCGCGCCACCCCCCGCTGGTATCGTGGCGCGATCGTGTGGGGGAGGTGGAGAGCCGTCCGTGTCGCGCGCCGTGCCTACCGCACGCGGCGCACCGCGACGCCCACGCTTCTTGCAGCCGGGGCTGCCGCGGCCGCCGTGCTCGCAGCGAGCGGTTGCGGCGGCGGATCGCACCTGGACGCCCACGAACCATCGGGCACATACCCCCTCGAAGTGGTCCGCGCGGTCTTTCCGGCCAAGCAGTCGATCGCCAGGCCTACCGCGTTCGCGCTCAAGGTGCACAACGTGGGCTCGAGCACCATCCCCAACGTCGCGGTCACGCTCGACTCCTTCTACTACACCGAACACTACCCCGAACTCTCCTCCAACAAGCGCCCGATCTGGGTGATCGAAAGAGGGCCGGGCCCACGCGCCAAGCCGCCCGTCCAGACCCAGGAGGTGAGCCAGCCGGGCGGCGCCCAGACGGTCTACGTCAACACCTGGGCGCTCGGGCCTCTGGTACAGAACGGCACGCGAACGTTCATCTGGCACGTCGTACCCGTGAAGGCCGGCGTCTGGACCGTTCACTTCAGGATCGCCGCCGGCCTCGCTGGAAAGGCCAAGGCGGCGCTGCCCTCGGGCGGCCCAGTGCAGGGCCAGCTCACGGCGTCGGTCGCCCCGATCCCGCCAAACACCCACGTGGACCCGAACACGGGCCGGGTGGTGCCCGGCCCGTACCCCCTGACGCCCTAGCGTCCCGACTCAGAAGTCAGACTGCGTTTCCCGGCGCCTGCCCGCGCCTGCGTCCGACCTCAGTCGTTTGGCCCGATGTCCAAAGATCGGGCCCGCGATTTCGCCATACGATGACGCCTGGCGAGCGCCTTGGCACTACGATTGACGACGGCCCTGCGCCCGCCGGAGCCCTCGCAGCACACCTTTTTCTCGAGGAGGAAGCGAACCACCCATGCCAAGGACCCGCCAGCAGAATGTCACCGCCGCGCAGTGGAGCGCAAACGGAGCCGCGCTCGGCTCGCTCGATCTGACCCTTCCGAGCAATCAGGTGTTCGGCTCGAACGTGTTCTCCCCCGCCGTTCAGCGCCAGCGCCTCCCCAAGCACGTCTACAAGGCGCTGCAGAAGACGCTCGCGCACGGCGAGGCGCTCGACACCTCTCTCGCTGACGCCGTGGCACAGGGGATGAAGGAGTGGGCGATGGAGAAGGGCGCCACCCACTACACGCATTGGTTCCAGCCGCTGACTGGCTCCACCGCCGAGAAGCACGACTCCTTCTACGCCCCTGTGGGCGACGGCACGGCGATCGCGGAGTTCTCGGGCAAGGAGCTGATCCAGGGCGAGCCCGACGCCTCCTCCTTCCCGACGGGGGGCATCCGCGCGACGTTCGAGGCTCGCGGATACACGGCATGGGACCCCACCTCGCCCGCCTTCATCCTCGAGAACCCGAACGGGGCGCTGCTCTGCATCCCGACCGCCTTCACCTCCTGGACCGGCGAGGCCCTCGATCACAAGATCCCGCTGCTGCGTTCAATGGATGCGCTGTCGGGCGCCGCGATCCGCGCGCTGAGGCTGCTGGGCGACGACGATGCCCGACGCGTGTTCACGACCGTCGGCCCCGAGCAGGAGTACTTCCTGATCGACGAGCAGTACTACTTCGAACGGCCCGACCTCGTCACGACCGGACGCACGCTGTTCGGCGCCAAGCCGCCGAAGGGCCACGAGCTCGACGATCACTACTTCGGCTCGATCCCGGAGCGGATCCTCGCCTGCATGCTCGAGACCGAGCAGGAGCTCGCGAAGCTCGGCGTGCCGATCAAGACGCGCCACAACGAGGTCGCGCCCAACCAGTACGAGATCGCTCCGATCTTCGAGAACTCGAACGTCGGCTCCGACCACCAGCAGCTGACGATGCAGGTGATGCAGAACGTGGCCCGCCGCTATGGGCTGGTGTGCCTGCTGCACGAGAAGCCGTTCGCGGGCGTCAACGGCTCGGGCAAGCACAACAACTGGTCGATGGGCACCGACACGGGCGACAACCTGCTGGAGCCCGGCGACACGCCGTCGGAGAACCTGCATTTCCTGTTCTTCTGCACCGCCGTGATCCAGGCCGTGAACACCTACCAGGCGTTGCTGCGTGCGTCGATCGCCTCCCCCGGGCAGGACCACCGCCTCGGCGCCAACGAGGCGCCCCCGGCGATCATCTCGATCTTCCTCGGCGCGGAGCTTGAAAAGGTCTTTTCGGCGATCGAGTCCGGCAAGGTCGAACGCTCCAAGCCGGGGTCGTTCCTCGGCCTCGGCACGCCCGTGCTGCCGCCGATGCCGCTCCACGGCGGCGACCGCAACCGCACGAGCCCGTTCGCCTTCACCGGCAACAAGTTCGAGTTCCGCGCGCTCGGCTCCTCGCAGTCGCTGGCGATGCCGAACACCGTGCTGAACACGATCGTCGCGGAGGCGATCGACGACCTGGACGGCAAGCTC
>Ga0210409_10004406_pt1 | contig 15174 bp, 8 predicted proteins | sample IncBWH17MmetaG_FD_161649 | JGI IMG/M metagenome (GOLD analysis project Ga0210409, IMG submission 161649) | Forest soil microbial communities from Barre Woods Harvard Forest LTER site, Petersham, Massachusetts, United States - Inc-BW-H-17-M | ecosystem: Environmental > Terrestrial > Soil >...
GCGGTCAGTGAGTTTGCGGTTCTCTATCAATGGCAACGCAGCGGCACCAACATACCCGGCGCCACCACGACCAGCTACACGTTCACATCGGTACTGGCCGACAACGGTACCGCGTTCGATCTTGTCGCAGCTACCGCCGAGGGCGGGTTATCCATTACCAGCCCGCCGGTGACACTCACCGTCCAGGCAGCGGTTCTCGAACCCGGCTTGGCCCTTATGCAGTATTGGATCAATCAAGGGGCCGGCTCGCCGGAAGGAACCCCGCCATTAGGACCGCCCAACTTCATCATGGCCGTTCCCCGCTTTGAAGCGGGCGTCAACAACGAAAACGGCGACAGCTACGTCAATGAAGTCAGCGGCTTCTTCGTTCCTGCCGTGACCGGCACGTATGACTTCATCTGCAGCGGTGACGATTTCATCGACCTGTTCCTGAGCACGGATTCCAATCCGAATAATAAACGGCTCATCTGCCAGCAGACAGGCTGGTGTAACGCCCTGAACTGGACCGCGGACCAAGGCGGGGGCAACGACGTAACTGAAAAACATTCCGCGACTTGGACCAACGCCAATTCAGGAGGGAATGCGCCATTTTCTGGTGGGTTTGCCCTGACGGCCGGAACCAAGTACTACATCGAAATGTGGCATCATGAAGGCACCGGTGGGGATAGCACCGCCGCGACCTTCACCATGCGCACCGGCGGCGTTGTCGCACCGGACCCAGCCGACGGCACCGACAGCGCGATCGCCGGCAGCCTGCTGGCCTTCAACGCTCCCGCTGCGCACTTTGTCGAATTCACGGCCCAACCGACCAACACCACCGCATTGAGCGGCACGACGGCCAGTTTCTTGGCGGGCGGCTTGTCGGACGGCAACATTCCGATCGGCACCACGGGCCAGTTCCAGACCAGCACTACCGTTGGTGCAACGAACTTCCTGAAGTTCCCGAATGTGTTGTTCCAATGGTACAAGAATGGCACGCTGATCCCGGGAGCAACAAGTTCGACCTACACAACGCCCCCACTCAAGCCGGCTGACAACAACTCCCAATACAAGGCGGAGATCCGTGCCTTGGGCATTGCCAATTGGAGCAACAGTACGCCGGCAGTTTTGACGGTGATCACGGACACCAACAAGCCGACTTCCTATGCGGCTGTCTTTGACCAGAACGGGCTGCCAGTCATCTCGGTCACCTTCTCCAAGACCATGGATCTGGCCTCGATCTCAGCTCAAGGTAACTACAGCGTTTCCGGTGGAGGCGCGAGCATTGTGGGTATAATCGTTGACACCAACGACGCGCGTCACGTGCAGTTGCAATTGGCTGCCGAACCCACGGGGCCGATCACCTTGACGCTCACGGGTATTACTGACTTCTCGGGCAACGCTCCTGTAACCTCGACGCTGAGCGTCTCGACTGTGGAGCTAATCAACGCCGATATCGGTGACCCTGCGGCTCCCGATCCCGCTTGGCCTGGTTACATGTGGAGTGACGGCCCTAATGCCTACACGATTCAATGCCAGGGCAGTGACATCTGGAACGCCGCTGACGGGTTCAACTTCAGCTATGAATCCAAGTCCGGCGACTTCGACGTAGCCGTGCAGCAGACCTCGTTTACCAAGGTGTCCAATTGGAGCAAGGGCGGTCTGATGGTCCGCGAAGACCTGTCCCTGACCAGCCGGGATTGGAATATTGTCAACGACCCGACGTCAGCTGATGGGGTAACCTCGATCGACGGCTCAGGCACTGGTGCCAACACCGTGGAATGCAATGCCCGTATAGCGACTTCGGCCGCCTCAGGCGGTTGGGCCACGGGTCCGGGCACCGTTCCGGCTTATCCCAATGCCTGGGTGCGCCTGAAACGAACCGGCCAAATGTTGGCTGCTTTCTGGTCCAGCAACAGCGTCAATTGGGTCCAGGAAGCCTTGACGGACTGGTCGACCAATGCGCAAGGACCGATGCCGGCCTCAGTATTCGTCGGCATCTGCTGCACCGCGCACAACAACAACTCAACCTCGGCGACGCTCCTCAACTACTATTACACGGCGTCGTTTGCGAACTATAACAGCGCGTTTGTTCCGCCGCAGACTACCAATACGCAAGCCACGCTGAAGGCCTCCCTCTCCGGCAACAACGTCAGCATCTCCTGGACCCCTACGGGTGGTACACTGCAGTCCAGTCCGACGCTGGGCGCGGGGGCAACCTGGACGCCAGTAGGCACAGCTAATCCGACTACGGTGACGCTCTCGGGCGCCGGCGCCAAGTTCTACCGAGTTGGACCGTAAGCCAGCACGGCTGTAATCTTAGAATCAAAAGCACGAGAGCCGCAGGCAACTGCGGCTCTCTTTTTTGATCATCGGGAAAGCGGATAGAAACGAGACTGGACCAGCGGGATGTGTATGATAAAGTTTCGGGATTAATTTGTCGTTTGCAAAAAACAGCCGCTCAAGTTCGCTTCAATCATTTTCGCAGGCTCACGTTTTGGACACTCAAGCTTTGACATAACATGAAAATCAATCGGCTGCTTGTGGCCACCTTGGGCGCAGTGCCTGTCGTTGTGGCTTGTTCCATATCGTCTGTCGCAGTTGCGGCCACCAACGCGGTGGTACCAACCATCGATCCGCTGAGATTGAATGCCAATATGGTTCCTCTATTGGAAGAGGCGCGCCGGAAGCAGATCGAGGACGCAAAGACCTGGAAGGTATTTCATGACTTCAACTTTACGGATCAGTACGCCGAGAGCGGCATCACGTTCGAACATCATGTGGTGGACGACGCCGGGAAGAACTGGAAGCCGGCGCATTACGATCACGGTTCGGCGGTGGCAGTGGCGGACGTAGACGGGGATGGACTGCTGGACATCTACTTCGTTAACCAATTAGGAGGAAACCAACTTTATCGCAACCTTGGCAACGGCAAGTTTGAGAACATAACGGCGACGGCGGGAGTGGGCCTTGAGGACCGGGTGTGTGTCGGGGCGTCGTTCGCGGACATTGATAACGATGGATTGCCGGACCTGTTTGTCACGACGGTGAAAATGGGCAATGTGTTGTTCAAGAATCTCGGGCATGGAAAGTTCAAGGACATTACCAGGGAATCGGGATTGGGCTACGTGGGACATTCGTCGGGGGCAGTGTTTTTTGACTTCAACAATGACGGACTGCTGGATTTGTTTGTAGCCAACGTGGGGGTATACACTAAGAACGAAAAGGGCAAGGGCGGTTATTACCTGGCGTATCCGGATGCTTTCACGGGGCATCTTTATCCAGAACGCAGCGAGCAGAGCCTGCTTTACTTGAATTTGGGTGGAGGGAAGTTCAAGGACGTCTCGAAGGAAATGAATCTGCAGCACCGGGGCTGGAGTGGGGACGCAGATTTCTACGATCTCAACCAGGACGGCTATCCGGATCTGTACGTTTTGAACATGCAAGGAGATGACAGTTATTATGAAAACCAAGGTGGCAAGCGTTTTGTGGAGAAGACAGCGGCTTACTTTCCCAAAACGCCGTGGGGAGCTATGGGGATCAAGTTTTTCGATTTCAACAATGACGGTTTGATGGACCTGTTCATTACGGACATGCATTCGGACATGACGGATGTGCAGACGAAAGCGGGCAAAGCGACGTTGAGCCGCTCATTTGAGAAGCGCAAGAGCGACGAGTGGTGTTCGGCGGAATGGACGGACGCGTTTTTGCAGGGAGGGTCCAACAATATTTTCGGTAATGCTTTTTACCTCAACAAAGGCAACGGTGTGTTTGAAGAAGTGTCGGACCAAATCGGGGCGGAGACCTACTGGCCATGGGGGATCTCGGTGGCCGATCTGAACGCGGACGGGTACGAGGATGTATTTGTCACCGCCGGCATGGGATGGCCTTTCCGGTATGGGATTAACTCGGTACTGCTGAATGAGGGAGGGAGACGATTCGTGGAAAGCGAGTTTGTGCTGGGGGTGGAACCGCGCAAGAATAATAGAATCGAGAAAGTTTACTTTACGCTGGATTGCTCGGGCGCGGACCGCCAGCATACGCTAGCCTACCACAAGAAGGGACTGTTAGGCGTGATTGGCTCGATCAGCTCACGGTCGTCGGTCGCGTTCGACCTGGATGATGACGGAGATCTCGACCTGGTGACGAATGAGCAAAATGATCACCCAATGGTGTTGATCAGCGACCTGGCACAAAGGAAGAAGATTCATTATCTAAAGATTAAGCTGGTCGGCACGGTCTCTAATCGGGACGGCCTCGGGGCTACGGTAAGAGTGCATTGTGGCGGGAAAACCTTTCTACGCTATCACGACGGGAAATCCGGGTACTTGGCCCAGAGCTCGATGCCTCTGTATTTCGGATTGGGCGAAGTGGCGAAGGCCGACAGCGTTGAGGTGCAGTGGCCGTCAGGGCGACGGCAAACGATCACTGAAAACATCCCCACAAACGGGCTGCTGCTGATAACAGAGGGGCGCTGAACGAGGGGCAGAAGCCAGCGCTCGAGAGCCCGCAGGCCCGTTGGGATTGAAAATTGGCAATTGAAAATTTTCAATTTTCAATCCCAACGCCTGTTCAGTTTCCGCCTGCTTTCGTCATCATTTTGCGGCAGAGCTCGGCGCGTTGCTGTAATTGGGCCGCTTCCCGGCCGCGTCCGGCCTCTGTGGCCAGACGCCGAGCCTTTTCAGCCGCCGTCAAACCCTTGGCGTAGAGACCCTGTTTCACATAATTGCCGCTCAATCGATCATAAAAGTCGGGTAATCTCGCCAGTTCAGGGTCCCTCTGAACCGCTTTTTCATTGTAGGGCGTGGCGGTTTCGGTCTCTCCCAGGGACGCCATGGCTAAAGCCATAAGGTAATTGGCTCGGGGATGATCGGCCGCCATCGCCAATACTCTCTCCAAGGCCGAGATGCTTCGCGCGTAATCCCCTAGACGATAGGTCGTCAGCCCAAGCATGAGGTGCATATCCACCGCGTTGTACTGCCGGTCGTAACCGTTGGGCAATAATCGGATGGCTTCCGCAAGATGCACTACCCCGTTCGAGAGATCGCCCTGGTCGGCCAGGGCCGTGCCCAAGTCGAATTGTGCAAAACCGTTTTGAGGATCCAAGGCCACTGCCGCCCGGGTGTGCTGGAGCCCTTCTTCAGGCTGATTCTTGACCCGATGCAGCAAAAAGCCCAGTTTCTGATGTGCCATCGTGTTCTTCGGGTTTAACTCCAGCGCCTGCCGGTACTTCGCCATGGCTTGATCGGCCTCGCCGGCGAGGAAGAACTGGTTCCCCGCTCGTGTAAAAGAGTAATCGTCCAGGAACTGCTCACGAATTCTGACGATGCCATCGACGGGCAGGTCCACGAACTCCGGGATATTCGCGGCGCGACCGGCTGCAACCATGTGGGCCAGCCAAACCGGCGGGCTTGCCTCTCCCTGCGGGCTGATGCGCGCCAAATACAGCTGGGTGTAATCCGAATGTTCTTTGGAGGAAAACACGAGCCAGTTCCCGTCGGGAGTCCAGCTGTGCCAGGAGTTCATCCGGCTGAGGTTGCAGCCCAGTCGCCGCGCCTGGCCTCCTTGCGCCGGGATGATGTAGAGTTCGCTGTCCGGCTGCAGCAACATGTAATTGGAGGCCTGGCAGAAGACAATCCACCGCCCATCCGGCGAATATTTCGGGAAATAATTGCTCCGTCCGTTGCCTGAAGCTCCGGCAATCGGTTGCGCCTTTCCACCCTTTCCTACGTTAAACGGCAGCCGGTACAAATCGTACTGAAAAGCTTTTCCGCGCTTAAGGAACTCCTCGCATTCCTCCGAACTCAGCAGGATAGTGCCGTTGTTGCGGGATTTCTCCAGTTCGGCCGCCTTGTTGCGCGTAAAAACGATCCATTGCCCATCGGGACTCCAGGTTGGATTGCTCTGCACGAATTCCGGATCGTCCGCGCCCGGCAGCGCGGCGAATTGCTTTGTTTGACGATCGTAGAGGGCCAGGATTCCCTTGAGCGGGAAGAAGAGTTGCGAGAATGCCAGATCCGGCTTCGGCACAAAAACCGAACGATCTTTGACCGTGCTCAACACGTAGCGCGCATCGGGCGAAATCTGGGAAAGCAAACCGAAGGTTTGCTGGCCGTCTTCTCGCCGGTAGTCGTCCCAGGTGATAATGTCGCTGGTGGCGAGCTTCATCTCGGGTGCCGTTGGTGTGATGATGTACGACGCCTTGCTGTTCGCGTAGTCCACGTCCATCGCCAGATACCGCCCTTTCTGGTCGAACGAATGACAGTTGCCGCAGACCGGCAGGTTCTCCAGGACCACGGGTGGCAAGGTGCCTTGCCCGAGGCCACCGAAGCGCCACCTGATTTTGGATGGATCCTTGACCGCCTCGCTAAATGGGAGGTTCACTTCGCGGTAAAACAGCGGGTATTCAACGGACCGTTCCGATACGGTAAAAGAGACCGACCCACGAGACACCACCTCGCGGCCGCCTTCGCCCCCCAAGCCGGCTACCACCACGACGATCGTACCCTGGCGCCCGGCTTGCTTTATTTGGCGCCAGTCCTCCTCCGGCGGACGCCACATCGGCTGGATGCCGGTGAACAGCCACTGGCGCTGTCCGGCAATGAAACCCGCTGCGAATGGCTGAGCCGCCCCCGCGTTGGTCTTCCACAGCAAGACAGGAGAGGGAAAATTGGCCGGGAACACAGCGCCGTCAATGGGGTGCTGGATCTCGAGTAGTGGGCGCTGCGCGGCGCTGCGCAGGGCGGTCCACAGGTCCGATTCCGCCGCTGCCCGGACCGTCTTTGTTGCGCTCATGGCGACAAGGGAAGCGGCGAGAAACCAGGTCTGCGCCTTGCCTCTGTTCGTCATGACGCGAGAAGTAAATCAGGGCTCCTGCGCGTTGTCCACCGGTAAAACCATAGAGCTTATACTTAATATAATCATATCTGTTAATATAACTGTGTATTAGATGAAGATAAACTGTATTATTCACTTGCCATTTCCATCCTTCCGTGCTGCTATCACTCCAGAAGTGCAAAGGGTCTGGCTAGCAAATCGACGGTCGTGCTGCCCTATCGGGGCATGGCGGCAATGCTAGATCCGGAAGGCGCTGGCAAATCTATACGAATATTCTCAAGGACTAATCCCGAAAACCAAGTGAAACCTCAGTACCGAATGAAACCCAAAAAAATCACAAAATGGCTTGGCGTAAGCTCTTCCGTGTTGTTGCTGGCCTTCGCTAGTACCAACCCGGCCCAGGCTCAATGGACAGGTGCCGACGTTGGCACTCCGACCCACCATGGGTCAGTGGTCACCAACGCCGATGGCAGTTTGAACATCAACGGCGGCGGCGATGATATCTGGAACGCCAAAAGCGATTATTATTATTATTATACCTGGGCTAACAGCCCAAGTTGGAACGCCCAGTTCAAGGTCGACAAAGACATCGTTGGCGGGGACGCGAGCTGGGCCAAGTGCGAACTTTTGGTCGACGTGGCCGATCCGGCGGCCGGCCCGGCCGGTGGGGATGCCTTTCTGGCCATGATGTATACCAAGCCCAGCAACACTCACTTATGCGACCAGTTCCGGACAGTGTCCGGAGGCGCCGCCGACGAGTATACTACGCCGGGCCTTCCGGCCTACCAGCCCCCCGTTTGGATGGACATTATGCGCCAGGGCACCTTGTTCAAACTGTTTTACAGCCTGGACAACCGCCTTACCTGGAACAATTACGTGGACATCGACACCGCGACCAACGCATGGGTTGGCAACGACAATGCCACTTACTTCGGTAGCGCATTTCCCGACTCGGTCACGGTCGGCGTTGCGGTCACCGCTCACAATGACGCCGACACTGTTGGCGCTACGGCCACCGTTTCCGGCCTCAGCCTCACTCCCATCGCCGGGCCCACCGCCTTTGGGATAAGCAGCCAGCCCAAAAACGCCACCAATTATGCGGGTTGCGAGGTCTCCTTTAGTCTCGGCACGACCAATAACGCGTCCCAACCAAGCCTGGTGAGTTATCAATGGCACAAGAACGGCACGGCCGTCGCGGGCGCCACGGGCAGCGCATTTACCTATTTGATCAACCCGTCGGATCCGAGTGAAAACGGAGCCCAGGTTTATTGCGTCGCAACGATAGGGCCGCCCACTGGAATTACCGGCGACTCCTTGCCGCCGGTGACAAGTTCAGTCGCCACTGCCGGCGTTCTGCCGGGTGTGACTTATTACACGAATGGCGTGAAAATTGAGCGTTTCATGGGCGCCCGGCGCACCGATGTGGAGAATAATAACACGGCTGCCGCCGCATCCGTTCGGGTGTCCACCCGGGATGGCTCGGCATCCCCACTCGACTTCACCGGCTTTGAGAATCTCCTCAACGACGGGGTCAACAATTACTCCGAACGGTTGAGCGGCTGGTTTATTCCGCCCACGACCGGCAACTATGTGTTCTTCGTCGCCTCGGACGACGATAGCGACGTGTTCTTGAGCACGGACAATAACCCGGCCAACAAGGTGCTAATCGCCCAGGAAAGTGGCTGGGGCAACGCCCGCGAGTGGACCAACAACGCCGGCGGGAGCATTCTGAGCCAAAAACGATCTGACCAGTGGACCAATGACCTGGGAGTGGCGCCTTATGCCTCCGGCATTGCTTTGACGGCCGGGAACCCTTACTACATTGAAGCTGTTCACCACCAGGGCATCGGCGGTGAGAATGTAGGAGTGCTGGCCAAGCTGGTCACCGACCCCGATCCCACCAACGGCACCCCTCCGATTCCTTCGAGCCAGCTTATGCTGGCCAGCTACGCGCCGACCAAGCTGAATTGGACGAGCGAGCCAAAATCGGTGACCGTCTTCGAGAACGGAGCTGCGATGTTCACGGCCGGCGCCACGTCGGACGGCGAGTTAAACGTCCTTTACCAATGGCAGCGCAATGGGACCAACATTCCCGGCGCGACCATCAGCGCTTATTCTATCCAAAGCACGATCGCCGCGGACAGCGGCGCCAAGTTCTCGGTCATCGCGGCGACGCCTGAAGGCGGGTTTTCCATCACCAGCACCAACGCGGTTCTCACCGTGCAGCAGGCCGCTTTTGAGCAGGGCCTGGCTTTGATGCAGTACTGGCCCAATCAGACGGCCGCTTCCCCTGAAGGAACGCCCCCACTGGGGCCCCCGGCGTTTAGCATGGCCGTACCGGCGTTTGAGGCGGGAGTGAACGGTGAAAATGGTGACAACTACGTCAACGAAGTCAGCGGTTTCTTCATCCCTGCGGTGAGTGGCTATTACGACTTCATCGTAACGGGAGACGACAACGTGGATCTGTTCCTGAGCACGGATTCCAATCCCAATAACAAACGGCTCATCTGCCAGGAGCCGGGCTGGAGTGGCGCTCTGACCTGGGGCACTGATGGTGGTGGCGGTAATGGCGTACCCCAAAAACATTCTGCGACCTGGACCAACGCCAACTCCGCCAATCTAGCGCCGTTTGCCAACGGGATCCAGCTGACGGCCGGAACCAAGTACTACATCGAGATGTGGCACCACGAAGGTGGTGGTGGGGATAACTGCGCGGCGACGTTCACCATGCGAACGGGCGGAGTTGCTGCGCCTGATCCAGCTGATGGCACCGGCAGCGCCATTACGGGCAATCTTCTGGGCTTTAATACGCCCGCCGCGCATTATGTCGACTTCACCCAGCAGCCGACCAACGCCACTGCTCTGAGTGCCACTACAGCGACCTTCTCGGCGGCAGGAGTTTCCGATGGAACCCTTCCCATCGGCACGACCGGCCTGTTCGAGCTGACGGCTGGGCTCAGTGCTACTGATCCGACCAACTTCGTCAAATTCCCGGTTGTGTTGTTCCAATGGTACAAGGATGGCACGCTCATCCCGGGCGCGACCACCTCCACCTACACCACGCCGCCTCTCAAGCCGGCTGATAATAATGCCCAGTACGTTGCCGCCATCCGTGCGCTCGGCTACCTCACCTGGAGCAACAGCACCCCCGCTGTCGTCACCGTGATCACAGACACTAACAAGCCAACGTTCTTCGCCGCTGAATTTGACCAGGCCGGACTCCCGGTAATCTCGGTCAGTTTCTCCAAAATGATGGATTTGGCCTCGATCTCGAAGTTGGCCAATTACACCGTCACGGGAGGCGGCGCCAGCTTCTGGGACCTGGTGGTCAATACCAATGACCTGCGCCATGTCCAGTTGAAGCTCGTGTCGGCGCCGACTGGGCCCTTCACGTTGACGATCGCAGGCATTACCGACTTCTCCGGCAATGCGCCGGTGGGCTCGACCGTAAACGTCGCTCTGGACGGACTTGTCAATGTCGACATTGGGGATTTCGCTCTTCCGGACCCGGCGTGGCCTGGGTCGCTGTGGCGCGACAGCGAGAGTGGCTACACCGTCGAGTGCCAGGGCAGCGATATCTGGGCCAGCGGCGACGGGTTTAACTTCAGCTACGAAAGCAAGACCAACGACTTCGACGTCGTGGCCCGGCAAATGACCTTCACCAAGGTCTCTAACTGGAGCAAAGGCGGGCTCATGGCTCGTGAAGATCTGACCCTGCTCAGCAGAAACTGGAACATTGTGAATGACCCGACCTCCGCCAATGGGATCAACGCCATCGATGGTTCTGGTCTCGGCGCCAACACGGTAGAGAGCAACTGCCGCTCGACCAACGGTCAGGCTTCAGTGAGTTGGGCGACCGGTCCGGCGACTATCCCGGCCTATCCGAACGCCTGGGTACGGCTCAAGCGAACCGGCCAGATTCTGCACTCATTCTGGTCCAGCAACGGTGTGCAATGGGTCCAGGAGGGCATGGCCGATATCTCTACCAACGTCAATGGGCCGCTGCCGGCCAGCCTGTATGTGGGTATTTGCTGCACCGCTCACGCTAACAACTCCACCGCCGCTACGGACCTGAATTATTATTATACCGCCTCGTTTGCGGATTATAATAGCGCTTACGCTGCCCCCACCAACGTGACGCCGGCCACGTTGTCGGCATCGGTGTCGGGCGGCAATATTGTCATCTCCTGGACACCCGCTGGCGGCACGCTGCAAGCCAGCCCGAGTCTCGGGACGGGAGCTACCTGGACTCCAGTGGGCACGGCTAACCCGGCCACTGTTCAATTGTCAGGCAACGCCAAGTTTTTCAGGGTCGGTCCGTAAACAGCCCTGCCGTAGATTCAAACACGAGAGCCGCAGTCCGCTGCGGCTCTTTTTTTGCGCCGCTTTCAACCTGAAAACGGCGGTTAAAGCCAATCAACCACGGATGAACACAGATAAACACGGATTAGGAATCGTTTCGGAGGGCTCACCGTTTAGGTGACCGCCTTTGCTGATGCAAGTTGTTCCTTATCAGTGTTCATCCGTGTCCATCCGTGGTCTAATGCCGTTTTCAGGTTCAACTTTTTGGATCGTGAGCCTACGGGGCGAAGTGGTAGTTGATTTCTTTGCCTGGAACCGGTACCGGTCTGCTGGTGGTCAGGCCACCAAACGAAAGGAACAATTATGCTCGTTGTTCATGTGCACGTCCGCATCCGGCCGGAGTCGGTCGATGCCTTTAAGGCAGCCACACTGGCCAACGCGCGGGAAAGCCTGAAGGAGCCGGGGATTGCCCGCTTCGACATCATTCAGCAACAGGAGGATCCTAGTCGTTTCGTGCTGATCGAAGTCTACCGGACCGCCCAGGCTCCGGCCGCGCACAAGGAGACTTCCCATTACCTGACGTGGCGGGACGCGGTCGCACCCCTGATGGCCGAGCCTCGCTCAAGCGTGAAGTTCAGCAATGTCTTTCCGCCGGACGATCGGTGGTGAGCGCACCAGTACTAGATGAACGGTCCATTCGAATTCGCAACGGCCACCCGCATCGTGTTTGGTGCCGGGCGAGTGCGGGAGATCGGCGCGTTGGCAAGCGGTTTGGGAACACGTGCGTTGGTCGTGACGGGCAGGGACCAAGCCCGCGCTGGCCCATTGCTTGGCTCGCTGAAGGGCGCCAGCATTGAGTCGTGTCTGTTGCGAGTGGCAGGCGAACCGGGGTTGGACACGGTTCAGAATGGCGTCGCCCGGGCCAGAGAGGAGGGTTGTGATCTGGTCGTCGCGGTTGGTGGAGGCAGCGCCATTGATACCGGCAAAGCGGTGGCGGCGATGCTGACGAATGACGGCGAGCTCCTGGATTTTCTTGAGGTGATTGGCGGAGGCAGGAGCTTGGAAAGGCCTCCCGCTCCTTTTATCGCCATCCCCACCACGGCGGGAACGGGCTCCGAGGTGACGCGCAATGCCGTGCTTTCCTCGGCGGAACATCGTGTCAAAGTAAGCCTGCGTGCCCCGCTGATGCTGCCGCGCGTCGCTTTGGTCGACCCGGAACTGACCTATGAACTGCCTCCGGCGATCACTGCCAGCACTGGCCTGGATGCCCTGACTCAGCTCATCGAGCCTTACGTTTGCTCGCGAACCAACCCGCTCACGGATGCCTTGTGCCTGGAGGGCCTCGGCCGCGCCGCCAAGGCATTACCCGTTGCCTTCGCCAACGGGCTCGACCTGGGCGCGCGCCACGATATGTGTGTGGCCAGCCTCTTCGGCGGCCTTGCCCTGGCCAATGCCGGGCTTGGCGCGGTGCACGGATTTGCCGGTCCCATTGGAGGGATGTTTCCAGCTCCCCATGGCGCTATTTGTGCCGCCCTCCTTCCCTACGTCATGGAAGTTAACTTGCGCGCGCTACGGCAGCGTCAACCGGGTGCCGAAAGTCTCGGCCGGTATGAGACGGTCGCGAGGCTGCTCACCGGCAGTCCTGCTGCCGGTCCTGACCAAGGAGTCGCGTGGGTGGCGCGCCTGACGAGGGAATTGAAAATCCCACCCCTGGGCGTTTACGGGATCGGTTCCGATGCGGTGGACGACCTCGTCGAAAAATCCGCCAAGGCAAGCAGTATGAAAGCCAATCCCATCGTGTTGACCAGGGATGAATTGCTCGAAATTCTCCGGCGCGCCCTTTGACGTTGAACCGTTAAAAACGTTGAAGCGTTGAAACGTTGAAACGTTGAAAGGTTGATGGGGGCAACTGCGCTGGATTTATTCGTACTATTTATGCCTGAAAATCTACCCGGCTTGCGCAAATTCTTTACATTTTTAACGCTCACGTTTTAACGTTTTAACGGGTCAACGTTTTAACGGGTCAGCGATTGCGTTGCCGCTCGGCTCCGCTTGGTTCATCCCAGGTTCTCAACTCCAGCAGGCGAATTTCCGGTTTGGTCAAATGTCGGAACGCGCCCTTGGCCAAACCGCCCAATTGGAGGGGGCCGATCGCTACGCGGACCAGTCGCAGCGCCTCGAGGTCGAAGGCGGCTAGCAGTCGCCGAATGTGCCGATTTTTTCCCTCGGTTAACACAAACTCGAGCCAACTATTGCGTGTGCCCTGACGCAGTAAACTCACACGCCGGGCGGACAGGGACTCGTCGTCGACGCGGATGCCCGTTTGCAGACGAGCCAATAGGCGCGCTTCCGCGATACAGTTGACCTGCACGTGATAGGTTTTCTCGAACTCACTTCGGGGATCCGTGATGCTCGCGGCCCAGGTAGTGTCATTGCTGAACAACAGAAGCCCTTCGCTGGCCTTATCCAAACGTCCTACGGGAGATAGCAGCGGGACGGATGCGCCGCCGAAACATTCGAAAACCGTCGCGCGTCCCCGTTCGTCGGACGCGGTGGTGACCAGCCCGCGGGGCTTGTTAAGCATCAAATAAACCTTCCGCTCCTCCCGCACGAGCTGAGCGTCGACTTCAATCCGATCGCGCCCCATCTCCACCCATTTCTGGGGATCACGGCAAAGGCCGCTGTTCACCCGGACTCGACCGCCGAGGATGAGTTCTCGAGCTTCGCGCCGAGAACAGAATCCGAGTTTCGAAAGCGCCCGTGCTAGTCCGGTGCGTCCCACAGTCACCAGCTCACGGAAACCGTGAGTTTCTTCCCAAAGCGGTTGTGGTAATAAAGCTGGCGATTTTGCACCCCGTATTCATGCACCAGGCGCGTCAGCTTCACGTCGTAACAACAGTATTCGGCTATCTGCATGAACCTGCCCTCCTTGAACCACTGGATGGCTTGCATCCCCTCCGCCGTCTTCTCCACTCCGAAAGTGGCCGTTGCGATTGCGTCGAGGGATAGTCGGTGTTGCAGTTGGTTCTGCAGAATCACCAGCATATCCAGCGTCGGCAATTGCCGCAGGTCCAGCGGCGTGTAACTGTGCAAGACCTCGTAATCAAACCGCAAATTGTTGAAGCCAACAATCAGGTCCGCTCGCTGCAATTCCCGGATTAGGTCGTCGACCTGCTTTTCGCCATAGATGGCATACCCGCCACGAGCGGTGCTGAAGGTAACCCCAACACTCATTCCCATTTGACCGATCTTGTCCCAACCGCCCACCTCTTCCGCTGATTTTTGTGTTTCGAGATCGAAATAGACTATGTTTTTCATCAATAGGTCCTGACGCCGAGCCGGTACTTTATCGCGTAGCCCTTCAGCGGCGAAGCAAAATGACGTTACGCGGAGGAAGACCGAAGGCCGATTACAAACCCGAAATCCGAAGGCCGAAGGCCGAAAGAAATCCGAAGACCGAAATCCGAACACGGACTTACAGGTTAGTCCGCAACGTGGCCTACACCGCAAGCTGACGATGATCCCCCCTCTCCCCTTCGGAACGCTGCCATTGAGTTTGATTGACGATGTCCACATCGGCGAAGCCCTCCCCCTCTCCTCCTTTGGAGGAGAGGGAGACCGCGTCCGCGCAGCAGTCACCCAAACTCAATGGCAGTGCCCCTTCGGAAGGGAAGAGGGCCAGGGTCGGGTGGTATTGTGTCCGACCCACCCACATCGTTAAGCTTAGAATTGGATTCGGGTTTCGGAATTCGGATTTCCTTCGGATTTCGGCCTTCGGCCTTCGGGCTTACCCTCCTGGGGTCTTTCGCAGAGTTGACCCGCTCGGTTGACGAAAGTAGTTTTCCGGGGTGCAAAAGGGAAATGCAACTGCCTTCGATTCACCGCATGTACGCTTCCTCTTGCGCATGCCATTGCCCCAAGGTTTTTCGCATTATGTGGGGCGCAAGCTCTTTCGATTCATCTTAACCATCCAGGGCCTGGGCGCATTTGGGCTTATCACGCTGGGAGTGATCCTGACCAAGTTTCGCACTGCGCGACACGTCGTCTGGCCTTTGG
>Ga0210409_10004409_pt1 | contig 15166 bp, 14 predicted proteins | sample IncBWH17MmetaG_FD_161649 | JGI IMG/M metagenome (GOLD analysis project Ga0210409, IMG submission 161649) | Forest soil microbial communities from Barre Woods Harvard Forest LTER site, Petersham, Massachusetts, United States - Inc-BW-H-17-M | ecosystem: Environmental > Terrestrial > Soil >...
CTCCCCTGCCATCACTTTTTCCAGGCCGTGAATGCGCGCAATCCCGTCGCCCACGCTGATGATCGCGCCCACCTCATCAACGGCCACGGTTTGCTCGTAGTTTTCAATCTGCTCGCGCAGAATCTTGCTGATTTCGTCCGCCTTGATGTTCGCCATTCCTGCTCCGCTCCCTATTCCGACGCCAGCCGCGCCCGCAATTCGTTTAACCGGCTGCGCAACGACCCGTCATAAACCGTATCCCCGACCCGCACTACCGCGCCGCCCAGCAGTCCCGGCTCCAGCGAAAACTTTGCTTCCACGCGCTTTCCCGTCATTCGCTCCAGCGCGGACGACATTTCCTTCTTCTGCCCCGCGCTCAACTCCGCCGCCGAGGAAATTTGCGCTTCCGTGATTCCTTGCCGCTCCCGAATCACTTCCTGGAACGCCGCGATCATTTCCGGCAAGACGTGCGTGTGCCGGTGGTCCACCACCACGAACAAGAAATTGCGCACGATCTTGCTCGCGCCTACCCGCGCCAGCAATTTTTCTATCACGCGGTGCTTCGCTTCCGCGTCCACCGCCGGGCTCGACAGAAAATTCCGCAGCTCTGCGGACTCCCCGTACAATGCGCCGAATCCGCTCAGCTGCTGCGCGGCCGCTTCGGCCGCGCCCTGCGCCATGGCAATATCCGCCAGTGCGTTTGCATACTGCAAGCTCGCGGATTTCAATTCGGCCTCCCCTCGAGGTTTTTCACGAACGCCGCCACCAGCGACTCCTGTGCTTTCGGCGTCAACTCCTTGGCCAGCAGCGCTTCCGCGCCGTCCACCGCCAGATTCGCCGCAATCGCCTTCAGTTCCAGCCGCGCGGCTCGCTCCGCCGCTTCGATCTCCGCTTTCCCGGCCAGCCCGATCTTTTGTGCATCGCTTTGCGAAATAATCCGGATGCGGTCGGCTTCCGCGGCGCCTTCCCGCTGCGAAGTGGCGCGCAGTTGCGTCACCTCCTGCTGCAGATGCGCGAGTTTTTCCTCCGCTTCGCGAAGTTGGCGATCCGCCTCTGCCTTGGCCGCGGTGGCCTTCGTGATTGCGGAGCTGATGGTTTCGGCATTCTTGTGGAAAAAAGGTATTACGTACTTTCGGAAAGTCCAGAAAATCAGCCCCGCCACAATGACGAAGTTGATCCACTTGAAGATTTCGTTGGCGTGCTCCGTCGGCGTGCCGCTTTCTTCAGCCGCCTGTGCGCTCGCGATCGCAACAAACAAGAACGTCGCGGCGCCGCAAAAAAATCCCAAGACGCGCTTGCGCTTCATCGCGCCACTCTCGCTGGACCGTCCTGCTTCGGCGGAGCCTGCAACACCCGGCGCGCAATTTCCGCTGCCAATTGCCCCACCGAAGCCTCGATGTCGCGCCGCGCCGCAGCCAACTCCTTGCCAACTCGCTCTTTGCCCGCCGCAACCTCCTCTGCCACCCTGTTCCGCGCCTCTTTCAGCAGTGCCGCGCGCTCGTCCAGCAACTTCTTTCGCGCCGCTTCCTGCTCCAAATACACCTGAGCGCGCGCCTTTTTGAGCGCTTCCTGATACTGCTTCACTTTTTCCGCTGCGGCGGCTTCCGCGGCGGCCGCGGCCTTGCGTGCGCCCGCGGTGCGCGACTCGCGCTCCGCCATCACCGCCAGCAGCGGCTTGAAAAACAGCGTCCGCAGCATCAGGTAAAAAACCAGAACAATCAGGACTGTAGGCACAGCCTGAAGGAACAGTTCCCCAAGTTGGTGAACAATCTCTTGCATCTAAGTTGTGTCGCCTGAACCCCTTCAAGTCTGGCCGCGTGGGCCACGAGCGGTAGGCAGCCGCACCATGTTCTTGACCCGCAACAACCTCCACGGTGGGCCTGTAGCTGCCTAATGAAACAGTATTTTATAGCATTCGCCGCGCCGCGCAGTCAATGCGGCCCGCTCGGTCCAAGGTGGAGAAAAATGCGCTCTGCGCCGCGGCTTATTGGCGCGTTTGTGAGGAAGTTGCGGTCCGCGCTTCCGCTTGGTCGTACACGAAACGAATGCTGACCTGTGAATTCGAGCGGCTACTCGTAAGGTGCAGCGTTTCATACAGTTGTGTGCCATCGTAGGAGAGTTCGTAGGTCCGGCTCAGCTTCCGGCCGCTGGGCGTTTTCTCATCTGTTACCAGCCGGTTCCCATCCCAATGCGCCGAAATCTCCTGGGTGCTGCTGTCCTTCGTCTTCTGCAGTTTGCGCCCGTCCGTATAGAACGCGCTCTTGCGCTCCTGGTCGTCGAACATATCGATCTCCACGTCCTTCTTGGCCTCGGCAACGGTCAACCCACGCGTGGGATTCACTACCTCCTGCATCTTCTGCCGGTCTTCGTCGCTCTCGTTTCCGCCGCCCCGCCGACCTCCGTACGGACCTCCTCCCATCCCGGGGATGCCCATGTGCACCCCGCCGCCTCCGCCCGCGCCCCTTCCGCCGCCATTCGTGCCCCGCGCATCCTGCATTTTCCTCTGCGGGTCATCGCTTTCGTCGCGATTCAACTTCCACGCTCCCAGAATGGAGGTCCGCGGCTTCACCGGCGCGACTTGTGCTTGCGGTCGCGCTTCAGGCGACGCTGGACCTTGTGGTTGTGCCGCCGGCAGAGGGCCTGCAGGCGCCTGCGCTCTCGCGCCCGTCGGCCAGGCCGCCCCAAGTCCCAAACTGCCCGCCGCAACACAAATTCTTAGAAGTTTCGATTTCATGGCGCTCATTTCTTGCACGCATTCTTGTGCGCAGCTCTCGTTAGGAATTCCCGTTTTCCGAGCCAAAAGTTCCCTGGGCTGAAACCGGCCACATCGCAACGCAAAGCGCGACGATCTCTAAGGGTTTAGAGGTACTCGGGACGGTAAGGTTGCCTGAGGCTTTGCGCCGGGCAGCGCCAAATCGCCCGAAATCATCCCAGCCACGCACGAATCGCCGTTGCCCGAGGCAGCAGCGCCAGCGCCCCCAGCTCTCGGAATTTCGTCGCCCGCTGCCGGTACCCATAAGTTCCCGCCGGCAAAATCGCCATGAATCGCATCCCCGCCGCCCGCGCCGCCAAAGCATCATCCACATTGTCGCCAACATACAGCGCCGTCCCCGGATCGCGTCCTCTCAAAATCTTCAGCAGTCCATCCGGATGAGGCTTCTTCCGTGCCACATCATCCATTGTCACCACCGTGCGAAACTGCCGCGTCCCGGCCCAGCGCGCGAACGTGTAAGTAAATTCCTGCCGCGTGCGCCCGGTAAAAAGGTCTAGCTCAAACCGCTTCGCCCACCGTTCCACCTGTGCCGGTGTAACCAGGATCTTCTCCCGCCGCACATTTCCCGGCCGCCCATCGCGATCCCAATAAAACTGCTGAAAGGCGTCCCGCGCCTCCTCATAAGTCGTCGGCCTTCCCAGCGCCGTCGCCCAGTTCGATACCATGCTCCAATCGTCGTTGTTCCCCGGCTTGTTCTTCCATTTGTAAAGCTCCGCCCATGTCACGCGCTTTCCGGTCAGAAACCGCATCGTCTCCAGCGCCGACCGCCAGAAACTCTCGCGTACGTCCACCAGGACGCCGTCCACATCGAAAATCAAAATTTCCGGAATAGGTAGAAGTCGCTTGCGTCCGCGCAAAGTAGGCAAAGTTCCTCGCTGAACATTGTACGCGTCACACAAGTTTACTGGGGGACTGTCATCCTGAGGGCATCCGGTGAGGATGCCCGAAGGACCTCAACGTAGGCAGCTTTTGCAATCGCTCCAAGAACCGGTGCCAGTGCGGTGCGTGACTGTAAGCCTGAGTACGCCGGTTTATTTCTTCGCTGGCGCCGCGGCAATCTGCTCGATCACCAGCGCATGCGACCCACCGCGGTCGTACAGCTTGCCCTTCACCGTCACGCGTCCGCCCGCGAATTCCAGCAGCCGCGCATTCTGGCCGGTCGCCGGCATTGTGTCCGCGATCGGCCAATAAATGGATCCATCGTCGCTCAAAATCACCAGTTGCGAACCCGCCTTCGCGCACTTCAGCGCGCACGCGCGGCTGATCGGTTTCTCCAGGTTCTTCGTGAACGCGCAAGCCGAATCCAGCACGTATCCATCCACCGAAACGCTCTTCTGCTGCCCATGCACAAGAACGGCCGAGACACACAGTGAAATCGCCGCCAAGCCAGCGCCGCCCAAAATTCTCGTGAGAATTGTCATGTGCTATCCTCCTGAACCTCGGGCATCCTAACACCTGGCCGCAACCGCGTCAGCCGTCAAATGAATTATCAGTACCGACGAGTTTGCTTCGCAAAAGTGAGTGGCGCCGGCCAGGTATGAAACCCGACCGGCGCCGGCATACTGGATCGCGACCTCGTCTTCGTACTTCTTACCGTTGGTCCTGCTGTCCGCGATCGAAATGGAACAGATCGAACAGGTCTCCGATCGCAGGCATGTTCGTTGGCACGTAAGGATTGTCATCGTCAACCTGCGGATTACGCAGATTGTCTCGGCTGCGATCGCTGAGCGTGGTATTGAGCATCCAGTTCCGTTCGACGAACTTCACGAAAGAGGAATGCTCGCTATAGACGTGGCTGATACGGCCGCCTCTCGAGAAGGGCGAAACGGCGATCATCGGGATGCGCGGGCCCGTCCCGAAGAAATCCACCGGCTGGATAAAGCCGGAGTCGTAGAAGCCGCCGCCCTCGTCCACCGTGACGAAGATCGCGGTCTCGGCCCATTGCTCCGGGTTGCTTTGCGCAAGTTCGATGATGTTTTGGGCGAAGGCCTCGAAGAGCCCCCACTTCGAGGAAGCGGGGTGGCCGTCCATGGCCCCGTCCGGCTTTACATAGGAGACCGCCGGGAGCGTGCCATTTACGAGATCGGTGAAGAGGTCGGTGACGTCCCGCATGTGATCCGCAACCATGTTCGGATAGACCGCCTCATACTCGAACGGGTTGCAGATATTGCAATAGAGCCCGTCCAATGGGGCGCCGGTTCCGCTGGCATTGAAGCCACCGCCGTAATATTTCCACGGGATATTGCTGGCGGTCAGCACATCGCCGATGCTCTTCTGCGTCGTCTGCGGAACGATTAGACCGCCCTGCGGCAATCCTTTCGGCGTGAAGGCCGGGTTGACGTTGACGGCCTGCCAATACTCGCCGAGGTCGCACTTGGTCTGCACGGCATAGGGCAGCGCATTCAGATAATTTGTGATTGCGGCGATGCCGGGCTGGCTCGGGTCGGAACAATTGAACCATTGCGCTCGCTGGGTATAAGTGTTGAGCGTGCCAGGCTTTGGATCCGGATTATAGATGCGGTTCGCCGGAGGCGCTGCGGGATTGCCCTTACCGTCGCTGAAGAAGATCTGATCAGCAAAGCCGAGCGGTTGGCTGTCCGGCCCGGTGCCGCCCATGACCGGCTGGTGATAATTGTCGCTCATCGTGTATTTGTCAGCGAGGGCTTTGAACAGCGGCGCGTCGCCGTTCTGCATGTTGAAGAACTCCATGGTCTGCCCGGTGTCATGCGGCGTGCCGCCGGGAGGCGTGGCGAAGGTAGTGGTAACCGCCGATTGCAGATCATGGAGACACCCGGTCGGGTTGTCCTTCGATACGTGCTCCGCGTCGATGGCGCAATCGACCTGCTGGACCATTTGGAAGTACTGGTGGATGGTGTCGCCGGCGTAAGCGTCGAATGGCATGGTCGCGCCGGTCAACTGAAACGGACCGGGCGGTAGATTGTTTACATTGGTGATCCGCGTGTCCGGTCCAACGAACGGCGGCGGAACGTTCAGTCCCGTGCCGCCTGTCCCAAAGAGAAATTGATCCTGGGGCGGCAGGCCCGGATCACCGCCCGGGATGCTCAGGATGCCAATAGCGATCGACACCGGGCCAACGCCGCCAAGATCGGGCGCCGGCAACGTCGCGTAGAGCTGCTTATTCGCCATGTCCGCGCTACTGAAGAATTTGCCGCCATTGGGGGCGGACACGATCTGGAATTGATGCGCCTTGGCAAAATTTGGGCCCGGCGAGCCATCGGCATTGATGATGCCTTCGGAGAGCAGGTTGCGCACCCTTTCTCCCTCGCGTTTTGGCACGTAGGTGGCGTATAGATGGTCGAAACTGCGGTTCTCGCCAACGATGATGATGACGTGTTTGATCGGGCTGGCTGTCTTGATTCGATCAACAGCCCTGTCGGGATCGTCGTTGCCGTAGCCAACCGGAACATAAGTTAGCATCGAAAATGCCAGTGCCGTTGCGCATATCGATGTGCTCAGTCTCGGTTTCCTTGTTTTCGCATTGCTTTGGGACATGTGTTCTCCTTGGTGGAAGGTAGGCGGGACCCAACGTAGATAAGCCTCCCGCATTACATCCTTATGTCGGCGTTATTGAAGGCCCATGAAATGTCGTAACGCCATGGAGACCATCCGGCGGGCTCGGCCTTGGCAAGGACTGGAGTTGCCAAATGTACCCCCTAATGCCTACAATCGCCGCAACCGTAGGCCCAAAATCTGCTTCAATCAGGAGAGAATATGAAAGCAAGAGCGACCGTACTGACTCTGGCATTGTGCTTTGTCGGAGTAGCTGTGTGCTTCGCCGCCGACGCATTTATCGGCACCTGGAAGTTGAACGACGCCAAGTCGAAGTTCAGCCCGGGATCATCGAAGAACATCACCGTCGTCTATGAAGCTGTGGGCGACAACGTGAAGGTCACCATAGATGGTACCGACGGCGAGGGCAAGCCGACCCACAATGAGTGGACCGGCAAGTACGACGGCAAAGACTACCCGGTCACCGGGGATCCAAATGCAGTCACGCGGGCCCTCAAGAAAATCAACGATCACACGCTGACGGTTGAAGTTAAGAACGGCGGCAAGGTCGTTACTACTGGTCGCATCGTTCTATCGGCTGACGGCAAAACCCGCACGGTCACTACCACCGGAACCGACCCCAAGGGCAACAAGGTCAGTGCCACCGCGGTTTACGACAAGCAATAGCTGGAATTCCCAGGGGCGACGGACAGCAATACTGACGTCAACGTGCTGGCCATCCGCAGCATCGCGTGGACGTCTGCACGACCAAGGTCCCAGGGAGTCAGGAGCCTGTGTGGCAACATCCGTCTTTCGTCAGGGCACGGCTTCAGCCGTGCCGTAAGTCCCGCCAAATCAACAAGGCTTCAGCCGCTGAGGGCCCTATCCAAGACCGCTCCCTTCAGTTCCCTTGCGGTCTCATGTAGTTCACGATGTTGGCCGGCACCGGAATCTTCCTCTTGCTGCGCGGATCATCCACCGGAGCCTGTGGCGTCCATCTCAGCGGCAGCACCCCCGTCCAAGCCGCCGTGTCGTAATCCTTGTCGTCGTCCACCGCAAATCCCGTGCGTATCTTCGCCGAGGCTTCCACCAGCGGTACGGCAAGCACCATCGTCGCCTTCAACTCATTCTCGCTCGGAGGCCTCACCTGCGCCCAGCGTCCGCGGATCACGTACTCCACAAAATCCCGCATGGCCGCCAGCTTCGCCGCCGGCTCCGTGATCACTTCCGCCTTTCCCATCACCACCACCGACCGGTAATTCACCGAATGCCCGATCGCCGATGGCGCGAACACAATCCCGTCCAGCAGCGTCACGCTCAAGCAAAACGGCGCGCCGCTCGCCAGCGTCTTCATCAACCGGCTCGCCGGCGACCCATGCAGAAACAGCTTGTCGCCCACCCGCACGTAATTCGTGGGCACCACAAACGGCATGCCGTCCGCCACAAATCCCACCGCGCACACAAACGCCTCATCCAGAATGCGGTAGATGGTTTCCCGGTCGTAACGCCCCCGGTCCGCCTTCCGCCGCACCCTCGTTCGATCCGTAACCGTAAATTCGCTCATCCCCGCAGCCTAGCCCCCGCCCGCGCCCACCCGCAAGCTCCAATCTGGCCGCCAATTTTTCGCTTGACACGCCAGTACCGCCCAAGGTAAGCTGTCTCTGTAGATAACTACGCAAAGTTCTCTGGTTTCCCCGCTTCGGCAAGCTCTTCGGAGTACAAGGTCCCAAGCAATCAGGCCTAAGTCATTTATCTTGCCGTGAACTGCAGCCTCTTCCCTCTTTGGGCCTTTTTTGAAAATAACCGTCCTTTAGAATCAATAACTTGCAGCCTCTTGGTTCCAGTTTGCGTGCCTCAACTCTTTGTTTTCAGTACCTTACAGCCTCTTTTCCGAAAACACCCGGGTGGGGGGTAGCATCCACACACTCTGGAGGGCAGGCCCTCGCATCGAACGATTTTTCGGCTCCGCGAACTCTGTGTCCTCTGTGGTGAAATCTTGCCTTGGTCTTTGTCTTTTACTGTGCCTGCGCCGCAGCCTTCGCCGCACCGCGCACCTGAGTTGGTCTCACTGCCGTGTTGCGTTTTGGCGAACCACGCGAGTAACATGCATCGTCCGGATGGCGGATGACGACTCTGGGATTCTTGACCCGGGTCGAGAGTTCAAGCGAAGTCTAGCGGTTCTGCCGTGACTCCCTTCAATAATTCCCGATGCCCGAATTATCCGCATATTCGGCAATCTCAACTAAGGAGATTACGATGATTAAGAACATCGCTCTAGTCCATGGTGGCTTTGTGGATGGCGCTGGCTGGGAGGGCGTCTACAAGATCCTGAAGCGAGACGGATACAGCGTAAGCATCGTCCAGAATCCGACGATATCGTTGGAGGACGACGTAGCAGTTACCAAGCGAGTTCTCGCAACGCAGGACGGACCTACAATTCTCGTTGGCCATTCCTACGGGGGAGCGGTAATCACGGAAGCCGGAAACCATCCAAAGGTTTCCGCCCTCGTTTACATCGCTGCCTTCGCTCCAGACAAGGGCGAGTCAGTAGGATCGCTTATCAAGAACCCGCCGCCCGGCGCGCCCGTACCGCCGATACTGCCGCCGCAAGACGGCTTTTTGTTCCTCGACAAGGCGAAGTTTCCCGCCTCTTTCGCAGCCGACGTGGACCCGGAAAAAGCCGCGTTCATGGCTGATTCCCAAGTTCCGTGGGGCCTGGGGGCCATTAGCGGCGCGATCACTGAACCCGCGTGGAGGACCAAGCCGAGCTGGTACCTGCTCACCACCGAGGACAAGATGATTCCGCCGGACGCCCAGCGTGTCATGTCCAAGCGCGCGGGTGCTACGGTCGTTGAGGTCAAAGGCAGTCACGCCATTTACGTATCGCAGCCAAAAGCGGTCGCGGATCTTATTGAACAGGCAGCGACGAAGGCGAAGGCCGCCACCGCTTAGGAAGCTCGCTTCGCACGCGCCGATGCCTCTGAGCAGGACTGAATTTGTCCCCGGCTAACTACGTTTAGAATCAACACTTGCAAAAGTGTGTGAAAACAAAGCACTTTAACCACCTTTAGAATCAACACTTGTGAAAAAAGGGGGGAGGGGGGTCTCGTCCATCTTCTCTGCGAACTCTGTGCCCTCTGTGGTGAAATCTTGCGTTGGCCTTTACTGTGCCGTCGCCGCAGGCTTCGCCAGCCCGCGCACCACGCGAAACCCGACATACTCCGGCGCAGCCGTGCAGTTCGCCTTCGCATCCGCCGGGCAATCCGCGCTGCCGCCTATCACTTTGCCTTTGCCGTCGCGCGTAAGCACCCATTCTGCCACGTTGCCGCCCAAATCGTAGATCGGCTCCTCGTCCTCTGTGCCCTTGCCGGCAAAGCTGCCGACTTCTTTCAGGAGCGGCTCGGTGTTGCTCAGGACCTTGGCTTTTACCCGCAACCTCGCAGTGTCCTCCGGATTGGGCGCGTACCCAGCCCAGTAATCAAGAGTGTTTTCACCCTCGCGGTTCTCGTATAGGGCTTTGACTTCGTCTTCGTTTGGCAGCCGCCACGTCTCATTGGTCCAAGCGCTCAGCCACTTGATATAGCGGTTCGCTTCCTCCAGAGTCACACTTGATGCAGGCATATTCGCGAGCGGAGACTGGATGTCGTTGACAGCCGTTAATGGAACGTTGCTCCGCTCTGGGCGCTCGAGCAATCGCGATTCGGCGAACTGTGCCCGGGTTACCTCAAATCGGCCGATCCGCAATTCTCCCCGCGCCACAACTTCGGGAATCAAAGCTTTCAGCTCTTTGTATTTCGCGCCAGGCACGGATAAACCGTAAAGACCGTCTTTGTTTGCAGCGGATTTCTTTTTCAAAAGATTCTTCAATGGCGAGTCGGATTTCACGGCTTCATCTTCCGGCTTCGCGGTCTTGAAGAAATATTTGTCGAACCAGGCGACTTCTTCCTCGACTTTGCGCATCTGGTGCGTCAGCTTGCGCGGGCCGTGCGGTTCGCCGGGGAACACCACATACTTCACCGTCTTATCGAAATGCTGCAGCGCGCGGAAATACGACCAGCTCTGCGCCGGCGGCACGTTGCGGTCCGCCGTGCCATGAAAAATCAGCACCGGCGCCTGCACCTTGTCCATCTTGAAGAACGGTGATTTGTTAATGTACAGCTGCGGGTCCTCGAACGGCGACTTGCCGAAATAATACGCGTCGAACGATTGCCCGAAATCGACGTTGCCCCAATCGCTCAGCCACTCAACATCTCCTGCGCCGACGCTCGCCACTTTATAGCGCGCCGGATACGTCGTAATGAGGCTTGTCGATAAGATCGATCCGTTCGACCAGCCCATCGTTCCGATGCGATCCGCATCCGCTTTGCCCTGCGCAACTAAATAATCCACGCCCGCGTTGATGTCCGGCGTCTCCAGCTCATAATATTTTCCGCAGCAGATCGATTCCGCCCACTTCAGTCCGTAGTTGTTGCTGCCGTGATAGTTCGGCCGCAGCACAAACGCGCCGCGCTCGGTAAACAACTGGATCGGATAAGCCCAGCTCTCGCCCCACAAATCCTTGTCCGAGCCCATCGGCCCGCCGTGAATCGCGGTGATCAGCGGATACTTCTTCCCGTTTTCATAATTCGTCGGGTAATACAAAATGCCTTCCACCTCTTCGTTATTCGCGCCCTTCCAGCGAATCACTTCGCTCTTCGCGTAAGCCCGCCCGTTCACCAAGCCTTCGTTCAATTTCGCAAGTTGCACCGGCGAAACAATTTTTCCTCCCTCAATCTGCGCGCGATACGGCTGCGATAACTTGCTCGCCGTAGAACTCGCGTACACAATCGTCTTCCCGTCCTCGCTCACGCGAAAACTCTCCAGATTCTTAGCGTGCTCCCCCGCAATCGCCTCCCGCTTCCAACTCCAGCCCGACGCCCCCTTCGCCGCGGAATAAAACGCCAAATCGTCATGGCTGCCGGCCGCGAGCAGGGCGAGAAATCCGCCGGGCACCGTCTGCAAGTCGAATCCCAGCCCGTTGGGGCTGTCGAGATTCACTTGCGTGCTTGTGCCGCTCGCCAGGTCATAAAAATAAACAATCGTAATGCCCGCGGTCATAAATCGCGCGTCGGTGGAAAACGGCGTCGCCATGTAAAATCCGGAATTGTCCGGCGCCCACTCAAATCCTTCCGCTCGCACGCGCAACTCCGCAAAAAGCTGCTTCTCCGGCCCGCCGCTCAAATCATGCAAAATCACAATGGGCCGCACCTTCTGATCGAAGGTGTAATGCAAACTCTTCGCATGCGACGCCACCACATATTTCCTGTCCGGCGAAACCGCGAAATCTTCGATCCAGTCGGAATTCGTGGTGAGCCGCGTGATTTTCTTGTCCTTCACATTCATCTTATAAAGGCGCACCGGCGGAGCGTGCTCCGCGTCGTCGACGGTTTCGGAATCATCTTTTTTCTTTTTTAGTTCCTGCTCGTACAGCGCGGGATCTTCTTCCGCACTGTAAATCAACGTGTCTTTATCCAGCCATTCGAGGCGCTTAGGCGCATGCGCAAGCTCGGTGAGCGCCCAGGGCTCGCCGCCGTGCGCGTTGATCAGCCAGATTTGCATCGGAGCGGTGTCGGGTTTTGGTTTCGGCCGCGCCCGCGTGCTGGTAAAGGCGATCCATTCGCCGTCCGGGGACCAGCGCGGTTGCGTGTTGTTATCGCTGCCGCGCGTCAGGGGAATTTCCCGGGTTTCGCTGAGGCTAGAGAGGACCAGATTGGAAACGCGCGCGTCCTTGTCTTTATCCGCGGTGCTTTTTACCCACACGACCCACTTCGCATCCGGCGAGATGCGGAATTGTCCCGCGGTTTCGCCATAAATAAAATCTTCCGGTTTCCACGGCTCTTTTTTCGAGGAGACCGGTTTTTCGTCAGCCAAAACGGCGGACGCGGGATTCAAGAAATCGGCGCCTGCGGCGAAACCGACTACAAAAAATCCTGCGACGAATACGTTTCGTGAAATCATGCTTGTCCTTGCGTTCTCATGTTTGCCGGTCTACGTCCCGCGCAGTGGCGCGCCGCACAGGATAGACGAATTGACGCGCGAAAGGAATCGTGTACGCTTGTTTGCTCGTTACTACGGCGGGTCCGCACATGGGAAATTCGGAAACAATCATCACGCGCGAGACGTTCCGGTTTTTTCGCGATCTTTCCCGCAACAATCGCACGGAGTGGATGCAGGCGCATCGCGAGCGCTACCAGGAATGTATCGTGCAGCCGCTGCGGCGGCTTTGCGAGGAGCTAGCTCCCGCGGTTTTGCGGCTCGATCCGGGATTTGAAACCAGCGGCCGCACGGGCGCGAATTTGTCGCGCATCAATCGCGATATTCGCTTTGCCAAGGACAAGACGCCGTATCGCGCGCAGATGTACGTGAAATTCAGCGCGCCGTTCGGCGGCGAGGGCGAGGGCGAGGCCGGCCAATTTTACGTCGGCATTTCGTCGAAAACGGTTACCGCCGGTTTTCGCATCTATTCCGGCTCGAAGCGCAAGGAGTCCGCGCTGGCGCTGGTTGCGGATGCGCGCGTGGAAGCCAATCCGCGCTGGCTGGCGCAGCAGAGAAAACGGTTGAGCCGGCGCTACGAAAGCTACTGGTACTCGGTGGAAAAAGGGGAATGGACGAAGCATGCCGGCTGGCCTGCCGCGGAGAACTGGGAAAAAGTAAGAGGCTGGGTCGTTCGGCAGGAACTCGGAACGGCGGCTGCCATCCGCAAATCGTTCCGCAACGATCTCGTGAGAGTCTTCCGCGACTTATATCCGTTGCTGCGGTTCACGTCACTGCAGGATTGAAGAAGGCAAGAGTTTCACCACAGAGGGCACAGAGGGCGCAGAGATGAAGAGGAGAACGGAATGAAAGCAAGAATTGGCTTGGTGGCGCTCGCTTTGTCCTGCTTGGTTCCGATCGCGCCGGCTCAAGAAAGGGCTCCTACCAAGGATTGGCCCGTTGCTGAGCCGGCTGCTGTTGGCCTGGATTCCGCTGCGTTGACGTCGTTCGATGCGGACATTGCGGCCGGGAAGTACGGCTTGGTGGACAGCCTGTTGATTGTTCGCGATGGCAAGCAGGCGCTGGCGCATTCTTATCCGCGTGACTACGGGAAAATTTACGGCGAACTTGCCAGGCATGAAGGGCCTCTGAACCATGATGTGAACGGCCCTTATAATTATTTCAGCGCGGAGTTTCATCCTTACTACCAGCACAGCGATTTGCACACCATGCAGTCCGTCTCGAAGACGGTCACCTCCATTGCGATCGGAATCGCCATGAGCCGGAAGGAATTTCCCTCCGACCTGGACGCGCCGGTCCTGAAATATTTTGATGAGTACAAGATCGAGAACGTTGACGAACGCAAGCGCCGCATCACGCTGCGCAATCTGCTGACCATGACCGCAGGGCTGGAGTGGAACGAGGACGTTGCCTACAACGATCCCAAGAATTCCTGCGATGTGATGGAGTCGAAGCACGACTGGGTACAGTACGTTATCAACCAGCCGATGGCTGCGGAGCCCGGTAAAGTCTTCGTGTACAGCAGCGGCGTCACGCAGCTTCTATCGCACATCTTCAAGAAAGCCACCGGGAAAACGGTGGACGAGTACGCCGCGCAATATCTCTTCCAGCCGCTGGGCATTCGCTACTACTGGAAGCACTCGCCGACCGGATTGCCGGACACGGAGGGCGGCCTCTACATTTCGACGGCGAGCCTGGCTAAAATCGGTTTTCTGTTTCTGAACAACGGTAAATGGGAAGGCAAGCAGATTGTTCCCGCGGACTGGGTAAAGGCCTCGGTGGCTCCTGCGATGAGTGTGGAAGACGAAGGGCGGCACTGGGGATATGGCTTTCAGTGGTGGCTGCAGCCGTACGGCAAATCGCCGGAGAGATTTGCATGGGCTGCGCGTGGCTTCGGCGGGCAAGAGCTGCGAGTCGTGCCGGAATACAACCTGATTGTCGTGCTCACCGGTTGGGACATACTACCGTCACCGCAAGAGCCTCGACACGACGAACTCGAGCGAGTGATCGCTGCGGTGAAAAAGACAACACCGTAGCGAAACGAATTAGAATGCGGAATCTTGCAGGTCCGCGAATCCAGAGATACACGCTCGGGAAAAAGCGTGAGAGGACAAGAAAAGGGAGGGATAGTGATGGCGAAAAGGGCAAAAGGGAAAGACGCGGAGTTGATCATGCGGCTCTACGACTTGCGGCGGGAGCCGGAAATGCGCAAGGCGCGGCACTGGTGGATGACGGAGTTCTCGCCGGACAGTGCAGAAGAGTTCTTGAAGATTGCGTGGGCGCAGGGCTCGCAGGAAAACAACTGGCTGCGGCAAGTGGGCGGATACTGGGGAATGGCCGCGAGTTTTGTGGAGAGTGGAGCGTTGAACCGGGAGTTGTTCCTGCAACCGTCCGTGAGCGGCGAAATGTTCTTTATGTTTGCAAAGGTGCATCCCTTCGTAAAAGAGATCCGCGAGAAGCTGGGAGATCCAGAGGTGTTCTTGAATGTCGAGAAAGTGATTAAGAGCACACCGTGGGGGCGGAAGCGGCTGGAGTTCGTTGAGAAGCGCATAGCGGTCGCGAAGGAGAAGAGGGCCACGGCGAAGGTGTAGGGCGCCCTCCGACATCGCGAGGAGCCTACTGCGCGGCCCAGAGGCGCAGGCCGATCAGGCCCCAGGACGCGAAGAAGAGGGTTACGACGCAGCACGCCAGGGAAACCAGCAGGGAATGGATGCGGACGCCGCGGTGGATTTCGGCTTTGGGGACGCGCAGGGCGAGCACTAGGCCCAGCAGGGAGAGCAGAGCGAACAGAATAGTCGCCATGTAAATTCCTATGGTGAAAATGTTGGCCGTGCCGATGGCGCTTCCGTGCAGGGCGTTGAAGCAAAACGG
>Ga0210409_10004410_pt1 | contig 15166 bp, 12 predicted proteins | sample IncBWH17MmetaG_FD_161649 | JGI IMG/M metagenome (GOLD analysis project Ga0210409, IMG submission 161649) | Forest soil microbial communities from Barre Woods Harvard Forest LTER site, Petersham, Massachusetts, United States - Inc-BW-H-17-M | ecosystem: Environmental > Terrestrial > Soil >...
ATGAAGCGCGGCTCCCACGGTGACGCGTTCCTGAAGCTCCTTGACCGCATGCGCACCACCATTCCCGGCGTCGCCCTCCGCACCAGCTTCATCGTTGGATTTCCCGGCGAGACCGACACGGACTTCCAGGAACTCCTGCAGTTCGTTGCCGCCGCGGAACTTGATTGCGTCGGCGTATTTGAGTTCTCCGATGTCGACAATGCCGCCAGCTTCCCGCTCGATGGCAAAGTCGACTCTGGCACGATCACCGATCGCCGCAATCGCCTCATGGCCCTGCAAAAGAAAATCTCCCGCGAAAAACTACGCCGCCTGAAGGGCCGCACCGAAACCGCTCTCATCGAAGGTCCTTCCAAGGACAATCCCCTCGTCTGGGAAGCGCGCCTGGAATCCATGGCCCCCGATATTGACGGCAAGCTCTATCTCACCGACATCGAACTTCGTTCCGGCGAAGTCGCTTCCGCCGGCGATATCGCCAAGGTGGAAATCACCAAGACCGATGCATACGATCTCATCGGGCGCGTCGTCGAAATCCGCCCTCGCCCAGCCGCGCGCCTGATGCAAGCGGTCCCGATCGCCCCGCCCGAAAGCCTAACCCGCATCTCCACCGGAGCCCCCCTCCGCGTCCTGGGATGAGCCGGACGAATTGCCGAGCGGTGCCAACCTCGCCTTCTCCGTTCCCTCTGTGGCCCCTCGGCGCTCTCTGTGGTAAAACTCTATTTTCGCCATGAAACACAACTGCCCGACCTGCAAGAAACCCACCGACTCCGAGCACGACGCGGACTTCCCGTTCTGTAGCGACCGCTGCCGCCTCGCCGATCTCGGCGCGTGGGCTTCGGAAAAATACGTTGTCTCGGAACCCATCTTCGATGAAGATGACCTCGCGGATTTTGAGCCCAAGACCTTTACACTCGATCTCGACGAGCCGAATGAACACAAGAACTGACGCCATCGCCGCTCCTGCCCCGGGCAAAAAGCCCTTGTTCGCCTACGCGTTTGCCACCGTTCTCGGTGTCGGCTATCTCAAGCCCGCACCCGGCACCTGGGGCTCCCTAATCGGCTTGGCGCTCGCCGTGGTTTCGCACCCCTTCACGTGGTTCCTCGTGCTGGGCCGCGCTATCCTGCTCGGTTCTGGCACTGACGCGCCTTTACTGTCTGGCCCATGGGGCACCGCGCTTCTTTTGATCCCGTCAATCGTGATTTGGCTGGTGGTCGCGTGGCTCGGCGTTTGGAGCAGCACCAAGGTCGCCGACTACTCCGGCATTCATGATCCTCAGTTCGTCGTCATCGATGAAGTTTCCGGCGTTCAGCTCGCGCTCATTCTCGGCCTTGCCCCCTTGGCAGCTCCCGCCAGCCTGTTCAACTCCAGTGATGCGGCGGCCTTCGCCCTCTACAGTGGCATGAGCATCCTGAACTGGAAATATCTTCTCGCCGGCTTCGTGCTCTTCCGCATCTTCGATATCGCCAAGCCTTTTCCCTGCCGTCGCCTCGAGAAGCTTCCCGGCGGTTGGGGCGTCATGGCGGACGACTGGATGGCGGGCGTGTACGCTGCCATTTGCATGCGTCTCGCGTTACACTTTGATTTGTTGTCCAGGCATGTGCTATGAAATTCGGGTTTGGAGCCACGGCAGAAAAGAACGGCATTCCACGGATTGACCGCATCTTTCCCACTGCGGCCATTCCCGGCGGCGAACTCACCATCCATGGCAGCGGTTTCGCGTCGCGCCACGGAGCCCGCCCCGTCGTACGCTTCGGTGAAGCAGAAGCCGCTCTTTCGCTTGTCAGCAGCAATCGCCTGATTGTGCGCGTTCCGGAAAATCCTACCGGCAACTCGCTGCAGGTTGTTCAATCGGAGAACGAGAGCCAACCCTTTCCCGTCAGCGTGGCTTTTCAAATCGCCGACAATCTCCATCCGGTCGCGAATCCTGTGGTCGATTCCAGCGGCAACATCTACGTCACGTTCAGCGGACCTCGCGGCCAGCGCGTTCCCGTCTCGCTCTACAAGATCGGCTCGAACTACAGCGTGAAGCCGTACGTCACTTCGCTGATCAATCCCACCGGCTTGGCCCTCGGACTCAACGGCGACCTCTTCGTCTCCTGCCGCCACGATGGCACCATCCATCGCGTCACGCCCGATGGCCGCTCTCAGCAGTGGATCGAAGGCATGGGCGTGGCCACCGGCATCGCGTTCGACCGCGTCGGAAATCTATTTGTCGGCGACCGCAGCGGCACCATTTTCAAGATCAGCCCGGAGCGCGAGATTTTTGTCTTTGCCACCTTGGAGCCATCGGTCGCCGCTTATCACCTGGTGTTTCATCCCAGCGGCGAACTGTACGTTACCGGTCCCACAACTTCCAGCTACGACCGCGTCTACCGCATTACGCAAGGCGGGGAAGTACATGTCTTCTACCGGGGACTAGGACGCCCGCAAGGCATGGCCTTTGACCGCGACTCGAATCTCTATATCGCTGCGTCGCTCGGTGGACGCCGCGGCATCGTGCGCATTTCTCCGGATGGCCGCGCCGAGCACGTACTGAACGGCCCCGCGCTCGTCGGCCTCGCTCTTCTCCCCAGTGGCCGCGCCATCGTGGCCGCCAACAGCGCTCTCTTCACTCTCGACTGGGACGTCCACGGCGTGCCTCTCTTAGGCTAACGTGCGAATGGCTGCGATCGACATTCTCCGCGAAGGTTGCGCGATTCTCGAGCCTGTGCTTTGCACCCATGGCTTTGAGTTCCAGATTGGCGGATCGGGACGCAGTTGTGGCGGATTATTTGCCTTCGGGACCTATATCAATGCTGATCGCAAACTCGATCTGCACTATCGCGCCTCTCTAGGCCTCGTGGTCTATCACTTCGGATCGCTATCCCTCGATCATGACTCGTACATGCGCGTCTTGCTTGGCCCTGAGGGTGGCAACCACTACCCCAGCTTTTCTGAGGATCCTCTCGCTCCATTCCAGGGCTTAAGATTTGACCTCGAACACTTTGCGAGCGCGTTTCTTCTTGACGACGCGCAAGAGTTCACCCGCTGCGTGAGAGACGCTGAGAAATGGAAGAGCACCAAAGGTTAGGCACGTCTCCCCTGACCGAAATCACAATTCAGAACCAAGCAGTCTGGTCGCCACTTGCAGCGCTCGGCGAAGAACGGAAGACTCGCTGGTGGCTCCTAGAAACCGCAACCCTCTGAGTGAGCTACAATAAATCTGCACATGAAAGCCGAAATCATTGCCGTTGGTTCCGAATTGCTTACGCCCGATCGGATCGACACGAACTCCCTCTTCCTCACCGAAGAGTTAAACAAGCTCGGCATCGAGGTCCTTCGCAAAACAATTGTGGGCGACAATCGCGAACTCCTGGCCGAAGCCTTCCGCGACGCGCTCCATCGCGTTCCTGTAGTCATCGCCAGCGGCGGCCTCGGCCCAACGGAAGACGACCTCACGCGCGAAACTGTCGCCGAACTTCTCAACCGCAAGCTTCGCCGCAACGACGATGTAGTTCGCCACATCGAGGCGCGTTTCCGCAGCTTCAAGCGTGACATGCCCGCCGTCAACTTGCGCCAGGCCATGGTTCCCGAAGGCGCGGAAGTGCTCGAGAATCCTCGCGGCACCGCTCCCGGTCTTTGGCTCGAAGATCAAGGGCGCATGGTTGCTCTCCTTCCCGGCCCCCCGCGCGAACTGAAGCCCCTCTTTCTCGAACAGGTACTTCCGCGACTGCAGCGCCGCGTCTCCGGCATCCGCATGTTTAAACGCGAACTGCGCGTCACGGGACTTGGCGAGTCGCACGTCGAAGAACGGATTCGCCCCATCTACACGCGCTACGGAGATGTGAACACCACGATCCTGGCCACGCCTGGTGAAATCCAGATTCACCTCCGTGTCTGGACGGAAAATGCCGTACACGCTGAGTCCACACTCAACGAAATGGTCAGCAGTTTTGAGCTTGCGCTTGGCGATCGCATCTTCGCACACTCCGCGACGCCTCTCGAACAGGTCATCGCGGAAATTCTCACCACCAATCGCGCCACCATTGCCGCTGCGGAAAGTTGCACGGGCGGCTTGCTTGCCGAACGCCTCACCCGCGTGCCCGGAAGCTCCAACTATTTTCTCGGCGCAGTGGTTTGCTACAGCAACGAATTGAAGACCACTTGGGCGGGAGTGCCCGCAGAGCTCATCGCGGCAAAAGGCGCCGTGAGCAGCGAAGTCGCGGTGGCCCTCGCACATGGAATTCGCCGCAACGTTGGCACCACCCTCGGTGTCGGCATCACCGGTGTTGCGGGACCCGGTGGCGGCAGCGAGGAAAAACCTGTCGGCACAGTGCACATCGCGCTGTCGTCTGCCGAGGGAGTGAAAGAGCGCCTGGTGAATCTGCCCGGCGATCGCGAAGCCATCCGCTTTTACGCCAGCCAAATCGCTCTCGACATGGTCCGAATCCATTTCCTCTATAACGGCAGTCCGCAGCCTCGCCGTTAGGCAAACACCATGCGCCTGTTCGTCGCCATCGAAGTCCCTTCCACTATCCGCTCCGCCATCGCCGCGTTTATCGACGAATTGCGGCCCATCGCGCCCCAGACGAAATGGGTGCGCGCGGAGACCATACACATCACGCTGAAGTTTATTGGCGGAACGGATCCTGGGAACTTGCGCCGCATCCAATCTGCCTTGGCCGGCATTCGCTCTGATCAACCGGTAACTCTAGGCTTCCGCAGCTTGGGTTTCTTCCCCGACGAAAAGCGCCCCCGAGTTTTCTGGATCGGCACTCAATCCTCACCCAATCTGAAAACGCTCGCCGCCGACATCGACCAATCCCTCCACCAACTCGGCTTTCCCCTGGAAGACCGCCCGTTTACCCCGCACCTTACGTTGGCGCGCTTCAACGCTCCGGGCCTTCCAGCAAAATTCGCAGCCGCCGTAAAGGAAAACGCAGCCCGTTCCTTCGGCTCGCTCAGCTCTCGCGAATTCCATCTCATCGAAAGCAAGCTGAAATCCACCGGAGCGGAGTACACTACTCTGCAATCATTTCCCTTTGCGCCGGAGGCATAGCCGTTCATGTCCAGTGTTTGGCTATCAGGTCGAACGCTACTTCTGATTCTGCTGGCCTACCTTCTCGGCTCCATTCCATTTGGCCTAATTCTGGCGCGAATATTCGCAAAGGCTGATGTGCGCCAGGCGGGCAGCGGCAATATCGGCGCCACTAATGTTGCCCGCGTCGCTGGCCCGCTTCCTGGCATCCTCACGCTGCTGCTTGACGCGGCAAAGGGCGCCCTTGCTGTTTGGCTCGCGGGACGCTTCACGGACCACAGCGCGAGTGCCATGATGTTCGCGGGCATCGCCGCATTGTTGGGACACTGCTATCCCGTCTGGCTGCGGTTCAAAGGTGGCAAAGGCGTGGCCACGGCGCTTGGCGTTTTTCTTGCGCTCTCTCCCTTTGCAGCTCTGAGCGCCTTGGCCGTTTTCCTTCTTGTCGTTGCGATTTGGCGTTACGTTTCGCTCGGCTCCGTGGCCGCTGCGGCCGCCATGCCTCTGCTGATGTATCTCCTTTGGGCGCCTCCTCTGGCACCGCCCCTGGTTATAACGTTCGGCACGCTCTTCGCCACCGGGTTGGTCATCTTCAAGCATCGCGCCAATCTTCGGCGTCTTCTGGATGGCACCGAGCCGCGTTTCGCCGTCGGCAAATCCGAGGACATGTCCGAATGACGAAGATCGCGATTCTTGGCGGAGGCAGCTGGGGCTCGGGGCTTTCGGTGGTCCTGGCCAACAGCCGACGCCGCCACGACATCGCGCTGTGGGTACGCGAACCCGCGGTTGCGCAGTCCATCAAAACGGATCGCGAGAACAAGACCTATCTTCCCGGCGTCGCCATCCCTGCTTGCGTCGTACCAACCATGGACCTTGCCGAAGCGCTCGGCCGCGCCCATATCGTCGTTGGCGTCGTACCTTCCGCACATGCTCGCGAAGTTTTCACGCAAGCGCTTCCGCACGTTTCGCCCGAAGCCATCATCGTGAGCGCCACCAAGGGCCTGGAGCCTGCCACCCACCTGCGCATCAGCGAAGTCCTGGAGCAGGTCTTTTCGATCCGCTTCGTTCCACGGCTGGCGGTTCTTTCCGGTCCTTCTTTCGCTCTCGAAGCGGCGCGAGGTGAACCTAGCGCGGTGGTTCTCGCCTCTCATGACCACTCGCTCGCAACGTTTCTCCAGGAGGAATTTGCCGGACCTACGTTTCGCCTCTATACCAACGACGACGTGCTCGGCGTGGAGCTTGCCGGCGCCATGAAAAACGTTATGGCCATTGCGGCAGGCGCTTGCCAGGGACTTGGCTTTGGTGCGAACACGCTTGCAGCACTCATCACTCGGGGGCTGGCGGAGATGACTCGCCTCGGCGTTAAACTGGGCGCCAGGCCGGAAACCCTGGGCGGCTTGGCTGGTTTGGGCGATCTGGTGCTCACGTGCACTGGCGCGCTCAGCCGCAATCGCTATGTTGGCTTTGAATTGGGGAAGGGCCGCTCGCTCAACGAAATCCTGGCAGGGATGACCATGGTCGCCGAGGGCGTGGGCACCGCCGCTGCTCTGCTGGCCCTAGGGCGCGAGCACCACCTCGAACTGCCCATCACCGAGCAGGTCAACGCCATCCTGCAACAGTGGAAGTCGCCCGCCGAAGCCATCCGCGACATTATGGATCGGCCGTTGAAGCGGGAGTAAAAAGTTTTCAGTTATCAGTTTTCAGTTCTACGTAGGGTGACCCGCCCAGAGCAGCGACCCGCGCACGTCGCTTGCTCCGCCATCGCACAAACCTGTTATCCTGAGCCGAGCGCCGTTTGCGCGGCGAAGGATCCCAGCCAAAACACCATGCAAACACAAGAAGTTGTTCGACGCGGAAAGAACCTGCGCCTCAGCATGACAAGGTCGTAAGGAGGCGGACACGTCGATTCAGACCGGTTTTGCTCAAAATTTGGAGCCGACAACTAAACGCTGGTTTTCAGCCCGGTTTTACTGTTCACTGATCACTGATCACTGCGCTTCGCTAGTACTTCCGTCCCAGTTGCACTTGCGCGCCTCCTGTCCTTTCGGCCAGCCCCGTTCCCACCTCTTAGTCTCGTAAAATCTATATGTTGCAATGGCCGCCTCGCTCTCAATCCTGATTGCGCGCCTGCGCTCCGGTCGGGTGCGCATTCTCTGGCTGGTGCTCGGAGCGCTGTTGCTGGTCAGCGCCCTGCCTATCGGTCTGTATCATCGCCAAGTGCTTGAACTCAGCCAGGAAAAGCTCGTCGACATGGAGCGCGTGCAGCAAACCGAGTTGACCCGCGCGCTTTCCCAGGAAGTGCAGTTTTTTGAAACCAACCTGACACAACAATTGATCAGCCAACGCCAGATCCTCGATCTCACCGGCCTCAGCGAAAACGTGCAAGACCCGGTCGCGGAGCCAAAAGTCACTCGGCTGCTGGAGAACTTCGTCGAATCTAATCGCAACACCTTCATCTACCTCACCGCGGTGGGTCGCGACGGCAAAGGCACCAGCGCCTCGCAAGGGAATTTCCGCGCGGAACAGGACCCCTTCGTGGCTAAGTCGTTGCAGCGCGCGTTTGTCAGCTGCATGCAATCCACGAAGTTTCGCAGCGATCCTTTGGCGCTGGCTCCCGACAATCGACCGGCGTTTGTCATCGCGGTGCCCCTGAACGACATTCGCGACAATTTCACCGGGATGCTGGCCGCGGTGGTTTCTCTCGATCCGATTCTTCACCGCTTGCAGGACTCCAGCGTGCGGGGGCGCACCGTTTTCGTGGTCGATCACTACGGGCATATCGTGGCGCACCCCGACACCAAGAACTTCGTGCCTGGCGAGGACCTGAGCGACAAGTCCACGCTGGTGGCCAAAATCAAGTCCTTGCCCAAGGAACTGCGCAATACCGAAACACTTCGTTTCCCGGAAAAAGACAAGAATCGCCCCATCGAAATGGTGGGCACCTACAGTACTTTCCCCGAAGTGAACTGGGCCATCGTGGCGCAACGCAGCTTGAATGAAGCCCGCGCGGATGCCGGCGTCACCGAGCTGAACCGCCAAGCGCTCGCGTTCGTCAGCATCGTCGTGCTGGTGGCCGTGCTCTTTGGTTACTTTTTCGCCGTGGGCATCAGCGAGCCGATTCGTGGACTGGCCGCGTCCACCCGCGCCATCAGCCGCGGAGAGTTCCACCAGCGCACGCCCGTGCGCGGCGCCGCGGAAATCAGCGAACTTGCCGAAAACTTCAACTTGATGGCCAGCGACATCGAGGAATACATCGAGCGCCTGAAGGAAGCCGCCGAGGAAAATCGCGAGCTGTTCATCGGCTCCATCCGCATGCTCTCCGCGGCCATCGACGAAAAGGACCCGTACACTCGCGGTCACTCTGGGCGCGTCGCCAAATATTCCACTTTGATTGCGCAGGAAATGCGCTTGTCCGCCGACGAGCTCGACAAACTCAAGATCGCCGCGCTGCTCCACGACGTCGGCAAGATCGGCGTCGACGACCGCGTGCTCAAAAAGCCTGGCTCACTCACTCCCGAAGAATTCGACATCATGAAGACACACACCACCCGCGGCGCCAACATCATGCGCCCGGTTTCGCAGCTGAAGGACATGCTGCCGGGCATCGAACTCCACCACGAGCACATGGACGGCCGCGGCTACCCCTACGGACTTTCTGGCCCGCAGATTCCGGTGATGGCCCGCATCATTGCGGTTGCCGATACGCTTGACGCCATGACCACCAACCGCCCGTATCAATCCGCCATGGATCTGGAGTACGCACTTGGACGCATCAAGGCCCTTGCTGGGTCGAAATTCGATCAAGCCGTTGTCACAGCGCTCGAATCCGCCGTCACAGCCGGCAAACTCCGCCTCTCTGCGGTAGAAGTCCACGTCTAGCTTTGTTGATGCATTCCTGTAGCTCATCCCTTTAGGGATGAGGCTTTTCCTGATGGACTGCCTCGGTCTCAGCCATCAACTACCGACGCAGCCAAGCTGTCATCTTGAGCGAAGCCAAGCACCTCAACTGTCCGACGCAACGAAATGCCGATTCTCCCTCGCGCTGCCTTTATGCCTCCGCACTTCCTTCTGCTACACTTTTCTTTCGCACCTTTCTCGCGGCGCGAACTCGTATGATTACACTCTTCGGCAAACCCGAACCCACGCTGCTCGAGCGTCTGAAGGAATCCGTCAGCAAGACCAAGGACGCCCTCGCCGACACCCTCGACACCATTACCCAGGGTGGCCGGCAAATCGACCCCTCGGTGCTCAGGGAAGTCGAGAATGCCTTGCTCTCCGCCGATCTTGGCGTGAAGACCACGCGCGAAATCCTGGACTCGGTGAAAGAACAGATGGCGCGCAATGCCTTAAACAATGGCGAGCAACTGAAGCGCGAAATCAGGGCGCACGTCTTTCGCACGCTGAAGGTGTTCGGCGCTTCCCCGAAACTTGCCGATGCCGCGAACGGCAACGATCCTCGCGTGATTTTTATCGTTGGCGTGAACGGCGCTGGCAAGACCACCAGCATCGGCAAACTCGCCAATCGCCTTCGCCAGGAGGGTCGCAGCGTAGTGCTGTGCGCCGCTGACACGTTTCGCGCCGCGGCCGTCGAGCAACTCGAAATCTGGGCGCAGCGCAACGGCATTGACGTCATCAAGCAAAAATCCGGCGCCGATCCTGCAGCGGTAGTGTTCGACGCGATGACCGCCGCCAAGGCGCGGGGCGCCGACGCTGTGATTGTCGACACCGCTGGCCGCTTGCACACCAAATCCAACCTGATGGCCGAACTCGAAAAAATGAAGCGCACCGCCGCGAAGGTTATACCCGGCGCGCCGCACGACGTTTTGCTGGTGCTTGACGCCACCACGGGGCAGAACGGACTGGCCCAGGCGCGCGAGTTCACTTCCAGCGTCGGCGTCACCGGCATCGTTCTCACCAAGCTCGACGGCACCGCGAAGGGCGGCATCGTCGTGGCCATTTCGCGGGAACTGGGCTTGCCCATTCGTTTCGTCGGCACCGGCGAACAACTCAACGACCTCGTGCCTTTCGACGCGCAAACGTACGCCGACTCGCTGTTTAACTGACACCGTGAATACTCACGATCAACACTTCATGCAACACGCGCTGGACCTTGCCGCGAAGGGCGTTGGGCTGGCGAGCCCTAATCCCACGGTTGGTTGCGTGATCGTGAAAGATGGCACCATCCTCGGTGAAGGCTTCCATCAATACGATTGGCGCGACCACGCGGAAATCGTCGCACTCAAACAGTGCGGAGATCGCGCGCGCTGCGCGACACTCTACGTCACGCTCGAGCCATGCAACCACACGGGACGCACTGGCCCTTGCACCGAAACCATTCTGAAGGCGGGCATCGCGCGCGTTGTCGCGGCAATGGAAGATCCCAACCCAAAGACGCGCGGCACCGGCTTTGCCAAACTGCGCACCAACGGCGTCGAAGTCGTCAGCGGCGTAATGGAATCCGAAGCGCAGAAGCTCAACGAAGCTTTCGCTTGGTGGATCACCACGCACAAGCCATTCGTTACTCTGAAATCTGCGTTGACGCTGGATGGGCAACTGGCCCTGCCGGAATCGCGCAAAAACAGAAAGCGCGTGTGGATCACCAGCGAAGAATCGCGGGCGGAAGTGCAGCGCATGCGCCACGCCTCTGATGCACTGCTTACTGGTATTGGCACAATCCTCGCCGATAATCCACTACTGTCGGATCGCAGCGGCCTTCACCGGCGCCGCAAGCTGCGCCGCGTGATTCTCGACAGCAAACTGCGCCTGCCGCTCAAGTCGCGCATCGTGGCAACCGCCGACGATGACCTGCTGGTTTTCACTGCCGCTTCGCTGAAGTCTCCGAAAGCACGCAAGCTACAAAATGCCGGCGTCGAACTGGTCCATGTAAAGCCTCGCGAAGGCAAAATGGATCTGAATGCGGCGTTGAAAGAACTGGGCCGCCGGGAAATCCTTAGCGTTCTGCTGGAGGCCGGCCCCCGACTGAACGCAGCGGCCCTTGCGGAGAGCATCGTGAACAGAATGGTTCTGTTCTACGCGCCCAAGTTCGCGGGACAAACGAAGGTCCCGTTCGCACCGCTGCATTCCGCCAACATTCCGCAGATTCGTCTCCGTTCCTTCCAACAATTCGGCGCCGACCTCGCTGCCGAATTCATCCTCCACCAGTAGCACAGGCTTCAGCTGGTGTCCGTGCACACCGCCGTGATTGCGTCGTCGTATTGAGTGCACAACACGTAGAAAAAGAACTACTCAATCGGGCCATTCTTTGCGACCATTCATCGAACCATCTTTCGCGTTCCGCATTCCCCGGAGGTTAATTTTGGGATGAACGACGCTCCCCGCTCCTGGCGACTTGGCTTCTGGAGCCTGATCGCCACGCAGTTTCAGGGCGCCTTCAATGACAACGCCCTGAAATTCCTCGTGATCTTCCTGATCATCGGGAAAAACCTCACCCCCGAAGAAGAGGAACTGAAGGTCCTGCTTGTCGGCATCCTGTTTGCCCTGCCGTTCATCCTGTTTTCGATGACCGGCGGATATTTCGCCGACCGCTACAGCAAACGCAGCGTCACCATCGCCACCAAAGTCTTCGAGATCGCGGTGATGATCTTTGCGATTGCCAGCTTTGCGCTTCACAATCTGCAGCTGTCCCTGATTGCCCTGTTCCTTGCGAGCACACAGGGCGCGCTCTTTGGCCCCTCCAAATACGGACTACTGCCGGAACTCTTGCCGGAAAAGAAACTCTCCTGGGGCAATGGCGTCATCGAACTCGGCACATTTCTCGCCGCCATTTCCGGAACAGTCATCGGCGCGTATCTATCCGACGCGTTCGCGGGGCGCCAGGAAATCTCCGGCTTCATCTTTCTGGGCTGCTCGGTCGTTGGGCTGATCACCAGCCTGGGCATCAGCAAAGTTCCCGCCGCCGATCCGACGCGAAAATTCAAATTCAATTTCCTGACGGATCTGTGGGCTCAGGGCAAGCTCATCCGGCAGGATCGCGTGTTGTGGCTGGCTGTCGCCGGCAACACGTATTTCTTCTTTCTCGCCGCCTTGCTTCAATTCGACATCGTCTTCTACGGCCGCGACCTTCTCCATCTTTCCGCCACGCATGGCGGCTTTCTCCAAGCTTCCATCGCCATCGGCATCGGACTGGGCAGCTTGGCGGCCGGTTATCTTTCAGGAGGAAAAATCGAGTACGGCCTAATTCCCCTCGGCGCCACCGGCATCACCGTGTTTGGCTTTCTGCTGGCACTGCACGGGCTGCAGTTCCACACCGTTCTGTGGCTTCTCGCGGCGCTTGGATTCTTCGGCGGCTTCTTCATCGTGCCAATCAGCGCGCTGATCCAGCACCGCCCGGAAGAGCAACATCGCGGCGGCGTGTTGGCTGCGGCGAACTTGCTCTCGTTCATCGGTTTTTTTGCCGCGTCCGCCGTGTACTACGTGGTGAAGCATTACCTGCACATCGGCCCCGCAGGGATTTTCTTCTGGAGTGCGCTAGCCACCGTTGGCGCACTCGCTTACGTTTTGTGGCTGCTGCCCGACTCCCTGATTCGCCTGATTCTGTGGATTGCCGCACACACGATTTACCGGCTGGACCTGAAGGGCCAGGAAAATATTCCCGCTCGCGGCGGCGCGCTGTTGACGCCGAACCACTCGTCATGGGTCGACGCGGTTCTGCTGATTGCCGCCACCGACCGCCCCATTCGCTTCCTGATGTTCCGCGGCGTGTACGAGCATCCGCTGATCAAGCCGATCGCAAAAATCTTGAAAATTATTCCGATTGCCTCGGATCAAGGCCCGCGCGAAATGATTCATTCCCTGCGCGAAGCCTCTGAAGCATTGCGCAACGGCGAAGTTGTGTGCATTTTTCCGGAGGGCGAAATCACGCGTATTGGGCAGATGTTGCCGTTCCGCCGCGGCTTCGAGCGCATCGTCAAAGGCATCGACGTGCCTATCATCCCGGTGAACATCGACGGCATCTGGGGATCCATTTTCAGTTTTTCCGGCGGGCACTTCCTGTGGAAATGGCCACGACGCATTCCGTATCCCGTTCGGCTTACCTTCGGCAAGCCGCTGCCATCAACGTCCACCGCCACGGAGGTGCGTCAAGCGGTGCAAGAACTGGGCGTCGACGCTTTCCAGCGCCGTCGCCGCTACATGCAGCCTCTTTCGCGCTCGTTCATGCGCGCGGCACGACGCAATCCTCGTCACTCCGCGATGGCTGATGGGCGCACGTCAAAACTTTCCTTCGGCGATTCGCTGATCAAAACGGTGTTTCTGGCGCGGCGTCTTCGCCCGCTATGGAAGGACCAGAAAATGGTCGGCGTGCTGCTGCCTCCATCCATTCCCGGCGCGCTGGTGAATTGGGCCGCGCTGCTGCTCGGCAAAGTGCCCATCAACCTGAACTACACGTCTTCCAAGGAATCCATGGCCTCTTGTGCGAGCCAGTGCGGGTTGAAAACGGTGGTCACCTCGCGCTTGTTTCTTGAAAAAGTAAAACTGGAGCCTCCCGGCGAGCTCATTTACGCCGAGGACCTCGCGGAAAATCCGCGGCTTGGCGAAACACTGGCCGCGCTCCTGGCCGCCAAACTTTTCCCCGCGCGCCTTCTGGAGCTTTTCCTGGGCGTATCTCACCCGCCGAACCTCGATGACACTGCCACAATCATTTTCTCCAGCGGCTCCACGGGCGAGCCCAAGGGCGTGGTGCTTTCGCATTTCAATCTCGCTTCCAACGTCGAACAAATCGAGCAGGTCTTCCATCTCCACGACGGCGATCGCATCCTCGGCATTCTTCCCTTCTTTCACTCCTTCGGCTTCACCGGCACGCTCTGTCTTCCGCCGCTAACAGGCATCGGGGTTGTGTTCCACGTCAGCCCGCTGGACGCGCAAGTGATCGGCGCCCTGGTCAGCAAATATTCCGTCAGCATGCTGCTTTCGACCCCCACTTTTCTGAATTCCTACGCGAGGCGCTGCCCTCCGGAAGCGTTTGGCAGCTTGCGCATTGTGATGGCCGGCGCGGAGAAACTTCCTGAGCGCATCGCGCAATCATTTGAAGATCATTTTGGAATCCGCCCGCTGGAGGGCTACGGCTGCACGGAATGTTCCCCGGTAGTGGCGGTGAACACGTACGATTTTCGCGCCGCTTATTTTCGCCAGGTCGGAGCGAAACGCGGCACCATCGGCCATCCGTTGCCCGGCATCGGGGTGCGCATCATTGATCCCGAGTCTGGCGAGACGCTTCCCATCGACAAGCCTGGCCTTTTGCTGGTGCGTGGACCGAACATCATGGTTGGCTACTTGAATCGTCCTGACAAAACCGCCGACGTTCTGAAGGATGGCTGGTACAACACCGGCGATATCGCTACCGTCGACGAAGACGGCTTCCTGCGCATCACCGATCGCTTGAGCCGCTTCAGCAAAATTGGCGGCGAAATGGTGCCGCACATCAAGGTGGAAGAAAAGCTTCACGAACTGTTGCAGGCCGACGGACAGGTGCTGGCAATTACCGCGATTCCTGACGAAAAGAAAGGCGAGCGGCTGATCGTCGTGCACACACTGGCGGACGATGTGCTTCGCGATTGTGTCGAGCGCCTTGCGAAAAGTGATCTGCCGGCACTGTGGAAACCAAAGCCGGACCAGTTCCTGCGCGTCGAGCAGCTTCCTTATCTCGGCACGGGGAAACTGGATCTGCGCAAGCTCCGCGAGCTGGCGATGGCTGGCGTTCCGGCAGCGTAGTCGGGCACTAGCGCTAAAGCCAATGGATAAGGCTGCCGTGGCCGACTGTCATGCTCAGGTGCTGTGATGTTTCCGCTCCGGGACATCCCAAAGGACTTCGCTCACGTTTCGGGGTATGCTAAAGCGTTACTACCGATCCGCGCACCGGGCACAGTTCGCGGCCATTTTCTTGCGAGGATTTCCATGTTTACGGGCATTATCGAGCATCTTGGCACTGCGGATTCCCTCAACCTGCATGCGGACGGCGGCCGCCTGACCATTCACGCTCCCTCCGTCGCGCCGCTTCTTGCCGTTGCCAACAGCATCGCCGTGAATGGCTGCTGCCTTACGGTGGTGGCACTGGAGAACGAGCGGTTTTCCGCCGATCTGTCCGCGGAAACCCTTCGCAAGACTTCCACAGGCGAATGGAAAGCTGGCCTGCGCGT
>Ga0210409_10004411_pt1 | contig 15166 bp, 14 predicted proteins | sample IncBWH17MmetaG_FD_161649 | JGI IMG/M metagenome (GOLD analysis project Ga0210409, IMG submission 161649) | Forest soil microbial communities from Barre Woods Harvard Forest LTER site, Petersham, Massachusetts, United States - Inc-BW-H-17-M | ecosystem: Environmental > Terrestrial > Soil >...
TGGCAAAAGCCGCTCCATGCGACTTTCTGCATCGAGGGCAATGACAATTGAAAACCATTCCGGGAATCTCTTTCGCTTCAAACTGGATCTCTCCACACAGGCAGCTAGCGGCCATAGTCGTTCTCCTGATGACTTGTCGCCATTAAACTAAGAGGATCCAGATGGAAATGTGTCCGATCGGATCAGGAACCTGCGTTCCGACAGCCTACTGCAAACGGCCACTGACCGACACCCCGGACATCGTCAGAATGACGGTAGCTACGCATTGCAGCTTTCCAATGGGACAAACTACATCATCGCCGTCGACGGCGGAGGTTTGGATCAGAGCAACGACCTTGCGACGAACCGGACTGTGGCGCAGGCGTGGGAACACTTCATCATCACCGATCAAGGCAACTGCCGCTACACCATTCAAACGACCAGCGGCTACTATCTCGCGTACAAATTTAGCTCTGTAAACGGTAGTCAGTTGAGCCTTACGACGGATATCAGCGATCCGGCCGCTGCACGTTCAATTGGCTATGGCGCTTACTTGGTGTTCAAACCAGTTTGGAACTGATGAGCTAGCAATCCAAACGCTCGCCGCCATTCGTTTTGACTAGGGTCAGAGCCGCGGCTGGCAATGCGGATAGCCAGAATATAGCGCGCGGGTGACGATCGAAACCGCAGGTCCGAGTCGCGGTTCTGGGGGGCGGGCGCGGCTGCCTGAGCGACATTGCTCCACGACGCGGTGGAAACAAAAACTTTGGTTCCACCAGGAGCGACGGGCTCATTGGCAAGGCCGCACCCGCAAACGTTATCGCGAAGATGATCCCATTGTGGTGCGGGGTGAACGCAGTTTCCTTTTCACGGTGAGTTCCTTGTCGGAGCGGCGACCTTAGGCTACGTTGGACAGGGTAGACCGGCGCTTGGCGCGCATCTGTCTTGCGTACGACACAGGAGCCAGTCGATCGGGTCAGCCGACGCGAGCGCTTTGGCCACCATCGACCGGGAGAATGACACCGGTGATGAAGCTGGACTCATCAGAGTGCAGGAACAGCGAAGCTTGAGCGACATCCCAGGCAGTTCCCATCTTGCTCTTGAGGGGCACGCGCTTATCACGCTCCGCGCGCAAATCGGCCTGCGAGATTTTTCGCGTCCTCGCCGTATTCTCAATGGCCATCGGCGTGTCCATCAGGCCTGGCATGATCGTGTTGACGCGTATTCCGTACTTGGCATTCGACAGTGCCAGCTGCTGACCCAGCATGTTCATGCCGGCCTTGGAGAGTTTGTATGCCGTCAATCCAGGGGCGTAGGAAATTGCGGCGATCGATGAGATATTCACGATACTACCGCCGCCTTGTTCGCGCATGGTCGGCAGCACGGCCTGGCAGGACAGGAGACATCCTTTCAGGTTGGTGAGCATGATTCGATCGTAGGCTTCCTCGGTGATATGCGCCGCCGGGGCGTCTCCCGTCCCGGTGCCGACATTGTTATGCAGGAAGTCAACCCGGCCCCACGCATCCAGACAGGCACGCACGAACGCTTTGCAATCGTCGGCTCGCGTCCAGTCCCCCCGACAGCAGCGCGCGCTGCCTCCTTCTGAAGCAATATCCGCCGCCGTCTCTTCGGCTCGTTTGAGCTCGCGATCAACTAGCAGAACTTTCGCCCCTTCGCGGGCGAATAACACCGCACACGCACGGCCGTTGCCGATGGTCTCCCCTGGAGTTTGTCCAGCACCGACGACGATGCCGACCTTGTCCTTGAGTCTCATGACTTGCGAACGCCAGGGAGGTAGTCATCCAGCGGGACACCAAAACTGTTCAGCGCCCACGAGACGAGGTTGTACTGACCGATCGTGAAAACAATGTCCATCATCTGCTCGGTCGAGTAGCGGGCAGCCAGCGTACTCCAGGTCACGTCCGAGACCACGGAGTTCTCAAACAAATCGTCCGCCGCTTGCAGCAGCGCGACCTCGTGCGGCGCCCACCCTGCCTTCGGTCCTTCCTTCACGCGCTCAATCTCGGCGTCGTGGATACCGGCGCGCTTTGCAATTTCTACATGTTGGGCCCACTCATAGGGGGCTTGATTCAGCCAGCCGATTCGTAGAATCAGCAGCTCGCGGTCGCGAACCGGCAATGTCTGTTTGGACAGGATGTGACCCGCGAACACGATCCACCGTTTGGTCAGTTTGGGGTGATGCATCATCACCTTGAAGAGATTGAGGTCGCGACCACCCACGCGATTCTTGACGACAGTGTCGGCATCTTCGCCGGCCAGTTGGGTCAGATCGCGCAGAGGAATTCGTTGTTTGCGTTCCTTCATGCGGCGCACAGTCTAATGCGCGCGCGGAAGGCCACGCAATCTTCCAGTCGTAGCGACGCCTGACGACGAATTTCAGCACCAACGCCTCAAGCAGCGACTTAGGTGTCGGACGCAGCACCGACAGAAACCCGGTAAATGGCGTCGATGTGAATGGCGGCACAGTCGATGACTGGAAAGCCCGGATCATGGCCTTCAAAGGCCAGGAACAGGTCGGTGCCACCCAGCACGACGGCTTCGGCCCCCTGATCCCGACACAGCTGGCGCCCAACCGAAAAGAACAGTTCTCGTTGCTGCGATGTCACGCGCGCTGTGTCAGCCATAGCGACGTAGCTCTCGTGGACGCGCTCGAGCGCCTCACCCCGGGGCAGCACGAACGCGACTGCCGGGACGCGGCCGTAGAGCCGGCTTTCCATGACCGTCTGCGTGCCGATGAGTCCAACCCGACGAAGATTCATTCGTCGCAGTGCCAGCTCGATCGCTGGCAGCGCGTCGATCATCGGTAGCGCAGACACCGCTTCCAATTCTCGAATGGCGAAGTGACCTGCGATAGAAGTGACCGCTGCCTTCTGAGCACCTGCCGCCGCCAGACGCTGTACCAGCTGCGCAAAGACCTTGGCCTGCGCTCCGGGATCGCGGCGCGACAGATTCTGCGACAGCTCACGAACCTCCGCATGCGCGATCATCAGATCGAGTTTCGTGCCCTCTCGGGCGTGGCGATTGATCAGGCCGCGATAATAGAATTCGGTAGCCGCCGGTCCGATTCCGCCAATAAGACCTATGTGCATCGGACCTCCTCACGGGGGTGTCGCGGTATCATGGTCGTGCAGACTCGTCGCACATTTCAAGTAGCTGATTCACGGTGCGCCAGTTGCGGCAGGTCGCGTCAACACCCAGCGCGCGTTCGACGTTCGCAGCCAACTTGGAGTTGCCTGCACCGTCGGGTGTGTGCAGATAGAAAACCTTACCTCTGAGCGCGAAGGCCTCCTTTGGGGCTTTCAGCCGTGTTAGCGAGTCCAGATCGGGGCGGTCCGGTGCTTCCGATAGGAAGCAAATGTGGAGGGATTTCGGTTCCGAACTCGCCTTGGGAAAAGGGTTGTTGCTGATCACCTCGGATAGCGCCGCATCACGCAGTGCCATCACCGGCACGTCAAACCCGAATCTCGCTTCAATCAATCGCGCGATCTTTGTCCCTATTGAGTGCGATGTTCCCCGGGAGGCTTGGAGGACCACGTTGCCGCTTTGGATGTAGGTGCGGACGTTACGGAAACCACCACCCGCGAGGGTTGTCACGAGGTCCTTCATCGGCACGACCCGCGATCCGCCAACGTTGATTCCGCGCAGCAGGGCGATCCAGGTTTTCAACGCGACCTCAGCGACAGCTAGTCAGATTCTACTGCGAATGTCGGTCATTCATGGAGCGTGATAGGCTTCGCTCCCATGAAAACCATCACCCTTGCAGACAGGCTGCTGCCATTCATTCTGGTTGCGTCAGCGACGGCGGCAGACACCGCGTCGGATCCTTACGTCTGGCTGGAGGAGGTGAACAGCCCCAAGGCCATGGACTGGGTCAAGAAGGAGAATGACAAGACCACGGCGGTCCTCGAGAAGGATCCAAGGTATGCAGGCCTCTATAAGGACGCATTGACGATTGCCGAAGCCAAGGACCGGATTCCGTTCCCGTCCTCATTGGATGGTGCGATCTACAATTTCTGGCAGGACGCAGACCACGTGCGTGGTATCTGGCGCAAAACGACCCTGGAGAGCTACCGCTCTGCCGCGCCCAACTGGACGACCGTGCTGGACGTGGATGCGCTGGCAATGGCTGAGAAGGCCAATTGGTTTCTGAAGAATATTACTTGCACCCAGCCGGATGAGCGCCACTGCATGATCGATCTGTCCGACGGTGGAGAAGACGCCACCACCGAACGTGAGTTTGATTTGAAGCAAGCGAGTTTCGTGTCCGACGGCTTCGTGCTTCCGCACGGCAAGCAAGGCGCGGCATGGGAGGATGACAATACACTGGTGGTTGCTCGTGAATGGGCACCCGGCGAACTCACGACTTCTGGCTACCCGTTCGTCGTGAAGCGGCTCAAGCGCGGGCAGCCGCTATCGGCTGCGCAAGAGGTGTTCCGTGGGTCCAAGACGGATGTCGGTGTCGGCCCGACGGTACTCGATGACAGTGCCGGTCACCGTGTTTCCCTCATTACGCGAGACGTCACGTTCTTCGAGTCCGAGCATTACTTGCTTGCCGGCGAGCGCCCCGTCCGCCTGGCGTTACCCAAGAAAGTAACGATTCTGGGGCTGCTCGACAATCGGTTGATCGTCAGCCTCGCCGAGGACTGGAAACCCGCGGACACCAGCTTCACCCAAGGCTCGGTGGTGTCGCTGGATGTGCCGGCGATGACACACGATCCGCAGCACCTCAAGCCGAACCTGCTGTACGCGCAGGGTCCGCGCCAGAGTTTCGATTCCGCTGCCGTCACGCGCTCTGCTCTGGTGGTGACGATCTACGACAATGTTCGAAGTCGCGCCTTCGTCTACCGCCCCGCGCCCAATGCAGGGTGGAAGAGCCAGCAGATTGACTTCCCGGAGAATCAGACCATTGGCATCGTCGATACCACGATTCATGGCGACGATGCCTTCCTGACGGTCACCGGCTTCCTGCGGCCCACGAGCCTGTGGTGGCTCGATGCCAAGTCGAACAGCAAGCCGGTGCAGATCAAAGAACTGCCCGCAAAGTTTGACGCGTCACATGATGTCGTGGAGCAGTATCAGGCGAAATCAAGCGACGGCACCGAGATACCCTATTTCGTGGTGCATCCGACCAACCTGAGGCTGGATGGCGACAATCCCGTGATTCTCACGGCGTACGGTGGGTTCCAGGTATCCAACACCCCCGCGTATTCGGCCACCGTCGGGAAACTCTGGCTCGAGCGAGGCGGGGTCTATGTGCTGGCGAACATCCGCGGCGGCGGCGAGTTTGGTCCGGCCTGGCACGAAGCGGGACTCAAGACGCATCGACAGATCATCTACGATGACTTTACCGCTGTGGCGCGCGATCTGATCACTCGTCAGATCACCAGCCCCAAGCATTTGGGGATCGAAGGCGGTTCGAACGGCGGTTTGCTGATGGGTGTTGAATACACTCAGCACCCTGAGCTTTGGAATGCCGTCGACATTCAGGTACCCCTGCTCGACATGCTGCGTTACGAGAAGATTGCCGCCGGCTCTTCCTGGGTGGGTGAATATGGCAGTGTGTCCAATCCAGATGAGGCCGCGTTCCTCGCGAAGATCTCTCCCTACAACAACATTCACAAGGGGACGAAATACCCGGAAGCTTTGATTTGGACGACAACCAAAGACGATCGGGTGGGTCCGCAGCACGCCCGCAAGTTCGCGGCGCGTCTGTCCGAGTACGGGATTCCCTATATGTTCTACGAGGTCATCGAAGGCGGTCACGGCTCTGGTGCAAATCTGAAGGAGCGTGCGCATACGAATGCCTTGGAGACCACGTACTTCACTCGCAAACTCGTTGACTGACAGCCGCTGCAACTGGCGGTTCAGGGATAGCAGAGAGTGTCGCTTCTTTCGCGAATCCACCGCAAAGGTGTCAATGGATTCGGCTACGGATCCACCGCCGAAGAGGTGACGTCCGGGCTGTCGCTCGAGGGTAAGACCATCCTCATTACCGGATGTAACTCCGGTTTGGGATTCGAATCGATGCGGGTCCTGACGCGTCGGGGCGCACAGGTCATCGGTGCCGCGCGCACGCTGGAAAAGGCTCAGCTCGCCTGCCGTACCGCGGGCGGCACCACCACTCCGATCGGCTGCGAGCTGTCCGATCCGGCGTCGGTGCGTCACTGCGTCGCCTCCCTGACGGCAGGCGGGAAGCTGTCGATCGATGCCATCGTCTGCAACGCCGGCATCATGGCGCTGCCGACACTGACGCAAGCGTACGGCTATGAACTGCAGTTCTTCACCAATCATATCGGCCACTTCTTACTGGTCACCGGCTTATTGGGGAATCTAGCGACCGATGCACGCGTCGTCGTACTGAGCAGTGCCGCGCACCACTATGCGCCGAAGGGTGGCATTGCGTTCGAGAACTTGTCCGGCGAGAAGGGCTATCGGCCTTGGGTCGCTTATGGGCAGTCCAAGTTTGCCAATCTGTTGTTTGCGAAGGAACTCGCTCGCCGATTCGAGGGCACGAAGCGAACGGCTAACGCGGTGCACCCGGGGGTTATCCACACCAACCTCGGACGCAACATGAAGCTGCCGTCTGCCATTGGGGCATTGATCTACGGCATCGGCGGTGCGCTAGTCCTCAAGAGTATTCAGGAGGGTGCCGCGACGGAGTGCTTCGTCGCCGTCCATCCGTTCGCCGCTCAGACCTCCGGGTCGTACTTCTCGAACTGCAATCCTGCGAAGCCGCGGGCCGATGCTGAAAATCCAGCGCTGGCGCGCAAGCTTTGGGACGTGTCCGAACAGATTGCCGCGAGCGTGGGGGCAGCCTCGTCGTGATCGGCAAGGGCAATGTACAAAGCGCTCGCGAGCGAAGCAATGACATTGCGATCGCCAGCGGTAGTCAGTCCGAGTCAGCGTAAGTCTTGACCAGATCATTCAGGAAATCGCGTCCGACAAATACCGAGCGCACGCCGCGACGTTCGTTGAGACCGTGGACGCCATTTCCATCCGGGTCGCCCCAGCCGCCGGGTACACCGTAAACCGGAATGCCAATCGCCTCGAGAAAGATGCCGTCGGTGGCGCCTGTAGACATCTGAGGCACCAGCGGCACGCCCGGAAAATACTTGGCGACCAGCTTTTCAGCGGGTCCTATCACCTTGGGATCCAGCGGTGGCGCAACCGCAAGCGGCCGGATGGGAGGAACCAGCGAGATCTTGACTCCGGGATCATTGACGACTTTCTCGAGTGTGCTGAGGGTGCCCTGCGGTGTCTCGCCCGGAAATATCCGGCAGTTCACATTGGCCGCGGCATGCTGCGGCAGTGCGTTGTTGGCGTGGCCACCTTCCAGCAGCGTCGCGACGCAGGTGGTGCGCAGCATGCTGTGGAACGACCGATCAGCCGAGACGATCTTCTCCGCGCCCGCATCGGATGGGTTTTTCGACAACGCGACCATCGCGCGACCCAGATCATCGTTACGCGCAGCGCCCGACTTGGCAAAGTACTCGTGTGTCGTGGCGGTGAATTTGACGGGAAATTCGTAGTCGCGAACCTTCGTCAGCGCATCGGCCAGCTGGTAGATCGCATTGTCGCGAATCGGGATCGAGCTGTGCCCGCCTGGGTTGACGGTCTCGAACTTGTAGTTTTGCGCCGCCTTCTCGCCGACCTGAATCGTTTGTACCAGTATCTTGCCATGGCCGTCGGTACGCCCACCGCCGCCCTCATTCAGAGCAAACTCGGCTGCAATGAGCTCGGGTTTGTTCTTGGCGAGCCACTCCGCGCCATTGAACGCGTAGGTTGTCTCTTCGCCGCAGGTGAGGGCCAGCTTGATGGTGCGCTTCGGATGATAGCCGCCCTGTTTGAAACGCATCAGGGCATCGACCCAGGTCGCGTCCATGGCCTTCATGTCGGAGGTGCCGCGCGCGTAGAAGTAGTTGTTTTCCTCGATCAACTTGAACGGATCACGTGTCCAGTCTTCGCGCTTGGCTTCAACGACATCGAGGTGCCCCAGCAGCAGGATCGGCTTGGCAGTACCGGAACTGCCCGCAAGGACGGCAACCAGACCGCCCTCCTTGGGATGTTCGGGAACCGAGAACAGTGTGATGTCCTTGTCGCCGAAGCCCGCGGACCTAAGGTGCGCCGCCACGCGATCCGCCGCCAGCGTACAGCTACCCGCGGACAGCGTCGTGTTGGTTTCTACCAGCTCGCGGTAGATTTCCAGGTACGCCTTCTGGTCAGGCCGCAGCGGCGTCATGGGCGCTTCCTGCGATAGCGCCGTTCCACAGGCTACGAAAGTCAGTGCGGTACCAAGCCACTTCTTATAGGTGCCATGCATGGGGTTCCCCGAGGAGATGTCGCTACAACGCAAACCCGATGTTCCCATGCAGGATAGGACCAGGCAAATGGCCAGATTGACGCGGCGTTCTTCACCTTCAGGCAGCAGCATTTCTGCGCAACGTGGGAACCCATCATCAATGCCGAGACGGGTCTCGTGCCGTAGCGTCTGCCAGGGTTTCCGCCGCAATCCGCGACACGGTGTCGGTGGCGGTTTCCTGATCAAGCTCCCGGCTGACCGAGATTGCGCGGGCTGACATCGTCGAATCACCCGCAATCTGACGCAGCGCTTGCACGACCCTCGGTGTTGTCCACGCCTTCGGACTGACGACGCGAGCGACACCGAGGCGCTGCACCCGGGCGGCGTTGTCGGGTTGGTCTGCAAAGTAGGGCGCAATCAATTGCGGACGCCCGGACCGCAGTGCCTGTGCCGTGGTTCCGATGCCCGCATGATGAATGATCACCTTACAGCGGCTGAAGACACTCGAGTAAGGGACGTATCCGGCGATAAAGATCTCGCTTGACATGCGGTCCCGCAGAGCCGAACGCTGCTCGTCATCCAGAACGAAGATGGCGCGCTCGCCGAGGACTCGGACCGCTTCGATGGACACCGCCGTGAAGTGAGCGCTGTCATGAACTGCTGAGGTGCCCTGCGTGAAGACGAGAGGCGGTGGTCCGGCGCCAATGAACGCGTCCATTTCTGAGGTCGCAGCCCCCGCGGGGGAAAGGCCATCGTAGAAAGCGAAACCGGCGATGACGAACCCGTCCGGGAAGTCCGGCTGGATGTCGCCCAGTACCCGTGAATACAGACCAATCGGCGTGCCGCCCTCGAATTGACCCTCGAAGAACGGATGCAGCCGGGTGCTCGGCAGGCCGAGCTCGCGTCGAAACCGGTGAATGGGACGTGCCCATACGCTAGCCACCGTTCTGGCAAGTCCAAGGAAGGTGCGCGTCGTCACCCTTCCGCCGCGATAGAACAGGCGACTGGCGAACGGTGCGTTGCTGAGCAGAGGCGGATCGTACGCCGACAGCAGCGTGTAAGGCTGAAGCACCACGCCGAGGTTGGGCACACCGAGCTTCTCAGCAGCCAGTTTGGCACCGAACGCGATGGTGCTGGTGAAAACCAGCGAGGCATCCGTCACGGCGGCCAGGGCGTCCTCATAGGTCTGGCGCAGATACGGAAGAATGAACCTCGTCAAGATGATCTGAGGCTCGCGCTGCACGGCGCGCAACATTTGAGGCTGGCTCATTCCGAGATCGGATTCGATCTGCTCCTGACTCGGCCTCAGCGCGTGGAATCGCAGACCGGCAGCCTCGACGTTGTCGCGGAAGTGACTGAGCGTCGCGATGACCGGATCAAAGCCGCGCTCTCGCAGTCCAAGTGCGATTGCGATGAACGGGTGCAGATCACCGTGTGTCCCGAAGGTCGCCAGAACGATCTTATTCTTCGACATCACCAGCAATGAAAGGGCTCAGGGCGCATTGGGAAGCAATCCGTGCTCGACTAACACCGGAGGGTGTCGATGCATGGTCGCTTGCTCCCAGGCATACGCGTAGCCCAGAAGATCGCCGTCCTTCCAGGGTCGGCCAGAGAATTCCATGCCGAAGGGTAAGCCACCCGGATAGAAGCCGCCGACCACAACGATTGCCGGAACGCCAATCATATTGACCCAGCTCGTATCGGAATGAGGTCCGCCACTGAGGGCCCCGTCCTGTGGCAGGGTCTCGTCGACCGGAGGCATCTGGATCGCCGGATAGACATAGCCGTCGAGATGAAACCGATCCAGCGTTTCCTCGTAAGACTGCAGTGTCATGCGGCGCGGGGCGAAGTAGTTCCTCTCGGCATTTGAATCCTTCTCGAGCTCGACCTGGGAGAGCGTGAGAGCGCCGATTTTCTTGCTGGCTGAGTCCTTGCCAATCAGGACATCCGCCAGCGGCGACCCCACCGCCTTGGCGTATTGGTCCGCAGAGTGATATTGCGCGGGCCCGAAGGTCTGGAGAAACGAATTCGTTCCCTCGCGGACGTAGGCGTAGGTGGCCACACGGCTCGCGGTGCGCGCAAAACTCTCCGGCAGGATCGCGTCGTCGAACACGACCGTCGCTCCAGCCGCGCGCAGCTCATCCACCGCACGCATGAATGCTTTCAGCGTGGCGGGCTCCAGGGCGATCGCCTTGCTGGCCGCGTAGCTCTCGGCGAATTTCTCGGGAACGGCTGCCGGAATGCCTCGAAACGGAATGCCGGAGCCTTTCAGAATGAAGGCAGGGACGCCGAAGCGCTTGCCCTTGATCGCGTCGGCCTTCAGATACTGTGTATAGGGACCGGGCTGCGCGCGACCGCTGGAGTCCTGGGTACGCGGATCGAGTGAATCCTCTCCAGCCATGACCGACAGGGCAATGGCTGCGTCGGTGACGGTTCGCGCGATGGGGCCGGTATTGTCGAGCAGCCAGTCCAGTGGCGCGATGCCGGCGATACTCACCAGACCACGGGTCGGAAACACGCCGATGACAGCGCTCGTGGCCGACGGCATCCGAATGGAGTTACCGGTATCGGTGCCATTTCCCAGCATCGCCAAGTTCGCTGTCACCGCGGTGACCGTACCACCGGACGAGCCGCCCGGAGAGAATCGCACGTCGTAAGCGTTGCCGGTTCGGCCAAAGGAGGTACTCCGATTCGTGTCACTGTTCGCGAAGTCCGGCATATTGGTGTGTCCGACGATGATGGCGCCCGCAGCGCGCAGCCTCGCAACGATCGTGGCATCGCGCGGCGCGATCAGTTCGTGTCCCGGAATTGTGAAACCGGACCAGCCATCCGTTGTGACCTGTCCCTGGATGCTCGTGTTCGCTTTGATCACGATGGGAACACCCCAGAGAGGACCGTGAACCGATTTCCCGTCGGCTGCTTCCTGATCCTCGCGCGCGGCGTCGGCGAGCGCATCGGATTCGAGCACGGTCTCAATTGCACGGTAAATACCGTTGTAGCGATGAATGCGCGCGAGGTACCACTGAACGACCTGCGTCACCGTATAGTGGTGGTGCGCGTAGAGCTCCTCGAGCGCAGGCACGGTCGCCTCCATCAGATCCTGGTCCATGTCGCGGGCAGGTGGCGGCGATGCCGCCCGCGATGGGCTGCACACAACAATCGACGCGAGGCCTGTCGCGAGCGAAAGGGCGAGGCGCAAAGGCAATTCCTCCGATCGGATTGAAGTGACGTCGGTACGCGCTTGCACAGCTTAGCATCGCGCGTCAGGTCAGCGGCGCGCGACGACCACCAGATAGATGCAGGTCTTGCGCTCGCGATTCTCAAAGGTGCAATCGGCGGGAGTTCCAAGCTGCAGGCAGTCGCCGGCACGCAACGTGTGTGCGTCGGCTCCTTCGGTGAAGTGCAGAGTCCCTCTCAGCACATAGATCTGCTGACGAATGAACACGTACGCCGAGGTGGGATAGGCAATACGCCGGCCCGCCGGCAGTTCGCACCGGACGATGTTGATGACGTCCGCGCCCGAAGGAGACACCGACGTCCGGCGAAGCCGGGTCTCCGGATCCTGCCAGACGTCCTGCTCGCTGGCGCGCGCGATCCGGGAGGCAGCCGCTTCGGCTCGAGCCAGGAGCGTTGACAGCGTGATGCCGAACGCGCCCGACAACTGACCGAGCAAGGTCGCAGTGGGGCTGGATTCGCCGCGCTCGATCTTGCTGATCATCGCTTTGGACACGCCGGAGCGCTCGGACAGTTCCGCCAGCGACCAGGCGCGGGAACCACGTTCGTGCCGAATCCGCTGCGCCAGGCGCAGATCCAGCGCGTTGACTATAGTAGTCATACGTCTATTATAGGAGATGAGGATAGGCAAAGGGAGAGTCCAGCTTATGCAGATGCGCGACGCCCAGGAGGGCGATGCGCCGGGAATTCTTGCCATCTACAACGATGTCATCGCGCATTCGACCGCGATCTACGCGGAGCAACCGACCACGCTGGAGGAGCGACTGGCGTGGCTGGAAAGCCGCCGCAAACAGGGGTATCCCGTTATCGTTGCTGTCGAGGGTTCCCAGGTCGTAGGCTTTGCGTCGTTTGGCGATTTCCGTGCGTGGCCCTGCTATCGCTACACCGTCGAACACACGGTGCACGTGCGACGGGAGCAGCGTGGCCAAGGTTTAGGCGGCCGGCTACTCGAGGTTCTCATTCCCCGAGCGGTTGCCGTCGGCAAGCATGTACTGATCGCTGGGATTGATGCGGATAACGCCGTCTCCTTGAAGTTACATCAACGCATGGGATTCGAACGCGTTGCGCACTTCCGGCAAGTGGGACGCAAGTTTGATCGTTGGCTCGATTTGATCTTCATGCAGCGTTTTCTGCCCTGACGCAGATCGTGAGACCATCGCGTTCGATTAAGTGGACTGACTGGTTGGCGGGGCGCACCTATCGTTTCCGGGACTCGGGCATTTGCGAGCGGACGCCACGGGTGGACACAGCGGTTACACCTACACCCCGATCGCCTACCGCTGGGCGGTGCCCTGAAGCTTGAGAGGAAGTAGTGCGAAAGCGCGGCTTCCTCCCGTCCTAGGCTTTCTCGATTCCCCACTCCGCCAGGATCTCCTGAGTATGTTCTCCCGGTCGCGGAGGAGGACCCTGAATGACGCCGGGCGTTCTCGAAAAACGCGGCGCCGGCGCGGGTTGCCTGATGCCGAACGCCGACACAAACGTATCGCGTGCCAGATGATGAGGATGAAGCGGCGCATCCGTCAGCGACAGCACCGGCGCAAAACAGGCATCGGTGCCTTCCAGCAAAGCGATCCACTCGGTGCGCGGCCGCTGACGAATCAAGTCAGCAAGCCGTGCTCGACGGGTCGCCCACGAACCGCGCTCTTCGTATTGATCCCATCCCGTCTGGCCATCAATACCCAACAGCGTGAGCAACCGCGAATAGAACTGCGGCTCGAGCGGCCCCAGTGCGATCCACTGTCCGTCAGCACACTGGTAGGTCGAGTAGAAATAGGCGCCCCCGTCCAATCGGTTGCTCAAGCGCTGATCCTTCCAATCGCCGGCAGCAACGGCGCCGTAGTACATGGTCATGAGCGAAACGGCGCCGTCGCTCATGGCACAGTCCACGACCTGGCCCTGTCCGGTCGAACGCGCATGCAGCACGCCCGCCAGTACGCCGATCCCCAGATACAACGCACCGCCCCCAAGGTCTGCGACCAGATTCAGCGGAATGCTTGGCTGCTCGGGTGTACCCATCGCATGGAGGGCACCCGAGAGCGCGGTGTAGTTGATGTCATGCCCCGCCGCCTGTGCGAGCGGCCCGTCCTGTCCCCAGCCGCTCAGGCGTCCGTAGACCAGTCGCGGGTGGTGTGCGAGTGCGATCTCGGGTCCCAAACCCAGCCTCTCCATGACGCCTGGGCGAAAACTTTCCGTGAGGGCATCGGCCTTTCCGATCAGACGCAAAGCGACCTCGACGTCTCTTGGGGCCTTCAGATCCAGCGTGATGGAGCGTCGACTGCGTGAAATCAGGCTGTAGGCCGAAGGGGCTGCGGCTCCCGGGCGGTCGACTCGCACCACATCCGCTCCGAGTTCCGCCAGCAACATGGAGCAAAACGGGGCCGCGCCAAGTCCCGCAAACTCCACGATTCGCAGGTCTGTGAGAGGTCCGCTTCTCATTGCATGCTTCCCGCAAGCTGCCGATTCTGAATTATATTGAGCATCGCATACTTACGGACCGGCCAGCGCAGCAGGGAGCCACGATTGAAGACGCGAATTACCGAGTTGTTCGGCATCGAACACCCGATCATCCAGGGCGGGATGCATTTTGTCGGCCTGGCCGAACTGGCCGCTGCCGTGTCGGCCGCCGGCGGCCTCGGCATCATTACCGGACTGACCCAGCCGACTCCGGACAAACTGGCCGCTGAGATCGGGCGCTGTCGCGAGATGACCGACAGACCGTTCGGCGTGAACCTGACCTTCCTGCCGGCCGTGAAACCACCTGACTACCCAGCGTATGTCGATGTGATCATCAAGAGCGGGGTCGTCCGGATCGTTGAGACCGCGGGTAACAACCCTCAAAAGTACCTGCCCCCTCTGAAAGCGGCTGGTATCAAGGTTATTCACAAGTGCACGTCGGTACGGCATGCGCTGAAAGCCGAAGCCATTGGCTGTGACGCCGTCAGCGTGGATGGATTCGAGTGTGGCGGGCATCCGGGTGAGGACGACATTCCCAATATGATCTTGCTGCCGCGTGCCGCCGATGAGTTGAAGATCCCGTTCGTCGCGTCGGGCGGCATGGCCGACGCGCGGTCGCTGGTGGCGGCGCTTGCGATGGGCGCTGACGGCATGAACATGGGCACGCGCTTCATCGCCACCAGGGAAGCGCCGGTTCACGAGAACGTCAAGCAAGCGATACTGAAGGCCTCCGAGCTGGATACCCGACTGATCATGCGATCGCTTCGCAACACGGAGCGAGTGCTGGCGAATGCAGCGGTGGACCGCCTGCTGGCGAAGGAGCGCGAGCTGGGCAGCAAAGTCACGTTCGCCGACCTCGCAACCGAGCTGGCCGGGGTCTATCCTCGGATCATGCGAGAGGGCAATTTGGATGCGGGGGCGTGGTCTTGCGGCATGGTCGTAGGCTTGATCAACGACATCCCGACCTGCCGGGAACTGATCGACCGGATCATGTCCGAAGCGCAAGCGATCATCCGCGGTCGGCTCGAGAAATTTCTGGGGTAACCATGACAATGTTCGACACAGTCATTGCCAAGCGCGACGCAGTCCTGTCGGGTCCGCTTCGCGCGCCGAAGCAGATGCTCGCAGTTCAGGTGTACGACGGGCACACATCAATTCACGACGATACCACCGCGCAAA
>Ga0210409_10004412_pt1 | contig 15161 bp, 12 predicted proteins | sample IncBWH17MmetaG_FD_161649 | JGI IMG/M metagenome (GOLD analysis project Ga0210409, IMG submission 161649) | Forest soil microbial communities from Barre Woods Harvard Forest LTER site, Petersham, Massachusetts, United States - Inc-BW-H-17-M | ecosystem: Environmental > Terrestrial > Soil >...
GATCGTTTGTTTCCGCACGTAATTGGCCGGCACTTTGTCCAGGTTCGCTTTCGTGACCTCGATGTAGTAACCAAAGACGGAGTTAAAGCGCACCTTCAGCGATTGGATCCCGGTTTTGGTGATCTCTTCCTGTTGCAGCTTGGCAATCCAATCCTTGCCTCCTCTCATCGCCGTGCGTAACTCATCCAGACCCGAGTCAAAGCCGTCCCGAATCAGACCGCCTTCTTTGATCGTCAGCGGCGGCTCGTCCACAATGGCACGCCCAATGAGCTCGACCAGGTCTGGCAAGTCCGTCACTAGCCTTTGCAAATCGCGAATCAAACCCGTTGGACTCGCGTGCTCCGGTGGAAACGAACCGTTTTCGCGAAAGACCTCGTCGCTCAACGAATGGGCCGACGAATCCGCGCCCTCCTCGGGCAATCCACTCAAGATCGCTTTGAGTTTGGGAATTTGTTCGAGGGCGATGCGTAACGCCGCCAAATCACGTCCATTGCCCGTGCCGGCGGTCAGGCGGCCAATCGTCCGTTCCAGGTCGCGCACTTGAACGAGTTGAGCGCGGAAAGCATCCAATTCCTGCGCATTTTCAAGCAACACTTGCGTGGCCGCCTGGCGCCTGTGAATGGGTAAAACTGTTGTGAGCGGCTGGGAAAGCCAGTTGCGCAAGCGCCGCGCTCCCATCGGTGTGGCAGTGCGATTGAGCGCGCCGTACAGCGATGCATTCCTGGGCGCATCCTGGTGCAATGGTTCGAGAATCTCGAGATGGCGCAGAGTAGTGTAATCCAAGGCCAGGTACTCGTTTCGCTGGTAGAACGAAATGCGGGTAAGACTGACCGCATCGCGTCGCAAATGTTGGGTCAGGTAATGCAGCACAGCGCCAGCCGCGCCGATCGCGGCATTTCGATCTTTGAGGCCAAAGCCATCCAGCGAGGCCACCTTGAAATGGTCCCGAACCGTAAACAAGGACGTCTCGGGGCCGAATACCCAGTCGTCGTACCCGCTCAACAGTCCTCCAAACACGGCAGTCGCCGGTTTATTCGTCGTCGTTCCGGCGCGTATTCCCGTTTGCGTTTGCGAGGCGGGTTCCGGCGACGGTGTCGTTCCCGGGTTCCCGTTTTTCAGTAATTCTCGCAAGGACTCGGCTTCTGCGGGATAAATGATCTCCGCTGGCCGCAGGCGCTGCAATTCTGTCAGCAAGGCCGGTTCACCTTCCACTTCGGTCGTGAGAAAGTCTCCGGTTGTCAGGTCGGCAAAGGCCAGGCCAAAGCCTTTGGCATTGGGATACACGGCTGCCAGAAAATTGTTGCGCTCGGCGGCCAGCATTCGTTCGTCAAAATGAGTCCCGGGACTGAGGATCTGCGTCACCTCGCGCTTCACCAATTGGCCTGGGCGCGCCTCCTCCACCTGATCGCAGATGGCTACCTTTCTGCCAGCCTTGAGGATTCGGCCGATATAAGCATTGGCGGCGTGGAAGGGGATACCGCACATGGGAATCGTGCCGCGTTTGGTCAGGGCGACGTTCAGCAGTTGAGCTCCTTCCTGGGCATCCTCGAAGAACAACTCATAAAAATCGCCCAACCGGAATAGCAACAGGGCGTCTTTGGGCAACTCGCTCTTGATTCGGCGATACTGCGCCATCATCGGCGTGAGTTGGTTGTCGGCCACGTTTAAAAATTAATGCCTCGGTGCCCGGAGAGGCAATCAGAATGCAAAGAGGCCAACAGCGTGGCCCAAATTCTCAGTTTGCAGGGGCCGAGGACAGTTCCAGGGTCCCAAAGCTTCGCACCTCCTGCCGACTGCAACGCGTAGCGCAGACCTCTGGTCAGACCTCTGGTCTGCTGTAGCGCTGCTGTAGCGCAGACTTTCAGTCTGCTAGGCATAGAGTAAGTTCCGAGGTCCCAGCGCTTGGCACGCCTGCCGACTACAAGTCGGCGATACAGCAGACTGGAAGTCTGCGCTACTCCTTTGGAGCGCGGTCTTGACTACCGTCAAGAGGCTTGTACGGTAAACCGGCGTGAGTAGTTCAGTAGAGCCCTTCAAAATCTTCAGAATTCAGGACATTTTCCAATGCCCGCAGGCACTCATCTGACTTGCCTTTGAGCACTCGTCCACTCTCCCTTGGTTTTGTTACAGTGGCCGATCTACCCGAGGGCTGTGGCCGCACGGCACGCCTCCGAACGCTCGTAGGCGCTTTGGCCGGGATGGGGCATCGGGTCCACATTTGGAACCAACATGGGTTGGAGGGGTCCGGGGCCGAGCAGCCGGCCGGCGACGTGGGCGGTGCTCGTTTCGAATATGTTTTAGGCACAACCGCCCGGCAGCGGGGCTTCCGGGCGATTGGCCTCAAGTTCCGAGCGGTCAAGCGCGTCCTGGACCATGTCAGATACGCCGCGCGAGAAGAGCAGTTGGACTGGCTCTTTTTCAATAATCTGGCGTTTTACGACACTTTTCCTGTAACGCGTTTGGCGCAGAAGCTGGGGATTCCAACCATCCAATGCTACGAGGACGAGCGCCACGAGGTGCTCGATCCCAATCGGCACGGCTTGGCCTGGCGGGTGTTTGGCTGGAATTCGTGGGCAGCCGATCGCTGGTGCTCACCCATGGCCGACCAGATCTGGGTCATTTCCTCTTACTTGCAAGAGAAGTATGCCCGTTTGTCGGGGCATCCGGAGCGTGTGCGCATTGTCCCTACTATCATCGACTGCGACGCCTGGAGGTTGGCTCCGGAGCCGGCCCACGCCACACCGGTAATCCTCTACTCCGGCGGCTTCGGTGACCAGGATGACATGGAAAAGCTCTTTCGCGCGCTGGAATGCCTGAAAAAGCAGAACGTGCCATTCCGAATGCGGCTCCTGGGGGCCAGGTCCGAACTTCCGCGAGTAACACATTTGCGGGCTCTGGTTGCGGAACTGGGGCTTGGCGGCGAAGTCGAATTCAAGGGGTTCTGTCTCGCGTCGGTTGTGAAGCAGGAGGTGGCGAATGCGAATGTCCTGGTGAATTTGCGAAACAACTCGGTCTGGAGCCGATCCGGTCTGTCGACGAAGCTTTCCGAGTATCTCGCCGCGGGCCGAGCAGTCCTGACCACCGATGTCGGCGATAATGCTCGTTATGTTGAAAATGGGAAAAGCGCGCTGGTGGTTTCTCCCGACGAACCGCCCGAAAAAGTGGCAGCGATCCTGAGGCAGGCGATCGAGCAGCCGGATTGGCGTCGCAAACTGGGTGAAGGCGCTCGCCAGGTCGCGCTGAACCATTTTGATTTGCCCGTCGTCCAAAAGCTCATGGCTAAGGCCTTGGCTGAACCCGTTCTGGTGGGGCGAGTCTCCTGACGAGCCCTGAGCAAGGAAAACGCTGAAAAACTGAAACGCTGAGACACTGAAAGCTGTGGAACAAAGCGGAAAGCGTGAAATCGGGAAACTGGGAAAGTCTTACCTGAGATTTCCGTCTCATCTGCGGTCGCCCTGAATCTGCGGGGGAATAATCAGGGCCCGAGCCTCGCCCCACTAGCATTGACGGTCAGTGCTTTGGGCGAAGCAGGATGGCCTTCTTCTCGGTTCCCTCGACCTCGACGCTGTGGGTCTCGATGGTGGGGTCGTCCTTGAGGGCCTGGTGGATGATACGCCGATCGAAGGCGCTGAGGGGCTCCAATTCCACAACATCACCCCAGCGACGCACTTTTTCAGCGGCTTCCTTGGCCTTCTTGACGAGGGCTTCGCGAGCCTGAGCGCGATAGCCGCTGACATCGACCATAATTTTTGGCGCCGATGGATCCTGCTGAAAAAGCAGCCGGTTGGTGATGTATTGCAGATCCGAAAGGGTTTGGCCCTGCCGGCCAATGAGGCGTCCCGAGTCGTCGGTCTTCACGTCCAGGAGTATACCATCCTCCATGTGATGTTCCTCGACCGTTCCCGGGAAACCGAGCAGATCCAGGATTTTTTCCAACGTGGCTTTGGGTTCAGCAGTCATGGCTATTGATTGTGGTTAAATGCTTATCCAATGCGACGCCGATTATTTCCTCTTTTTTGGCGGCGGCGTCAATACCGGACCTTTGCCAGGTAGCGTCGGTTCGGGCATGGTCCGGATGAGCTTGGTTTGGACAATGCTCAACAGGTTCTGCACCGTCCAATAGAGCGTCAGGCCGGCAGAATAGTTGTAAAGGAAAACCAGGAACATCAGCGGCATGTAGCGCATGAGTTTGGCTTGGGCCGGATCCATTCCCGGAGAGGGCGGGGTAAGGTGGGCCTGCCAAAGCATGGTAGCCCCCATGACCAGGGGCAGCAGGTTGAAGGGAAAGTTAACCCCGGGGATGATAAAAAGCGTATCGGGGCTGGAAAGATCGGCTACCCAGAGAAAGGAAGCGCCGCGCAACTCAATAGCGCTGCGAATCATAAAAAAGAAGCCAAAGAACACGGGCATTTGGATGAGCGTTGGCAGGCAACCGCTCATGGGGTTGATTTTGTGTTCTTTCCAGAACTCCATCATCTTGCGCTGTGCCTTAACCGGGTCATCCTTGTATTTCTCCTGCAAAGCCTTGATCTGCGGCTGCAGGATCTGCATCCGCTTGGCCGAACGGGTGCTGGCCTGGGTCAAGGGCCAGAACACGACTTTAATGATCACCGTGATGCAAATGATCGCCCACCCATAAGGAAGCTTGAGCCATCCGTGAAGGGTGTTCATCCCCAGCAACAAGGCTTTGGAGAAGAATCCAAAAAAACCGGTGTATCCCATGATGGCGTCGACGTTATTGTTGAAAGCCGCCGCGATCGTTGCCAGCGTGCGATACTCTTTCGGCCCGGCGAAAATGGCGATTTGCCGTTGCGTCGTCTGGTGCGGCGCCAGCGTCAGACCCGGATAAGACAGTTCAGCCGTATAGCCCATCGGCTCCCGGACTGAGCGGTAAGTCAGTTCCTCTTCGTTGGGCGGCGGTAAAGGGGTTGGGCGCACGATCAGCTGGGTAGCCGGTTGCTGGAGTTCGGGCATGACGACCAGCGCGAAAAACTGGTTGTGCACTGCCGCCCAAAGCACGTTGGTTTGGCCACCGCGGAAGTCCACTGGCGGCACCCGTGGCATGCACGCAAACCCGTGCGTGGAAAAAGTGCTCGCCCCGATAATATCTTGCGCTTTCGACCCATTGTACCACATGACCCCGACGGCTGAGCCGTCATCCCGGGCGCTCATGGGGGTGGCCGTGCCCGCAAACCATTCCTGCGCCGGCAATGGCAACGGCTTGTCCGACCGGTTTTCAAGCCGGACGGTCGCCAGCACCAGGTAGTTCGTGCTGATTTCGAAATCCTTGACCAGGCTCAGCCCGTTGGTCAATTGCTTTTCTGCCTGAACCCCTTTGGCCGTGCGGGTGAGCTTAAAGATACCGTCCCCTTCGACTTCATCCCCGTCCAGGATCGCCAGCGTCGCCATGGGCGTGAATGTATTCAACGTGGCCACGCGATTGGTTCGCCCTCGGTTCGCTCGGCTGACCGTCTCCGGATATTTTAAGAGCTCGACCTGCTTCAAACCCCCGCCGTAAGAGCTGAAAGTGTAATGCGCATCTGAGCTTGCCACTTCGATCAATTCTTCCGGCACACCCGGCTTGGGAGTAACTGCGCGGGCAGTTGGCCGGGTCTCGTTCGGGACTGGATTCGTCGCTCCGGGCGCCAGCTCCGGCAGCGTACCGGGGTTTGTGGACGACAGTTCCACGTTCGCGGAGTTCGTTGAGCCCGGAGGCAGGATTTTGGGGGGATAAATCTTGTTCACCAGCCAGTGCCAGGAGAAAAAGGCGACGAAGCAAAGGACAAGAATGATGATTGATTTTCGGTCCATGAAATTTAATTCGGGACAGGGTCATCGCCGCAGCCGCCCCACGGATGACAACGGCAGATGCGTTTGAGGCCGAGCCCGGTGCCACGCAGCGCCCCGTGCCGCTGGATGGCTTCCAGAGCGTAGGCGGAGCAACTCGGCGTAAAGCGGCATTGACTCATCGGCCCGAACAGAAAGGTCTTCGCCGGAGAAATAACCAAACGATACAGCCGCACTCCAAAAACCAAGATGTGTTGTGCCGCGTTCACGTCCCACTGAGCCCTTTCAACAGTCCCGCTTTCCGGAGGCTTGTCAAAAAATCCTTCTCGACCTCGCTGAAGCGTTTGCCGGCAATAGAAGGTCTGGCCACCAGCACCAGGTCGACCGGCAACGCAAGCTGATGTTGATGCAAACGAAAGCTTTCCCGCAATAACCGCCGGGCCCGGCTGCGGATCACCGCGCCGCCAATTCGGCGCGAAGTGATGACTCCCAGCCGGGAAGGAACATCGGGCGCCAACGGGCGCCAGTTCAATATCAGACAGCCTAAAGTCAGCCGGCTGCCTTGCTGGCGCGCCTGGGCGAAGTCGCGGCTGTGCTTGATGCGCGAAGAAGGGCTGAACCGGAACCGGCCTGGTTCGATGGCGGCCATGCCGCGGCGCAGGCCAGCTAAACGGGAGTCAGGCGTTTGCGGCCGACCCGGCGCCGATTGCGCAAAATCGCCTTGCCGCTCTTGCTGGAGTTGCGACTCAAGAACCCGTGTTGCCGTTTGCGGCGGATTTTCGACGGTTGATATTGTCTCTTCATAACTCTTCAATGCAGGCCCGCGCGGTTGCTTCCCTGTGACGCAGTGTCAGGAACCACCCCGAAAACGGAACGCGAGAGCATAGCAGTGAAGCAAAAGGTGTCAAGCCGAGCGAAAAACAGAAAAACCTCGCGAACAGCCTGAGGCAACACCGTATCCCAAAGACAAACGAGATCGATTGCGAAGCACAATGAGCTAAGGCATTCTCCGGGGCGTGTTTCTGTTGTTACGAGTGGCTGGTCTCCTCCCGCGCAACACGTCTTCGCACGCGCTCTCGTTTCCATGGATCCGCTCTTTTTGGATCCTGGCATTGGCCATATTTCACTTCGCGTGCAGCGCCCAAACTCCAACCCTCACCAACGCCTGGTCATTTGCGGTCCGGCATTTCTGCAGTTCTTCACCCGCCGTTGCCGACGATGGCATGATCTATTTCGGACTCTGGAACGGGGATTTTCGGGCGTTTCGGCCGGACGGAACACCCGCGTGGATTTTCCATGCCGGTCGTGAGATCCACTCATCGCCCGCGATTGGCTCCAATGGGACGATCTATTTCGGCAGCCGCGATCGTAAGCTCTATGCCGTGGGATTGGATGGCAAAAAGAAGTGGGATTATAAGACCGGCGCCTGGGTCGATTCCTCGCCGGCAGTCGGCGCCGATGGCACGATCTATTTCGGTTCATGGGACAAAAACTTCTATGCCCTGAAAAGCGACGGGGCCGAACGATGGCGATTTCCAACAGCAGGAGAAATCGTTTCCTCCCCGGCGATCGGCCTGGACGGCACCATTTATTTCGGTTCGCACGATCGGAAGCTTCACGCTCTGCGGCCCGATGAAGGGCAATCATGGGAGTACGCAACCGGAGGCCCCATCATCTCCTCCCCGGCGATCGATAAAGACGGGACGATTTACATTACCTCCGTGGACGGCTTTTTCTATGCCTTAGGACCTCACGGTGTCCTGAAATGGAGGCTACGGACAGGCGGCATCACCGAATCGTCTCCCGTGATCGGTCAGGACGGCACCATTTACGTGGGAGCAAACGCGCTTTTGTGGGCGATTTCGCCAGACGGACAGAAAAAATGGACCGCCCAATATGGATACAATCTGATCGAAACGGCGCCTCTCGCCCTCGAGGATGGCACGGTCTGCTTTGTCTCACAGTTCGGCTTATTGATAAACTTGGGCTCGCCTAAAGTCTTTAATTGGATTTACGACCAGACCTCTTACGGCTCGATTTCTCCGGCAATAGGAAAAGACGGCAAGATCTACACCATGGGCCAGGTGGTGGGGACGGGTATTTTGCTTTATGCCCTGCAGACGGACGCCAAATTGGCGCAGTCTTCCTGGCCCAGATTTCGCGGTGATCCTCGTGGAATCGGAAGAGTCTCTCAAGTGCCGTGAAGCCAGCGTGGGTGTTGCGCTGAAGATCGCGGCCCGCAACACCTGCTAAGCATATCCGGGGAAGTTTGAGCCTAGGATCGTGCATGGGAAAACGGGAAAACGATCGAATCCGTTGCGAAGCACTCACAACTGAGGCATGCTGCCCGGCGTGTCGCTTCCGTTTCGAGTCACAGGTTGCGCGGTGCACGGGGCATCCGGATTTCCACAGACCCGCGATTTGCCAATCGTGGCAGGTTCTCTCGCCGTATCCTTGCGCTTAAGCGGGATGTCTTGTGGGGCACAAAAGCTTGGAACCTACGCCGGTCTGGCTTCTTGCGACCCAGTGAGGCCATCGGCCGTACTCAGGTTGTCGAGGCGGTAGCTTCCTGCCTCCTGACATGACCGAAGTTGTCCATTTTTTTGCGCATTTCCGCACACTCGGAGGTGTGGAGGCTGTTTTAGGCCAGCACTATATCCACGACTCAGCCTGGGATATGCGCTCGCAATTCGCCATCTACAACGAATGGCCCGCTGAACCGGTCGATCGGGTCCACTTTCTCGGAATCAACTCAAATACTACTTTGCGCGCGGTACGCACAAAACTGCAATTCTTGCGGGATTCGTCCGCAGCTATCGTGGCTGTGTATCATGGCGCCGCCACGATGCATGCCTTTATCTGCGAAAATGACAACGCCGCCCGGCGCATTGTGTTCCTCCACGGGAAGGGCAACCCATTAGAAATGGAACAAAAACTCCGTCGCACCCTGGTGGATGGAGTTATCTGCGTGAACGAAGAGACCCAGAGCATCGCGCAAGGTTGCCTGCCGTACCTCCCCGCTGACCGTTTTGTTGTTGTGCCGGTCCCTATAACTTCTTGCGCCGGGCTCGCGCACCATGCGCCGCTCGCTGGGAGGCCCATCGTGATCGGATACTGCGGGCGATTGCTCAAAGAACATAAGCGAATAGACCGACTGCCACAGCTGTGCGCTCATTTGGATTCGCTCGGAGCCGATTATCGCTTGGAAATTCTCGGCGACGGCGCCGAGGGGCCTTGGTTGGAACGGCAATTCACTCACCAGCGCCACGTCCGATTCCTGGGCCGCCGGAACGGTGATGATTACCGCCGTACTGTCAGCGCCTGGGACTTTATCGTGTTTGTGAGCGACACCGAAGGACAGCCAGTTTCCCTCCTTGAGGCCATGAGTGGCGGCGTGATTCCTGTGTTCCCAAGGATTAACTCGGCGGGGGACGCTTACGCGAATGAGGTTGACGAGCGGCTGATCTATCCCCCTGACGCCACAGAGGTGGCAGCTCAGATCATCACTCGGATCGGCCGTGAACCGGATGATGAGGTTGAGCGCCTGCGTGCCCGCTGCCTCCAAGCTGTGTCTCCAAACCTCGATGGCACTTACTTCAAACAGATTGCACGGTTGGCGCAACTTGTTTTGTCCTCAGACAGATTCTCAAGTAAAGATTTTCCCCGCCGGCCGGCCTGGGTAAATTGCCTGCCGCTGGGCATCGTTACCCGGGCAGGGCACGCGCGCCGGCGCCTGCAGGAAGCGTTAGCGCGGCAGGGATGAAAGCGTGCCCGCGGGACTTAAGCCCATTTTTCGGGCAACTAGACCGCAATACGGCGCGTAGGCGGCAACCCCCGCTGGCAGATTGCGCCACACAGATGACAACCGGCGGTTGACTTTACAAATCAGATTGACGGTTTTTCGCGCCAAAGTCCCGCGTGGCTGGGTTCCCGTCCAAAAATCAAAGGTTCCAAAGTGTCCGCGCTCGATGATCTGAAAGTGCCTGCTCTCCAACTCACGCGCCCAGCGGTTTGGAACCATTGCTTCAAGGTTATGTTGCTTCAGGTTCTCGGAATCGAGACAGCGGTGCAGCATCTGTTGAATCCATCCCCGAAAATTCGGCGTCTCTACTACAATGCATCCACCGTCAGCAACCAATTCCGCTTGCAAGGCAAGAAGTTTCGCCCATTCTCCGAAATGCTCGATTAGGCCGAACGAGCAAACGACGTCGTACTGGCGGTCGAAACGATGTGAAAAAACATCTCCCCGGCTGATCTCGCCGACTTTATAGCCACGATCGACCAGCCACCGCTTGCAATCCATCTCGACCCGAGGAGTCAGGTCCAAGCCATGTAACTCATAGCCCAATTCGCCGAATACAGATAGATACCGTCCCGGGAAGCACCCCAGTTCGAGACACGTGCCGCTCCGCCCTCGAAAATGCGCTTCTATCCACTGGCGAACCGGATCCTCTTTGGGCGCCACACTGAACTGGGCGTTCGCCCAGATCCCGTCCCAGACCTCTTGCGACACAAATGAATCTTGCACTTGCTGAAAATCGTCGGGTCCCATTCAGACCTGCAGCATTTCTGCAGCCCACAGGGACGGCAAAATCTACACCGTTAGCTCGTGACTCTCGCGTGTTGAGATGGCCCAAGGACCCTGTCCCGCCAAGCCGACATGTTAGTCTCAGATCATTAGAGAATAAAGAGTTTTTCCAGAAAGCGCGAGGTAAGAGCTAAGGCTTGGCAATGGTTACCAGTTGCCAATCAGTGGCCACCGCGTTTGCAGCCGGTCCTTTAACTCTGCCTTTAGTGAATCGTCAAATCCCTTTTTCCAGAACACAAGACCTGCTGCAATTCCAATGGTTAATGTCCGAAAGCACAACGAAAACGGCGCAGAAACCGACCGTGTAATCCACCAGATCCCCACAGCGATCGGCAGCAGGAAGACGCCGACTCGAAGACCGGGGTGGTACCAGCCCAGGACAGTAGTCCAATGGCGCAGCCTGAAGTACTGAGTGGTGCGCAGGAGCCCGTAAGGCAAACTGAAAGTAAGGCTTCCAATTATCGAGGCCGCAATCATGGCCCCGATACCCAAGCGACTCATCGTCGGCAAAGAGAGGCCGGCAAAAAATACTCCCTCGCACAAATAGAGGTAACGCAAGAAGCGGAAATCCTTCGTAACGCCAATAAAACCTATATGCGTCCGAGCCAGCACTATGATTGGAAGCAAAGCGCTCAGCATCAGATCGCAGCCCAGGCTCCACCTGAAGCGGCCATGGCTCCAGATGGTTACAAAAGGCTGGTTACAGATCGCCAGCAGGGCCGCGCCCACCATACCGAGGGAAAAGGAGAGCACCGCGATGGATTTAAACCTTCGCGCGACCTTTTCGGTCTCCCCCCTGACTACCATTTCCGACAAGGCTGGATAGGAGTAGTCAAAAACGCGAAGGATGACCTGAGACACGAGGAAGTACATTCGCGAACAGACTGACCAGGTCGCTGCCAAATCCAGCCCAAGTGCTCGTGTGATGAAGACGGTCTGGCTGGCCGAAAGGAGTTGGTAGCCCACGGAATATAGAAAGACATCCTTGCCAAATGAGAAAATCTCGGTGAAAAGCTCCCAGGTTGGTCGGCCCCACTGTCCGCGGGCTGGCATAAACTTGAGATGTACACACCACCAAATGTTGGAGGCTAATGTCGCGATTTGAACAATGGCCTGCGCCAGCAGGAGACTATAGACGCCCCACCCGAGAGAAAATCCCAGCCACAAAGTGCCATAATTCAAGGCAACAATGGCCGTTTGCGACCAATTGAGCACATCATTCCTTTGATGGGCATTTAAGATAAGGCTGAACACCCGAGTCCCAAAGCCTACTGCTTGAACCGCCGACAGGCCCATCATCAACCCCACAAACTCTCGCTGCAAACTCGGCGGGACTCGAAGTAAGGGGCCAGCGACTAATGAAAGTCCGCAGCCGGCGAACAACACTAAAAGCCCTTGCACCAGACCAACGAGATTTGCGGTGACGACGACGCTTCCATAGGCCCCATTCTCGCGGGAGTCTTTGTGATCAATGAGGATGCGAGCCACTGCACCACTCATACCGAGATCTACGAGCGCAACGTAGCCCGCGATTTGCATCGTTAACGCCCACATGCCAAATTCCGACTTGCTCAGGTATGCCAGGGCCAAAGGGACGGAGGCGAGTGTATAGAGAATGTTTGCGCCCAGCACACCGTAGCCGCTGATAAGGGCGTCTTTGTACCTGCGTAATCGGCTCATTTCAGATGCACTGGATGGGCAATGACCGCGCCTCACAGTTGCTGTACCCGTCGCAAAAAACAATCGAATTCGCCCCTCACCCGCCCGGCACGCGGACAATCTCGTCCCGTCTATTTATCCCTCAATTGTATACGGAAGAAAACGTTGGACCCCGCGGAGAGCAGATTTGAGTAGGTTTGAAACTGCCCGTTTCCGACGAACGAACCCAAAACCGACCAATTCTGGAGGTTGCTGGAGCTCTCCAAATCGTAGGTTAGATTCGGCGCGGTGGGCCAGCGCAAGTGGACCACCGTCCCCGAAGATTCCATGGAAATATGCCGATCCACCCGCAACGCAAAAAGACCGAGTTCCTCCCATGCAATTGAAGCCAGAAAACTATCGCAGAGATTGCTGGGATGGACGGCATCATCCAGATAGCCATTGTTGGTCATCGATTGGTAGGAAACGCATGGCGTCATGCAATCCATATACACGCGGTGGTCGCGCAACGCGGCCTGACGGACCAACTGATTCTGGATCGGGGTAAATTCCTGTGTAAGATCGTCTATGTCGTAGGGCGTCCCGATATAGACGATATCGCCGTTGGTCACACATGCCTTCCACAGTGCTTCCAAATCGTAAAGGCGATTGCTCAGCCCGATCTCGCCGATGTCTCCCAGTTCCTTCATGTGCCAAACGACCAATTGAGGATTTAATGCCGCGAGGATGGGATAAAGGAGGTTGGTCGAGAGCGAAAAGATTTGATTGAGATTGGCTCCATCCTGCGTCATGAAGGCCACATCGATACCTGATGAGGTGCTGTCCAGGTAGCGCGGACCGAGAATCAGATTGGTGCCGCTGAGTCCGTCTACCCGCAGCCGATAGGGCCGTCGCTCAAGACTTGCGCTTGCGTATCGGCCTGCCGGGACAAGACTGTAGCCGTCCAAAGCAAGCACGGGCGTCCAAGGTCCGCCATTGGTGGAAACCGAGAGTGAAAAAGCTCCGCCGTTCGGTTGCGCAATCCAGAACACTCCAAGCTGGTCGCAGACCAAAGAACCCACCACCGAGCCTTGGTTTGTCCAGAATAAGAAACCGCCGGGTGGAATCGCACCTTGGATGCCCCACCAATTGGTGGACGGTCCGTTGACCGCCGTGCCGTTTCCGAGTTGCCACAACGTCGTATTCTGGAAATTACCAAGAGTATCCCCGGCCCAACCTAATTGAGCCTGCAGCCGTTGGAAAACGAAGGTTTGGATCGAACGATAGCTATCCGAGACCGAATCCCCGAAAGCCAGCACCGTTACCGGTCCATTCGACCGTTCCACAGCATTCCAAAACGCATGCGTGAGGTTCTGATTAGTGGTGTACAAATCCGCTCCGACCGTCCCCTGGGCCGGGCCGCGATAGCTCGCCAGCAGACAGGAAACGGTTACAAAAAGTCCAGGCCAATGCATCGCCATCAGCCCTGACCCTATCTAATGCCGCAGCCCATCGCCCGTCTTTTTTTGCGATTTTTCATACAAACCCCATCCTGCGGCTCGCTTGCCAGGCTCATGACCCGGCCCTAAACTGGCCGCTCTATGCCTGAAGGCCGATTGTCGGTGGCCTGGATCTCTTTTTTCCCGGTAGAATGGCTGCCGGACGCTCCAGAACCGCTGCGAAAACTTTCCCGGCGACACCCCGCTCCCTGGCAGCGGGTCCTGCTGGATGAACTGAGGTCAGCGGATGATTTGGACTTACACATCTTTGCGGTCCGCAGGCATTATCCTGCTGATTTCAGCTTCCAGCGCGCCAACGCGACATTCCATTGCGTCAAAGTACCCCCGGGCATGCGCACGCTTTCTTTCTTTTGGTGGGAAACATTGCTTATCGGCCGGGCTTTAAAGCTCGTGCGGCCAGACCTGGTACATGCCTGGGGCACGGAGCGCGGGGCGGCCTTGGTAGCGTCTCGATTACGCCATCCGGCTTTGGTTACAATGCAAGGTTTGCTGGGCTGGTGCGCCGAGCAAATCAAACCTGATAATTTTATGCGCCTCGAGGCCAGTCTCGAGCGCGTCAGCCTCAAGCGCGCTTCCGTGGTCACCGCCGAATCCAAGTTCGCGCTGGTTTGGTTGCACGAGCGCTTTCCGCACTTGCAACTTCGTCAAGTTGAACATGCGCCCAACTGGCTTTTCCACCAGTTGGTGCGCCGGGTTTCACTCAAACCATTCAACTTTCTTTTCGTGGGGACCATGTCTCGGCTGAAAGGAACTGATTTGCTGTTGCAGGCGTTGGATAAACTTCTGAACGAAATCGATTTCCGACTCACGATCGTCAGCGTTGAAACGCCTGAATTCCTTAAACATCTGAGGACTCTTGGATCCGCGGCCCTTTGGGAACGGATTACGATTTTGACCAACTTGACCCAGCCCGAGGTGGCCGCGCAAATGGAGACAGCTACCATAATGCTCTTTCCAACGCGGGTCGACAACAGCCCTAATTCCGTGAAGGAAGCCGTCGTCGCGGGGTTGCCCGTCGTAGCCTCGGCCATTGGAGGGATTGTTGACTACGTGATCCCCGGCCAGAACGGATTGCTCTTCAAGGCTGGGGATCTCGATGAATTCGTGGCCACGATTAGGGCGGCGGTTGTCCACCCACTGTTTAGCCAGGGACAGGTGGACATCAAGACCCTTAACCAAATGCGGAACTACCTGTCGCCGCCGACAATGGCAAAGCGGTTTCTGGAAGCGTACCGCTTCGTTTCCGCGGGCCGGGGAGCCGACATGTAACACGGACTCCGAGCCTTTCCGAAAAGGCTGGTTGGGCGGGTGAGGCGCTGGTGCGGCGAGGCTCCCGGCGAGCCCTGATCGATTCTTCTGGCCGTTCGGCCTCTTGATCGAACGCAAAGGATTTAAAAAGTTAGGGCTCGGCAGGAAGCCTCACCCCACCAGGGTACGGCCCTTCAGCGCGCTTCCAGCACAAACGTGTATGCATTGGGATTATACGTTTGCTGACAACCGGCGTGGTGCGACAAAAACGAGCCGATGTGGATGGCCTGTCCATAGAAGCCCTCGCTGGCGAAGAGCTCCCTCATCCTTGGCAGGCTAAGCAAGTTCCAGTAATAATCATCTCTTGGCCGGACGATGTG
>Ga0210409_10004413_pt1 | contig 15153 bp, 15 predicted proteins | sample IncBWH17MmetaG_FD_161649 | JGI IMG/M metagenome (GOLD analysis project Ga0210409, IMG submission 161649) | Forest soil microbial communities from Barre Woods Harvard Forest LTER site, Petersham, Massachusetts, United States - Inc-BW-H-17-M | ecosystem: Environmental > Terrestrial > Soil >...
TCGACAAGGCGATCAAGGCCCGCCCGGCAGCGTTCTTTCACAAAGCCAGCGTCCGGCTAGTCACCATTGGAAACGTCGAGGATGACCTCGAACGAGTGCGCGGGTGCGACCTGGTGATCGAGGCGATCGTCGAGCAAATCGACGCGAAGCGTGCCCTCTTCGCGAAGCTCGAGCCGATCGTGGGCGGCTCGACCCTCATCGCGTCCAACACGAGCGGCTTGCCGATCGCCGAGATGGTGCAGGGGCGCTCCGAGTCGTTCCGGCAGCGCTTCGTCGTCATGCACTTCTTCAATCCGGTCCGCTATATGAAGCTCCTCGAGCTCGTCGCCGGCCCCCAGACGAGCGTCGATACGATAGAAGCGGTCCGACGTTTCGGCGAGGACGTCCTCGGCAAGGGGATTGTGCTGGCCAAGGACACGCCGAACTTCATCGGCAATCGCATCGGCATGCACGGGATGATGAGCACGATTCACCTCATGCTGGAGGAGGGCCTCGCGCCCGAAGACATCGACGCCATCACCGGCGAGCCGATGGGGCATCCGAAGAGCGCGTCGTTTCGGACGGCGGACCTCGTCGGACTCGACACCCTCGTTCACGTGGCCGACAACTGCTTCGCAGCGCTGACCAAGGACGAGGAGCGCAAGGTCTTCGAGGTCCCACCCTATATCCGCGCCATGATCGAGAAAAAGCTTCTCGGCGACAAAACGCGCGGCGGCTTCTACCGCAAGGGCAAGGACGGCTCGATCGAAACGCTCGATCCCAAGACGCTGCAATATCGGCCGCGCGGTGGCGACAAGGACATCAAAAACGCCTGCAAGGAAATCGCCGCCATCGAGGACCCTCGCGCCCGCGCCCGCAAGCTGGTGTGGGAGTCGCCCGCGAAGCTGTCGGCCATCGTCTGGAAGCTATTGTCGCGCGGGCTCGCCTACGCGGCGCGGCGGGTGGGCGAAATCTCCGATGACGTGGTCGCGATCGATGACGCAATGAAGTGGGGTTACAATTTCGAGCTTGGTCCTTTCGAGGCATGGGACGCCCTCGGTTTCGAGGCGGTCGTCGATAGGATGAAGAAGGATGGAGTGTCGCTCCCCGCTAGCATCGACAAGATGCGCGCGGCCGGCGCGAAGAGTTTTTATTGCGAAGACGGGCGTGTCTTCGACCTCGTGAAGGGCGACTACCGCAAGCGCGACATCGATCCGCGCACTGCGACGCTCACGGTGCTGCGCAAGGCACCCAAACCGGTTCTCAAGAACGACGGCGCGGAGGCGTGGGACCTGGGCGACGGCGTGCTCGGGCTGACGTTCAAAACCAAGGCGAACAGCATCGATCCAGAAGTCATTCAGATGATCGGCGACTCGGTCTCCAAGGCCGAAAGCGATTTTCGTGCGCTCGTCGTCGCAAACCAGGGAGAGCACTTCTGCGTCGGCGCGAACCTGTTTCTGGCCGTGATGGCCGCAAACGAGAAACAATGGGATAGCTTGCGCGACGGGGTCAAAGCGTTTCAGCTCGCCTGCCAGAGGATGAAGTACGCGCGCGTCCCGGTCGTCGCGGCGCCCTACGGGATGACGCTCGGCGGGGGCCTAGAGGTGTGTCTCGGCGCCGGCAACGTGCAAGCCGCCGCGGAGACGTACGCAGGCCTAGTAGAAGTCGCGGTGGGCCTGGTGCCCGGGGGCGGCGGGACGATGAATCTACTTTGGCGCTCGTTCGAGGGGATTCCCGAGGGCACCGCCGTCGATAGTTACGCCCTGGTGACGCAGGTGTTCAAGAACATCGCGATGGCGCGCGTCGCGACGAGCGCGGAGGAAGCCAAGGCGTTCGGGTACTTCCGGCGCCCGGACGGCCTGTCGTTCGACCGCGCGCGCCAGCTCACCGAGGCGAAGGCGCGCGCCATCGGCCTGGCCGAAAGCGGCTACCACGCGCCGACGCCGCGGGCGTATGTGCTGCCGGGCGAGAGCGGAATGGCGACGATAGGTATGATGGTGCGCACGCTCGTGGACGCCGGCCAGGCGAGCGAGCACGACGCGAAGATCGCGACCAAGCTCGGCGAGGTCTTGTGCGGCGGGGTCGGCGGCGGGGCACACGAGGTCACGGAGAATGAAATGCTCGAGCTCGAGCGCGAGGCGTTCGTCAGTCTTTGCGGGGAGCCGAAGAGTCTCGAGCGGATGCAATACATGCTCATGAACAACAAGCCGCTGCGCAACTGAGCGGCTGGCAGCCATCTCATCCATCGCCAACGCGCGTACTATATTGGAGTCGCCATGATCGACAATGTCGTGATCCTCGATGCGGTCCGCTCGGCCATCGGCCGCGCGCACAAGGGAAGTCTGGCGCAAACACGACCCGACGAGCTCGCCGGGCAGGTCATCGCGGCGCTCTTGGCGCGCGTGCCGCAGGTAAAGCCGAACGAGGTGGAAGACCTCGTGCTCGGGTGCGCGATGCCCGAAGGGGAGCAGGGCCTCAACGTGGCGCGCGTCGCGGGGCTCTTGGGCGGGTTGGCAGTCGAATCGAGCGCGATGACGATCAACCGGTTTTGCTCGAGCGGCCTGCAGGCCATCGCGATCGCGGCCGGGTCGATTGCGACGGGCGCGCATGACGTCGTGGTCGCGGGCGGCGCCGAGTCGATGACGATGGTGCCGATGACGGGCAATAAGCTCAGCGCCTCGCCCGAAGCGATGCGGCGCTGCCCTGACGTGTACACGCCGATGGGCATCACGGCGGAGAACGTGGCCAAGAAGTTCCAGATTTCGCGCGCGGATCAGGACGCCTTCGCCCTCAAGAGCCACCAAAAGGCGGCCGCGGCGCAGAAAGCGGGCAAGTTCGACGATGAGATCGTTCCCGTGAAGGCGACGCGTTACGAAGATGGGAAACGGCGGGACGTTGAATTCAAGCGCGACGAGCTCATTCGCGCGGACACGACGCTCGAGGGACTGGCAGGGCTGAAGCTGGCCTTCGCGACAACGGGAACGGTGACCGCGGGCAACTCGTCTCCGCTCTCGGATGGCGCGGCAGCGGCGCTGGTCGTGAGTCGGGCGAAAGCCGAGAAACTCGGCGTGCAACCGCTCGGGTATTTCCGTGCGTTTGCCACGGCCGGCGTGGACCCTGCGATCATGGGGATCGGTCCGATTCCGGCGGTGCGCAAGCTGTTCGCAAAGACGGGCTTGTCGATGCGCGACATCGATGTCATCGAGCTCAACGAGGCGTTCGCCAGTCAAGCGGTGTACGTGCAGCGGACGCTGGAGATCCCCGAGGAGAAGCTCAACGTCCACGGCGGGGCGATCGCGCTGGGGCACCCGCTCGGGTGCACGGGTGCGAAGCTCACCGCGACGGCGCTTCACGAGCTGAAGCGGCGCAAGGGCAGGTACGCCATCGTGACGATGTGCATCGGTGGAGGGCAGGGAGCGGCTGGGTTGTTCGAGCGGGCGGGGTAACAGGCGCGGGCGCAAGGGCGCGGGTGCGGGCGCGGGCGTGAAGCGCGAGGCGCGGAGGGCGAGGCGCGAGGGCGAGGCGCGGGGCGCGAGGGACAACGCGCAAGGCGGAGGGGTGACGCGGCCGCAGACGCAGACGCGGTCGCAGACGCAGGAGGCGGGCGGCGCGCTGCGGCCCGCCACTTCGATGCCGCGCTCCAGCCCACTACGGACTCGTCCGGCACGTATTCGTCGCCGGGTCGAACAACGGAGGCGTAGTCACGACACGTGTCGGTGGCGGATTGATTTCGACGTTGGTCTGCGTGCGCGTCCATGACCCTTCGCAATTCATGAGGGCGGTCGCGCTTTCGGTTCCGTTGCTGTTCATCCAAAGATCGATGTGGTACTTGCGCGAATTCGTCCAATCGGTCGTGCACTGGCTGCAGGAATCCTCCATCACGACGTACTTCTCGATGAATGGCACATAGAGCCGCGTTCCCGGAGAAAACTCTGTCGGAGCGGTCGCGAACGTGATCGGGTCGGCATACGTCCCCGTGCCGCCGGCGGCATTGTGGATCGTTGGTTGGCCTGCGTTCGCCGGATAAGCAATCGCGTTTCCGGGAGGGCTGTTGTCCGCCCAGCCGTAAAACGTGACCTCCATCGCGATGGTCGTGCCGGCCGCGTCTCCGATGCCTGCATCCTGCGTCGCCGAGTCCGGACCTCCCGAATCGCTGCTCACGGTATCCGCCCTGGCCGCGTCTTGGCTGGCGCCGTCTTGGCTCGCACCGTCTCGGCTCGTGTTCCCGGGAACGGCGGAGTCTCCCGACAGGGCGGCCTCGTGGCCGCCGTCACCCGGCGCGACGTTCTGCGCACCTGTACTGTCCGCGGAACTGGCTGCGTCCGTGCCTGCACCGTCCACTGCGCCCGTGGTGTCGGCCGAGGTCACTCCGCACGCGCCGGCAGCGATGGAGACGAGGCATCGCCAAAGTAGGTCCAACGTGCTGACAGGGCGGGCCTGCAAGCGCAATGCGTCATTCATGGGCGCGGATTGTCCGTCGAAGCAAGGCTTCTAGCAATGTCGCCAGTCAGTGGCAGCGGCGCCGCTCAGACGATCGCGGCCACCGAGTCGACGATCGAGGTCTTCGAGCCGACGATCGAAACAATCGTGCGGACGATCGAGGTCTTCGAGCTGCCGATCGAAACAATCGTGCCGACGATCAACGTTTCCAGGCCGACGATCGAGGTTCTCGGACTGAGGATCGACGTTTGCGAGCCTACGATCGAGCGCATCGAGCCGACGATCGAGGCGATCGAGCGGACGATCGAGGCTCTTGAGCCAGCGATCGAAAGGATCGGGCCAAGAAAGTCGACCCCCGCGTCGATAGGGTCGATTGTCGATTCGAGAAGGAGCGCTCTCGACTTGGCAGAGACCCTATCGAAGCCAGAAACGTCCATCTTCGAGTCGGTCACCAACACTCTCGGTTTGATCATGAGCATTGTCGACTTGATAACGAGCGCTCTCGGCTCGATCCCGAGCTCTCTTCACCCAAACAAGGGCGTTGTCGGCTCACGAAGAGCCTTGCCCGAGGTGGCCGAGGCTTGAGCCCGTCTTGACGGCCGACCATACGTCGATCAATATCTCGGTATGGCAAAGCCTGCGGTCAAGCGCGTCACCGTCAATCTGCCAGGGGACCTGCTGAAGAGAGCCGAGCAAGTGACCGGACAGGGTATTACGGAGACGCTCATCGCCGGCCTCAAGCTGATCTCGCAGCGTCGTGCCTATAAAAAGGCGCTCGATCTGCGCGGCAAGCTCGACTTGAGCATCGACCTGGGTGCATCACGTGAGCGTTCTTACCGTTGATACGTCGGTTTGGGTCGACTTCTTTCGCGGCGACCCGTTGCCCGATCTTGAATACGCGCTCGAGCAGGGACTCGTTGTATTGCCGCCCCTGGTCTGCGCAGAGCTACTCAGTACACCGCTTCCTGCGCGGCGGCGCGCGGAGCTCGCGAGCATGCTGCAGGACCTTCCGCTCCATCCCACACCGTTCGAGCATTGGGCCGACGTCGGGATGCTTCGAGCGCAGCTGCTCCGCGCAGGCTTGCGTGTTTCCACTCCGGATGCACACATCGCGCAGTGTGCAATCGACACCGGTGGTGCGCTTTGGAGTCGAGACAAGATTTTTCGGCACGTAGGACAACATTGCTCGCTTCACCTTTTCAGGGAGACGTCCTGACGACGGACGTGCCGACCACACCTCCTCACGCCTCGACCGTCACCTTGTTCATGCGCACGGGCGTCACCGGCCGGTCGCTCGAATCGGTCTTGACCTTCTCGATCTTGCGCACCACATCCATGCCGTCGATGACCTTCCCGAAGACAGGATGCTTGGACGGTCCCGGCGTAAACCAATCGAGGTACGCGTTGTGCACGGTGTTGATGAAAAACTGGCAGCTTCCGCTGTTGGGTTGCCCGGTGTTCGCCATCGAGAGCGTCCCGGGCTCGTTCGAGAGCTTCGCGTTCGCCGGATGCTCGTCGGCGAGGGGACCATCGGGGCCGTCGCCCGTGCCGGCGCGGGAGCTCTTCGGGTCGCGGCTGTGCGGGCAGCCGAACTGGAGCATGAACCCGCTTATGACCCGGTGGAAATGAAGGCCGTCATAAAAACCGCCCTTCGCAAGCTTGAGGAAATTGTTCGCCGTGATGGGCATCTTGTCGGTGTAAAGCTCGACGCGGAAGTTGCCGAGCGATGTCTCGAGCAGCGCGGTGGGGTTGGGCATTGGGGTAGCAGTATAGTAAGCGCCCCCAAGGAGAGCGGCGATGCACATCGGTCTTACGATGTTCCCCACCGAGTACGCGATCGAGCCCCACGTTCTCGCCAAAGAAGCGGAAGCGCGCGGCTTCGAATCCATTTGGTTTCCCGAGCACACGCACATTCCGGCGAGCCGCCGCACGCCTTACCCTGCCGGGGGGGACCTTCCCAAGGAGTACTGGCACACGTTCGACCCTTTCGGGGCGCTGTGCGCGGCGGCGGCCGTGACCAACACAATCCATCTGGGCACCGGCGTCTGCTTGCTCATCGAGCGCGACACGATCATCACCGCCAAGCAAGCCGCCACGGTGGACCGGCTGTCGGCGGGGCGTTTCCTCTTCGGCATCGGCGGCGGGTGGAACGCCGAGGAAATGGAAAACCACGGGACCGACTACAAGACGCGATTCAAAAAGCTAAGGGAGCAGGTCCTCGCCATCCGCGAAATCTGGACAAAGGAAGCGGCCGAGTTCCACGGCGAAATGGTCCGCTTCGACCCCATTTGGTGCCATCCCAAGCCGATGCAGAAGCCCGGGCCGCCAGTCATCCTCGGCGGGATGTCCGCCCACGCGATGGACCGGGCCATCGACTATGGCGACGGCTGGATGCCGCTGGACGGCGGCAGGGGCCCCGACTCGCTCAGCCCGATGATCGCCGAGTTTCAACGGCGCCTCGTGGCGCGCGCTCGGGCCAGCATAGGCGTCACGATCTTCGGCGCTCCCCAAAGAGCTGAGGCGCTGTCCAAGTACCAGGACCTCGGGGTCGAGCGTGCCGTGCTGATGATCCGACCCGAAACGTCCGAGGTGTTGCTCCCCAAGCTCGATCGCATGGCGAAGCTAATCCCTACTTCTTCTTCACCGCGTCCAAGCTGACGACAGGATCCTCTCCGACGACCTCCGCGCGGTGCGGAACGCCGCGCGGTACGTCGAGCGCGTCGCCCGCGCCCAAGACGATATCCTCGCCGCGAATCGACAGAAGAAACTGACCTGACACCACCGCATCGATCTTGTCGACGTCGTGGGTGTGCGTGACGAAGACCGTTCCGGGTGGGTACACGTAACGCGTCACACGGTAGCCGCGGGCCTCAAGTTTGCGCCTTAAGGCATCCTCCGTCGGCGAGCCATCCCGTTGATCGTCCCAACGGTCCACCCGCGTCATGGGCACTCATCGTACGTCGCAACGGCGCGCCTTGCACGACGAATGAGCCTAACCCTGCGCGCCCTGCGGCTTCGCCGCTCGCATCCCGAATATGCTCGCGGCGAAGGAGTCGTACCCACCGCGCCACCGATCGAGATCCCCCGCGAGCCCCTCGGTGATCTTCACACCAAAACCGGCGGGAACGGTCGCCCCCTCGGTCGGCCCGAACGGTCTCTTCCACGCGACCGTGCCGGCCAATCGCACGCGGCGCTCGGAACGCGGCGGCCACAGCTCGAGCCACAACTCCTGACTCGCATCGAGCGGCGCGAGCGTCCGAACATACAGGCCGCCGGCGCTTACGTTATACGAGAAGCCGATGTCGTCCTCATCGCGTCCAGCCAGGCGAAACGCCACCGCCGTTCCATAGAGCATGCGGACGCTCGCTCGCTGGTCCACGCCGCGACGGTTGAGAAGCTCGTTGGTGAGAAATAGAACGTTCTCGGGGGCCGCAAACCCGTCGGCGACCGAGGCAGGGCCGAGAGAGGCGACCGCCGCATGCACAACCGGCATGCGCTTCGGCGGCACAACGACGACCCACGCGGCCGTCGAACCGCGCTCTCGAGCCGCCGCGAGCGCGGCCTCCGGGCCCCCGGCGCCCAAGTCGTCCGCGACCACGACGACTCGCAGCCCCTCCGCAAGACATTGCTCGGCCAGCTCCTGTGCGCTTGTGACAAAACGCGCCGAGAAGCCGCCCTGGAAAAGCGCGCGGCCCATGACGCTGCGCCATTGCGCATCCGCCCCGGCGACCACGGCGGGATCCCGCTTCGGTTCGCGAGGTGGTGCGGCGGGGCGCGCAACGAGAGGCCGAAGCCGACGCGCGAGCGAATTGGGCGAAGCAAGCGCCAGGAGATCGTCTCCTCCCCATGAGAAGAGCTCGGTAAATGCCAGGTCGTCGCGCTGCGGCGCGACGCCGAGAATCGGCAGCTGCGCGAAGCGTGCTTGCGCGCGGATGCGCGCGAAGGCCTGCCCCACGCCCTCGGCGTCCATCCGCATCAGGAGGGCCGCCGGCTGCGCAACCTCCGAAAGCACCCGGGGCGCATCCTCGCAGCGCTCGACCACGGATACGCTCGCACCAACGGTCGACGCCGCCTCCTGAATGCTGTCTGCTTCTTGTCGCCGGCGGAACGCCCCCACCACGATCAGCGGGCGGCTCATGTCGGCTCAGGCCATGGTCGCATTGACCCCCGCCTCGACAGCTGAGACCTCGGCCGTCGCGAGCTTCAGCTCGCCCCCGCCCGGGGGATCGTACGGCGCCCGCCCCACCTGCTTCGTCCGGAAACGCGCGTCGAAGATGCCCAGCAAATACGCCTTGATGCAGTAGCCGAAGATGCTCGCTTGATTGAGCGCGGGATCGACCAGATTCGCGATCTTCGAGTGCGCGGCGGCAAGCTTGCTCCAGTGCAGGCCCGGGCTTTCGTGATGTGCCGTGTGATACCCGTTGTTGAACACGAGCCAATTGCCGAGTTTCGAAACGAAGTTTCGCGAGTGATTGTGCTCCGACCACGGGTCGGTGTGCACGTGCTGGATGTAGTTGATGAAGATCATCGAGTAGTTCGCAAAGAAGGCCGGGATGAAGAACCCGAAGCCGTAGACGATCCCGCCTTCTCGCAAGCCGTGCAGAAGCACGGCCAGGGCGAAGAGGGAGAGATGAGCGAACACGACGGTCGCCTGCTGCAAGCGGATTTGACGGTACAGGGCCGGGTTGCTGGTTCTCGCCTTGTCCTCGTATTCCTTGAGCACCGGGACCTGCCAGCGCGCGGACACGAAGTAGTAGGTGCTCGCGACGAGCCACGTGTTCTTTTTCGAGTACCGCCAGGTGATCGTCGCATCCCCCGCTTTGTTGACGTACTTGTGATGATTCAGGTTGTGCGACGGGATCCAAACGTACGTCGGGTAAAGATAAAAGATGCTCAGCCAGGCGGAGAAGAACGCGTTGAGCTTTCGGCTCTTGAAGGTGGGGCAGTGGTTGTGGTTGTGACTGAACACCCCCGCGCAAAAACCGTAGTACAAGCTCAGCGGCAACATCCACGGCACGAGCCGCGGGTAGAGGTACGGCGCGAACCCTGCGAGCGGGAAGAGAACGAGGGCCCACAGCAGAACTCGCCAATCAGCGCGGTGACGCAACATGCCCCGACCTCTGTGGGCGAGAGACTAACCTCGCGGGCGGCGGCTGACATCACCTTTTGGTCATCGGCGGGTGCGCAGGCGCGTTCGCACTGCGGTGGTGTGCTCCGTAGATCTGGTCGACGATGCGCAACGCCGCCAGCGCGTCCTGGAGGTCGCCGCAAGGGCGCGTTCCCTCTTCTACCGCACGGGCGAAGTCCGCCCACTCGAGAGCCCAGGACTCATCTGCGCCGGGATACTCGAAGAGGGACATCTCGGGCGGACCCATCTCAGGCCGCATTCGATAGTGGTAAAGGCGCTCAGGCCCATAGCTTCCGCCGAGGCCCTCAAGCTGCAGCTTGGCGCGACGCGCGTAGATCTCGAACGAAAAGAGATTCTTCCATTCGGTCCAGGAGACGTGAAGATGCGCGACCTGCCGGTGGGCCGTTGCCAGCGTGACAAACGCGTTGTCCTCCACGGGCATGGCCCAGAAGTAGGTCTCGATGCGCGCTGAAACCTCGGTGAACTCAGCGCCGATGAACCATCGCGCCAGGTCGATGAGATGAACGCCCTGGTCGAGAAGTTCGCCTCCCCCTGCCTTCGCGGGATCGGCGCGCCATTCCTTTTCGTAACCGATCCGTCCACCATGGCCGTAGCGGGCGCGCACGAACATGACATCGCCGCACTCGCCGTCGCGAACAATCTCGTGCGCCTTCTGCGCGGCCGGATGGAAGCGATGGTTATATCCAACTTTGACGATCACGCGCTTCGCTCGAGCAAGCTCCGCCACCGGCTCGAGCTCGGCCGCGCATCGGGCCGCGGGCTTCTCGAGGACAACGTGCTTGCCGTTTTCCACCGCGACGGTGGCGAGGGCGGAGAGCTGGTCGTTGGTCGTCGCGATGACGACAGCGTCGACCAGGGAGAGCAGTTCTTCCAGCGACGAGCAAACGTGCGCGCCATGCATGTCCGCCAGCGCGCGAGACCGCTCCGGCACGGTGTCGAAGACCGCGGCGAGCCGATGCCTGCTTCCCGAGAGGGCCGCGGCGCGTTTCCCGCCGATGAGGCCGCAGCCAATGATGCCCACCTTCATGGCTTGTCTGGCGGTCTATGTTGCGGTCGCGGGGGCAGTTCGTGCGGTGCCAACGGCTTGCCTGCCTCTTGGAAAAGCACTCCGTCGATACGACGCAACGTGTACAGCGACGATCCGTTCGCGGCCTCGGTATCGATCGTCTCGGGCCTGTCCCACTTGGCGCTCAACAGCTTGCCCGTCGGGCCTCTGCTTCCCTGACCGGCGAGCCACACGACTAGTTTGCTCACGGGTTCGGCGGTCTCTCCGCCGCGAGCGCGCTGCTCGAGCGTGCGCTCGTAAAGCTCGGCGCCGGCCCGGTCGGCGCCGGCCGCGAGGACGACTGCGGTCATCTCGGTGATAACGGCGCCAGGTGACACTGCGTTGACCTGGATGCCCTCGCCTTGAACCTCCCGCGCCAGTGCTTCCGTGAACTGGACGATGGCCGCCTTCGAGCTCGCATACGCGCTCACGCGCGGCGCGACCGCCGCTCCACCGATGCCCCCGCCCGCTACATTGATGATCTTCCCGCCGCCGCTCGCCCGCATGTGCGGCAGGACCGCACGGCACGCGTGCATCGTTCCGAAGAGGTTGATCTCGATCGCGCGCTTCCACTGCTGTACGTCGCATTCGTCGAGCCGGCCAATCGCGCCCATGACGCCGGCATTGTTCACGAGCACGTCGATTCGACCCCAGCGGCGGAGCACTTCGTCGACCAGCGCGCAAACGTCGTCGAAACGTGCGATGTCGCCCGGTCGAGCGAGCGCCTCGATCCGCTCTGTCTCGAGTTTCGAGCGCGCCGCCTCGAGCTCTGCTGCCGTCCGCGATGCGATCGCGACGCGGGCACCTTCCGTCCCGAGCGCTCGCGCGATCGCAAATCCGATACCGCGTGAACCGCCGGTAACGATGGCGACCTTGCCCGCGAGCCTCATTTGCGTGCGCCCGCGTGACTCGATCCACGCGAGCAACGCGCGAATCAGTAGCTCATCGCACCCCTCTACGCAATCGGAACGCTTGATGTAAGGTGGCGCGCGATGTGGCCGCGGTTTTCTAGTCTTCCTAGTCTGCGTCTGCCTCGTCCGCGCCTCCGGGAGGTGCTCTTCTTTCTGCTCAGCGCGTGCGCGACGGCGCCGGCGTGGATCGTTCGCCACCCACCCCTCCAAGACCTACCGACCCACCTGGCGATTCTTCGCGTCGTGCACAGCTACTCGGATCCTCGGTACGGCTTTCGCGAGGACTTCCAGCTGAATCTTTTTCATACCCAGTATCTGCTTTATTATCTCTTAGGGTCCTTACTTGCGTACGTGCTCGGCGTCGTAAAGGCCAATATCGCACTCATGTGCCTATATCTCGGCGGCACGGTGCTCGCGATGCGCGATCTGGTGCGCGTGCTCGGAAAGGACGAGCGCATCACCATCTTCACGCTGCCGCTCCTCGTCAACGTGATGTTCCTGTTCGGGTTCTTGCCGTTTCTGCTCGGGATCCCAACATGCCTGCTCGGCCTTTCGAATGCCATTCGGCACATCGAAAGACCCAGCCGCAAGACGGGCATCGTGCTCGGCGTGATTGCGCTCGCGCTCTTTCTTCTTCATCTGTTCCCATTCGCGCTCTTCGCCATCGGATTCATTGCTCTATTCCCCTGGACGAGGCCGCGCGAATGGATCCGTGCTGGGCTCCCGGTACTGCCCGCGGCCGCTCTCGCGGTCCTTTGGATGGCGTCGAGCGAAACGGGCCACAATTCGCTGAAGAGCCTGAGCACTCCGGGCGCCGGCGTGCTCCCGTACGACGCGTCCATCCAGGCGGCGGCGCAGTGGTCGATCAACGTATTCCGGGATCCGACCGACGAGCTCTATTTTCTGCTCGCCGGATTGGTGGCGCTCGTGGCCGCCGGTCTGGCGCAGGGGGACCGGGACCGATCGCGGCCGGTGAGCCGCGCCTACGCGCTGCTACCCATCGTGTGTGCCGTTCTCTATTTCACGACGGGAGAATATGTCGGCGACGTCTGGTTATTCGCGCAGCGGTTTCCCGTCCTCGCCCTGATCACGGCCGTTCCGCTGCTCCGGATGCCGACGGGGGGCCGAGGGCTTGTCGTCACGGTGGCTGCCGCCGCCGTCGGACTGGGGGCGATTCTGAACGTCTGCCAACACTTCGTTGTATTCGAGCGCACCGAAGTGGGAGACTTCGACGAGGCGCTCGAGCAGATGGCGCCGGCCAGGCGCGTGGCGGGGCTTATCTTCGACAAGTCCTCGGCCGTGGTCAATCTGGCTCCGTTTCTCCACTTCGTGTCGTATTACCAAGCAGAGAAGGGCGGCGTAATTCAGTTTTCGAACGCCAACATTCGGTACTCGCCTTTTCACTTCAAGCCGGATCGATTTCCTCCACAAGGCCAGCCGGCGCGGTTGCGGTGGGAATGGACTCCGGAAGCGGCGCGCATCGAGGAGCTATTCCCTTATTACGATTATGTCCTGACGCGAGGCCCGGGTTTTCGCCCTCCGGCGGGGACGTTTCACATGAAGTGGCACGGAGACCGGTGGGCCGTCTGGGAAAAAGGGTGAGGCGACCATGTCCGCCGAAGCGCCCCGCATCAGTATCGTCCTTCCCGCATACAACGAGGCCGCCTCGATCGGCAGGACCCTGGAACTTGCGCATGCGTACCTCCAACGCGAGTCCCTGGACTACGAGCTCATCGTGTCGGCGGACGGCAACGACGGCACGCGCGAGACCGCGCAGGCGGTGGCCAAGGAGCGGGGACGCACGACGGTCATTGGGTACCCGGAGCGACGCGGGAAAGGCCACGGCGTGCGGTCGGGCGTGCAAGTAGCACGTGGTGAGATCATCGGATTCACGGACGCCGACAACAAAACGCCCATCGAGGAACTGGCAAAAGTCCTGCCATGGTTCGACGAAGGCTACGATCTCGTGATTGGCTCGCGGGCGTCCTCTGAGTCATTGATCACCAAGCGGCAGCCGCTCTATCGTCGCGCTGGATCGCGTGTCTTCGCCCTTGCGATGCACGTCGCGACAGGTCTTTGGGAGATCCAGGACACGCAGTGCGGCTTCAAGTTCTTTCGCGCCGACGTGGCAAGGGACCTCTTCGCTCGCCAGACCGTCGAAGGCTACATGTTCGACGTGGAAATCCTCGCCCTCGCCTTGAGGAGCCGGTATCGCATCAAACAGGTCGGCATCCGCTGGGCCGACGACGGGGACAGCCGCCTGGAGCTCCTTTCGGGCAATTGGCGCAACATGAAAGACTTGCTCAAGATCAGCTGGCGAAACCTCACCGCCTAGGCGACTTTCCATCCGCCGTCGTGAGCACGTCGTACAACTCCGGCCGCCGGTCGCGGAAGAATCCCCACGACGCGCGCGTGCGCGCGAGGGCGTCGAAGTCGAAGCTGGCTACCACGACGCCGCTGTCGTCCCGCCCGAGCTCGGCGACTTTCTCGCCGCGATGGTCGGCGATGAACGACGAGCCGTAGAACTTCTGTCCCTCTTCCACGCCGACCCGGTTGGCCGCCACGACGGGAACGACGTTCGACACGGCGTGCCCGATCATTGCGCGCTGCCACGGATCGCGCGTGTCCAGATCCGGCTCGTGAGGCTCGCTGCCGATGGCCGTGGGGTAAAGCAGGACCTCCGCCCCGAGGAGCATCATCGCTCGCGCCGATTCGGGAAACCACTGGTCCCAGCAAACGCCGACCCCGAGGGTGGCGTGACGCGTGCGCCACGCGCGGAAACCGGTATCACCGGGCCGGAAGTAGAATTTCTCCTCGTATCCGGGGCCGTCGGGGATGTGGCTCTTACGATAGACGCCAAGCACGCTGCCGTCGGCGTCGATGACGGCGACGCTGTTGTAATAGGCCTGGCCCGCCCGCTCGAAGAACGAGACGGGAATGACGACGCCGAGGGCACGCGCTACCTCGCGCATGCGGGCGACCGCTTCGTCGTCCTCGGCCGAGCGCGCCTCGGCGAACCAGCGGCCGTCCTCCTCGCGACAGAAGTAAGGTCCCTCGAGCAGCTCCGGGGGCAAGATCACTTGCGCGCCGCGCGCTGCAGCTTCTCGCACGTACCGCTCGACGCGAGCAATGTTCTCGGCGCGCGGCCCTCCAAGCTCGCACTGGACGGCGGCAACCGTGAAAGCTCGCGTGGTCATGCCGGCCTCGGCTGTTGTTGCGTGATGCAATGCAGAGCGCCGCCCCCGGTCAGCAAGGACCGCGACTCGATGCCGGCCGGAAGCCGACCGGGGAACAAGCCGCCGATGAGCTCGACGGCCTCGTCGTCCCAGGGCACGCCGTACGTGGGGACGACGACGCGTGTGTTCGTGATGTAGAAGTTCACGTAGCTAGCAGGCATCACCTGTCCTTCCGAATCGAGCACGCGTCCGGGGGATGGCAGCCTCAGCACCTCGAGCTTGCGTCCGCGTGCGTCGCGAAGGCTCGCCGCCTCGCGAAGAAGCGTGCGCAAGGCATCGGCGTTGGGGTCATCGTCGCTTCGCGGCTCCATCGCGACTACCGCGCCCGGGCGCACGAAGCGCACCAGCGTATCGACGTGGCCATCGGTATGGTCGTTGAGCAGCCCCGAACCG
>Ga0210409_10004414_pt1 | contig 15152 bp, 15 predicted proteins | sample IncBWH17MmetaG_FD_161649 | JGI IMG/M metagenome (GOLD analysis project Ga0210409, IMG submission 161649) | Forest soil microbial communities from Barre Woods Harvard Forest LTER site, Petersham, Massachusetts, United States - Inc-BW-H-17-M | ecosystem: Environmental > Terrestrial > Soil >...
CAACGAGATTGTCGTGGTCGACGCCAAACAACTTCAGTGCTGCTGGATTGGCTTCGAGGCAAACTCCCCGGTCATCGAGAATTACAATGCCATCCAGCGTGCTATCGAAGACGGATTTGTATTCGCGCTCGGTGGCATCGAGGACGTTCACCGTCTCGCGATGTTCGCGGCGAGCCAGAAGAAGGAAGCGGACGTGGAGCACAATGGCGGTCGACAGTGCGATCAGGACAAGCGTAAGCAAGACGGAAGACAAAGACCCGCTGTAGAAATGCGCCCCGAACGCAGTCGCGAGCAGCGTAATGGCTGCAAAAGAAATGAGGATCGAGCCAGCGTGCATCCATCGCTGCCGCTTGGACCTGGAGACCGTTGTGCGCGGAGTTTGCATCGGGTCACCGCTGCAGGGGACTCTGGCCTACCAAGCCTGCGCGAGACCCCCACAAGTCGAAAGGCATCGGGCGGTTCCGCTCCAATACCTTCGCACTCTGGCAGGATGCTATGCCCGGACGTGAGGAGAGTCAATATGCCCTGAGCAGTCCGGAAGCACGTGTCGCCCGTGATCCCGGCGTGAACCAAAAACTGCGTCCGTGGCATGAAACGAATCCGGCATGAAGAGCACTACTGCATGAAAGAAGATCTCCACGCTCGGAGTTCCGGCAATGGATGCAGGTTGATACCCTCGTTCAGGTGTTGATTCCGAGGGGGAGGGTCATGACCATGCCAAAGGCAACAAAGGTATTTTGCGTGCTTGCAGGAATTGCGTGTCTGTTCCACGCCGGGCCGCGAGCCTCCTCCATGCCTAGCCCGCAAGCCGTAGATTCAAGTCAGTTCGAGAAGATTCTTACGGATCGAAACATCTGGGGCGAGGGTGCCTTCCAGGCGTTTGCCTCCCTGGACCGCTGGAAGGCTGCAGGTGAATCCTCCATCCTGGTGTTCACCGATAAAGTCGTCGGCGGATCGAAGTTCGAAAAGCCGGAGCAGGGGCGGGAGAGAGCTGCGGCGATGGCCAGGACGATGAACCGCCCGCATTTGAGACTATCTCCAGAATTTGCAACTTCCTACAAGGCCGCCCTTGCACGGAAAACTCCCTCCTTGCAAGCCGAGTCCATTCGATTCATGGAAGACGATTCGTACCGCGTGCAGTGGAAGCGGGAAGGCGCCGAATTCTTGAAGAAGCAGCTGACGATGGGCGCGGTGGTGGCCGCTTATGGAGCTCCGGAGAAGACTGCAACCGAAGTCGTGCAGGCCCTCGGCGACCGCCGACCCGCCGTGCTGACCATTTCCGCGTACGCCGGCGGCATGGTTAAGTTTGTGCAGAGCGATTTATCGCCCGACCCCAACTTGGTTGATCGTGTCGTTCTGGATGTGCCTGCGGCCGTCGCGCTCATCCAGGCCTCGCACTAGTCCAATCGCTCCGCACTTGCAGCAGGGCCGTGCCTGAGCGCACATGAGGTGGAGAAATGAATACGATCCGCTCGCGGTCCAATGGTTATCTGGTTGCCGCCGTGGTCCTCTGCAGCATGAGTTTTAACTCGGGCTGCGGAAAATTGTTCGTCCGCGACATTGCCACCGACGCGCTCGATCCCGGCAATCTCGCGGACACCGAACCCAGTATCGCCGTGAATCCGGAGCATCCCCGCCACATCGCGATCGTCACCTTCTCTGAAAACTGGAGTGCGGCGAAGGGAGCCCCAGTCTGGAAGTCTTCGGACAGCGGGAAAACTTGGACCAAAGTGTTTCAGGTCGTGCAACCCACTCCAGGTGAATTCGGGCCGGGCGATCAAAAGCTCGATTTCGATGCCAACGGCCGCATCTATGTGGCAGAGCTTGCCTCCGGTGGAGGCGGCATCAACGACTACGTTTACCGCCAGACGGGAGGGCCCGACGCACCGCTCACTCCGGGTGCCAGTTACGGCAACGACCAGCCGCACCTGTCGGTTGATCGGTCATCTGCAAGCCCGTTGAAGGGACATCTTTATTCGCCCTGGCTCGACTTCAGCCAGCCTCTCGAACGCTCAACCGTCGCAGCTTCCAGTAACGAGGGGATCGCCATGAGTTCTGTTGGAGCCGGTGACAATAGTTCCTTCCCTAATCGCACGACTCGTTCGGCCACCGCCCCGGACGGCAAGATTTACATCATTTACAAAACTCGCGAAGGAACGGCTGGCGCGCCTGCGGGATTTGAAAACGCTCACTTCCATGTTAATCGCTCGGACGATGGTGGTTTGACTTGGACAGGACTAGGCGCAGCGGGAATCTCCGTTCACGGCGCAACGCAAGTGCAAACCTATTTCACGACCTCGTTTGGGAATCTTGCCAAGGGCAAAGTAGCACGCGCGCGCAGCAGCGATGCGTGGATTGCAGTGAATCACGAAAACGGTGACGTGCATGCCGCCTTCGTGCAGCGTGACGCCAGTGGATTCGCACAGATCTACGTTGCACGCTCGACCGACCAGGGAGCCACGTGGACTGCCGCGCGCGCCTCTGACGGCACGCATAATTCCGCGTACCCGGAGATCGCCGTGACGAAGCGCGGCGTAGTGGGACTCCTTTTTGTTGATTACGACGATGCCGGGGCGGTCACGCTCTTCCGGCACCACTTCGCGCGGAGCTTCGATCATGGCTCGTCCTGGGATGACGATGTTCTCCAGACGATGAACCCGGGACCGCTCTCCAATGCCTCCAGCGGGTTCCTCTGGGGTGACTACGAAGGTCTGACCGCGGCAAAGAATACGTTCTATGGCGTCTTTACCGGAGAGTCTTCCGGACGGACGGTTTTGCAGCTCGATCCGGTTTTCTTTCGCGAGAAGAGCTGCCGCTGGTGGTGGCTTGGCTGCTGGCTGGAAGATGACGATTAGACAAGATCGCGCAAACAAGAACGCAGGGCGGTCTGGATTTTCTCGGGAAGAAGCGTCTCTCCCGCCTCTGCGCGGCGGCCGGACTTCCGAGCTCTAGCCTAGAGAGGAGTTGCCGATGAATACTTCGTTTGGACCCAGATGGGATTCGAGTGCGATCCAGAGCCGTGCCACAGTCCTTTTATCTTGCTCGCGCTGCTGCGCGCTCATCGTCCTCGCGGCACTTCTCGGGCAGGGATGTGGCGATGACAAGTTGAAGGATCCAGCTCTTCCGGGACACTACAGCGTCGTTTCCTGGGAATACAAGCCCGACCCCGCCAATCCGGGCGATCCTTTGTGGACCGACGTCTCAAGCTATTTCAACAGTCCGGCCGGGGGCGTGCCGTATACCATGAACCATGTCCCGCTCCACGGGATCGTCCGTTACCCGAGCGGCCACGGGCCGTTTCCCCTCGTGCTAATCGTGCACGGGAATCATGATCCGGCGGTGAGCAGCGAGCTCGGTTACATTTATCTGATCGATCTATTAGCCAGCCACGGATTTATCGCCGTCACCGTGGACGAGAACTTCTTAAACGGGAGCTGGGGCGAAATGGCCGCGCGGGCGATTGTGCTCCTACGCCATTTGCAGCGCTGGCGCACGTGGAACTCGACACCCGGCAATTCGTTCTATCACAAGGTTGATACTAACCGCATCGGATTGGCCGGGCACTCCCGCGGCGGGGAGGCTGTTGCAGTGGCGTGGCTCTTTAACACCATGCTGAACAATCCGGCCGACCCAAATCACAATTTCGATTTCACTCTGCGGAGCCTCTTCGCCATTGCGCCCGTCGACGGCCAGATCGTCGGCGAGATCAATCCGCACACTGGCATTCCGTACGCCAATGTTCCCGTGGTGGTGCAAAACGCGGACTATATGGTGATGCACGGCACGCACGACGGCGACGTCTATGACTTCGAAGGCTACAAGACCTTTGATCGTGCACAGCCCGTGGCGGTGGCCGGCACGGCCACGAAATCTTTGCTTTGGGTTTACGGTGCCATCCACAACCAGTGGAATACCATGTGGGGTACCGCCGATCCTTGCCTGGTGGCGCCGGCAGCTGAGATCATTTCCGCCGCGAACGAACAGTCCATCGGCAAAGCCTTCGTCAGCGGTTTCTATCAAATGACTCTGCAGGACAAGCGCAGGTACGCCAAACTATTTGAAGGTAAGATACGTTTTCCAAGCATGCCTGCGGGTATTACGCTCATGACGCAGTACCAGAGCGAGCACCGCCTATTCATCGACAATTACGAGCAAGGCCCGAGTCTTGCCACGGGATCATTTCCCGGAGTGACCAATTCCAATCCCGGCAGCTTGGTGAACCCGTACCTGTATTATTCATTCTCCGACGACGGCAACCCCTACTATCTCTGGGAGCAGACGCATGGCCTGATTGCCGGCTGGACCAGCAACCATGCAGAGTACGTAATCGATGTTCCATCGGGGTTGGCCGCCCAGCTGGACTCATATCCAGTTCTGTCTCTACGCGTCGGACAGCTTTTTGAATCTCCGCCGGCAAAGAACACACCGGGAGTGAACCAAGATTTCAGCGTGGCACTGGAACTCGGCGGCGTTATCACCAATGAGCTGCACGCATCCAGCTTCAATCCGCTGCCGTATCCCGAGCAGACCCAGTACTGCACGGGCGATGACACGAAATCAGTGTTGCAGACGGTTAGGATCCCGCTGCGCGAATTCGTCGAACATCACCATAATTGGCATCTGCGCAATCTCAGCAAGATTCACTTGAAGTTCGATCAGAAGGCCAGCGGACTGGTCGCCATCGATGACATCCAAATCGCTAAGTAAAGGAGAATGAGCATGAAACACATTCTGATGTTCACGCTTGGTTTCCTCGCTCTTGGTTCGTCCACGACCCTGTTACGCTGCGAGCCCGCTCAAACACAGGATCAGGGCAAACGGGAGCCGATCCGGCTGATCTCCTATGAAATAACTCAACTCGAATTGAAGAAGAGCGTCCGGCTTCTGGACACCGAAGGCAAAGAGCGGAAATACGATCGGGCCTATGTGGTCACTCTAAAGGGCACTTTTCCCTTGAATCAGGCGCTGGGATTCGAACTCTACATCGGGGACTACCGGGTTCCCGAGTACGGAGGCACACACGACGGCCTCTATTTCAGGATTTACGACGAAAAGCTTTTCTCCCGTCTGGAGGACAAGGAATTTCGCTATCGGTTTGGTCCGGGTGAAATGCGTAGTCTCGACACGCGCTTCTCGGTGAAGGGGTTTCAACCTTTTAAGGTTCAGAAAGAGCAATAGCCCGCAAATTCGGCCAGGCCAGGAGATTCACAACCGGCCCGGCCGGTGGCTAGAGTTGGGCAACCCATTGAGCAGGAGAACGACAGATGATCGCGATTGAAGCAATCAAGTTTAATCACAATCATGGCTCCGCAACACATGACGCTTTCAACATTCGAAGGAACGCAACGCAATTCGTCCACGTTCCGGAGTGGCGGCGGTTTATCAGTATGAATCCGGAAGACTCGCCGGCAGCGTACGCGGTTGCGCCCACTCATGGCAACCCCGTCGGCATCGAAGTGTCACTCATCACCAACGACCCAGGGGCCGCGTTCATGGAAGTGCGCGTCGAAAATCACGTCAAAACAAGGGCTGTAAATTTCATCAACGGGAAGACGGGGTTCGTAGGCTTCGAATTGATCGATCCACCCGTCGCGCACGGCCAAGTGGGAGTCTGGGATCTCCAATGGCATTGGGAATACCGGCTAGGGCCGCACCACGCGTGGCACCACTTCGACACGACGCGGCATCGCGTCTACGTGGTCCTCGATTTGCCGTCTGATCCGTGGGAACAAAGCCCCTACAACAGCGGCAACACGCAATTGCCATGGACCGACGTGCTCGACCACGCTTGCCGCTGGGCGCAAGGAGCGAGCTCCAAGGACATGGCTGCCGCGCTTGTAACGCAAAACGTTTATGCACTTGGGCCCTCCATCATCACCTATGATTGCCCTGGCGGCGGGAGCTCTCATTACAGCGCGGGGAACTTCGATTGCACGGCATTCCTGGATCGATTGCGAGGCGGTACAGGCAATGGGATATATGTGAATTGCAGTGACTGCGCGACCTTTGTTTCCAGTTTTGCGAACGCCCTGGGGTGTAATCTGTGGCAGTCACGAATGGGCTACAATTTTGCTTTGAACGATATCCTTGCTATTGGAAGCAATGTTTGGCAAACAGCGTGTGGCTGGGGCTCGTTCTCCTATCATGAGGTGGCCTGGGAGGGAGCGTGCACTGCAAACGAAGACGTTTATGATGGTTGCCTGCAAGTCGATGGTGACAGCGACCCGACAACCGCTCCGCACGTCCCGCTCTTGCCGCAGGATTTGCGGTTCGGAAACCCTGGAAATTTGTTGTACCGCGACCGACTCGCAACGCCGGCCGGGCGGCCAAACTGCAATCCGAAGCCCGGCACGCGCCAGCATCGTGCAGTTGTATAGAGGGGGAACGAAATGCAAGCCGAACTGAAGGAATATCTTGAAGAGCACTATGCCGCGAAGGAGTGGTACGGCCGCAGCAACTCGAGCCGCCGTATGGTGAAGGGATTTCGCGTCGAAGACTTGGAACTCAAGACCTGGAAGCTGCAACGCGCGAAGCGAGACGAGCGGGACGGAACGGTAGCATTTTTCTCCCTTTGGGGCCGCAGCGATTCGGGGGATGAGCTGCTGTCGATCGACGTTTTCGAGTGCGCCTCGGTGAAGGCCGCCCACGATCAGCTTCTGGAAGCGCTGGCGAACGTTCAGTCTCCAAAGGTCGAACGTATAACGGAAAAGACCGCTCCTGGCGACGTTGCGTTCGGGCTGGCGAATACCATGATTCTATTCGCTCGCGCGAACCTGGCCGTTTCGATCCGCAACGCTGGACCGAGGGTTGTTCCCGTGGGAATCGCGGCGCGAGAACTCGATGCCCAAATTCTCCGGCGGCTGAAATCCGAGTAATTGCGGCAAACAACTTCAACCAACAGATCTCGCCGTTCGCGCCATGATGAAACGGTCTTCGCACCTGCGCATGCGAGCGAAGCGAGTCCGCTGTGCGGGCGCTAGTCACATCTGTTCTAACCAGCCCGTGACCTTGCGTCTGATTAACGCTTACCAGAGAAGCGGCATCAGCAGCGACAACTGGCAAGAAGATGCCCGGCTTCCCTGCTCCGGAAGTGACACTCGCTAGACCTGGTGGGAGATTGTTTGCCGTTCGACCCCGCACGCATAGGGGAGGACCGTCGAGAGTCTGATGGTCCTATTTCGATTTACCAGCGAGCGTTTCAGCTGTGAAAGCCGCAAGCCTTCTAAAGAGCGGTTCGGCAAGTGCTTCCTTTTTTTCCGGTGAACGTTTCAAGTGCTGTTCCACCTCGGATTCTACGTCCTGAAGTTCTTTAAACGGTGCGATCTGCGCCAGTCGCTGGAAAAGCATCTTGTGGGCGCGCTTTCGTTCCATCACTTCCAGTCCGTCCAGCATCTGGCGGTGTGACGTCCCCTCCCAAATCGCGAGAATCATTGCTTCCCGCAGCCAGCGTTCCGCGCCATGCTCGGCCAACACGCCCAGCCCTCCGTGCACTTCCATGGCCCACTTTGCGGTATCAACTGCAAACTCAGCCGTCCAATATTTCGCAAGGTGTGCCACTAGCCGAAACAGATGATAGCGATCGGAGTAAGGCGGCCGCTCCATCCACACGTCGTTCAAGAGTTGTACCGACTCCCACGCCAAGGCAAACGCCGATCGAAGCGCACTCAGCCGACCTTCAAATTGATGACGAAGCAGAGGATGATCGAGAATCCTTTTGCCGAACGCGACGCGGTGCTCCGCATAGGAAAGCGCATCGGCCATCGCGCGCTGTGCCAACGCAGCACTCACTACGCTGTTCGCTACGCGCGAGAGGTTCAACACTTCGAGGATTATATAGACTCCCGAGTCCGCGGAGCCGAGCAAGTAGCCCTCACTGTCCCTTAACTCGACTTCCCCGGTGGGAACAGAGCGGGTTGCAATCTTGTCCTTCAACCGCCTAATAAGATGGTTAAGCTCGCCATTCTTGCGGTATCGAGGCACGAGGAACAAGGCCAGCCCACGCACACCTGCCGCGGCTCCTTCCGCGCGCGCAGCTACGACGGCTAATTCCGCGCCAGCGTTGCTCGTAAAGTATTTGTCGCCTGTCAACAGCCAGCCATCTCGCGCTGGGCGGGCAATCGTCTCGACAGCGGCTCCCAAATCTGAACCACCTTTGATCTCTGTCATCCACGTGGCACCCTGCCATACGGAATCGTCTTTCCGCGTAAGTTGGGCCAGAAAGCGAGCCTGCAACTCGGCGCTGCCATATTTCGCAAGAGGCACCGCCGTACCGAGTGACACGGTATAAGGGCAGCAAATGCCGGGATCGTGGAACGAAATCGTGTACATCAGCTGATATGTAGAGATCAGCGATTTTTCTTCCAGTGCGCGCCAAACGACTCCGGATCGGTAACCCCTCCTCAAAATCGTTTGATATTCGCGCGGGTAGAGAATTTCATCGGCGCGTTTTCCCAGACGATCGAACATCCGCAACCATGGGGTTCCGGCACGGTCGACTGCATTCGAAATGGCGACGCCTTCGTTCTTCCACCAACCTTCTTCGGCGCTGAGCACATCGCGGTGCGGAATATCTTGAAGCCTACTCTGCAGAAAGTTCAGAGGGGAACGTAGCGCGTTGAAACCTGTCATTTCAGCGCATGTTAGGCCGGTAGCATGGGCGAGTCAAGCTGAGCGAGTTGGCCCCCATTCCAATACTTAGTGAGCACAACGCCTGATTCACGCACTTGCCGAAGGGATGGAATCACTCTCAAAGGCAGCCAGGCAGACGTCCGGTAACCCCGCAGCGGGGGGCAAACGGGAGCGCGACTCGGATACTACCCCTTCCGGGCGTTCCAAACGTTCCGTAGAGCGGGCAGGCTGGAGAACTGACTGGCTTTCTAAAGTACTGGCGGAAAGGAACTTTTGTTCCATTGGTTCCCTCTCAATCGACATAGTACCTTTGCCGTGTCTTATGAGCACTGAAACCCTTCGTGTGACGCGTCGCCACCAGCGTATCTCCTTGCCGCAAGGCATGTCCGTAACCTGGTACGGTAGCGGCCAGCAACAAGTTTCCCGCGTCAAAACGTTAAGCATGGGAGGTCTGTTTCTCTGCGGGTCCCATACGCTGCGAGTAGGCACGCATCTGACCCTTGTTTTTGAAGTACCCGGAGGCATGGTTCTGGCGGAGGCGGTTGTCCGAAATATCGTGCCTGGTGAGGGGATGGGTGTCGAATTTACTAAGATGAATCCTCAAAACCGAGTTCTGCTAGAGGGATTGCTCACGCGGTTGTTGCGCTAACGCAGCCTGCGTGGAGGACTCAAAGTATTCAATTTGAAACAGACAGACGATTTGCGCAAACCATAATTTCCGGGGTGGGCGTCGACATGAGTCGCTGGAAGACAGAAAAGCTTTCGCCTCCTGGCTAGGCTTGTGCCCGGACAACCGAATCAGCGGCGGCAAAGTGCTCTGCGCCATCGCAGTGATGGCTTCGGGCGCACCGAGTTTGGAGCGCAGCGGCGGAACTTAGCTCCCAAAGCGCTTTGGCTTCGGAGTAGGGCCGAGGCCACCTGGCCCGCCTAGTCTACCGCATGCTGAAGTTTGGCCACGACTACGTGGACCGAGGAGTTGAATTCTACGAAGCAAAGTACGAACACCAACAACCACAACGAATCAGAAAACAAGCAGCCGCTCTCCAGATGCAACTCATTCCTCCCACGCGAGTTGTCCGTTAAGTTTCTGGAGAGTAGCCGACGATACAACCGGAACCGTGTCGAGAGTTGGTAACAGGCCCGGATTGAAGGCTCCTAACGAATCCCGACCTGTCCGCGCACACTATCAATCAGCTTTTTGGAGTCATACCCAATCCCTGCTCTGAACACTGTCTCGACGTTTTCAATCTCAGTGATGTTCTTTGAGGGATCGCCCTTGATGAGAACAAGATCGGCCTGTTTGCCAGATGCGACAGTCCCAATTCGATCTTGCTGGCCGAGATAAGAGGCCCCATTCTCCGTGGCAATCTGAATGGCTTGCACAGGAGTGAATCCCGCCTCCACCAGCAGCTCGATCTCACGCTGATCGCCGAATCCTGGAAGCACTCCACCATTTCCAGTCGGATCAGGCCCTGCGAGCAGCAGGCCTCCGGCCTTGACAAACGCCACCTCAAAATCCATCTCCTTGCGCATCAACGCGGTCATCGGGGAGTCCATAGGCACACCCGCCCGCGCGGTCAAGTAGCTTTGCGCCGATTCCGCGGACATGGCCTCGAGAGTGCGGAGTTGCAATTTTGGCCGCCCGGGCACGCTGGCCTCAAACACGGGGAGGGTGGAAGTCACGGCCACGTGGTGTGAGACGAGGTTGTGGATCAGCTCCTGTACGGCCGCTCCATTCACGTCCTGCTTCGCCCAACTGCTGCTGCCTCCCGACGGGCAGGTGTCGGGCTTCTTATCGGCCACGAATTCCGTGTCCGCAAACACGGGCCCGTGCTCGAGATCATCAATCCCGAGCGATACAGCCTCCGGCCAGGTCACCGAACACAAATGCCCAGTCAGTTTCAACTTGAGCCCATGCGCCTGCTTAATCGCTACTCCAAGCTGCTCTCGTGTGATGTTCATGTACGCCTTGAAGGACGTCATGCCTTCCGCCGCCCAGTAGTCCACCATGCGTTTCGCGTCGTCGGGTCCTGTCAGTTCATGCATTTGTGCAAAGCGCGTTGGCCTGCCTTCGAGGTACGGCGCAGTAACATCGATGCTCGGTCCAGGCATGAGGTTGGCGTCTATTCGGCTTTTGACCTTCAAGTCCGTGTAGGGCTCGAGGCTGCCCGTCGTCCGCATGGTGGTTACGCCGGTCGCCAGATAGAGTCGTGGCGCCGTGTACGGAATCTCCGCAACGAACAATCCCGGCTCCCCAACCCGTCCGCCCGCAACTTGCACTGCGATCGAGTCGGTATAGTAGAGATGGTCGTGCATGCCAACGAGGCCAGGGATGATCGTATAGCCAGCGCGATCCAGCAGTTGCGCACCCTTAGGAATCTGGGCGGACGCAGCTGGGCCGATGGACTGGATCTTGCCATTCGCGATCACAACCGCTTGGTCTTCCTTCGACGCGGCACCTGTTCCATCGATGACTCGGACGTGGTTAAGAACGAAGATTGGCGAATCTACAGTTACGAACGCGGCGACCTCACTCGACACCTGGGCTTGCGCAACTGCGGCCGCAGCAATGAGTAGCGACCCAAACAAAAATAGCAGACGCATTCGTACACCTCGCGCTTGATGTCGTTGAAAATTCAGCAGGACGGACAATTCTACGCCGGCGGCTGTCGAATGGGAACGACATGATCTGGCGGAAGGAAGTACGGCCGACGGTCTGCTGCGCTATGGCGGCCCCGCGTGAGCGGAGAGAAAGGAGCCGAGGACGTACTGCCCTCTTGGCGCTCGATGCGGAGCTTAACTGCTAAAGAAACTGCCCTTGGACTACGGAGCGGGGGTCTCGTCAAAAAGCGCGACACCTCGACAGGATCCTGTTCTCGTAGAGTGTGCGTGTCAAGGACATTCCAGGCTTTCTCTTCCGCAAAAGGGGCTCATTGCCTGATAAGCGCAGCGGGACCGGAAAAGGTGAATCGCTGATCGGCACTTGTCCGGTCAGCGCGTTATTTCTAACGATGCCAGCCGCCGAGTCACTGCCAGGATTTGGGGCGTGGGATAGAGGGAGGGAGCTTGGTCTGGGAGTTGCCCTTGGCGGATTCGAGCTGGGCGGTGGAGAGTCCCGTCGCTCGCGTGAGGTCGGCTCTGCTTATGTTTGCTCCGGTGAGGAGCGTGTAGCTGAGGTTTGCGCAAGTGGGCGACCCCAGGATGGAATAGCAATTGAGGTCCACGTCCATAAGGAACGCGCCGTCGAGTTTGGTGGCTTCGAGCTTTGCCCCGTTGAGAATCGCCGCGCTGAAGTCTGCCTGGCCCAGTCTGGCCCTGCTGAGGTCGGCCCCGGTGAGGTCCGCCTCGATAAACTTTGCGCCCCGGAGGTCTGCGTCGCTGAGGTCCGCTCCCGTAAGGTCCGCCTCATGCAAATCCAGCGATTGATCTCCAACCTTTTCGTAAGTCACATCCCGGCGGCCTAGGACGGTGAGGATGGCTTGGATGTCGAGCGGAGGGGAAGGTAATTCATCTTCGGGTTTGGGCAGCGGCTTCTTTGGGGCATTGACGTTGGCGTGCTCGCGGACAAATGCCGTGAGGACTTCCATGATAGGCCAATGGTCTTTGGGGGAATCGTTGGCGATGCGCTCGAGGGCGTAAATGCCGCCGAGGCGGACTTCGAGTTTCAGGTCGCCGAGTTGTGCGATGGCGCTGGTAAAGCGGTCAGTAATCTGGCCTTGCTGTGCGAGGTTGAGGTTTTCCTGTGTGGACTTCGCGGCGTCGGTCTGACTCTGTCTTGTAAACACCAGGTTTTGCCAAGTGAAGTAGAAGCCGACGAGCAAGACGAGGCCGCCAACGATTTGCGAGAGAGTCTGGCGGGCCCCGTTTTCGCAATCAAAGCGGTCCTTGGAGTCCAAACCGGCGATGGAGCGCACCTGCCATTTAGGGAAGAGCCAGAGAAGTGCGAACAGAAGAAGACAAGTGCCCGCAAGACCAGCGGCGACGGCCCACGCAGAGAATCTCCACAGCAGGCCGAAGCAAAATCCAACTGCCAGGAGGCTTGCGAGCAAATCTTTCCAGCGGCTGGCGACGGCGGTGAAGGCGCGTTGGAGGATGGAAAGCATAAGTTTCGTCCCGGGACCGGGGCCAGGCAGAGTGGAGAACTATCCGCGACATCTCGCCTGATCGCCGGGGGCGCTTTTCAGGCAGATGGCAGGGATGTGGACTACATCCTCCTCGACCCAGACATCGTGATCAGGATTGAGCTTGAACCAGTCGGTAGTCATGGCGCCGACTCGCCTTCCGTGACCACAGGCAGTTGCGCGGCCTTGCCAGAGGTGTATCCGATGAACTGTGTGCCGCTCCAGCGCGTCCGCTGTCCCAAGAATTGCAATTTCACAAAAACGAGTGCGGTGTGGGAACCGACTTCGAGCATGGTGTCCCTCCGATGCAGCTAAACCCGGCGGATGAGGACAACAAGCGGTGGACGGGCCGGTCCTGAGACCATAACTCGCGCGCGGAGCGTCTCAACCGAAGGGGTCAACTGCGGGTCGTTCTATACAACCGAATAGTAGTGCAAGGATGGTGCTGCGCGTTTCATGGGCGTCGGGCCAGGGGGCAGAACCCATTTAACGGCGCGGCTCCGGTCCGCTGGAGCTCATCCAGCATCATTCGACGTAAACGGGTCACAGGGATACCTCCTTGTGACCCGTAACTTATCTCAACCGATAGGCAACCTCCCGCTCCGTTCGCCTCACGCGCAGCGTCCGCCGCGCTAGCGGCTTAGTCCTTGTTGGCTACTCGGAAATTATCCTCGGACCGGGCGGCTAAGTCCCGGTAAGCCCTAACCGGAGAAGTCAAGTACTAGGCCGGACTTGTCCGGTTGATGCCATAACGACGCCGGCCTCGCAACGGCCCGAGTAAACTGTTCGGTGTTCGCCCTAACAGAGCGTGAATATTCCAGTGCACCGCGACAGCGGCTCGGTGGGTTGAGCAAACAAGGTAATCCGCTGTTGCGTTTTCTCTGGGGTGAGGCGGGAGCGCATGCCGCCCGCAAGGATCCGGAGTTGCAGCGATTCTACCGCCGCAAATTGGTGCAGAAGGGTCTGGGGAAAGCGAGCGTGGCCGTGGCTCGCAAGCTCGGGATCCGACTGTGGATCATGTTGCGGGATCAGATTGAGTACAACGAGTTCTGTCGTCGTGGACAGAAACAGCAGAAGAGCAGTGATGCCTGTGGGGAATGCCAGAAACGCCGAATGGTGCGAAAAGTCACCGGCCGGTTGATTAGGCTACCCGCCTCCCTTGAAGGACTGGGGAGTTCGAATAAATCATCATGGTCGATGGTGATCGAAGAGATGTTTGGTGGGCAACACTGAGTTGATGAGAGTAAACGGGCTGAGCAGGTCCTCGCTCCGCGATGCAGTGAATCGGCAAAACACGAACAATTCTCAAAAGCCCCCTCTGGGGTGGAAGAGTACGCGCACGGGGCCAAAACAGGTGTAGAATGCTCCCCAATACCCCGTTTTACAGATCCCCAATTTCCGTTTGGGAAGGTTCTGATATGGCGAATACCATGACCGTTGCCACACCTGCGTCCGCGGCGAAAATCACCGAAGGCCGAATCAACGCAGATCGCCTATTTTACGTCGTCGCCGCAGGTATGATGCTGATTTTCACCGCCGGAGGATTCCGGCACTTCTATCTGCACGGCAGGGCTCCTTGGGGGGACATGACCAACCAGATTGTCCCACTGATCGTTGCTCACGGGCTCGCCATGTCGGGCTGGGTAATTCTATTTTTGGTTCAAAGCATTCTGATACTGACTGGCCGTCGGCGACTTCACATGGTGATCGGTCCACTTGGGGGTGTCCTTGCCGCGGCCATTGTGATTCTGGGTTCAACGGTGGCGCCCTTATCTGTTCGCTTCAGCCCGCAAATTTACGCATCGCTGGGCGGGCCGAGACCTTTCTTGGCCATGATGTTTGTACAGATGCTATCGTTCGGAACACTTGTGGGAATCGGAGTGGTATATCGCCGCAGGCCCGAGATCCATCGTCCGATGATGCTATTAGCCACAATCGTAATCCAATCCGGTGCATTGGGCCGGTTTCCCTACATAGAAAACCTTGCGGCGTTTCCGCCCTTGTATGTTTGGGGACCGGTATTGCTCTTCGGGGGCTTGCTTTTTGCTCTTCAATGGGGAATGAGCCGAACCTTGAATCGGTGGTATTTGATGGGTTACGCCGGGATGGTGATTGCGTCCTTCATGTCTGTCGCGGTGGGCCACACTGCGCTCTGGGATCGCATGGTCAGTAGTTTCGTCCCATGAAAACCGGAGCCCCACACCGACATTCTTCTTTGTAACTCCTGGTAAGTCGCGTTACCGGAGAAGTCCGGACTAAAACCCACTTCGGCGGTAAGCGCGTTTACCCCTCAGGTGCAGTGTCGCAGAGGGCGACCGGCCCTGAAGTGGTTCAAACCGGTTCGCTTCTAAGTTAGGATGGTGAGCGAACGCAAATATCCGATCACCAGTATGAAACAGCAGG
>Ga0210409_10004415_pt1 | contig 15151 bp, 14 predicted proteins | sample IncBWH17MmetaG_FD_161649 | JGI IMG/M metagenome (GOLD analysis project Ga0210409, IMG submission 161649) | Forest soil microbial communities from Barre Woods Harvard Forest LTER site, Petersham, Massachusetts, United States - Inc-BW-H-17-M | ecosystem: Environmental > Terrestrial > Soil >...
CAAATTAATCCCCCCACCGCCCGAACACCATCGTTGCATCGCCAAGGCTCCGTCGCCAAGCCCCTTTCGATTTGGAGGCCATTGGCTAAGTGCTTACCGGTAAGTGAGAATCCAAGTTGGCGAGTGAGGACCGGCGGGTGGCAACCGAACGCGATTCGTTTGTTTCTCGCATTGCATCAGGCATAAAAGTTTTGAATACCCTCGCGAAATGTGCGGACCACCTCCGGCCTCATTTTCTCTATTTCTCATCAATTCCTGCTTCTCATCAGAAAGTAGATCAAGCTGCTTTCTTCGTTGAGTTGCCGAAAGACCGCGAAACATTCTGGAACAGAAAGTGCCGACGACAGCGGAAGCGATGAAGCAGACATTTTCGAGGATACCGCACAGTCGCATCGCGGGGGAGACCGGAACACATTCGCCATGGGTGAGCCGGCTGTTTTGCTCCTTCAAAATTTCCTTCCCATATGCCTGCACAGTGCTAATCTTCTTCATCGCCGGCCTCCTTTTCTTGTACTTAAAAGCACGTCGATTATTGGGAGCCTAACGCATCCCGTGGAGACCGGCCTTCTGGCTCTAGCGGATACTGTTCCATTCAGCATATCGACATCAGATGTTGGCGTACTGCGCAAACACTAAGGCCGTCTGCCCGCGAAAAGTTTCTTTTGTTGAACCGTGCTCAGCAGGAGATTAACCTGTTTTCCTAACAACGATAGGTTTCCTGCCTTAGGAACAACAGCATCAATGCCCACAGATAAAACGTCTTGAGCACGAACGGCTTCAGCGTAAAGAGTAAATAAAATAATCGGTACGGAACTAATCCTTCTGATGGCGCGAGCGGCTTGCAAACCGTTCAGCCAGGGCATCGCAGCGTCCAAAATAATCAAATCCGGGCGCAACTTGCGTGCCTTATCGACAGCGTCCAGTCCGTCTATCGCTTCGCCACACACCGCAAACGGGGTGTGGCATTCGATGAAACCTCGCGTAGTTCTGCGGAATACCTGGCTGTAATCTCCGATCAAAATAGACTTAATCATTTCGTCACCTCAGGTATGCTCAGGTGACGGACCGACGCTAGCGAGCACCTTACAACGCGTTACCGTATCAAAAGTCACTACTCGTGACAATCAGCATTTCATCATACTTTGTGGATCGCTTTGGAAGGAATCGAGAAAACCCGAAGGTCTCAACACCGATTCGGATGTTTTCTGCCCGGATATCGTATTTCGTGAACTTTACAGCAGCCCATTATGGCCGGGATCATCTGCTCATAAAGCTTCATTTTATCCAGCAATGATTCAGCACCGTAGCTGGCGGCGAGAGCTTTTGCTTCAGCGTTGTTGGACAACGAAACCGCTAAAGTGTGCGGGACTGATCCAAGTTGGGATTTTATGAAGTCTGGCGTGAAGTGACGCTCTTCCGGCAGATGCAAATCAAGCAGCAATACCTCCGGCTTGAAATCCGAAATCATTTGCATCATTGCGGCAAAACTAGAAACTGCTCCAACAAGTCGAATGCGCGTGTCTTCGGTCAACCTCTTTCGAATGGCTGCCAGCATGACGTGGCTGTCGTCTGCCAGTAGAACCTTGATTGACATGTCGTCCTTCTTCCGAACGTGTCGCGACACTAGCACAAAGTAATGTGCTTGTCCGTTTGTAGGAAGTACTACTTCCTGTGGATATCGTCCATCGCATGCTCAAATGGCTTCATAGAGGTCGGTGAGTCCCACGATCGAAGCGCCGGGTGGTTCAGGAAAACAACGCCGGGCGCGAACACCAGTGTTCACAAGCGTTTGTGCATCGACAGCCTGACAAATCGCACACAACGGTATTTTTTGGGAAAGCGCTCATCAGATCGAGACCAAATCGCCAGTCTGTCAGCGGCGCGGATAAACGAAGGAAAGGCGAAGCCTCATGAATAAGGTATCGCGACACTTAAAGATCATGTAGTGCAAACACGTACGTAACATGCGGGATGTTCCACACTAAGTCTAAAGCCTTATAAAGGTAAATGCCCGAAACGGCACACTGTCATGTTTTCTGGTGACGCCTAGAATTGGGTCTAACGATGTCTAGCCACTCACATGGATGCCCTCGTTGCGGTAATCGTCGCGTCGAACGCCTTTCTCGCAAAGGATTGTTTATCAAAATATATTGTTTCGTTTTAAACGTCAGACCTTATTACTGCGATAACTGTGGCCAGACACTGTTTAAACGACAGCGGCGCGGCCGGGTCAAGTCGACTTCTCCAACATCCCAGCAATTACGGGCGCGTGTATGAACATTAAAAATATATGGTGCGATGTTAGAAATGTGGTACTACACTACTTGTGATCGATACCAGCCCGTAATATAACGACACGTATAGCAACAATGGCATTAAATCCACAGCGCGTTCTGGTTCTTCGAGCACACGCTCTCGAAATATTTATTTCAGGCGCGGCTATAACTCTAGGACTTTTTGTCTGGATATCGATGATGGATTCAAATTCAGGCGTTAATTTACTGGCTGGCGCGGGTCTGTTGGTGGCCGGAATTATATTGTTGGTTTCAGCGATGAAAACTATTCTCAAATATTAAACATGCGTTTATTCGTCTTGCTTATTTCGGTGGCGGGCCTAATGGCATTGGTGTTTTTTGGACTGTCGGTCCTGCTAATCAACATCGTTGGCTGGCTCTGGCCGTCCAATGGCAAAGTCAGCTTACACGTCGGACCGCGTCCGGCTCATAAACTAAGAAACAAAAGGCCGCTAAAAGTTTAGCGGCCTCTGGCCGCCCATACCGTACGAGCGTGAGAGGGCGAAAGTTCTCCTGCGCGCTTCCGAGCAGCGCGGGTACAAACTCTCGGATTCTTCACCGCATGTGTTGGCCTGTCAGCCGTGCTTCCTATCAAGTTAGAACCAGACTTCCATTTGCTGACGTTTCGGGCTTCGCCCGGAGATACCGGGTGTCAATATTACGATGGCAATTCTAAAGGTACTTTGGCTTTCGCTAGGATGACACGGTCGCGACCTGATTTTTTGGCCTCGTAGAGACAGGCGTCCGCGACCTGCAGCAATTCCCTGGCGCTGGACGCATGTTCCGGGAATCCGGCAATGCCGGCGGAAAGGGTCACCGGGTCAAGAGTGACATCGTTATGCTTCAGCTTGAGAGTTCGAGCTGCGATCCGTAAGAGTTCTGCACGGCTCGCGGCGTCCTGAGCCGATGATTCCGGAAGAATGATCGCAAACTCTTCTCCCCCATACCTGCAAATGATATCGTCACCGCGAAAATGCGAACGGAAAAAATCTCCCATGGAACGGAGAACCTGGTCACCCGCTTCGTGTCCAAAGACGTCGTTGAACCGTTTAAAGTGGTCGACATCGATAAAAATAACCGCCAGGGAGCGATTCTTGCGTGTGCCTCTCAACAGCTCGCGATCAAGACACTCCTGCATGAAGCGTCGATTGAACAATCCCGTCAGCGGATCCCGAATGGATTGATCTCGCAGAGATTCACGAAGGCGGAGACTGGCGAGCGACAGAGCGATCTGACTGGCCGCCGCTACTCCAAGGTGACGCTCCGATGAGTGCATTCCGTCAATCTCCGCGGCGCCGGCTCCGTTTTGATAGACCAATTGCAGGACACCGAGTGTGTCTCCCTGCGCAATCAGCGGCACACAAAGGTAATTGGCTACTGTCGCGTCCTTCAGGTGAGCGCATCTGATGTTTCCCTCCATGGACTCGCTCCAGTGAGGTTGGCCACGTCGTAGGGACCAGCACGCGGAAGGAGCGAAAATCTTCTCGTTGTTGTCGGCTATTCCCCAAGATGCAGAACACTCCAGCAAGTTTCGGGAAGACTTAAAAAGGTACAGTGCGCCGCCGAGGGAAGTTAGGAATAGCTTCTTGCCCGATGATCCAACGACGGCAAACACTTCATCCACCGTTGCGGAGGATTGCAACAAGCTGCCGAGCTCGTTAAGGTCCGTCATTTCATTGGTACGGCGCTGAAGCTCACTGACTAATTCATTCAGAGAGCGGGCATGTTCCGTCGCTTCGGTGGCCGCCCTGACCTGCAGGGAAATGTCGTTGTAAATTACATACACGGAGCGGACCTGACCGCCCTGAACCATGGGGATCGCGTGGATATCCACATCGATCAGGGATGCATCTTTCCGTTGGCGAGAAAGCGTTTGATGGAGTTCCCGCCCGGAGTTCACCTGGACCGTCAATGCACTTGCCGCTTGGCGCGATTCCGGAGAAACAGTCAGATCGTCCAAATTCTGGCCAACCACTTCGGCGCGCTGGTAACCAAACAGATTTGCGAACGCGTCGTTGCAGATCTGGACAGCCCCGGAAAGGTCTTGGACGACGATTCCGAAAGGGCTGTTTTCGACCAGGGAATTTAAAAATATCGTTCGCTCGTTCAACTCCAATCCCACCCGGCGGCGCTCGGCCACTGCGGAACCTACGATAAGGCCGGTTGCTGAGACCACCAGCATCAAGAATCCGATTTTTGTGAGAATTTGTGGCGGAGCCGGGAAGAAACGCAACGCCACTACAATGCCAAAGTTAAGGATGAGCAATCCAATGACCACCCGCTCAATACCATGACGCATGGCCATCCAAATAATCGGAACGAACGCCAAATAAAAATATTCTTTTGGAGCAAGCGGGCCAAAGATAATCCACAGGAAAAAAAGAATGGATACCACTTGCCCGGCTGCTTCCAAAACGGCGGCGATGTCGATGCGCAAAGCCGGGTTAGTGAAGGTCTTCTCGAGGTCGCCTGCACCCGATCGTTCGAACAGATTTCTTCTGATCCAGGGGAATACGTATATCAACAGGAACGGCGCAACGCTGAGCAAACCAACCGCGTCTCCTATATACCAACCGATCGCGGAGTCCCAAAACTGATTCCACTTGATACTTCCGTCGGCGGCCAGGCAGGTAACCCCAGCCACAGTCGCAAAAATCGCCGCAGTCAGCGTTACGGCCAGATACCTCAGCACATCGCTGAGTTGGGTAAGGGTACGATCGAATTTGATTTTGTGTTTAAGAATATACGCGGCTACCGCATAAATCGACGTTCCCAAGACAGCGGCAGGTATGACGCTCCAAGAGTAAATCGGCTGATGATAGATAATCAGGCTTGCAAGAATGTCGCCGAGAATCACCACGGGCAAATAACCCGGGGAGACGCCCAACATCACTGCGAAGATCAGCCCGAGCGCTGGGTACCAAGCGGTAAAACCCAAATTGGAAATTAAAATGATCTCGGGGCGGTTTAAGAATAAATATAGAGACAGCAGCGCTATCGCTAGGATTGCATGCCGACCAAACAGCACACTCCGTCCTGCTGAATCCCTACGAACCATCTCGAATTTCGTTTGAGTGTCAGCCATATTTCAATAAATTGTTCGACGGATTTCGAGCCGGATCCAGCCAGTCCAGCTTACGCTTCCCGGTCGGAGGCGCGAATCTAACGCGTCCGACCTGCAAGAGGACTCACTTTTGGACGGCGAGTTAAGTGAAACAAAGTATGAACGGAGGCGCCTAAGGAGGACATGCCGTCCTGTTTAGCAACCACAGCGTCAACGCCTATTTCACTGATATCGCAGCCTTGGAGCAGACCTCCATGTAAAGTGAATAGGATTATTGGTGTCTTGGGAAGTAATCTCCTTAGTTTGGGCGCAGCTTCGACCCCGTTCAGGCGTGGAATGGCCACCTCAAGAACTATCAGGTCGGGCTTTAGGAGCTGAGCTTTCATAATGGCTTCGTAACCATCAACCGCTTCCCCGCAGATATGGAATCCAAATTCACTCAAAAAGAAAGCTCGAACCAATCTACGGATTTGCTCGTGGTGATCGACGATGAGCACTCGGATTGACATTTTCGTTTACTCCAATAAGTCCATGGAGGGAAAAGTCGGGGACGCGTCTGTAGCTAACTTAGCAATTTTACTAAACGATTACGAACATCATGTACCTATTTAGTAATGGGCCGCCTCCAGCTTGCGTTCTTCCCAACGTTACATTCGCCCGCGTGGATGAGTTCGCAAACGGACTGGCCGTTCCCTTTAGGGTGATTTTTTCGGTTTGCCGACACAGCGGAAATTAATCAATGTGTCCGCAGGGAGATATTCAGATCGATTAGCATTTGCCTTCTTTGAGCATTCTCGATGCGGGCTTTAAGGCGCGGTTGTGGTTGCCGAAAGGCCCTTTCGCGCCTGCGGTTTCCAGGCCATGTCACCACGCATGTATTGCCACAAACCTTGAAGGCGCCAAACCATGTGCAATTGCCGGTACGGCAAGAGCTCGAGGAAGCAATAGGTCACCAGACGGGCCACGTCCTGCCAGTCGCTGTACCGCTTATAGGTAAGTTCTTCCTGTAGCACAGCGCCGATCGAAATCACCGTGGCAAACGCGTAGCCAAAGATCATGAACTGCACGAAAAACTCATGGTTCAGATCACCCATAACTGCCGCGACAACAATCGTGACCATTTCACCCACCTCTATAATTGGCGCGAAGAGTTCGTAGATCCAAAGATACGGCAGTGCCACAACTCCTACACGACCGTATGGCGATCGGATCGGGTACGAATTTGAGATATTCCTGTCTTTTTTCAAGAGATACCGATGCAGCCGGGCTACGAGATCGAAGTCTTCACCTATAGCCTTGGCCCGATACCCACCGACAGCTCTCACAAGATCGGTTCGAAACAGCCCGAACGCCCCAGAGATAATGAGCATCATATTGCCCTGGCCTCACGCCCGATTAGAAATGCGCGCAAGTATTCAACCACTTGAATGATCTCGATACTTTTTCTCGGCAGCCGCACGCGTTTCACCTGGCCGCCTCGAATCTCAGACCCATTAAGGATTCGGATGATTCCACCGACACCTACAACCCGTTCGGGGTCCGCCAAAACCGGCACCATAATGCGAAGAAGGGCGTCGTGTCTCCGCCCAGACCGGTTACTGCGTCGGCAGCGTACCCACGACCTAACAAGCGATCGCTCAATCACTGGTCATTGACGAGTGCGCTCTAACGGCAGGGTGTTATTAATCGTGTACAGTGTATAGATTTGCATATACTTTGTCCGAGCAAAGGCAAAGACTGTTGAAACGGACGACGGTTCTTTGACGAACCCGAATCGGAAGTGACTTGTGCAGAAACGCCCGAAAACCATACTTTATGATGACAGCGTCTCCGGCCCTCCCTCCGAGAGCTTGTCGGCAAGTTTACGGCGCACTGAACGTCGCGAGTGGTGGCTCTGGCTTGCGTCCATAGTGGTTACCCTGGTGCTTACCTTAGGGGTCGTTTCGTTTATCTTTCCCGAGCTTGCCGCACACAAAGGGTCAATCTCGTGGATGTCCTTTCCTCAGGCGGTGCGCGGACTTGTGGCGGTCGTCCTGCTATTTGACCTGTACACCATTTATCAGCAATGGCAGATTCACCGTATTCGCCGTGAATTGTTTCAGCGGGAAGAGCTTTTTCGTCTGATCAGCGATAGCGCCACGGACATGATCGCAGTGGTGGATATGGATGGCCGTCGCATCTACAACAGCCGTTCCTATCAAACTGTACTGGGGTACTCGGCCGAGGAACTGAGGGCATCATCGTCACTGGATCAAATTCATCCGGACGACCGCGAGCAGGTGAAGCGGGCGGCGGAGGAATCGCGTGCAACGGGTGTGGGTCAGACGCTGGAATACCGTATTCGTCACAAGGATGGAAGCTGGCGGACACTGGAATCGACGGCCAGCGTGATACGCAACGCCAAAGGCGAGCCTGAAAAATTTGTCATAGTGAACCGCGATATCACCGAGCGGAAATTGTCTCTGGAAGCACTTCGTTTGGCGGATGCCGATTTTCGATCTGTCGTTGAAGACGCGCCCTACGGAATTTACCGAACAAATAGCGCGGGTCAGCTTTTCCGTGTCAACCCAGCTTTACAAAAGATACTCGGATACGACGACCCCGCTGAACTTTTGAAAGCCAATCTCGAAGTGCAAATTTTCAGATCTGGAATGGAATATCGCCGGCTTTTCGAGCTGCTGAACCGCGTAGATGATTTCAAAGATGTGGAAGCGGAATGGAAACGAAAGGACGGTACCCCCATCACGGTACTGTGCAGTGGTCGCCGAATCGCCCGTAGCGACGGGCAGCCCGTTTATTTCGAGATGTTCGTCGAAGACATAACCGAGAAGCGCATTCTGGAGCGGCAGTTGCGAATGACGGGCAAGATGGAGGCGGTCGGTAGATTGTCGGGTGGAATCGCACATGACTTCAACAACCTCCTCGGAGTGATCATCGGATACAGCCAGGTATTGAAGCGTGCTCTTGGACCGGAAAGTCCTTTGACCGAGCACGCTATCGAAATAGAGAAAGCCGGGGACCGTGCCGCGGCCCTGACGCGGCAGTTATTAGCATTCAGCCGGCAACAGATTCTTACACCCACGGTTTTGAATCTGAACGATCTGGTCGTCGACATGCAGAAGATGTTACCGCGACTCATCCGCGAGGATATCGCCGTAAGCACAGCTTTGGATCAGGAGTTGTGTTCCGTCCGCGCGGACCGCAATCAAATTGAACAAGTCATCATGAACCTCGCTGTCAACGCACTCGATGCCATGCCTGAAGGCGGACGATTGCGGATCGACACGAAAAATGTGCGTTTGGACGAGCTTTACGCCCGCTCACATCCCGGTGCCAAACCGGGTGAATACGCTTGCCTGTCGGTAACGGATTCCGGCACAGGCATAGATTCCGAGACCATTGCCCATATCTTTGAACCGTTTTTCACTACCAAGGAATTGGGCAAAGGCACCGGACTCGGACTCGCCACCGTCTATGGGATCGTAAAGCAGAGCGGCGGCTATGTGTGGGTCGACAGCGAACCTGGCAAGGGCGCCGCGTTTCAGGTTTTCCTTCCGCGTGTCGCCCAGATCGCTGATTCGCAGTCGGTCCGACCATATCTAGATGAGAATTTGCGCGGGTCGGAAACTATTTTACTCGTTGAAGACGCCGAGCCTTTGCGAAAACTTGCGGCTTCCTTCCTATGCAGCCACGGTTTCAACGTTCTTAGCGCGCCAGACGCGGAAGAAGCCTTGAAGATCGCCGCGGCTCACGCTGGCGCGATTCAATTGCTAGTCACCGACGTGGTCATGCCCGGACAAAACGGCAGAGTGCTCGCGGAAAGGCTTGTCGCCAGTTATCCGGGCATCAAGGTCTTGTACATTTCCGGCTACACCGACTCTTTTATCGGCGGTCACGGCATTCTCGACGCCGACGCCACTTTGCTTAACAAGCCATTCACCGAAGAAGCTCTTATTCATAAAGTACGCGACGTGCTGGACGGCGACAAACAGGGCCGTACCGTCGATTTACTCCCGGCCAGTTCGCCGGCGCGTTGACCATTACAAGGAACGGATCTATGCCAAAAATTCTGATTGTTGATGATGACGAGTCGATACGGCGCCTGTTGCGCCTTAATCTCGCCGATCTGTATGAAGTTTTCGATACAGGAAAACCCGAGGAGGCTCTCGCATTGGCTCTCGAGCACAAGCCTGATGCCGTTCTCCTGGACCTTCGCATGCCGGGATATTCCGGCTTTGAGTTATGCAAGACACTCACCTCGTTCAGCGCCACGCAACTGATTCCTGTGTTCGTAATCAGCGGCGAAGGTGGAGCAAAAACAAAGGAATTCTGCCGACAACTAGGTGCTGCCGCATATTTTGAAAAGCCTGTCAACTTTGAATCTTTGCGCGAGACTTTGGCTCAGGCTCTGGGAACCCGCCGGCTCGAACGCCGCAATGAGTCACGTGTCGGCCTGCGTGTTCCTTTGAAGCTAGGGGGGACGGACGCGAACAGCAATTCTTTCAGCCTTCCAACCACCACGGAGAACGTAAGTAGCATTGGATTTATTTGTGCCTGTGCCGTGGTTCTCACCGTTGACACTGTTTTGGATGTCTATTTGCTGGCGGCCGAGCAGGAGCTCGTTGGTAAAGCCCGCGTCGTGCGGGCGGAATGGCCTGGCACCCAATATCCTCGTTATGGACTGAGGTTTACAGAAATCGTCGGCACTTGGATCTTGAAATGAACCTCTGCGATTCCTGACTGATTCAGTTAAAGATCTTAGGTGATAGCCGGCGGATGGCTTCGAAGCCTAAACAACCTCAGGCCGTAAGGATCTGTTTTCCGGTCCCTCCAGTTCAACCGTCAGTGGTGGAGGGACTCGAGATGGTACCGATCATTGCGAACGAAGGGACAGAAGCAATCAGCGGGGAGAATTGCCCATGTTCAAGTGAAGAGTATCATGCTCCGGTTTAGGTGACGTGAAATTCCATCCTGATGAAGGGCTTAACTCCTTCGCGACCTTTCAAACTCAGCGTAAGCGCTCCAGTCTCGCCTTCGACGCTGATTTCGAACGCGAAGAAGGGGCAACATTTTCTTTCGTCTGCGACCCATTCAGCTACTTCAGCCAAAGAAACTTGCTTCGGGTCAAGCTGGAACGAGTAGCCCTCTGGAAGTTCTCGGGTACCAGTTCTGGCTGTTTTTAGTTTGGCCGTCAGTTCGTTATATTGGATACGTTCTTCGTTCGTGAACGCTTTGACGTTGCAGTAGAAGCCCGTCATTGAATCCCCTTTTGCTGAAACCGCGTCGCGCTCAAAAATGCTAGGCATACCATCAGGTCACCGATTTCATGCTGCCCAGGGAGCGCGGATTTGAAACTCGCGCCCCTGAGTCTAGCCGAGCATTCATGCTATTTCGTGGAAAGTTTTTTTGCGGGCGCGGTCGAGTGCCGCCACTCGTGGTTGAGTTCTCCGAGAGAGCGGGTGGAGACGTAGACGTTCTACGAAAACCCTTAATCCTCAATCCTGCAGGCACAGAACTGGCCAGAGACGGCGATTTCGTCCAGCAACTTTGCGGTTGCTTCCGCACCGGACAAATCTCTGCAATCGGCGCTGTCTCCGGCGCCGACAAGAATGACGGCTTCGTCTTGTTGGGCTGCGCGTAAATGACCGTTCGGAGTCTTTGCACAAGATGCGGCGGCTAGAAGCAACCAGTATCCCAACCACTATGGAAGAGCATTTGATGCTCATCGCTGCCTCATTCGCACGAAAGTTTTCGCCATTAAAAAATAATCAGCATATCCACTTCATTGCAATTCTGTTGAGCGTGGGCGGCAGGCAACGGGTGCAGCGCTGCTGGTTAAAATTTAATTCGCAGCATGAATTGTATCTGCCTGGGCAAGCCTGTTCCGGTATTTGGGGACGCGGCATTGTCATTATTGGTGTTGAAATTATTCGTAGAGGTGATCACCCCAAAATCCGATTTGGTAGTCAAAAAATAATTGTTGGGTATAAGATTTCCGCTGGCGTCGACGCCTTGGGAGAAGTTCAGCGCCAGGTTATTCGGATCGCCCAGTTGTACGTGGTTAAGAATATTGAAAACCTGTACGCCGAACTCTACCGAGAGGCGTTCGGTGAGCTTTGTATCCTTCATCAGAGCCATATCGATTTGCCAGGAGTTCAGCGCGCGGATGATGCCGTTGCCTGCGTCACCAAAGCGTAGGAAATTTCCGTTGGCGTCGAGCGGCGGAGCCGCGAACGCCGCAGGGTTCACCAGTGGTACGCCGTTACGGCCCGCACCAGGCAACGTCAGTTGGACACCAGGTACGAGGTCTGGTCTTTGGTTGGTCTGATCGTTGCCGTCTGGTAAACGAAAAGTATCATTGCCGCTCAGGTTCATCGTGACCGTCAGCGGATGGCCGGTGTGCCACAAACCGATTCCACTCAAACTCCAACCGCCCACGATTCTTCCAACCACTCCTTCATGATTCAGGAAGTTTTTTCCGGGCCCGAAGGGCAACTGGTAGACGGAATTAACCGTGACGTTGTGCCGGATATCAAAAATGCTAGGCCCTTTATCGCAGGGAAGGCAATTGACGTTTTGCGGTCCGTTGGATTCGCCGCCACCGACGGAGCCATCGTTAATGGAATGCGACCAGGTATAGCGGGTTTGGAAAGAAAAACCGTTGTTGAATCTTCGCTCGGCCCGTAGTTCCAGCGCGTTGTAGGAGCTACTGCCGACGTCGCTCTTGTAGTCGACTGAGCCATAAGGGTCTGTAGTGCTGTATTGATCGGTATTGCCAGAACCGTCAGGAAAATATTGGTCGAGCGTTCGCGCACAGGTCCCGGTGTTGTAGTTGAATTGTCCATCCGGGCCAACCTGGTCCAAGCACAAGTTGACTGCGCCCCGCGAGAACAACCGCACGCCGTGACTGCCCAGGTAAGCAGCGGACGCGAGGAACCCTCCCGGCAATTGTTGATCAACAGTGAGTCCCCATGTTTCCACGTACAGGTCCCGGCGATTTTGACGCTGAAGAGCTCGGGGATGATTTGGTGCGGTTCCTACCGGTATACCAGTGAAGTCAGGAATTATTTGCTGAAATCCGGGTTGCAGAGGAGCAGGATTCGCTGGCTTGTAACTGACCCGGAAGGTATCACTCTCCAAGCCGGCGTTCAAATCGTCGTTTTGCGCGGCACCATGATAAATTCCAAAGCCCGAACGTATTACCGTCTTTCCGTGAAATATCTCCGGTGCCCAAGCTACGCTTACCCGCGGATCGAAGTTCTTATAGCTTGGGTTATAAAGCGACGGATTCTTGGGACAGGGCGGAGTGTTGATGGGCGTCTGAAACGGTGTGTTGAATGATCCAGACCCGAGGCAAGCACCGTGAAATTGGTTGAGGTCGAATACCGTGGTTCGGTTGTCCTCTTCTGTCGCGACGCCATAGTATTCCCAGCGTAGACCAAGATTTAGTGTCAGGTTTCGATTTACTTTCCACTCGTCCTGCGCATAAGGCAGATAAAATGTGCGGCGATACTTGTGGCAACACCATGGCGCGTTGTACGTCAGAGCGGAAATGTCAGCGTTGACAAAGTTAGTGTTTGCGCTCCCGCTGTTGTCGCTGAAATCGAGGGTGTTGTCTTCGGTCTTCCCCTGATTCAATCGGACGCGGCGGATCTCCAGGCCCATCTTCAAAGTGTGCGCCCCGCGGGTCCACACTAGGTTATCGATCACTCCAAAGGTCGTCCCTACTTCGTGGTCAGCGTTGTCATTATTCAGCTGGGTCCAATCGTTGGTTTTCACCGCGTAGGGGAGGATGCTGGCCTGTGGATTGATGAATGGGGCGCGATTGACGAAGACCTTCGCTTCGTTCAACACCGTCGGGCTGAAGAGGTGTTGCAGCGCAATGAAGTAATTCGCCGGGTGATTGATGGTGCGGACCGCGTCCAGCACGCCGTTAGGGCCGCTAACCAAGCTGATGTCGCGCTGTGCGCGGCCATAGAGGTTTGTGTTGGCGCTGAACTTATGGTCGATGCGCACGAGCCAGGTGTCTTCGTGAACGATGGTGGGGAAAGCGTAAGTAAATTGATCGGAGTCCGAAGGTTGACCGGCATTGCTGAAAGAAGCGTCGGGAAACACAAACTTTGGAGCACACCCGTTGATTGGGCCCGTCGATGCCCTCCATGGATACGCCTGGAGAATGGAACAAAGTTGCGGCGACTGCGCCAGGGCTTGCTGTTCGATGGCCGCTGAAGGAACGACGGTTTGCGAGGTGGTCGCTTGAAATTGCCGTAAGCCTTCATAATTAACGAAGAAAAACGTTTTGTCCTTTACGATCGGCCCGCCAAGGGTCATTCCATATTGGCCAAGCCTAAACGGCGGGATCGCGGGGTTGCCATTTGCGTCGAAGTCGTTGAAATTACGCGCGTCGAAAACAGAATTACGCAAATAACCAAAAACCGTGCCGTGCAAGTCATTAGAGCCAGATTTGGTCACGACATTAATCTGGCCGCCCGCCTGGGTACCGTATTCTGCATCGTACAACGCGCTATCCACGCGATACTCTTCAATCGCATCTTGGGAAATTTGTAAGCGGGTCTGTGACTTCTGCGCTTGCTCTTGAATTCCACCGGCGTCCACGCCGTCAAAGGAAAAGTTGTTATCGTCTCTGGCACGTCCGGCAAAACGAATGGTGCGTTGGTCGCCCCCACCATCATCTTGTGCGAAGGGTGCAAGTAGTGTGAAGCTGGCCCAATCCCGGCCATTATTTGGTAAATCCAAAATTTGATCATCTCTTATTACTACGGACTGCTCTGCATTACTGCGATCTGCGGGCGACAGCTCAGCTTTGACCTCGACCTGCTCGCTCGCCAAACCGATTTCCAACCGCACATCCAAAGTTCGCGTTGCGCCCACTTGAAGAACGACGCTTTCGATCAATTTCGTCTTGAACCCGGAGTTCGACACCGTAACGGTGTACTGGCCAACTGCCACAGCTGGGAAACGGTAAAATCCCTCCGCGTTACTTCTTCGTTCGAGCTCTTGGTTCGTCGCCACTTCTAGAATTTCCACGTGTGCGCCGCTGATCGTTGCCCCGCTTGCGTCGCTGACGGTCCCCTCCAGGTTCGCGCGGTCAGTTTGTGCGAAGCAGCAGGATGAGAGCCACACAATCGCCAACAGGAGTGCCAGTGTACGTAAGGAACTAGCCATACGAATGCCTCTCATTTCGAACTAAACACTTTTTGAATGGGTCAGGAACGTTCAAGCGCGAACGCGGAGTCCGACGTTCGGTAAGCGTGCTCATTAGGAATGAGAAATGCTACTGACGTATGAATGGGTTGTCAGGAATACGTGAAAGGCGTCAAGGTGCGTCGGGCCACAATAGCCCTTCGATGAGGGTCAAAAAAACACGCCAAATGAATCGATTCTAAACAGCGGTAACGATGAGGCCAAGACGCTGGCACGACTGGACAAGTCAGGGAAATGCGGCATCTTCCCCGGCGCCGACAAGCACGACTGGAACGATTCCGGGAGATTCTAGAAACGATGGCCGGCCGTGTGCGACAGGAGGTGCGGCAACCTGGGGCGCGAGCGTTTCAAGGGATCTCGGCTTCCTGCACTTTAACCAGTTTGCCAAGCTGGTTTGGCTTGCTCGCCTTCCCCTTGCGAATGATTTCGGTGTGCGGCTCGAAAAGACTCACGATCTTGTACGGATACTTGGTGAACCAGATCATCACGCACTATGAAGTGTTCGCCGAACGTCCAGAGGATTCCCAACTACTGGTTTCCGCGGTCGACCAACACCAGCGACGATTCG
>Ga0210409_10004416_pt1 | contig 15151 bp, 16 predicted proteins | sample IncBWH17MmetaG_FD_161649 | JGI IMG/M metagenome (GOLD analysis project Ga0210409, IMG submission 161649) | Forest soil microbial communities from Barre Woods Harvard Forest LTER site, Petersham, Massachusetts, United States - Inc-BW-H-17-M | ecosystem: Environmental > Terrestrial > Soil >...
AGCGATTCTTCGATGAAAGCGGCGGCATGCAGCTCGTGATCCATGCTCCCTTCGGCGGGCGCATCAATAAAGCCTGGGGACTCGCGCTGCGCAAGCGTTTCTGCCGCTCATTTAATTTCGAGCTGCAGGCTGCTGCCACAGACAATGGCTTGAATATTTCTCTCGGCGAACAGCACAGCTTTCCGCTGGCGGATGTTTTCCGTTTTCTTCAATCGTCGACTGTCGAACAACTTCTCGAGCAAGCAGTGCTGGATTCACCCATCTTCACCACGCGCTGGCGATGGGCCACCGGACGCGCTCTCGCCTTGCCGCGGTTTATGGGCGGGAAAAAGGTGGCTCCGCCAATTCAGCGCATGCGCTCCGATGATCTGCTCGCCGCAGTGTTTCCGGAGGCGGCCGCGTGCCAGGAGAACATTGCCGGCGACATTAAGATCCCCGTTCACCCTCTGGTGCGCGAGACAATGAAGGACGCGCTCACGGAAGCCATGGACGTCGATGGGCTGAAAAATATTCTCGACGCGATGGCATCCGGCCACATCTGCTGCATCGCTGTGGATACACCCGTTCCGTCTCAGTTCTCGCACGAAATTCTGAACGCAAACCCATACGCCTATCTGGACGACGCGCCACTGGAAGAGCGTCGCGCGCGCGCTGTGGAAATGCGCCGAATGCTGCCCGAAGCTGTGCTTTCCGAAGTCGGCCGCCTGGATCCAGCGGCAATCGCCAAAGTACGTGAAGATGCGTGGCCCGACGTGCGCGATGCCGATGAGCTTCACGATGTCTTGCAAACACTGATCGCGCTCCCGGCGCCAGCCGATTCGAATCTGCATGCGCAGAACGAGACGGCGCGGGGATTGGCCGCGGAGCTGGGCCTCATGTATGAAAAATCGCATCCGGCTTGGGCCGCGTATTTTGCCGAGCTCGCTGCTGCTTTTCGGGCTACTCGCGCGATCTTAGAAGGCCGTGTCTACTGGCTCGCGGCGGAGAAGGCCACGACATTTGCCGCACTGTTTCCGGCCGCCCGTCTCGAATTGCCGCTCTCGGCACTCGAAATACAACCCCCCTCTCGAGAAGTTGCACTTCTGTCAGTCATTGCCGGGTGGATCGCTCACATCGGGCCTGTCACGAACTCGGCACTCGGCGATTTTCTGGGTCTAGCCGTCACCGACGTTGAAAAAGCATTCCTGCGCCTCGAAGCAAACGGCTCTATTCTGCGCGGCCATTTTACGAATACTTCGGGTGATGAGATGGAATGGTGTGAGCGCCGTTTGCTTGCGCGCATCCATCGGCTCACGTTGGGCGTTCTTCGGAGTCAGATCCAGCCCGTCTCAGCAGCCCAGTTCATGAGATGGCTTCTTCAGTGGCAACATCTTGCTCCGGGCACTCGGGTTCACGGCGAGCATGGCACACTAGAGGTGTTGCGGCAACTTCAGGGCTTCGAAGCTCCTGCTAATTCGTGGGAGCGACAAATCCTTTCGAGAAGAATCGCGGACTACGATCCAAATGTTCTGGACCGCCTGTGCCTTACAGGAGCTGTGGGATGGGGTCGACTTTCTCCTCACCCTGCTGCCTTCGAAGATCAAAACAGCATCAACCGCCGCGTCGTGCCCACCAGCGTTGCGCCGATCTCTTTCTTCATTCGTGACGATGCCGACTGGATGATTTCACAGCATGCCGGTGCGGCGCTCCGCGAGCCCCCGGGGCTCAGCGCCGCAGCGCGCGACACGCTGAGCTATCTTCGGCAGCGCGGCGCTTCTTTCTTTGCGGAGCTTGTTCGAGGAACCGAAAGACTGAAGGCCGAAGTGGAAACAGCACTCTGGGAACTTGTTACCGCCGGGATGATAACTGCCGACGGGTTTGACAATCTTCGCGCTCTGATTGATCCCAAGCGTCGCTCGGGTCATGGTCGGGGACAAAATGCTCGCCCACGCCACAGCGTCGGCCGCTGGGCGTTGCTTTACAGCGGAGAAAATCCGGATAGACCGAAAATTGTTGAAGCAACTTGCTGGATGCTCCTCCGGCGGTATGGAGTGGTATTCCGCGAGATGGCCGCGCGGGAAGCGATTGCCCCTCGTTGGCGAGAGCTTCTGATCGCCCTCCGCCGCCTGGAAGATCGAGGCGAGGTGCGCGGGGGGCATTTCGTGAGCGGTTTTCTGGGAGAACAATTTGCGCTGCCTGTCGCACTTGAATCTCTGCGCGTCCTGCGCGATTCTGCCGACATCGCCGAGGCTGTCGTGATCTCGGCCGCCGATCCGTTGAATTTAGTCGGGATCATTTTGCCGGGCGATCGCATCTCTTCGGTCTCCGGAAAGATGATTGAGCTCCGCGATGGGGTGGCCTCTGCAGACAGCGCTGCGAGCACAGGATTCCGGAACTCCGTCGCGGTTTAAATCTTGGCGGAGGGCGGGGTGTTCCTCAAAATCATGGACTCGGTTAATCCATTTCGAAGGCGACGTATATCAGTTTGCCGTCGCGCTCGATTTGCAACACGCCGGATGCGCCGGCAGGGACTGAGCCGAGCGCGGCGCGCAGCCCGTCGAGCGTCTCGATCTGTTTTCCATTCACGGCGTGGATCACATCTCCGGCTTGCAGATCCGCATCTGCACTAGCCATGTCCGCCGATGTGGCCGCGACAATAACGCCCGAGGGAATCCGTAGATCTTCAAGATCCTCCGCAAGCTTGTCGTCAATCTCCACGCCGAAAACCCCGAGCTTGGCTACTAGCGATTTCTCCGGGTCCACCAGGTCGGCAACGTGCTCCGCATCGCTCTTTTGTTCTGATACGGCGATTTCCAGGGTCACTTTCTCCGCGCCGCGAAGAATTTCGACCTTCACGATTGTACCGGCGGGCTTGGTGGAAATAATCATGTCCGCCATCGGGACGCTACCGATCGAACGTCCGCTGACGGTCAGTAAAATGTCCTGAATTTTCACGCCGGCTTTTTCCGCGGGACCGCGGGGAAGCACGTCGGAAACGATCACTCCCTCCTGCCGCTTCAGATTGAGTCCGGCTGCGAGGCCGGGCGTGATTTCCTGCAGCTGGACGCCGATAATGCTGCGGTGAACACGGCCGAATTTCCGCAGTTGCTCGTAAACAAACTGCACCACGCTGCTGGGGATGGCGAATCCCAGACCTTGGCTGCCGCCGGACTCAGTGAGAATGAATGTGTTGATGCCCACAAGATGCCCTTGCGTGTCCACCAGCGGCCCGCCGCTATTGCCGGGATTGATCGGCGCATCCGTTTGAATGTATACATTGGGAGAATCGGGATCCGGCTGGCGCGCGACGGCGCTGACCACGCCCATAGTCACGGTGTTCTCAAGACCTTCGGGATTTCCAAACGCCAGCACAAGCTGGCCCTTCTTGAGCTTGTCGTAGTCGGCGAGGGGAAGTGTGGGCAATCCTTTTGCGTCGATTTTCAGCACCGCGAGGTCCATGGACGGCGCGACGCCGACTATTTTTGCCATTAACGGTGGAAGATGCCCCCCGCTTCCAATGCCAGAGCGGACTTCTGAATCCATCGTGCTACGCGGCGTCAGCAGCACACGTACGCGCTGTGCTCCTCTGACGACGTGCGCGTTGGTGATGATGTAGCCGTCGGATTCCAGGATTACCCCCGAGCCGAGGTTATGCTGCCTGCCCATCTGGCTGGCTTCGCTTTTATTTTTCTCCTCGAGTGGGCCATAGCCGGTGACAAGAACTTGAACGATCGCGGGAGATACGCGAGCGGTCAATTCTTGAAGCGATTCGCTGAATTGATCCAGCAGTCTCCTCCGGTCGGTCTCCGGTTGCGTTTGTGCATGCAGGGAAGCAGGGGCAAACACGCTTGTCGTGAGCAACAGGCCGTGCGCGCACCAGCTCCGCAAAATGCCGTTTAGAGTGCGATGCATTGCAAACTTCCTTCCTTGCGCCGCCATCGGTGTTTCAATCCCCACCGGGCGAACAGGCGTCCCATAATATTCAGTCCGCGAGTGTAATCAAATTGGGCGGGCGGAGCGAGAAAACTCTTGTTCCCGCAAGGCATACTAAACAGCCTGGACGCGAAGCGCGAAAGGCATTCTGCGTTCGCCGATTGTTAGCGTTGTGCGGCTGCGCTAACATGCAGCGGGGCGGAGTGCGCAGAGTTCATCGGATGCGTGGCCCCGAAGAGGCGGAGAAAGTATGACTGCGACAAGTCCGGCGAATGCGCGCGCAGGCCCTGGCGATGCGGCTCCGGACTTTCTGTACCGGGATGGCGCGGGGAGCGAGCGGCACCTTTCCGAATTGTGGGCCGAGGGCCCGGCGCTCGTCGTATGGTTGCGGCACTTCGGCTGACCGTTCTGCATGGAATCGCTCACGCAGTTGCGTGAGAAGCTGCCGGAAATCGAAGCGTTGCACGTGCGGCTCGGGTGCATTGTGCAGGGAACAGCCGCTGAGGCCGCGAAAATTTGTGGCCAGTACGGGATGGCTGAAAAGTGCATTCCCGATCCCGAGAAGGAAAGCTTTAGCAAACTGGGACTGGATCGTACGACGCTCGGGGCCATGGTGTTTGCATCGGATGAACTGAAAGCGCGGCGGAAAGAAAATCGCGCTGCAGGATTCTCTGTGAGCCTCAAGAAATCGCTCATGCCGCACTGCGACATCTTTCTCCTGCCGGGAGCGGCACTCGTCGCGCGCGGCGGGAAAATATTGTGGCTGCACCGCGGCGCACATCCTGCGGATTTGCCCATGGCGGACGAATTGCTGGATCGCATTCGTCAGAACTTTTCGGACTCGCAGCACCGCCAATGTGGCTAGCTGCTTTCTCCTAAGCGCTCTATCGCAGACTACCCGAACCTTCGACGTCAAGTCCCACCGTTCCCCGATGGCCGTTCAGTTTTCGATCGGCTAGCGTACCAGGTTTTTTTACCGTTCTCTTCCGGCATGGTTCCGGTTATTCGTCCGAGCGATCCCAAACAACCAGATGACGTCGCGCCACGCTTAGTTCCGGTCGCGGCGAGGACCGAACCAAGTGTTACAGGCTCGCATCGCAAGGAGCGGGCCATGTTCCGACCGGCGGCCGGAATGGGCCTTTCATTTTTTGCGGGAATGTCAAATCAGCGGGGAATTTATCGCTTCCGGTCAGGCAAGAGTGATCACGAGTGGATATACCGCGTTCGCATCGGCCTCACCTATCTTTTGATCTCCATTTTGTACGGGGTGCAAGGTAAAAAAATGCGGGTGCGGAAGCATCACTCCCATGAGCCCTAGCGCCGCGGCGCGAAAAAATCCTTCAAAAGCGCGACGGATTCCCCTGCAAGGATGCCGGAGGTGACTTCGACGCGGTGGTTGAGCTGCGGGTGGTCAAAAATTGAGAAGCACGAGCGCACCGCGCCGGCCTTAGCATCGTCGGCGCCATAGGCTAGGCGGGCGATGCGCGCCTGGATCATGGCGCCGGCGCACATGGAGCAGGGTTCGATGGTTACATAGAGCGTGGCGTCGAGCAGGCGGTGATTTTTGATCTTTAGCGCAGCGGAGCGTAGGGCCACGATTTCGGCGTGCGCGGTGGGATCGCAGTCGGTGATGGTGCGGTTGCCGGCGCGGGAGAGGATGCGCCCGTCGTGAACGACAATGGCACCGATGGGAACCTCGCCCCGTTGGGCGGCGGCGCGGGCTTCGTCGAGCGCGGCTTGCATGAAAGATATATCTGGGCTGGGCGTGTCGGGCATACGGCGGGCAGAATAACATGGGCCGGTGGAACCGACAGCCGGGATTGGTGTTGCTTTGAAACCCTGAGAAATGAGTCGGTGAGTGTGACTTGACAGGACGAGACAGGGAAGTCAAACTGGGGCGCGATGAAAGAAATATTGAAGCGCGTTTTTCTGGTGGACCTGCTGAAGGGCATGTGGCTGACGTTCCGCTACCAGGCTCCCAAGAATATTTACACCGAGCAGTATCCGCAGGAGCGGCCGATGGTGGCCGAGCGTTATCGCGGAGCCCCGCGGCTGAACATCAATCCGGAGACAGGCGAATCGCTTTGCATATCGTGCAACCTGTGCGCGCTCGCGTGTCCGGAAAATCTGATCGTGGTGGGATGGTTGCGTGATGACGCTACGCGGCGCAAGGTCCTGACCACCTTCACATACGACACTTCGCGCTGCATGTTCTGCGGCCTCTGCGAAGACGCTTGCCCCACGGATTGTCTGGAGCTGACTCAGGATTTCGAGATGGCCAGCTACAGCCGGGAGGGCGCGATCTGGGACCGTCATCGGCTGGAAGTAGGCCCCACGCCAACGCATTACACGCGATAGCAGTGCCAGGCCCGGCACTTTTCCTCACTGCAACTTGCTTCAGTTGTGTTTGGCCCTTCCCGCGTGCGCGTTATAAGATGACATCGCAAATCTCATATGAGGAATACTTTTCAGCGTGACGAATGGAACTTCGTAAAGATCCCATCACAAGAAGCTGGGTCGTAGTCGGACATCCCGAGCGCGATAAGGTGCGGCCAGACCCGTGTCCGCTGTGCCCTGAGAATCGTATCGAGACGGACGTGCTCCTTGATCTGCCGCAGCAGGGACCCTGGCAGGTCCGCGCCCATCCGCATCTGCGGCCGCTCTACCGTATCGAAGGCGACCCGGGGCGAAGCGCCGAGGGAATCTACGACCGAATGGCGTCCATTGGAGCGCACGAAATTATTGTGGAGACGCCCGAGCACACGCGCTCTCTCGCGCAGTTAACGGATGAGCAGATCGAGCGCGTGCTGGAGGCTTATGCGCACCGGATCGCGGACTTGAAACGCGACGCGCGATTCAAGTATGTGACCGTGTTCAAAAACCAAGGCCCGAATTCAGGTGAGGAATGGCCGCACGCGCACGCGCAGGTGACCGCAACGACTTTTGTACCACGGCGGATTTTGTACGAGTTGCGATCGGCGCGCGAATGGTATCGCGAGCGGGAGCGCTGTGTTTTCTGCGACATTTTGCGGCAGGAAGAGCGTCAGGAAAAGCGGATCGTGGATAACGCCGGGGACTACTATGCGTTTTGCCCATACGCCTCCCGTGTGCCCTTCGAGGTGTGGCTGTTGCCGCGGACCCACAATCATATGTTCGAAACTCCATCACCGGGTGAAAACCGGCGGCACCTCGCGACTCTGTTGGGGCGCACGCTGCGGCGCTTGCTGCAAGTCTCCGGCGCCTACCACATGGTGGTGCACACTGCTCCGAACACATTGCAAACCAAAGGCGAGTTGAGCGATTACTGGCGCACTATCGCAGGCGATTACCATTGGCACATTGAAATTCTTCCCATCGTCGAAACCAGGAGCAAGTCCTACAGCATTAAGGAAGTATATTTCAACGGGACGCTCCCCGAGGAAGCGGCAGAAAAACTGCGACAGATTGATCCCGGCAAATGACGGCTTCGCGCGTCGACGGACGTTCGGGGGCAGGACCGCAGCGCGGCGGCGTCATCTTTCGTTTGCTGTTCTTTATTTTCTTTCTCGCCATGCTGGGAACGCTGTATCTGGTCCGCCACCCTGTCATGCGCCTTGCAGGCGGTTTCCTGATTGTGGACGACGAGCCTCGCGCCTCCGACGTGATCGTGGTACTGGGCGATGACTATGATTCCGACGCTGCCACGCGCGCGGCCGATCTATTCAAGGCAGGATGGGCACCACGAATTGTGGCGAGCGGGCAATCCTTCCGGCCATACGCTACAGAAGCAGAGCTCGAACAGCGCGATTTGACCGATCGCGGCGTTCCGGCGACATCGATCGTGCGATACCCACATCGCGCAGCGAGCACGCGCGAGGAAGCTCAGGCGCTTGCTGCATTTTTGACTTCGCACGGATGGAAACAAATCCTCGCTGTAGCCGCGAACTACCGGACGCGGCGCATGCGATACATTCTCAGGCGGTCGCTCCCCGAAGGCTCCGAGCTGCGTATGGTGGCGGCGCGCGACCCAGATTACGATCCGGTCAACTGGTGGAGTCACCGCCCGAGTGTAAAAAACTTTTTCCGCGAGGCTGCAGAATATCTTGTAGCCCTCTGGGAAATGCGGCATGTAGATCCGCGAAGTTCGGGACTTCTCTGACTGCAGTAGATCATTTACGGTGCGACCAGTACATCGCTCGGAATCCCTACCAGCAATCTCAGGCCCAAGCCTCGGGACGTGCCTGATTGTCAGCCCCGACCATGGAGTGTGTTTACACAGGGATGGGACTGTAATATAGTTCGGCAACCGTACTAGGACGCCTGCCACCCTGCCCAGGGGTTAGGGCAGTTTCCTGGGGGAGGATTTCGATGTGGTCGAAGCCCACTGAGGCCAAGGAGTCTCCACAGACTCCGCAGGCAATCGCGCAGGATCCAATAAACCCAAAGGTTTCTTCACCAAGCATTTCCGTCGCGCCGCCTACCCCGGTTTCTGTCACCGTGCCCCTGGTGCCGGTCGTCGGTTCGACGATTTCCACAGGTCTGCGCATCCATGGTGAGCTCACCGGGGCGGGCGATTTGTACATTGATGGTGAAGCTCAGGGCAGCATTCGACTGGGACAGTCGAAGGTGACCGTAGGGCCGAGTGGACATGTGCAGGCTGATATAGAAGCGCGGGAAATTGTAATCGAGGGAGCAGTTCAAGGAAACTTGAAGGCCGCTGAAAGCATTCGGCTCGGCGCAGCCAGCAACGTGCAGGGCAGTCTGATGACGCCGCGTGTTTCGATTGACGACGGCGCGCGGTTGCGCGGAAAAGTGGAAACCACGCGCGCCGGTGAATTGAAGCGCGGGGCCGCGGCGGGGCAGGCGAAGTCTGCGGAAGCGCCTGCGACTACGCCGGTGGCAGCGGCAAGAGAGTAGAACGAAGCATGAATTGGATGGCGAAACCGCGGTTCGGGGGAACGGCGACCGTAGCGGGGAGGCCGGCCTCAAAGCCTGGCCCGGCTGCAGCAACTGCAGCTGGGAACATCCGCGTATCGAACAGCCTCAAGGAATTCATGTGGTTGATCAGCGATGTGCGCAATGGACGCATTCTGGATTTGGGCCAGGTGTCGCAGGCCACGCTGACATTTTTCATCGAGAAGGGTTATCGGGTCTCGACCGAGGATTTCCTGCGCTCGTGGAAGGAATTCCTGACCGCTGAAGAAGAGCGGTTGCGCATGGCTCCGGTGGGCGAAGACCATGAGAAGATTTCGCAGGCAATCCTCGCGGATAAATTTCTGGTAAGTTCCTTACAATACCCTGAGGGGAGCTTTCACGGCATCCTGGCCTGGGACCTGTTCGATTATTTCGACGCCGAATTGATGCCTCGGGTGCTGGAGCGGCTGTACGCGCTGCTGCATCCTGCCGGCTCGGTGCTGGCGCTGTTTCACAGCCGGCCCGCCGAGCGGTTCCATCGCTACCGCGTAGTGGATGCCCAATCCATCGAGTTACTGCCGGCGCCAACGCTGGCGGTGCACGCGCGTGTTTTCAGGAATCGCGAGATTCTCGATCTGTTTGGAAAATTCCGTTCCTCGAAGACATTTGTGGGGCGCGACCAGTTGCGTGAAGGGTTGTTCCTGAAGTAGGCCGTGTGGCGCACTCAATCCTGGCTCTGCTCTTGCGGTTCACATCCCGGTCAAGGGGAATCGGCAAAATTCATACTGGGCACTGCTGAGCGTGCCTCCCAGATCAATTCTCGAAATCCCCTCGCAGCGATTCTCGGCATTTTTTTCTTGCATTCCAATTCCCAGAGAGGTAAAAGCGAAATTGAAGTAGCTAGTGCACGGAGGGAGGCATGACTCCACCGGGCCTAGAATTTTGACACCATTTACACACCGCTCATGCGGTGCGTGCTGCCGGCGATGCTTTTCGGCATCACCGGGGCAAATGGAACAAGCACAACGGGGAGCTGCCAGGCTCCCCGTTGTGCATTTCAATCGTGGGCAATCCCGAAAGACTTCCTACCTCCGGGAATTCCATCGCGGTCAATTAGTTGCACCTACTATTCAGGTTCGGCGTTTTTCATTGGAGCGGCGGCTTGCGCACGCGCGATTTCAAAGTGTGATAGATGGCGGGCATCAGCGAGAGAATAATTACGATGGCGATCACGTAATGCATGCGCTGGTCAATATGGGGGACGCTGCGGCCGAGAGTGTACCCGAGAAGAACCATGCTCCAGACCCACAGGAACCCACCGACAACATCGTAGCTGAGGAAGCGCGGATAAGTCATCCCGGCAGCCCCGGCCACGGGCGGACAGAAAGTGCGGATGATGGGCACGAATCGCGCGAGGATGATGGTCTTGCCACCGTATTGCTCGTAGAAATCATGAGCGCGTTGCAAGTGGCGCTTCTTGAAAAATCGCGACTCCTCACGGCGATAGAGATTTTGTCCCGCTTTTCTGCCGATGAAGTAGCCCACCTGGTCTCCGGCAATGGCGCACAGGGTGACGAAGCCAAGCAGCTGTGCGATTTTCATATGGCCGGCAGCGGCAAAAACCCCTGCCGTCACTAGCAGCGAATCGCCGGGGAGAAAAAATCCCACAAACATTCCCGTCTCCACAAATACGACGATGCACACCAGCGTTGTCCCGCCCCATTCGACCAGTGCTTGCAGCCCCTTTGGGTCGTACAGCTGCGCCAGGAAATGCTTCAGGAACTCAATCATTCGAATCGAGCCTTTCAGATGGGCGCTTGAATACCAGGAAGCAACAATAACAGAAATCCAAAATTGGCGAGGGGCCTCGGTCTCAAACTGGTTGGCGGAAAGCAACCACCCAGGGCTCATGCTTCAAGTGCGGTTGACCGTCGGGTTCCCCGCGAAACGCTGCTATGTAATGTGAAATCATCAAGTTGCACAAACACTAGTACTTCGTGCCCAGCAGAATTAGCCCCCTGTACCATTCTCGACTACGACCCCTTGCCCGACAATCGAGTTGTTCGAGCATGGAATTTCTGAGGAGGGGGATTGACGATGCCAAGCGGCTACCAAGTGTGGATGGGTCAACCTGTGGTTCTCAGAGTAGCAGCAGGAGATGTGCGCGTCCCTTTGCGCGGGCGCATGGTTTCTGAAACGAAAGAAGTGATCAGGTTGCGGATTGCTGATAGCTGGGATGTGGACATCTTCAAATCCATGATTCTGGGTGTGGAGCATGACAATCCGGTTTACGTCGTTAACTAAGGGGAAGGTATGAGCGCACTGGCAAACAGCGGATGGGAATCACCTAGAGGTGCGACAGTTGAGGCGATGCCTTTTCCGGAGGAATTGAAGGAGACGGCATTGCGCAGACGGATGATGATTTTGCGCGACACAATTCTTGTCTTGGCATTGCAGCTTGTTTTCCGGGCAACCTTGGCGCTGCGGCGCTGGAATTACTGACCCTCGGACTGCCCGATAAATTTTTGCCGGCCCCAAGCCCCTCACCACCCCCGACCCCCGGGTCTGTACCCCCCAAACAGACCCGGGGATTTTTTTTGCCCTGGAGACATTGGCGGGGAAAGTCCGCCGGGCGGGCCAGTGGCAACGCGGAGGCAGGGATGATATAAAACGCGTGGGATATCACCCGCACTAGATGTAACATTCTCACCGGCGGTTACGCCAACTCCAGGAGCCCAGACGATGAGGATTGCTAGTGTCGCAAGCGCGTTTCCCAAGCACTATTACAAGAACGAAGTGGTCGTGGAAGCGCTGAAGAATGAATGGAAGAAGCTCCTGCCGAACGCCGACATCCTCGATCGCCTGGATGAAAGCATGAAAGTGGAGGGCCGTTACACAGTCGAGCCCATCGAGTTCTACCAGAGCATGCGCACGTGGGGGCAGGCGAACAACGCCTGGATCAAACACGCTCTGGACCTTGGTGAGAAATCATTGTGCCGCGCCCTCCAAAAAGCGGGACTGGAGCCCAGAGACCTAAGCGCCATCTTTGTGACCTCGGTCACCGGAATCGCCGCTCCTTCGATAGATGCCCGACTGGTGAATCGCATGGGGCTTTCGCCAAATATCAAACGCATCCCGATTTTCGGCCTCGGTTGCGTTGCCGGCGCCGCAGGCATTTCGCGCGCTGCCGATTACGTCCGTGGGTACCCGGGTGAGGCCGCTGCACTATTGTCCATCGAGCTGTGCTCGCTCACGTTGCAACGCGAGGATATCTCCATGGCGCACTTGATTTCCGCGCTGCTGTTTGGCGACGGCGCGGCCGCCACCGTGGTGGTTGGTTCGGAAGTAGATTCTGATGGCCCCGAAATTATCGCGACCAAGTCCATTTTCTATCCCAACACCGAACGCGTGATGGGCTGGGATATCTCCGAGAAGGGTTTCCGCATCGTACTTTCACCGGAGGTTCCGGACACGGTAATCAAGCACCTGGGCGCGGACGTGGATGCATTTCTCAGCGGGCAGGGCTTGAAGCGCGGCGATATCAAGAGCTGGGTGATGCATACAGGTGGGCCCAAGGTGCTGGAAGCGACAGCCATAGCTCTAGGGCTGTCGGAGAGGGATCTGGCGCCGTCCTGGGAGTGCTTGAAGAAAGTTGGAAATATTTCTTCCACTTCTGTGCTGCTGGTGCTTGAGGATGTGTACATGCACCGGCGTCCTGCTCCGGGTGCTTTGAGCATACTTGCGGCGATGGGGCCGGGGTTTTGCTCTGAACTGGTGCTCTTGAGATGGTAGGAGTCCGGGAAACGAGGAGCGATGGGGGCGGACGTTTTGGTGGTGGGGGCGGGGCCTGCCGGTCTCGCGACAGCAATTGCAGCAAGTATGCGGGGATTGCGGGTAATAGTCGCAGATTCACGACGCCCTCCGATTGATAAGACTTGCGGGGAGGGACTTCTCCCTGATGCAGTCGCTGCGCTACGCAGCCTTGGCATTGAATTAAATTCACGCCTGGCTTTTCCTTTCAATGGAATCCGATTCATGGACGAAGAATTCTCAGTCTCTGGAATTCTGGCTGAGGGGACTGCCTTTGGATTGCGACGAACAGCGCTGAGTCAATTGTTGATCCAACGGGCGAGTGAGGTAGGAGTTGAATTCTTGTGGGGCGTGCGCGTTTCAGGCTTCGATTCGCAGAGCGTCAGAATTAACGACGCCAGGCATTCCTTCCGATGGCTGGTGGGAGCGGACGGGCGGGACTCTGCGGTGGGAAAATGGGCTCGGCTGGACACGCGCAGCGAGTGCCGGGCACGTTTTGGTTTTCGTAGACACTACTCGATCACCCCCTGGACGGATTCTGTCGAGGTCTACTGGGGCGATCAGTGCCAGATGTTTGCAACGCCGACAGGCGCCCAAGAAGTCTCCGTAAGCGTGTTGACAAAAGACCCACGCATGCGCACCGAGCGCGCTCTTCTGAAATTTCCCGGTCTCGCGCGACGGCTGCGCGGCGCTCCGACCTTGACGATCGAGCGCGGCGCGGTGACTGCTCTGGAGTGGAGACGAGCCGTGGTGCGCCGGAATGTCGCGCTGGTGGGTGATGCTTCCGGCAGCGTCGATGGAATCGCGGGGGTCGGGCTGAGTCTGGCGTTCCAGCAGGCGATTTATTTGGGCGAAGCACTGGCGCGAGAGGATTTGAAGCGTTACCAGGCTGCGCACCGGCGAATCCGCAAGTTTCCCACGCGACTGAACCGGGTGTTGCTCATGATGAGCGAGAGTGCGTGGATAAGGCGAAAAGTGCTGAGGCTATTTGCTGAGTCTCCGGCGACATTCGGGGCGATGATGTCGTTTCACACCGGCCAGCGGGCACCGGAAGAGCTGAAGGCCAGAGAAGTGTTTGACCTTGGCTGGCGTGCGTTGTGGGCTTAATGATGCGTGTGAGTACGCGACCCTTGAGCCTCCGGCTGCTCCGGTGCCCGTTTCTCTTTGGCCTTATACTAACTTCCGGGTTGGCTTCCGCTGCCCGCGCACAAGACACCATTGTGCGATTCGACGCCAGCCGAGCCAAAGTCGAATTTTCCGTCGGCTCAACCCTTCACACCGTCCAGGGAACATTCAAGCTGAAGAGTGGGGAGGTGCGCTTCGAGCCGGCAACAGGAAAGGCGAGCGGGGCGATCGTAGTGGCGGCGACCAGCGGCGACAGTGAAAACGAGGGACGAGACAAGAAGATGCACGAAAGAGTGCTCCAGAGCGACAAATTCCCCGAAATTATTTTCATCCCCAGTCAGGTGCGCGGAAAAATTGCCGCGCAAGGAATGTCGGAATTGGAAGTAGCGGGCACCTTTCAATTGCAGGGGCAGGGTCATGATTTGACGGTGACCGTGTCGGTCGAGCCGCGCCCTGGAAATCAGATCCTGGCGACAACGCATTTCGGGGTTCCCTACATCCAATGGGGATTGAAGAGTCCCAGCAGTTTCATGCTGAAGGTGGACAACACGGTGGACGTCGAGATTCACGCTGCGGCGCAAATCACATCCGATGGCGCTCCCCGCTAGGGGGAGTTTTAGGCCGGTTGACGCTTGTCAGCGATGTTTCTGGAACTATAGACTGCAATTGGCGGAACATGACTTCTAGGAGCGAACCGCGAAGGATTGGTCCGATGGAAACGATAACCGAGACTCGGAGGAAAAATTCGAAGTACCCGGCGACCCACTTTATTCAGCGAATGTGCATGGCGACATGCGCCGCGGCGCTGGCGGTGGTGTTTGCGGGCAGCGCACAGGCACAGGCGCCTCCGGGGCCGATCTCTGGCGCTCCCGATACCAGCGATCCTCCCGCCAGAGTGTCATCGAGAGGCCGTCCATCTGCCAACAACAAGTGGAAACTTGCGGGAGATTGGAAGCTCAACAAGAACTTGAGCGACGACCCGCGGCAAAGGATGGAACAGGCAACTGGAAGTCCGCGTGGGTCGGTTGGCACAAATGGCCCATGGGGCGGCATGGGCGGCGGCGGTCATCGCAATCCTGCGCCGGGAGTAAACAGCGGGCGCGCGTCGAAGCAATTCGCGGATTTGATGGAGGATTACACGTTCCTCACAATCACGCAGACGGCTACGACGGTGAAGGTTGTGTCGGACAATGGTCGCTTGCTGGCACTCTATACCAGCAGCGATCATTCAAATCCTCAGGGCAGCCCTCAAGGGAATTCCAAGTCCGGGGATGCGCCGAGCGGCGCAGAGGGGAGCCCGCAAGACAGCACGCAAGCCAATTCAAAACCTGCGTCCGGAGACGGATCGAAAACCACTACGACGCGGATCGAAGGAGATCAGCTCGTGGTGGTCTCCACAAAGGATGGCGTG
>Ga0210409_10004418_pt1 | contig 15144 bp, 7 predicted proteins | sample IncBWH17MmetaG_FD_161649 | JGI IMG/M metagenome (GOLD analysis project Ga0210409, IMG submission 161649) | Forest soil microbial communities from Barre Woods Harvard Forest LTER site, Petersham, Massachusetts, United States - Inc-BW-H-17-M | ecosystem: Environmental > Terrestrial > Soil >...
TGTGCTTCAGTCAGGCCCACTACGCAATGGCGATCGCGCCCGCTGACCTTCTGGCCGCGGGGCGGATCCTCCTGAAGGACGTGCACCCCGTGTATGGGGTGGCCCTCCCCGTCCTGGCCGCGGCTGCGGAACGGGCTTTCGGGCCCCTGAGCCTGGGAGGCTGGGTCCATGTCCTCCAAGGCCTGCAGGCCGTCTACTTGCTCCTCGCCGCATTCCTCTTCTGGAGGCACGCCCGGGGCCGGTGGGGGATGGTCCTCTTCGCCCTCGCGATGGTCTTCCCCTGGTACCACTTCAACCATCGCGGCCTCTTCTATCCCAACCAGACACCCTGGCGGACGATCGCCATCCCTCTGGCCGCGCTGGCCGTCTACCTCATCCGCGGCCATGGCCTCCGGGTCGCCGCTCTCACCCTCGGCGGGGCGAGCGGCGCCGCTCTGCTCTTCAACCCCGAGAGCGGACTGGCGGTGACGGTTGGCAGCCTGGCCTATCTCGCCTTTCGCTATCGCCTGCCCGGCCCCGGGGGCGGGGTCGCCGGCATTCTCTTCCCGGCGGGAGCCCTGGGTTCGGGCTTGGTTGCCGCCGTGCTTGCTCGAATCGCGCTCGGCTATTGGGTGGATGCGGGCCGGCTGCTGGAAACGTGGCGGACGGCATTCTTCGCCGCCTCCGGCGGATTTGACGGCCGGCCCCTCACCAGCGACCCCTGGCCCGTTCTCATCTTCGCCCACGCCGCGTTCGTTCTCATCCACACCGCGCTCAAGCGGGAGTCCGGATTCACGGCCGGCTTCCGCGCCTTCTTGGCGACAACCCTCCTGGTCTGGTTCGCCTACTATGCGAATCGGCCGCACCCCTGGAATCTGTGCAGCTTCTACCTGCTCTATGGCTTCCTGCTCATCGACAGCCTGCGCTACGTGCAGCTGAATCTCCGCCGTCGGCGCCTGGACGACGTGGTCGTGTCTACCGTCGCCGCCCTCCTCCTGATCGCTCTCCCCAACCTATGGCAGATGGCGGCCAAGGGGGCCTGGCAGGTCGCAGCCGGGATCGAAGCCGTCGGGCGACCGGGCGGGGGCGGACGCCTGGTGAGCGGCGTCTATCTTCCCGAGCCGGGGGCGACGCAGCTGCTCGAGAAGGCGGCTTTCATCCGTTCGCGGGTTGGCTCGGGGCTGCCGGTCTACCTCACCTCCGATTCCTATCTCGTGCCGAAGGTCGCGGGCGTCTTCCCGCCCCTGCCCGCGGTGGATGCGTGTTGGCAGACCATCACCCGGAAGGACTACGACGAGCTGCTGGCGGGGATGACCCGGCCCGGCCACGATGTCGTCTACTTCGATGCCCCCGGAACCCTGGCCCACGACAACACGACCTGCTGGGAGTTCTATGCCCGGGTCCGCCTAGACCTGGCGTCGCAATTCGAGAGGGCCGGTGTCGAGCAGGGTTGGGAAGTCTGGCGGCGGCGCGCGCCTTGAGTCCGCGCCCGCCCACCCTATATGGCCTGGGGGGTCGCGCCTCATCCATCGCTCTGGATCTCTGCCAGAATCACTTTGCGGGAGGAACTCCCCCCCTGGCCCGAGGCTTGTGAACTTCACAGGAATGTTTCGTACGCGGGCCGTCCCCGCGCTTCTGCTATTGGGGGGGGCGGGTCTGGCTTTGCGCTTTTGGGTGGCAAGCCACTCGATCGGAAGCGATGACGTGACCCTTTGGCTGGACCATGCCCGGCTCGTGAGGGACCACGGGGTGGGGTACGCCCTCGAGCACAGCGAGGCCTACAATCACCCCCCCCTGATGGGATATTGGGCCGCGGTCGCGAGCGAGGTCTCTCGTGAGCGGCTTCGGACGTTTGCGATCCTGATCAAGCTTCCCGGCCTGCTCGCGGAGCTGGGGACCGCCGCTCTTCTGTACCGCATCGGCCGCGCCCATCGCGGGCCGCTGGGCGGCGCGCTCGCGGTGGCGACCTATGGCTGGGCCCTTTGTGCGATTCTGGTGAGCGGGTTCCACGGGAATACGGACGCCCTCTACGCGTTCCTTTGTCTTCTCGCCGCCTACTACGCGTCCGAACCACGCCGTCTTTTCATGTGCGGGCTGGCCCTGGCCGGCGCCCTGAACGTCAAGCTCCTGCCCCTCCTCCTGATCCCTCCCCTGGCCGCCCAGTGTCGATCGACCCGCGACCTTCGGCGATTCCTCGGCGGCCTTTCCGTGGCGGCGATCCCGTACTTGCCGTTCGTCTTCACCGTGGGGCCGAGCCTGTATCGAAACATGCTGGCCTACAATTCCAACCAGGACAACTGGGGTCTGGTCGCGCTCCTCAACGCTTCTTACGCCACCCAGGCCTTCGGAGACGCAGCGCGCCACCTGGCCGCGGTCTACTTCCCCCTCGCCCGCTATCTGATCCTGGTCGCCATCGCCGTGGCGAGCCTTCAGGGGTGGCGCGTCCGGGAGCCCGCCTATCGGCTGTGCGCCCTCTCTTTCATCGTCTTTCTCGTGCTGACCCCGGGCTTTGGCGTCCAGTATACGATCATGGTCGCTCCGCTGCTCTGTGCGGTCAGCCTCGGGCGAGGTGCGGTGTACGCATCGTTGGCGGGGGTGTTCATCGGGAGCGTGTATCTTTATTTCAAGCTGCCCGGCACTCCTTGGCAGTCGAACTTCTGGTCGCTCTTCCCACGGGCCTGCGCGCTCCTGGGGATGCTCGCGTGGGGGTATCTGGCGGAGACCGGAATCCGACTCTGCTGGGACCTCGCTCGGCGGAACCCCGGTAATGACGAAGGGCTTGTGCGCCCTCAACCGGGTTGAGCTGGCGGCGCAACGAGAGCGCGAAGCTTAGGAAGCCTGCCCCTAGGGCGTTCGTCCCCCGCGGTCGAGAAGAGCCCTCCCTCCGCGCGGAGATTTAGGGGCGCCCTTGGTCTCCCCCGAAGCGGGGCGGCGACGGGGCGGGGAGGGCCCCCGCCTGAAAGAGCCTGAGCTGGTGCCGATAGACGCGGTCCACGCCGACGGCGAGGCCGGTGGCGGCGGGCCGGGGCTCGTCGCTCCACACCCGGGAACGGAATTGCAGCCGCGCCGGTTGCTGAGCGTGCACGGGATGGAGTCCGGAGACCACCTTCAGCTGCCGCTTGGCCAGGCGGCGGAAGACACCCAACAGCGCCGCGATCGTCGTCTCCTGCTCGGAGGCGCAGATCTTAAGGATGTGCCGGGCCCCCGAGGAGGCCGCCGCCTCCGCGCCCAGCCGCTCCATCCAGCGGACGAGGGCGGGGGCCGCGTCCTCGACGTAGACGTAGTCCCGGATCGTGTCCAGGGGAACGTAGATGTGGACGGGCTGGTGGTGGATAAGGCAGCGGCTCATCTGGGAGATCAGGCCCTTTGGCCTTCCCATGCGCGGGCCGGGCCCGTAGAGGTTCGAGATGCGAGCCACCAGCGATGAGACCTGCGGATGCCGCGCCGCCCACCGCTCGAGCGTTTGCTCCTGCCGGAGCTTGGCCCGGCCGTAGGGCGAGATTGGCCGGGGCGCCGAGCCTTCGTGGAGCGGCCGCGCGGGACTTCCCGCGTAGAGACCTCCCGCCGAGCTGGCTAAGAAGAGGCGCCCGGGCCGAGCGCGGGCTCCCGGGGCCGCGGTCAGCTCCTGTCCCAGGCGCTCTAGGAAGAGTTCAAAGGTCGCGGACTCGGTGTCGAGGGCGGCGGGGGAGGTGCCCACCACCCCCGCTCCCGCGCACCAGAACACGCTCCACGCCGGGTAGGAGCCCTGGCCGGCGGCGGCCACGAAAGCGCGGACGGCCGCTCCCAGCCGGGCCTCCAGTTGGGCGCGGTCCTCCCAAGGCAGCGGCTCCGGCGGGGGACTCCAGGGCACCAGGCCCGCGGTGGAGTGGACCGCGCGGGCCACGTGCGACCCCAGCAGCCCTCCACTTCCTACCACCCAGGTGAGGGTGGTCACGACCGCGGTCGCTCCTCGCCCGAAGGCCGGGATGCGATCAAGTAGGGCGGCTTGCCCATGGCCATCGACACCGCCACCCCGAGGTACTCCGCGATGATCCCCAGGGAGACGAGGATGAAGCCGGCGAAAAAGCAGACCACCACCACCATGGAGGTCCAGCCCTGCACCGGGATCTGATGGTGCAGCCGACCCCAGAGCACGACCGCGCTGATTCCAAAAGCGAGAAAGATGGAGAGCAGCCCCAGGAGTCCGATCCAACGCAGGGGGCGGGTGCCCGAGGTCAGTACGAGCTGCCAGAAATGGCCGACCAGGCGGCGCGGGCTGTAGCCAGAGGGGCGGCCCCGCTCCCGCCGGAGGGCGACCGGGCAATGGCGCGCCTTGGCCACGACCCAGGAAAGGGCCACGTCGAGGTACACGTTGGCCCCGCAGTAGGCAGCCACTCCCCGCGCGATCTCGCCCTCGATGAGGCGGAAGCTGTTGAACGCGCCCAGCGCCCGGTTCCCGAGCATGCGCACGAAGAACCACTTGGCAAAGGCGCTGGACTGGTTCCGGAACCAGCCGTGGGGAGGCTCGTTTGTGGGCTGGGCGTAGACGAGCTGCGCTCCGTGCCCGAGCGCCTCGTCTAGGAGCTTGCCGATGTCGGCCGGATCCTGCTGCCCGTCCTCGTCCAGGGTGGCCACCCAGTCCGAGACCGTGCTCGCCATCCCGGCTAGGGTGGCTGGATGCTGTCCGAAGTTCCGGGACAGCCACACCAGACGCACGAAGGGCGCGCGCGCGGCCAGGGCCCTCATGACCGTGGCCGAGTCGTCCACGGCCCCGTCGTGGACGAGGAGCACCTCGCTCACGCGGAAGGCGCGCCCGGCAGGGGTCTTCGCGGAAGCGGTGAGGGGCTCGATCTCGGAGATCAGGGCCTCGATCGTGCGCGCCCCCTGGTAGAGGGGCACCACCACCGAGACTTCGTGGACGACACTCTCTGAGACCTCCGCTTCGCCCCCCTTCGGCATGGCACCGGCATCTTAACAGAGCGGCTTCGGCGGGGGAGTCGCTTGATGTAAGCCCTGGACTCCAATATGTTTCGCCCCTCATGTCGAGTGCGTCCACCCCGGTCGAGCCCAAGATCACGGTCGTCTTCCTCCTGTACCACGCGGCCGGCGTGGTGCCCGCTCTGGTGGACCTCCTGGCCCGGCAGACCCACCCCGAATTTCCCCGTCAGTCGGACTGGATGGTCGCCCTCTTCATGGACGATGCCTCCTCCGATGACACCCCCCAGGTCCTGGCCCGCTCGCTCCAGGAGGCGGGCGCCCCCTCGCATTACCGCATGGTGCTCAATCCGGAGAACCTCGGGCTGGCGGGCACCCTGAACAAGGCCTTCGGGCTCGCCCGCACGCCCTACGCCCTCACCTGCCATCTCGACTGCCGGTTCGGCCGGGACGACTACGTCGCCCGCATGCTCGAGCTCATGGAGGGGCATCCCCGCGCCGCCGCGATCACCGGCCAGCCCGCGGTGGCGGCGGACGCCGCTCTTCACTTCGCGGAGAAGCTGAACCTCACGAGCAACCTCATGGACATCTTCCCGGCTTCCGAGGGCGAGGAGCTGGTGCCGGTGGGGTTCGCGGAAGGGCGCTGCGACGCCTTCCGCTTGGAGGCCCTGCGGGCGGTGGGCTTCTACGACACCACGCTGCGGGTGGCGGGAGAGGATCAGGTGCTGGCGGGGAAGCTGAGGAAGGCGGGCTACGAGATCTACCAGGCGCCGCGGCTCACCTACTACCTCTCGGTGTCGGGCGAGCAGGACACGGTGGGCAAGCTGGTCCGCCACCAGCGCCTGTTCGGCCGGGCCCATCCCTACATCCTCATCTTGAACCGCGAGAGCCGGCGGGGGGTGGTTGGGGAACGGGCCGGGATGAACCGGCAGTCGCGACTGCTTCTGCGGACCACCCAGGTCGCGGCCACGGGGGTCTACGTCTTCGTCGTCGCCGCCCTCGTCTTCGGCTGGCCGGCCTGGGCGTGGGGAGGTGCGCTCGGTCTCCTGGCCCTCGCCAAAGGGGGGCTCTTCCTCCGGCATCTGCGGGCGGTGCCCTTCACCCCGCTCGAGCTTGGCGCCTTTTTGCTCCTGCAGCCCGTGCTCGACGCGTCTTACACCGTCGGGTTCGTCCAGGGCCTCTGGCGGGTGGCCCGGGGCATGGACGGTCGCGCCATCGACTAGCGCAGGGGTTACGCGGCCGCGCTCTCGCGGTCAGGGAGCAGAAAGAGCCCCCCCGCCCGCCCCCGCGTTCGCGTGGACAGCCCCGAGCACGAGGTATCGTGGCGCCCAGTCCTGGTGGACGATGCTGATGAAGTAAAGGTAGTCCGCCTCCGGGTCGGGCCCGGAGTCGAGGGCGGGAAGCTCGAGGCGATGCGGGCCCGGGCCGAGGTCGGAGAAGAAGACGGCCCAGTTCGCGGAACGCCGGCCGTTCGCGAGGGGATGCCCGTCGAGGACGACTCGGGGGGCCCTATCGGCGAGCCGGCGTCCCCCGAGGATGGCGACGTGGGGCCCGGGGACGTCCACCTCCAAGGGAATCGAGAGCGTGCCCGAGCTTGAGTCGCCGGCCAGGAGGCGCGCCACGCCCGGCAGCGGAGGGGCGACCGTCCACACGAGCGCACTGCTCTCCGTCTCCACCACCACCGGCCAGCCGTAGCGGCCGCTCGCCTCCTTCACAGAGTTCGCGAAGGGCTTGGCGGGGGCCCCGGCCAGGCCGATCGAGTAGACGGGCAGAATCGCGGTCCGGAGCCGCGGGTCGCGTATCTCGAGTAGTCCCGGATCGGGATCGAGGTCCTCCTCGCACGCACGGCGGTTGAACTGAAGCTCGAAGTTCGGATAGCCGGGGAATAGGAAGCAGAAGAGACCCATTCGGTTGTGGTATCGCTCCCGCCAGAGGATTCGCCGGTAATCCGGGTTGAAGGCCTGGACGCGGGAATAGTTCATGAGCATCGCGGCCTGGGTCACACCGCGCGGATAGTCCACTTCGGCGGGGGCCAGGATGCGAGAACCCGGCGAGCGGGCCGTGGTCTCCCGCACCGTGCCCAAGAAGGCGGCCCGCTCCGGCTCTCCGACGCGAAAGCCCACCCAGATCCGCTTTCCCAAGAGAAACGAGCCCACGTCCAGGAGGCACACCGCACCGAGCCAAACGCCGAGGGCGACCGCGATCCGTCGGGGGCCATGCCGCAGGCCCAGAGCGGCCAGGATGCCGAGCGGGAAGATCAGGTGGATCGCGAATCGATAGGCGTGGTTGTTCCAATGCCAGAGGTGGTTGAAGGCGAGGAACAGGGTTGCCCCCAGCATGGCCAGGGCCCAGACCAGTACCGGCCGTTCGCGATAGCGGGGGAAAGCGAGGGCCGCCGCCAATGCGTAGGCCGTATAGAAGAGCGCCAGGCCCGCGAGCCCGACCGCTGCCCGCTGAACCTCGGCGTCCTGCACCACGGCCAGGACGCGGGCGTGGCGCGCCAGCTGGAAGAGGTAGGGCGCAGCCACCAGGCCAGCCGTCCCGTAACTCCACAGGTAGAACGACTTCTTGGAGTCGAAGACGAAGGTGGCGGCCAGAGCCCCGGCGCCCAGGGCCATGAGGCCCCCCGTGGGAAGCAGGGGACACGTGGCCACCAAGAAGGCGAAGGCGGCGGCCACCAGACCCAGGGCGAGAAGCCAGATCCAGAAACGGGGCTGCCGGGGCCGCTCGAGGCCGTTGCTCAAGACAAGGTAGACGAGCTGCACGAAGGCCGCGTTCACGAACGTGAGGGTATGGGTCTGGAACAGGAGGGCCAGGAGCGCCCCCGCGGCGATCGCCCGCGGCACGCTGAAACGCTGGTAGGCGAGATGGGTGAGGGCCAAGCAGGGCAGGAAGAGCACCCACCCGAGGCTCTGGGCCGTTCCCAGGGAAATGGTGTGGAAGGGTACGTGCAGGATGAAATTCAGGGGGAAACCGGACCCGGGGTCTGGCCGGTCGAGGATGAAGGAGTTGCCTCCCAAAGAGATCAAGAGGCTTGCCCAGAACGCGACCCCCGAATCACGGACGACGGCGGCGATGGAGTAATAGTTCAGCAGCAAGAAGGCGAAACCAAGCAGAGGGCCGTAGATCACGGCCTGCACGGTCATGGCCGGCCAATGACCGACCTCCGCGATCAAGTTGATCAGGGCATCGGAGAGGTAGTAGGCGTAGACGGGGAATTCCCCAGAGGAACCGTCGCTCAGGTAGTGATGCGGCGGCAGCACCCACCACTTCCCGGTGGTGGTCTGGGAGACGCCCTCGGGGTGGTTGAGCCAGATGGGCCAGTCCAAGCCCCTCCGGGCGACGTCACCCAGCACCGGGCTGACGTAGAGCAATGCCACCAGGATGGCGCAGCCAAGTACAGCCCAGGTGATCGAAGCGGGGCGCCTCACGTGACGGTAGCGTTCACCGGAGGCTCGCCCGGTCTTGCTGGAATCCGGGGGGCAGGGGCCCGAGGGGATGAAGCCCACGGGAGCGGAGAGGCCACGGCCAGGAGTAAGTCCTTGGACGGTGGCGCCGGGCCGCTACTCGACCCGACCTCGACTTTGCTCGGCATTCCGGGGCATCTTATCAAAGCGGTCCCACGCGGGCGCCGCGGGGCCTCCGCTCGGGACGCCATCCTCGCATCCGGTCCCTTCGAGTCCGTCCGTCGTGCGACGGGTTCGTCGACAGGGGCGCCCCAAGAGCGGTCCGACTCTAGGGGAGAGCCCCCCAGGACAACCTCAGGGATGGCGAACCCTAGCCTTTGCAACTGCTTCCCGTCTCATCGGTACCTTTTTCCGTGATCTGACTCATTTGACAAGGTAAGCCGGCAGGTCTAGTTTGGAGTCCAGTTGACGACCCCCCCGGGCAGACCATTACCCCGGTCCGCCTCCCTCCGGTGTGGGCGCGGAGGGTAGTCTTGTGGCCAGAGTCGCGAAGGGCCGGCCGTGAAACAGGAATCCTGGAGGCCATTTCCATGACCCGTCTGCTCCGATGCGGGATGCTCCTCACCTTCGTCGCACTCGCTCTTGTGGGGCGGGCCTCGGCCGACGATCCCCCCTCGCGCGTCGCCCGCCTGAGCTACGTCGATGGCTCGGTGTCTTTTCGGCCGGGAAACCTGGACGATTGGGCGCCCGCCTCGCGCAACCGTCCCTTGACCACGGGTGACCGTCTCTGGACGGACAAAGGCTCGCGAAGCGAGCTGCACCTGGGGAGCACGACCGTCGAACTGGGCCCCGAGACCGCCTTTGCCTTCCTGAACCTGGACGACAACGTGACCCAGATGCAGGTGACGCAGGGCTCGCTGCGCGTCCATGTGCGCAACGTCCTCGAGGGAGAGTCGATGGAGGTGGACACGCCGAACGCGGCCGTGTCCCTGCTTCATCCCGGGACCTACCGCATCGACGTGGACGCGAACGGGGACTCCACGGTGTCCGTGCGCAAGGGGGATGCCGAGGCCACGGCGGAGGGCTCGGAAGTGCCCCTTCACGCCCAGCAGGTCGGGGTCTTTCTGGGCGCCCATCCGCCCATCTACGACATTCAGGAAGAGAGCGCTCCTGACGATTGGGACCGGTGGTGCGCGGAGCGCGAGCGCCGCTACGAGGAGCCCCGCGTCTCCGCCCGCTATGTGTCTCCCGAGGTCGTCGGCTCGGAGGACCTCGACGGGTACGGCCGCTGGCGCGAGGTCCCGAACTACGGCTCGGTGTGGGTTCCGACGAGCATGGGTTCGTCCTGGGCGCCCTATCGTGCAGGGCATTGGGGTTATGTGGCTCCGTGGGGTTGGACGTGGATCGATGACGCTCCCTGGGGCTTTGCACCGTTCCACTACGGACGCTGGGCGCAAGTGTCCGGGGAATGGGTCTGGGCTCCGGGGACGATCGTGGCCCGGCCCGTCTATGCCCCCGCGCTGGTTGCCTTCGTGGGAGGGAACAGTTGGAGCGCTTCCCTCTCTATCGGCGTGGGGGGCGGCGTGGCCTGGTTCCCGCTGGGTCCGCGCGAGGCCTACTATCCCTCTTACGCGGTTAGCCCCGGCTATGTGCGAAACATCAACGTCACTCACGTCAACGTGACGAACATCAACGTCACGAATGTCAACGCGACCAACGTCACCTATGTCAACCAGTCCGTGGCGGGTGCGGTCACGGCGGTCCCCCGCAACACATTCGTTTCCGCACAACCGGTCGCGGCGGCGGCGGTGGCGGTCCCCGTGAGCGCGGTGGCCTCCGTGCGGGCCGGCGGCGCTCCTATGGGGGTCCAGCCGACCTCGCAGAGCGTCCTGTCCCGACCGGTCACGGCCTCGGCGGCGAGCGTTCCCCAACCCCCGGCCGCGGTTTCCGGGCGGTCCGTGGTAGCCAAGATGACGCCCCCTGCGCCCGCTCCGGCTTTTGGGGCCTCCGGCCACGCGGCCCCCGTGGTGACGAACACACTGATCAGGCCAGCGATTCCGCCGCCCGGGACATCGGCTGTTGCCATGCGCCCGTCTCGCGCGACGCTCCCGCCTCCCCGGCCCGCATCGGCCCCCGCGGCCTCCTTCGCTGCCGGCGGGAAGGTGTCCGCCGCGCCCCGAGCAACGTCCCAACCGACGGGAGTCTCGGCTCCGGCAACGGGGCCCACGACAGGGGGAGCGGCGAAGCCGCCCCTCGCCGCCGGCGGGAAGGTGTCCGCAGCGCCCCGAACAACGTCCCAACCGACGGGAGTCTCGGCTCCGGCAACGGGGCCCACGACAGGGGGAGCGGCGAAGCCCCCCCTGAACGACCGGCCGGGCCACGCGCCGTCCCGCGGGGCGGGTCCGCAATCGACCGGGGCCTCTTCCACAGGAGCCGCGAACCCGGGAGCGGCGGGGACGGTTCACCCCCACACGGCGGCCAAAACCGACTCTAGTACGCGGCAGGGGCAGGGCGCTTCGGGTGGCTCTCAACCACAGAATCCAAAGGCAGCCGGCTCCCAACCAACCCCGAAGGCGGGGGATACGGGAGCGAGTCACCCGCACGCAAACTCCGCGACAGCGGGCAACGGATCCGGTGGTCACCCGCAGCACTCTGCCACGGCAAAGGATGGCGGCTCAGGGGGGTCGGGCCACCCCGCCCACACGAACCCCGAGGCGGCTCATCCGCAGCACAATCCGCCCGCCACTCAGCCGGCTCAACATCAAGGAGGCTCCGGCGGCGCTCCTCATCAGGCGTCCCCCGCGGGGCACGAGAAGGCGCCCGAAGCGCACCGCCCCCCTCCTCCGCATCCGCAGCCAACACCGACGCCCCATCCGCACAACTAGAGCGATCGGGGGAGGGGCTCAAACACTTCAGGCCGAAGCCGGCTCTCGCTGAAGGCCCGGTTTCGGGGGCCGGGAGGCGACAGCCGGCGAGGCTCCCGGCTCTCGCCGCAAACCTCGGCGACTGGTCCCCCGGTCTGACAAGAGGGGTCACCGGCCTTCGCGTTGGTGGACGGCGCATCCGGGGCGAGTCGTGGACGGCGGTCTCGAAACGCCCGGGGTTCTCCACGCGCGAGTGCTAGAATCCGTGGCCTCCATGAGCGCCCCGGAGGAACCACCGCGGCCGTCCGTCGGCCGGGGCCGCGGTTCGCTCGTCCTCGGGTCCGCCTTCTTCCTTCTTTATCTGGGCTGGGGCCTGGCCTTCCACATGAGGGCGCCCCGCGTGTTCCAGTACACCGATCAGGTCTTCGATGCCGACATCCCCACCCGCATCATGGATCTCGCGCGCTTCGGAGGCCCGCACCGGACCCGGCTTCACCCCCTGTTCGTGCTCCTCCTGAACCCCATCGGCCAGGCGGTGCGGGCGGGGCTTCGGGGGGCCGGGCTCGATCACTCGGGGCGGTTGACGGCCATCTTCATGTGCGCCGTGGCCGGGGCCCTGGGCGTCGTCTTCTTCCGCGTCCTCCTCGACCGTTTGGGCCTCGGCCCCCGGCTCCCCTGGCTCGGGAGCATCGTCTTCGGCTTGTCCTCGAGCCAGCTCTTCTTCAGCTGCATGCCCGAGAGCTTTGTCTTCTCCGGCCTCAGCCTGGTGATCCTATTCGCGCTCTCCGCCGACCCCCGCCCGCGGCCGAGCGCTCTCTTCCTGGCCGGCATCGGCTCCTTCGCCATGGCGGTCACCAATCTGGCCGGGGCGCTCCTGGCCCGGGCGTCGTCCTTGGATTGGGTCCGCCCGCGTCCAGCCCTGAGGCGCCTCGCGATCTTCGGGCTGGGAATCGTCCTCTTGACCGCGCTCCTGAGCCTGGCCCAGGTCTGGATCTACCCGGGGAGCTCCCCCTTCTTCATGCCCACGACCCTCCATCGCGATGATCTGTTGAGTTTCGTCTGGCCGGCGTGCCTGTCCGAGCTGGCCACCCGGGAACCGGAGGTGATCGGGCACCTCTTCTTCGCCAACCTCGTCGCCCCGAAGCTCGAGGTGACGGAGCCGGGCGGGTTGCGGACGGAGGTCGACTTTGGACCGATTTCCCTCGATTCCCTGCGGGCGGGGGGTCTTGCCCACGGTCTCCTCTGGGCGGGCATCCTCGGCGGGGGGCTCTTTCTTGGGAGCCGGAGGGGGCTTCGTCCGGCGGACCCGGTTTGCGGACTTCTCGTGTGGGTGGCGCTCCACGCGGCGCTGCACTCGATCTGGGGCACGTCCCTCTTTCTCTACTCCTGCCAGTGGACGTTCGCGGTGGTGGCCCTCGGGGTCTGGTCTTTGGACCGCCTCGCCGCCGAGCGCCCGGCCTGGGGGCGGGTTCTCCTGGCGTTGCTGCTGCTCCTGATTGGGATTGAGGCCGTGTGCAACACCGCGTTTCTGCTCGAGATCCTGCGCATCTTTTCTCAGGACCCGACGAACCAAACGATATCCAGGTTGTTGGGCTGAGGCCCGGCTGCAGGCACGGCTGGGGAGCCCTCCTTCGCGACGCTTGGGCGAAAGCTGTCCCCGCTCCCTCAGCTCCGAGCTAGTTCGGCTTTTCCGGCGACTGGATCTGGCCCGCGAAGGCGGCCCGGCCCAGGGTCATGCCCGCTGGGCTCTCTCCCACCGCGAGATCCGCGCGGAGGATGGGAGCGAGCTCGGCGCGGGCGCGCAGCACCTCGCGTCCTCCGAGGAGAACGAGGACCGAGCCCGCGGGTCGATCGAAGGTCACACTCAGGGCTTGGGGCCGACCCGGAAGCGCGTCCACCGGCGGCCCCGTGGATCCGAGCTCCCAGGCGCCCCGCCAACCGGCCAGCCCAAAAGCTACGCGGCTCCCCCCAAGGTGGCGTGCAAAGACACCGCTGGCGGCGGCCTCGTCGCCGGAGACGAAAATGGGCTCGACGGAGCCCGCGGGGAGGAGGGAGAAGACCACCTTGCGCTCCAGGCGGACTCGGTCGAGAAAGTAGATGGGGATCCAGCGCCAATCGGGGTCCGCGAAGAGGTACGCCCCCTCGATAGTTGCGGGGACCCAGAGCTCACCCAGGACCGGTGCGGGGGGCGGCGTGTCCGCGGTCTCGGTCAGGAGGGCGGGCGCGGCCGCGATCGGGGGCAGGGCCTCGATGCCGGGTGGGGCCGCCCAAAGCATGCCCTGGGTCAGGATCACGCCCGAAAAACGACCCAGGTTGACCGCGCCCTTTCCCTTCACGCCCCGCCCCACCCACGTCGTGTTCTCGCGCACGGGCTCCAGCCGGCCCCGCAGGCGGGCGATCTCCGTCCCCTCCAGGCGGATGACGACCTGCCCCCGGATCCGGTCCACGTCGACCTCGCAGGCCTGAAACCGGCGTGGCTCGATGGCGACGGGGGGAGACTCCTGTTCCGGGCCTTGCGCGGGCTGCAGAACGAAGCTCCATCGGCCCGGCGCCAGGGCCCGGGCCCAGACGACATCGTGCGCCTCGACGAAGCCGGAGCCCAGCAACGGCTCCCGCTCGGCCACCGCGCGCTCGGGAAACGCTATCCGCATCCGGGCGACATAGCGGCCGTCGCGCACGAGAAGCCGGCCCAGCCCGACCCGTAGCGGCTCCACGCGGCGCTCCAGCGAGCGAAAAAGCGCCGGGTTCTCCTCCCGAAGTGTCCCAGCATACCCGGTCAAGCTGAGGGCTACGTTCACGAGACAGGCCCAGGCCATGGTGAGCGCGCCGACCGCACGCAGGGCCAGGCGGCGCCGGCCGCCCCCGCGCTGGTCGGCCAGGAACCAGAGCAGGAGGGCGGGGACGATCAGGAAGCTCACGAAGTCGACCTGGTAGCGCATGGTGGCGGCCGGCGCCACCACGCTGGTGAGGACAGGCAGCCCGATGCCGATCCCGAGGAGCACCAGGACCCTCTGACGGAGGAGGGGGAGGCCGGCGAGGGGAACGCGCCGCAGCAACCAGGGGGCGGCAAAGAGGATGAGCAGGTACGGGGAGTGCATGAGCACTCCCGCATTCGGGTCGGGACCGAAGTAGCCAGGGGGCAGGGTTCCCGGGTACCACCGATCGAGGAAGAAGCACGGAAACTCCAGGCTCATCGCGAGGGGAGCCACGAAGTCAAAGTAGAGGCCGGGGATGAGGCCTCGGGGCTCGAACCAGGGCAAGGGGGGAATGCCCTGGAGCTGGTAGCGCACCCCGAACTCCGTAAAGGAGCCGAAGCGAGCGTAGTTGTAGAGGCCGATTAGAAGAAGACAGGTGCCCAAGGGCACCAGCGTGGTGAGCGCTTTCACCCAAAGCCGTCCCCCCGCCGAGCGGAGGGCCGGCCAGGCCAGCATCAGGACCAGCGGCGCAATCAGCAGATGGTTCGGCCGGCTGGCCACAGCCAAGCCGAGGAAGAGGCTCCCACCGGCGATCCGCGCCCAGGCCCGCGGGGCGGGTCCCCCTGCCGTCGTCATTAAGTAGGCGCTGCCCAGGAGGAAGAAGGAGCCGGCCGTGATCGCGACCTGATAGACGTCCACTCCCCGAAGGATGAAGGGACAGACGTTGGTGCAGCCGAGCACCACCACCGCCGCCGTCTGCATCCATTGGGGGGTGGCGGGAAGGAAGGTGCGCGTGAGGTGTCTGAGCAGCCCCACCGCGAACAGGAAGCTGCCGAAGGCGAAGATCGTGGCGGCCAGGCTCTCCGGCAGATCCCCGAGGCCCAAGAGGCGCCAAGGAAGGAAGAGGGTGACCGCGGGGGCGGCGCCGAAGTAGAGGTAGTACTTGCCGCGGTAGAGCGACACGTCGTGCAGCCGGTAGCCCGCGTTCTTGCCCCAATGGTAGGGCTCGGCGATCTCGAAGAGCTCCCGCGCCGGCTCGATCGGCAGGTGCAGCTGCCCCATCAG